>ERZ1645187.606-NODE-606-length-35168-cov-13.252043_pt1 | contig 35168 bp, 24 predicted proteins | sample MGYA00575352_ERZ1645187 | MGnify/ENA primary metagenome ERZ1645187 (study PRJEB40837, sample SAMN11349314) | freshwater sediment metagenome | isolation source: river sediment | host: Sediment | place: India: Wazaribad , New Delhi | collected 2017-02-21 ... | reverse complement strand
CGGCGTCGATCCAGTAGGGCTCGGTGTCGACCAACGTGCCGTCCATGTCCCACAAGACAACGGCGGGCAGCCTCGGACCAGCTTCCTCGTGCTGACCTGCAGGTTCACGAGAAGACGCGGTGTTCAGAATGCCCTCCAACAAGCTCCATGCGACTATCGATGCGACTATGCACCCTAGGTGCGCCCCCTGCCCCATTGACGGGCATCCCGGTGAACGGCTGACATCTGGCGGGGTTGAGATCCCTCCAGTGGTCGCCCGCTCGCACCTCAGGTGCATGAGCAACCACACGATCGCCGCCCCGATCACGACCTGGGCGGAAGCACGAACGACCGACCGCGAGGTCCTGAACCGGGCCGAGGTGGCCGCGCTCCTGACGGTCGACGCCCGGACGGTTGACCACGCCATCGAGGACGGCACCATCCCGGCGATCCGACTGGGCCGGCGCGTGCTCATCCCCCGGCGGCTGTTCTTGGCCGCGTTCGGCATCACCTCGTCGGGGTCGGCATGACCGGCCGGCGGCCGGTGAGCGCCGGCGGGCGCAGTCGCCGGGAGAAGGGCACGGGGTCGATCACGGCGTACCAGACCAAGGCTGGCAGGCGGTGGCGGTACGAGATCGAGGTCCCGATCGATCCGCGGCGCCCCGACGACGGGACGCGGACGGTGTCGCGCGCGGGGTTCACCAGTTATGCCGACGCTGAGGACGGACTGACGCTGCTCCGGGCCGACACCCTGCGCGGCGTGCCTCAGATCGTCAGCCGCGACACGTTCGGCGCCTACGGGCGGCGTTGGCTCGAAGGGCATCCCGTCAGCAACGGCACCCGTCTGTATATCCAGCGCGCGCTCGAGGCGATGGACCCGTACATCGGCTCGGTGCGGATGGCGGACATCCGCCCCACCGACCTGGCCGCCGCCTACCGAGGTATCGAGAACGGCACGAAACAGATCCCGTCTCGGAAGAGGCGACAGAAGGGCCTCGCGCCATCGACCGTCGCGCGCTACGCGAACTGGGTGAACTCGATCTTCCTCGCCGCCGTCGACGAGGGTCTCATCCTCAAGAATCCCGCGAACTCCAAGCACGCCGGCCGACCGCGCGGCGAGAGCGCGCGGCGCGTAAAGCCCTTCGTCATCTGGAACGTCGATCAGCTGACGCACTTCTGCGACTGGGCACTCGCCGAGGACGAGCCTTTCGCGCGGGCCTGGATCGTCCTGAGCCGGACCGGGCTCCGCTCCGGCGAGATCCTTGCTCTCCGGTGGGGGGACCTCGACATGAACAAGAACGAGATGCGCGTCGAGCGAGCGCTGCACTACGACGAGACGCTCCCCCTCGGCGAGCGCTACGCGATCGGCCGGGTCAAGGGTGGGCGCCCGCGGACGGTGACCTTCGACAAGACCTGCGCCGATCTGCTGCAGGGCTGGCGCAAGGAGCTGCCTGGCCTTCTCGCGGGCGGGACTTGGAACGTCGCTCCGCTACGCGGGCTCCGTGCCGACGACCCGATCTTCCCGCCGATGCCCGGGCGTGCGGCGACCCAGTCAAGTCTCCACGCGGCGTTCAAGCGCGTGCAGAAGCATTACCGGGAGGCGCACCCCGACCGAGATCTACCGGTCCTCACGGTCCACGAACTCCGGCACACACACGCCTCGCTGCTTTTCGAGGCAGGACAATCCGTCAAGGTCGTCCAGGAGCGGCTCGGGCACGCGAGCGCCCAAGTCACTCTCAATACCTACGCACACCTTCTGCACGACGCCCAGTCACGGGCCGCCGCGGCTCTCGACGATCTCCTCGAAGGGCGGCGGCCCGGGGCCTCGCGTGGAGCTCAGTAGCGGAGGAGCCGCTCCGTCGTCGGTTGGATTCGGCCGATCACATCCGGGCGGCCATTCGGTGCGGCAGACTTGCGTCGTGGCCGAGAGCACGAAGGCAGATGCGACGGAATCCTCGGAGGACATCGAGATCCGGAGCGTCGTGGATCTCTTGGGATCTGTTGCTGGTTCCCAGGCATCCGGCCGCCGCTGGTTCCGTGGCCAGGCCAACAGCAACTGGGGCCTGCAGCCAGGGGTCGCTCGGAACTCGGGCCACCTCGACGACGAGGTCACGATGCTCAAACAGTTCATGAGGGACGCCGTCAATCGGACTTCACTCAGGCCGATGGGTGGTTGGGAATGGCTTGCGCTCGGCCAACACCATGGTCTGCCGACCCGCCTCCTTGACTGGAGTGAACATCCCTTGGTCGGTCTCTTCTTTGCCTGCGAGACACCATCCGACGGCCAGGCCGACGGCCGGCTCTTCGAGCTGGACCCTGAGGGCCTCAACCGATCGAACTACCCGAGCGGCCCGGGATTGCTGGTGTTAGGCCACGACAACCACCTTGATGCGTATCTCCCCGAGGCGCCTGCGGGGCCGCGGATTGGCCCCTTGGCTGTGACGTCGATGCGCTACTTCGATCGTGTGACTGCGCAGGTCGGCACGTTCACGATCTGCCAACTGGGTGAAGACTTGGTTTCGGATCCGAATGTCCGGAGTTGGCGGGTCCCCGCGGCCAGCAAGGCCTCGATCCTTGGCGAGCTCGCAGATCTGAATGTGACGGCAAGCACCGTGTATCCCGATCTTGGGCACCTGGCGGACCACATCAAGGAGATGTACCGGAAATGAGTTCGTTCACCCTCTCGGCGATGCGGAACAGCAACGTCGCCTATCTAAACCGCATGCGGGCCCAGATCCAGTTGGATCCGCCCTACCAGCGCCAGGGCGCGGTCTGGTCGGTCGACAAGAAGCGGCTGCTGCTCGACAGCCTTCTTAACGGCTTCGACATCCCGAAGATCTATCTCCACGAGCACTCGACCCCACTTGTCGTCGACGGCCGACGCATTCGATACTCGCTGATCGACGGCAGGCAGCGTCTCGAAGCCATCTGGGGCTACCTGGACGGAGATTTTGCGTTGGCCGACGATTTTGTGCTCTTTGACGATGGCTCCACCACAGCAGCTGGCAAAACCTTCAGCGAGCTTGAGAGATCCGACGACCTCTTGGCCGCCTTTCTGACCTCGATGAACCTCGACGTGTGCGTCATCCGTACGGATGACGTCGAGATGATCGAGGAAATGTTTAGCCGCCTCAACGAAGCAGTGCCCCTCAATGCCGCGGAGAAGCGGAACGGTCGCGGCGGTGCGCTGCGCCCAGTTGTCCGGGGCCTCGTGGACCACCCATTCTTCGTCAAGAAGCTGCCCTTCGACAACACTCGCTATCGGCATTACGACCTTGCCCTGAAGTTTCTGCTCTGGTCCGACCACGGCGGGCCGTCGGACGTGAAGAAGCGCCAACTCGACGAGTTTTGGGATGCCCACTCGGCTAACGAGGCGCACGTGGCTCAGCTCAGTGACACCGTGACAGCGGTCCTCGACGCCATGGTTCCAGCGTTTGAGGATGGCGACAGGTTGCTAGCCAACGTCGGGATGATCTCGGTCTACTTCCTGTCCTTCGCAAAGCGCCACCGCGCGTCCGAGACGATGCCATCCCGCACCGCCTTCGTCGCCTTCAACGAGGCGCGGTCTCTGGACCGCTTTGAGCACGAGGAGGCCCTGCCGCCTGAGCTGAAGGACTACATCGAGTTCGACGGCTTGGCCCAGACGCCCAACGACGGCTACGCGCTCACCTTCAGGCTTGGCGTGCTTGAGCGCTTCCTCGACAAGTATCTGGGGGCGTCATGACGACCGATGTCAGCGCGTTCAACGACCTGAACAGACATTGTGGATGAGCTGACGATCGAGACTCTCTAACGCACCCGTCTGGTCGGCCAAGCGCTCGCCGAGAGTCCTTGCGGCCAGTTCTGGCGGCAGTGCAACCGCGAACTTCAGGCCGGCCATAGCCTCCGGTCCGGGGTCGGGGACCGCCGTACTGTCGCTGTCACGGAGGTCAAGGTCGAGTGGAAGATCGACGAAGTCGTTCTCCACGCCCTTGGCCCTCTGTCCAAGTCCGGCTAGGAGGGTGGCATTGGCCTTGAGCCCGGCCCAGGTCCAGATCCTCTGGCTCTCGGCACCACGCCAGACCACGAGTCCGCGGGGACTCACCTCATTGGAGTGATCCCCGCGCAGGCGGCCGAGCGCCTGCGGCACTCGCTTCGAGAGCTCGACACCTGGAGTCGCTCCGAGCAGGACCTCGCGGCGCGCCTGGGTCATCTCATATGACAGCGCGATCGCGTCGGAAGGCCACTTCACGTCGCCCTTCGCCGACACCTCCTCGACCCAGACGGTGAACCGGTCCCAGTCCACGTCGCGGATGTGCCAGCCGCGGCCAGCGAGGACCAGCGGCTTCACCTCACGATCGGTCGGCGCGGGAAGCGACAGCGGTGAGACGAAGCCGATCTCCTTGGTGCCCGCGACCACGCGCAGCTCAGGGGCTGCGACGAACGAGGAAAGGAGCTCGATGAAGTTCCGCTTTCCGAGCTCCTCCTCAGCGCGGGGGCCGATCGAGAAGAGGCCGGAGTCTTCAACCAGGAAGTTCGCCGATCGCAGGTAGTCGAGCACCTGCGGTCCGTCGGTCATCAGTGCCAGATCGCCCCACCAGTCCGAGATAGCCGACGGGCCGAACCTCCCCTCTTGAAGGGCGAGCGCCAGCAACTGCTGCGAGGCGAGATGGCGAGGATGAGGTGGCGCCACGACGTCCTCGACGAAGCCGCGCCGCCAGAGCAGCAACAGGGCTGACGCATCCAAGAGACCATCGAGGGTCGTCGCCAGGAACAAGGCATTGCGCCGGCCACCTACGCGTCGTCCCGTCCGCCCGAGGCGCTGCAGGAACGACGAAACTGTTCGGGGAGCGTCAATCTGAATCATCCGATCGAGGTCGCCGATGTCGATGCCCAGCTCGAGGGTGGACGTGGCCACGATGACCGTGTCTTGGGCCTCCGCAAACGCCTGTTCCGAGCGCCGGCGCTCGTCGACGGAGAGAGACGAGTGGGAGACATAGGTCTGCACGTCGCGCTCGCGCAGGAGGAAGGCAAGTTCCTCTGCGCGCCGTCGCGACTCGAGGAAGACCAGGCGCTTCTCGCCGCGGTGCATGCGCGAGATGACGGTGGCCACGTTCTCCATGCTGCCCACATAGTCGAGCGTCACCTCAGGATCCGGCCCGGCCGAGACTCCGGCGCCCTCGACGACGCGCAAATGGCGGCGTCCACCGGTGGACCCCTGCATCCACTCCCCCACGGCCTGCGGATTGCCGATCGTCGCCGAGAGGCCGATGCGCTGCAGCCTGCGACCGATGATCCGCTCGACCCTCTCCAGGACGGCAAGCAGGTGCCACCCCCGGTCGGCTCCGGCGAAGGCGTGCAGCTCGTCGATGACCACGGCCCGAAGTCCCGCGAAGAAACGCCTGTGATCGACGCCGCGTGAGACCAGCATGGCCTCGATCGACTCGGGCGTCGTCAGGAGTACATCGGGCCGCTCCGCAAGGATCCGGCGACGCTCGGCGGGGCCGACGTCGCCGTGCCACAGCGCGGTTGTCCGCCCGAGCCAGGAGGTATAGCCCTGCAGTCGAGGCAGGAGGTTGTTGAGCAGCGCTCGCAAAGGCGTGACGTAGAGGACGGACGTGCCGCTCCAGCCGTCGGCGGCCATCTGCGACAGCAGCGGAAACGCTGCCGCCTCCGTCTTGCCGCCCGCAGTCGGGGCGAGCAGGACGCAGTCATCACCTGCCCGAACGGGGGCGACGGCAGCAGCCTGCAAGGGGCGTAGACCGGGCCAGCCCAGCGAGTTGACGATGTGATACTCGACGGCAGGGTCGAGGCCGGTCGCGCCCGACACTCGCTCAGAGCTCCAGGTCGATGTCGTCAACCGATTCGACCGCTCCACCGGCGCCACGTACTCGAGCAGCAAGCTCCACCTCGGTGAGCTCGTTCGGGTCGACAGTCAGCCGGTAATCGCGCCGGGGGTCGAAGTCATCGAAGAGGTCCACGCGGTCGAGAACGTCGGCGATCAGCTTCTTGAGGAAAAGTCGGGGTGCGACGCCTGTGCGTCCTCCAAGCTCGCCGCCGACGGCCTTGGCGAGCGTCGCGACGTAGGCGTCGTCGACCACGCGTCGTACTCGTTCGGGGTCCCCGGCGCCGGCCGCGAAGATGTCACGGACTCGAGCACCGAGCTCGACGAGTGAGTCAGCGCTGAACCCGGGCAGTCGGATCTGCACGGCACGGGGGTTGTCGAAGCGTGCGTCGGTCTGGAAGTCGGTCTGGAGCCGCTGAGCCAACGGAGGCAGTCGCTGCACGCCCTGCTGGCCATCGAAGAACGCCGGCGTCCCGGTCATCACCAGATAGAGGCCAGGGAAACGGCCGCCGTCGATCTCGTCGAGCAGCTGCCGCAGAGCGTTGAGGGACTTCTCCCGTACGTCGGATCGCATCCGTTGGAGTGTCTCGACCTCATCAAGCACCAGGACCAGGCCGGAGTAGTCGGAGTCGCGAAGGACCGTGAGGAGGCCCTGCAAGAACCCGAGCGCGCCGAAGTGGTCGAGGTCGCCTCGGACGCCAGCGGCGCGCTTCACCGATGCAGATACGTGCGGTTGACCGCCGAGCCAGGCAAGCAGGCCCTCAGCTTGGGGAGCATCGCCCGCCTGTTGCGCTAGGCGATAGGAGCGGAGGACCGCGGCGAACGCCGGCGCCTCACGGGAGACCGCGGCCAGCCGCCTGTCGAGCAGCTCGAGGGAACCCGGCCCTCCTGCGTCGCCTGCGTCTTGGTCGAGGAAGTAGAACCACCCGTCGACCACGTCTCGGATCGCTCCCGAGGTGGTCGTTGGCGTGGCGAGGTTCTCGACGACACGGCGGTAAACCGTCTCGAGCTTGTGCAGCGGGGTCTCGGTCTCGCTGATTTGGATCTCTGCGGTGGCGAAGTTCGACTTCTTGGCCCTTTCAGTGAGCCAGCGCGCAAAGAAAGTCTTGCCGGAGCCGTACTCGCCACGCACGGCTTTGAAGCCGGCTCCGCCGTCTCGGACCGCCGCGAGCTCGCCGTCGATGGCGTGCTCGAACCGCGATAGGCCCACAGCGAGCACGTCAAGTCCCTGCTGGGGGACGGTGCCGCGCCGAAGCGCGTCGATGATGTCGCGTCGGCGCCGCGGGCTGATGTCCACCTCGGCCATGCTCATCGCCCTCCGAGACCGAACTGGTCGCGGAGAAGCTGCTCATCGATCTTGTAGGTGACGCCATCGCTGTCGAGCGAGAGAACGTCGTACCCGTCGACGTTGAGCAGGCGTTTGACCGCGGCCAGAATCTGCCCGACGTCGGTGGAAGGAACCCCAAGTGCTGCAGCCACCGTGTCGCGATGAGCGCGGAAACCGCGCTCCGCCAGCGCTCGCACGAATGTCTCGACCCGGCCGTCGGAGAGAGCGCGCCGGCCCGCCATCGCGCGTTGGCTGGCGTACGCCGGGCTGCTGATCAATGCCCCGACGATGTCGTTCGAGTGCGCGGGGGTGGCCGCTTGGCTCGCGACCTCGACGCTGAAGAGTCCTTCGTCATCGGCTGGCGGGGCGGTAGCCGCCTTCTTCCTCGTCTTGGAGGGGCGAGCAGGGATGTCCGGTGCGGTTTGGACCGGGTCGTTCCACCAATCCGGAGCCTGCGGGGGCGCCTGGACCCAGCCATCAGCCGTGCTGGAGAGCGCCGTCGCTGGGTGGAAGACGAGTACGGGAACGGTGATCTCCGCAAGGCTGGCGCCGCCGTGATAGCCGGCCCGCCTGGGCCCGAAGCGCGCGTCCTCGCGCCAGAGCAGGACAGCAGAGTGGTCAGGCGTGACCACACGCGGCCCTGAGACAGTGACCTCGCCTTCGCCGGCCGCAGCCTGGACGGGTCGCCACCGGGCGTCAGCACCGGGGGCAGCGAGCGTTTCGCTCGACCGCTCGACGACGTGACCGTGGTCAGAGGTGATCACGACGGTGCGGCGTGCGTTGAGCGCCGCCTCGAGGAGAGCGCGCAGGGGTGCGAGTTGGGCCAGCTCCCAGCTCCATCCCGACACGTCATTCTTGTGCATGGCGTCGTCAATGGCGTTGATGACGACGCCGACGACCGGAACCTCGGTCGGAGTAGACGCGATCGCGGCTAAGACGTCCGGGGGCAGAGCTGCGCCACTCGGTGCTCGAAGCCCGTCCTTGTGGAAGGTGCGTGAGCCGGGAAACGCCTCGGCCAGGCCCTTGCGCTCATCCTCGCCGGTGCCGCTGGCGATCCGGCCGCAGAACAGAGACGTACGGGAGATGTTGGTGAGAGAGGGCAGGGCAGCCACTGCGCCGATCCGCCGCTTCGTTGTCGCGGGGACGAATTCGATGAGCCCGAGACGGGATACCTCTGCCGCGAGTGAGACCGCGATGGCTGAGCTCAGGCCATCTAACACAACGAGGAGGACGCCCTCGTTGCGCCAAGGCGCAACGACATCACCGAGAATCCGCTCGACACCGATGGGTGAGCGGCCGAGGACGGCCGCTGGACCGTTGGTGACCGCCTGCGCCAGTCGATGGGCGGCCGCCGCGTCGCGCGTGGTCCGGCGCGCTCGTGCTTGGGTCGCGAGCGCCGCATAGGCTGCTGAGACCGCGGGGTCGTCCGATGCGCTCCAGAGGACGCCGATAGCGGCATCGACCCAGGCGCCATCCCGCATCTGAAGGTCCAGGTCGCCTGCTAGGTCCGTGGCCTGCGCCTCTGGGTTGGCGAGCCAACGGTGGAGACGCACCGCCATGTCCGGCGCGGCAGAGTCTGCACGATCCCGGTGCCGGTGGACATCGACCAGGGCTGCCTCGACGTCACCGCCGTCCTGGAGCGCGGCAGCCAAGGCCCGCACCCTGGCCTGATATCCGGGTCGCAGCACCGAGGACCGCTCGGCGCCCGCAGTCCAGCCGATATCGCTGAGCAGCGCCTCGGCCTGCTTGAGGGCAACGGTGATCTCGCCCCCGGACTCACCGTCGGCGCGGAGGACGATCGCCTTCGCGATGCGAGCCGCCGCCTTGGCGGCCTCGACCGGAACGGTCGTGCCGTCGATGAAGCGCTCGATGCGCACCCGGGCTGCCACCTGGTCCTCGTCGGCTACCACGCCGTCATCGGGCCAGAGGACGTCAAGGGCGAGGGACACAGCGAGCGGGGTGACGTGCTCGGTCCGCTGAGCAACCTTCAACGCAAACGCCCCCGATGGGCCGATCGCCGTCTCCACCCACTCGATCAGATGCCGGCGCAGGCCCGCATCTACAGCCGCCCACCGGTTGCGGACCTGGCCGCGGCCCAGAGCTGACATGAGGACCGCTGCGTCCAGCTCGGTCGTGACATCGATGCCGAGGACGGCGTTGAGAAGGGATTGGATCGCGAACGTGTCGGTCACGGCTATGTCGGCCGACTTCGGCCAGCCCCCGACCGGCTGGTGGTCAAGCAGAGCCGTCGCTGCCCAATCCAGGCGGCGCAGTTCTCGGCTGACCTCGCGTGCACCGAAGAGGCGGGGAACGGCACGCCACTCGTCGGGCATCTGGATGTCGTTCTTGTAGGCCCTTGCCAGCACGGCGTCGCCAAGGTCCGAGCGCGGTCGGTCGGTGAGGATGATGACGTAGTCGTCGGCCCCCATCGCCGTCAGGACCTCGAGGATCGCGAGCTGGGAGACACCAGGCACCACGCGGACCAGGTGGTCACCGATCGTGAGGTCTGCCCCCGCCCACTCGGGGCGCGCCCGGAGGATCAGCGCACGTTCCGGTCTGGTGGACGCCACGAGGTCCGCGGCCTTCTGCTGCAGCATGGCTGCGGAGACCACCACGGCGCGTGTCGCGGCCTGGTCGACGAGCTGGCTCACTCCCATCTCCAGTCAACCCGGAGGCTCTTGCCCTCAACGGGGGCCTGGAGCTCGTGGGCCAGCTTCTGGGCGAGCTCATCGATCTGCGCAGCCAGCTTGAGCTCCAGGGTGTGGGTCTCCTCCGCCCGTCGCTGTGCCTCAGCCTTCCGGCGCGCCAGCTCGGCCTGCTCCTGTTCCAACCGAGCCTGCTGCGCGGCGAGCGCAGCCTGCTGCTCAGCGATCTGTCGCTCCTGCTCGGCGACCAGGCGGGCCTGTTCCTCAGCGCGGCGCTTGGCCGCGGCCACGGCCTCCTCGGCCTTGCGCCGTTCCTCGTCATCCTTGCTGCCCTGAGGCTTCCGCGCGACGAGGATCGACGTGACGGCATCCGACGCCGCGAGCAGCGCAGGCCTCAGGCTGTCATGCATCTCCTCGTGGGCCGCGACCACGCGTAGCCTGGCAAGCGCCTCGTCTGCGGCGTCTCCTCCCAACGTGGGCAGTTGGTCGATGAGGGTCCACTGGGCGCCCTCGATCGCCGCGGCGACGGCCGATGCGGACGCGATGGAGTTCCCCAACGCGGGGAGCTCGGCGGGGAGGTCGAACTCTGCGAGCACCTGGATCCGCTCCATCGCCGTTCCTGCCCGATCGAGGGCGGCGAAGAGGTCCTGGGCACGCTTGGCCGTTGCCAGCCGAGGGCTGGTTTCGTCCAATCCGAAAGTCGCGGCGTGATCGGTCAGCGCGGCGACAAGGCGCGCGACGCCAGGGCCTAGCTCCTTGACTTTGCCTCCGAGCTCGCTCAGGCGCTCCACAGCCGCGCTGGAGAGGTGGTACTCGTTGCTGCCGACCCCGAAGAGAGCCTTGGCGCGGGCGAGTGCGGTCTCCCACTCGTCCTGTGTCGGCAGCACCGGCTCGTGGAGCACCATCTCGGGGACCAGTGACCCGATCGACGGGTTCGGCACGAGACTCCCCAGGCGCTTGAACACGCGGTCGGTCATCGCTGCCCACGCCAGGATGAGGAGGTCCTCGGCGTCCCTGGTCATTCCGAAGTCGGCCAGCGCAGCGTGCAACTCGGCGACCGTGACGTCGCCCCCGGCGGCGGCCTTGGTGAAGTCGTCGTTCCAGCGGAAGTACGGCGCGGAGAGCACGTAGGTCACCTCGGCCAGTCGACCCACGCCGTAGCCGTCGACGACGCGACGCACCTTGGTCGCGGTCGGCCGATCGACCGCTTCGATGCGTCCGCCTGCTGCCATGGCCTTGCGGGCCAGCTCCAGTACGGCGACGAGGTCCCCTCTCTTCACCTCGTCGGTGCCGCGGTCCACGGTCGGGTGGTTCGGGTAGCGCGCGTCGAGACCGCCTCCGAGCGCGGCCTCTGCGGCGGCGGCGAACGTGGAGGCGGACACCTTCAGCGGCTCGTATCCGACGGCTAAGGTCTCGAAGTTGCGCCCATCGGGGACTCGCGCGCCGATCTGGTCATCGCGGACGGCGTCGATGCCGTAGGCCTGACGGAGCGCGCCGATCACCTGCTCGCGCAACGAGTCACGTTGGTTCTGGAGCTGGCTGCGTGCAGGTTCACGGTCGGCGACCGGAAGCGACGTGGAGTACTGGTCGAACCGGCTCCCTGTCAGCAGATAGTCGAGCTTCACGAGCTTGCCAACATCGTCCATGCGGGCGCTGGTGAGGAAGTTCGGCACCCACACCACCGTGTCCGACACGAACTTTTCGTGCTTGAGGTCCTGCAAGCGCACGAGATCATCGGAAGGCCCGTGCTCGGCGTCGTCGTCGAACGGGTAGTCGATGACAAGCTTCCATCGCCCACCTTCGGCCTGGAGCAGGGAGTCAGGCACCAGTTGGCGATCGCGCACGTTGCCGAAGATGACGTCAACGTCACGCTTCTGGCCGCGCCAGACATGCGTCAGGGCGTAGTCACTGCCAATGGCGCCAGTAGGACGGGCACCTACCTCAGCGACGAGCAGGTCACGGATGAGCCGACGCCGGTTAGCGGAGGTGTCCTCGGTGTCGACGTGGACGAGGATCGAGTCAAAGTCGATGCCGGTCAGGGTGAGCGTGACGATCGGGTCGACGCCCTGCCCGACATTGATCTCGCCGAACTCACTGGCCCACTGCTTGACCTGCGTGGTCAGCTGGGTGGCCTCCTGGCCGGGGATCATCGACTTCACGGAGCCGAAGTTCAGGGCGGCGATCCGGGACGCCGTGAGGTCCTTCAGCGAGGCCGCGCCGGGCGCGATGGCCGCGATCAGGAGCGTCTTGGCGATCCGGTCGTCGCGTCGGAAGGCGTGGTCCCGTGGAAGACCGGTGGCCGTGGTCTCGGTGAGGCTGTGCTTGTTGAGCAGGTAGGGCCGCATCTTCAGCTGATAGAAGGTGCGTGCTGCCTTGAAGACGGCCCTCATGTCGTCGGTGAGGGGCTCGGAGTTGCCGAGCACCACCTCGTCGAAGAGGTCGCCGACGCCGATGACGTCACCGACGGTGAGCTCGTCACGACCGTGCGCGAGCAGCTCGCTCATGATCTTGAGCGCGGTGCGCTCGCGCTGCATGATCGCCGACAGCGCGATCATCGCGTCGACGAGCGCCGGCGAGAAGGGATACACCTTCTCGAAGTCGACTCCGCTCGAGCCGGCCTCGTCGGTGAGGAGGTGGCGGTACGCCGCCGGGTTGGCCTTCACCTTGGCGATCGCCGCGCCAATCGCCGACTTGCCCTCCTCGCTCGAGGGCGTCAGCAGACGTCGTTGGACGATCTCCGGGAGGTCGGCCGCGGGGAGGGTGATGCGCTCGAAGCGTCCTTCCCACCACTGGAACGCGTCGTCGAGGGCGACTCGTTCGGCGCCCCCAGTTCCGCCGCCGAGGAAGTCCTTGAGGTTGCGCTGCCGGGCGACGAAGGAGATCAACGGGACGGGCAGAGTGCCGCCACCAGTCTCGACCAGCTTGGCGACCTTCTCGGTCTCAGTGGAGATGAAGGTGCTGTCGGCGAGGTGCCCCGACAGCCACAGCACCAGTTCGTCGAGGAAGAGCACGACACCGTCGTAGCCGAGGCTCTTGGCGTGCTGGGTCATCGCGTGCAGGCCGGTGGACATGTCGAGCCAGGTGCCGGTGACCTCCGAGGACTGGAAGTAGTGCTTGACCAGCTCGGCGGTGATCCGCAGCCGGTCAGGATCGGTCGGTGCGGCGTGCCGCGCGGCATCGTAGGTCTCTGCGGTCACTGCCGATCCGAAGGAACCCCAGCCGCCACCGGAACTGTCCTTGAATGGAGCGAAGAAGACGTCGTCCCCCATCGTGGCGCGCAGCCGGTCGCCGTCGGCCCAGAGCGCGTCGGAACGGTGCAGGACGGGCGCAGGCTGGTCTGGGTGCTTGGCCTTCACCGTGCGCAGGTAGCCGCCGAAGAGAGCGGACTCGACGCTCTGCGCGCCGACGAAGTGGTAGTCGACGGCCAGCAGATTGCGGTCCAGCACGCCGGAGTACCGCGCGATCTCGTCCTGGAGGCCAGGCAAGGCCCGGGCGTGGGAGTTGCCGGTGAGGAGCAGGTGCAGCACCGCCATGAAGTGGGACTTACCTGCTCCGAAGGAGCCGTGCACGAAGGTGCCGCGTGCGCTGGTGGTGTCGAAGGCAGCCTGAACGAGGGCGAGCGCCTGGCGGAACGCCTCGGCAATACCAGGTGTGACGACGTAGTCGTTGAGCGTCTGGGTCGGCTGGTCCTGTGCCTTGTCGATCTGCAGGACAAAGTCGGCGTCGTGGACCTCCTCCGGGATGCTGATGGCATCACGGAGCGGCAGCGAGAGTCCCTGGTTGATCACAGTGTCGGACACGGTTCCGATCCTTCCCTACGCGTTCTTGGGACGCCGGCCGCGGACGGCCGCTGGCGGCGTCCAAGCGGTGACCGCATCACGGGTCGTCTCGAGGCGGCCGAGCTGCTGGTCGATGACGCCGGTGATGGCATCGGCCGGACTGACACCGAACGAGGCATCCATCTCGGAGTGCCACTGGTGCACCCATGGCTCGAGCTCGACCAGCCCGGCGACCATCTGGGTCAGCAGATCGTCGCTGGCGCCGAGCGCCTCCTGGGTCGGGAACTCACGCGCCAACGCCAACGCCTGGTCCTTGTGGTCCCAGCCCGCCCAGCCGAGCACGACGGTGTTGTCCCCCTCGCGGCGCAGGTCCGGATACAGGACGAACCGCTCCTTCGGTACGTCGAGCTTGCCGCGGGCCTTCCAGTACTCGACCTTCTTGAAGTCGGCCGTGGCGTACTTCGGGGGCACCGGGATGTCGACCTTCTCCCCCGCGTCCTCCCGCCGCTGCAGGTCCCACACCTGTTGCCAGGCGCGGAACTTCTCCAGTCCAGACGGCTTGTAGCGGTGAGCGGCGAGGTATGGCACCGCCTCGCCGGCCACCAGCGAGCCCAGCACCTTGGCGAGGTCCGGCTCAGCGTCACCGGTCAGGACCTCGACCAGCTCGCGAAGCACCGCGTCCCCGCGCAGCAGATCAGCGATCTCCGCCGCGGACCGGGTGACCGGACCCTGCCCGTCGCGCCATAGCTCCGGTGCGTCGAGACGATCGAGGATTGCAGTCTCGAGCGCCTCCTTGAGCTGCGCGTCCCAAGGCGTGACTAGCCAGCGACGCTTGAACTCGGGCCTTTCCAAGAGTCGGATGGTCGGATCCGAGTCGATCAAGTCGAGACGGCGCTCCACCACGGCTCGGTAGCTCGGCGGCCACTGGGTTGGAACTTCCGTGATCGGCGTTGATCTGTGCCGGGCAAACCACGCGGTCTCTTCCTCGCCTGCCTCCACTCGACGGGCGAGCGCCACTTCGAACGCGCGCTCGCCGAGCGCAAGTTCGTTCATTTCACCACTGGTGTACGTCAGATTCTCGTCGACGAGCCCGTAGAGCTGGTACGTCTCCCAGTCCAGCTCCTCCTGTTCGAAAATCATCGCCTTCCGCGCCTGGCGGAACGCTGTCTCGCCGACCATCAAAGCCGTCCGCAGGTCACCTGATCCACGACTGACCCAGTTGTCGACTACCTCGCGAGGCCTTGCGGCCTCCAGTGCGTGAGCGTAGGCGTCGAGCGCCCGTCCCCGCTCATGCGGCAGGGCCGCTGGCAGGGGGAACTGTTCGAGCTTAGTTCCGGTGAACTCGTATCGAGGCTCCCAGTCTTCGTCGCCGATTCCGCCCCCGATGCCCCCATTGCCCTTATTGTGGCAAACCTGCTTCAGCCAGAACGTGGACAGGGAGCTATTCAGCAAGCCCAACAGCTCATGATGTTCGCCCTCGCCGGATCCCGGCGGCAGCTGCAAGAAGGATGCTTCTCGGTTGAAGGCCGGATCGAATTGAACAAAGGCGAAATGTTGAACGGTTGCAACTCGGGGATAGGTAATTGCCCACGTCCCCATTCGGTCCGGGGACACCTGGTGCCACTCCCACCAGGTTCGCCCTTCCTGTTTGTATGTCCTCTTCGAGAAGGTCGCTCGCGCCCACGTAATGGTGCGTACGGGCCACAGCCATCTCAACAGTCCAGGCGCGGACGCAATGTCAACAAGCTTTGCCCCGCGATATGGGAAAAGCGAAGCCTTGCCGGGTCGCGCAACATAGTCGCGAACATCCTCGCCAGTAAGGAAGTAGCGGCACAAGTCCGGTTCCACATTCCTGCGAGCGAGCGCGCTAGCAGGCGCCAGGAAGGCCCCGTCGGCATTGGTCTGCCCGGTGTACCCAAAGACGTCGACCGCATTCGAGAGCTTTCGGGAGCTGGCTGAAATCATCTGCTCCATAACAGCCGCACGTGTGTCATCGGACAGATGCCATGGATAAGTCGAGAGGATTCCGCGGGCGACGTCAGCAACGGCGATGTAGTTTCCTACAAATCCGGGCGTGGCGTAGTGATCGACGATCTCTGTCCACACCTTTCCTCGCGCGGGGTCATCCGGCTCCTTAGGTTCGCCACGAAGGTGCAGCACCGCGCGCACAGAGTCACCGAATGGCCGACGTCGGCGACCGACAATAATTACGGTGGGCGTGCCGTGTCCAGGGATGTGCGCGCCCTCGGTATTTACCACGAGCGCAAGGTCTACCGGGTTGCCTTCGTGAAAACCGCCGAAAAGGTCTTCGATTACCTTCTTGCCGAAGTCCTGTTTCATGAAACCGTTGCCGGTGATCTGCCCGACGAAGCCAGCGGGCTTACCCGGCTCCCCTCGGACGGCAAGCCGGAAGAGAAGTTCCATAAACGGCGCGGTGAGTTGGTACTCCTTAAAAGCCGTTCTGTAGATGCTTCGATAGAGGGCGTTTAGCGCGGGGTCCTTGACCGTGATGTAGGGAGGGTTACCGACGACCACGTGGTACTGGCCAGGCTTGAGGATGCCGGCGTACTCCTTGAGGTCCTCGGTGTCGTAGAGGTAGGTCTCTGATTCCTCGTCTTCGAACTGGAATCCTTCGGGCGCGCCGCCGAGCTCGCCGAGGAGGGAGTCGCCGATGGCGAGGTGGAAGCCGAGGTTGGGCACACCGACGAGGGATCGTTCGCCCATTGCGAGCAGACCGGCGACGGTGAGGCGGAAGCGCGCGATCGCGACGGCGAAGGGGTTGAGGTCGACGCCGTGGATGGAGTCCATGGCGCGGCGTACGCGCTCCTTCGGGTCGAGGGCGGGCGCCTCCGCCTGCCACTGGTCGACGAGGCGCTGGAACGCGCCGAGCAGGAAGTGGCCCGATCCGCAGGTGGGGTCGATGAGCTTGATGCCCTCAAGGCCGAACTCAGCGAGTGCAGGAGTCAGCGTCTGGTCGAGGATGAACTCCTCGACGAAGACAGGGGTCTGCAGCAGGGCGTAGGTCTTGCGCGCGTGGTCGGAGAGGTCCTGGTAGAGGTCGCCAAGGAATCGAGTGTCGAGGGCGTCGTCGGTGAAGTCGTGGACGAGGTTGCCGTCGGCGTCGGTGGTGCGCCAGAAGTCGATCAACGCTGTCGCGCGCTCGGCGCTGATGTCGGCGACCCAAACGGGGTTGTGGGAGGTGTCGACGACGGCCTTGCCCGCCGGCTGCGCGGCAAGCACCGTGAAGGCCTGGCGGAGCCAGTCGCGGCGGTTGTGAGTCGGGTGTTCCCGGAAGTAGGCGGTGAGGTTCTCCTCCGCGCGGGCGGTGCGGTCGCCCGGGCCGGCGATCCAGCCGACAGGTGCCGGGTTGCCGTCGAGGCGCGCACCGGCCAGCAGGTCGTTGTCCTCACAGAAGCGCACGAACGTCATCGCGATCAGCCAGGCGACTGCTGCCTGGTCCACCTCGTTGTCGCGCCACACGACCCAGGAGTGGCCAGTGCGCTCGCGGCGGCGGGCCTCGGCGTACTCCTCCTGCAAGCGGGCGCCCCAGCGGTCGGCCTTGTCGTCGGCGCGGAGACGAAGGTCGGCCTGGACCAGCTTGAGCTGTGCCTTGAGGTCCTTCAGGAGGGCGGCGGAGTCGATCACGGGGTCGGGGTTTCCTTCGGAAGGTCGGAGGGCAGCGTGAGCCACCCACTAGGGCCGAGCGGGACGGGCCTGCCGTCGAGCATCGGCACGGTCTGACTTGCCTGCATCGCGACGAGCAGCCAGCGAGCGGCTGGGCGCTCCGTACCGACGTCGAGCAGGCTTGCGAGGAGGTGGCCGAGGCCGTAGCGCTGGAGTGGGCCTGCATAGGTGAGCAGCAGCGGTCGTTCGGTTTCCATGGCGGTGGCCCATGCGGGTTCTACGGCGGCCTGGACGAGGCGGGTGAGGTTGGCCCAATCGGAGCCGTCGCGCGCCTTGGCGTCGACGCCGACGACGAAGGGCCACTCGATGCCGTGAGTCGAGGCCAGCTCTTTGGTCGCCTGGACGACCAGGTGTGAAACGTCCAAGAGCTCGACGTCGAAGTCGTGGGCGAGCTCGTGGCTCTGCCGGACGTACCGACTCGGGGGGACACATAACGTCAGGGCGCTGTGGCGGCGGAGGGAGTCTCGCAGCCGCACGACCACGTCGGCTCCGGGCGTGCTCATGAGGCTGGTGCCGAAGGCGGTTGGCGTTCCCGTCAGGGTGGTCTGGTTGGTGCTCGCGGGCTCATAGATCCCGTCGCGCCGCACCATGCCGGGCAGCGCCGCGGCGACCAGGGTGTCCAGGTCATGGCTGTTGGCGGGCAGCTCGACGGCGGGGAACCTGGTCGTCACCGACTTCCGGACAGCGGCCTCGGAGATCTGGCGCCCGGGCTTGCCGCTCAGTGCAAGGTCGACGGCGATCTGGGCCGGCAACGTGGCCGGATAGAGCTCGTCGAACCCGGAGAGCTCGGCTGACTCGCTGGCCTCGGCGGCCAGCCGGACCAGACGGCGGTCATCGATGATCACCGCGGCCGCTGCGGTGTCGGCGATCTCCTCCCGCAGAGCCTGGGTGGCGACGGCGTACGGCACGACGGTGTCATCGTCGACGAGGAGGTCGGCGGCCCGGCCGAGCTCGGCGGCTGCGTCGATGAGGACGTCGGCGGGCGGGTAGTCGCGGCCGGTCTCGTCCGGGTCCGCGCTCTCGTGGAGGGCGATGAGCGCCGGGCGCTTGGCGCTTCTGCGCAGGTCGAAGGCCGGCTCGACCTCGCGGGCGTCGAGCTCGTAGACGAGGCGAAGGAGTGCCGCGGCCTGTCGGGTGCGCTCGACACCGTCCAACAGGGATCCGCGGTGCGCGGCCAGCGCCACCGCCAGGGCCGGAACGGTCGTCACACGGCCTTGCCTGGCCAGCATCGTGACGGCGTCCTGACGAACGCCGTCGAGCTCCTTCTTCTTGGCCCACTTGCCGACCGCTCGATCGAGGACATCGAGCACCTGCTCGCGGGTCTGGCCCAGCGCCCGGGCGACCTCAGCGGCAGCAGGCCATGTCGCTTGTGCCTCCGCGGCTTCTGGCGTCAGCCCCAGGAGGGTGTCGACGACCACCCGGTCGGATCCGTTGAGGACCTCGAGCAGGCCTGCCAGCACGCGCTCGACCCCACGTTTGGCGGTGAGGGAGTCATCGGTGACCGTCGGGACGCTGAGGCGGGCGCGCCACTGCTTGATCCGAGCCTGGATCTCCTTGCGGTAAGACTCCCCCAGGCCCCGGATCGAATTGATCTTCGTGGGGTGGACACCGAGCAGCCCTCCCACCGTGGTGACGTCGAGGCGGGCGACCGCCGATCGAGCACGAGCAGACAGTCCGGACTTCTCGAGCGGCGTGTCGAGCTCGGCTGCCTCAGCGAGCTGGTCGTTGGCCTCAGCCGTCTCATCGCTCGCATCGAGGGTTGCGAAGACCTCGTGCCAGGCCACCGCCAGCTCGTGAGCGCTGCTGAATCGGGCCTTGGCATCCGGGTGCAGCGCCTTGCGGAAGAGCTGGGTGAACTGCGCGGCGACAGCTGGCTCGAACGCGGTCGGCTCGATGACTGGCGCGTCGGTCGAACTCAGTGGCTGGCCGCTGCCGCTGCCCCACCAAGGCAGTCCACCGGTCGCCATCTCGAAGAGGGTTGCGGAGACGGCGTACAACTCGGCGGCGCGGTCGTAGCGCCGGCGGGCGCCGCGGCCGAGGTAGGGGTCGAGGTAGCCGGGCGTGCCGGACGCGGTGTTGTCGACGCTCTCATCGGAGAGCGAGAAGTCGAAGAGGACGAGGGAGGGCTTGCGGGTCCCCGGGTCGGGAATGATGCCGAGGTTGGCCGGCTTGATGTCGCGATGGAAGAGGCCCTTGGTCTCTATATAGGCCATCGCGTCGAGGAGGTCGCCGCCGAACTGCTGCAGCTGCTCGAGGGTGGAGCGTCCTTCCTTCGCGAGCCGAACGGCCAAGGTCTCCTTGCCGGCATCGCTCAGAAGAAGTGCGCGGCGTTCGTTGACGTCCATCGGGCCGTCGAGGACGCGGACGATGCGCTTGTGGTCGAGCGCTCGGAGAACTTCCGCCTCCGCCTTGAGGCGCTTGTCTGCCGACGGGTTCCGGGAGACCTTGAGGATCACCTCGCGTTCGGGATCGGCGGCATCCATGTCGCTGACCGCGAACGCGACTCCGCTCGAGCCTTCGCCGCGGCGCCCCAGCACGAGGAAGCGATCGGCGATCGCGTCTCCGCTCTGGGCGTCGAGCGGATCCTCGACCTCCGTTGGTGCCGACTCGGCGTCATCGCCTTGCCGGACCTCGTCCCATGCGCTGTTGAGGTAGTCGAGGACCTCGGCCATGGTGGCCGGGCGCTCAGTCTCGCTGGCACTGGTGATGAGCGCGATGACATCTGCGATCGGGTCAGGGATGCCGGCGGCGACGGAGCGAGGATCGAGGGACTTCTCCTCAGTGAGCTTGTGGTCGAGCTCGGCAAGGCTCTCCGCCGGCGGCCGGCCGGTCAGGATGAGGTGGGCCACGGCGCCGAAACCGTAGATGTCGAGTGGAGCCCCGGGCAGATTGTCGGATGGGACGCGTGCCTCGGGGGCGAGGTAGATCCAGTCCTCGTGTGCGGCCACCCCGAGGATGTCGGTCACGCCGGCACTGATCGTGGTCCATCGCGTCTCGGAACTACTCGAGCGATCCTTCTGCCCCGAGTACCAATCCCGGATCGACAGTCGCGGGTTGGCGTCCTTGCCGCTCCTGCCAGCGGGCTTCCGGACCCAGATGCGCTGTGGCCCGAGGGCACGGTGAATCAGGTGCCGCTGATGAGCGAACCGGATGGTCTCGCCCAGGCGCATGACCATCGCCATCCGCTGATCGAACGAGAGGTCCGGCTGGGATGAGATGAAGGCGTCGAGCGGCTGCTCGGAGTCATCGTACTCGAAGACAAGCGCAGGGCCGTCGTCGGTCTTCTTGAACTCGGTCGGGACGTCGATCCCGTCGTGGCGGATGCCGTAGGTGAGCTGGTACTCGCGCTGCGCGAGGTCCTCGATCCGCTGCCGGTCAGCCGCAGATGCCTTCGGCGGCAGGTCGCGGAGGCGCAGGCGGAGTTTGACCCCGCTGATGTGAGGATTGTCGACGAGTACGTCTTGCCAGTCAGGGCCCTCAGCGATCGGTGTCGAGTCCGCGACTTTGTAGTCCCCGACCATCCGTGTCTTAGGCGTCGCCTTGAAACCGGCCTTGCCGCACAGAGCACGAATCGCCTTTGCGCGCTGGTAGTCGACAACGTGATGAGGGTTCCTCGGGAGTTCGCCCAGGAAGGCGCTGACCTTGGTGAGCGCAGGCTTCGCCTTGATATCGAACTTGTCCATAGCGAGCACGCCGAGAGCGGCTCGCTCGTCGAGCTCGACGACGCTCCCGTGGCCGTGCAGTACAACCTTCGACTGGAGGAACGGCACGACCTTGCGGGCCTGCTCGTTCGGCGCCACGTCTTTGAGAAGCTCCGCCAAGCGCTTGGCCTTGCGGTCCGTGGTCAGCCAGGGATTCTCGACGTTCCGGATGTTGTGGAACCAACGCTGGGTGTTCCCGTGGATGCGTCCGTGCCAGCCCTTGAGCTCGACAACGTGGAGCCCCGATCGGGTGAGCAGCAAGACGTCGATCTCGCCCGAACGACCGTTGTTGTCGATGAAGGTGAGGTTCACCCACGCGGTCGTGATGCCGTCTTCGGGCAGTAACTCACGGAACGCGTCGAGCGCCGCTTCCTCCGCTGGTGTCGCGGGCGGACCCATGACGATCCAGTTGGGGGAATCAGGCTTCATGGATCCTTGGAATCTGCTTGCTGCCACCGGGGCTGCGGGTGAATGTGACGGACGATGCAGATGTTTCCACAACCCACCGTCACTGTGGACCGAATCGGAACGCTGCTTGCGCTCAGAGGCGATCGATCCAGGTGTCCTCTTCGCGCTCGTTCCAGGCCGAGGACTTCGGTCCACTGGCCGCGGGCTGCTCGCCAAGGCGCGAAAGCACCTGGAGGCCCTCCTCATGTGTCAGTGCGCGCAACGACTCCACAGGCCGGCCAGCAGCCATTTCGATCGCCTCCTGGCGGTGCTGCATGGAGGTCAGGCCGCGGGCGTCGAGTGCCTTGCGAAGCAGGTCCACCTGCCAATCTGCGATCGGAGTCGGCGCCTTCGGCGTCTTAACAGGCTCTGGCCTCGCGTCGTCGCCGAAGAGGGAGAGATCGTCGGTCACAGGTCAACTGTAGGAACCGGCAGCGAGTCGGCGACTCCGGTGTCCGAGAGTTCTCCGGGAGGCGAGGCCGATCCAGCGGAACAGGACTGCGATTGCGAGACATCCGAACTTGATCGCGTCCCAAGCAAGGACGATTACGACGAGGTTCAGCCAGCCGGGCGCTCCGGCCGCCACGGCGTCCGAAACCGCCTTCAGCGCGACGATCAGACTTGATGCCACGCCCAACATCGCTGCGGCCCAGCTCAGGGCAGGCGCCGTGGCCCGCACCCGGCGGATCAGGACGTTCGACCGGGCGTAGAGCGCCAGGTACCGGTGCACGAGTGCCACGGCGGCGATGACAGGGAGTGCTAGCAGCATGATCATGGGATCGCCCTTCTGACGGGGTCACATCTCGGCTTAGGCCCGACGTAGGTTCCGGGGGGCGCCACAGAAAGCCGCCTGTGGAGAACGCGGCGCGGGCAGGGGCTATGGACTCAGGACGGCGCGGAGGTCGGCTCGAACGGCGCGGGACTCACTGCGGCTGGCGCTGGACAGCGCGACTGCCGTCCTCAGCGCGATCTGGGCGCGCCGGCGGTCTGCGCGCTGAGCGTCGTCGGCCGCGCCTCCGGCCAGGGGCAGGTCGCTGGTGATCTTGTAGCGATCCCGGTAGGCGGCAACCGACGTCGCGGCACGTGCCCATTGCTCGCGCTGGGTGAGATCCTGCGGAAGTTCGCCGAACCGGTTCGTCCAAGCGGCGCCGCCTCCGATGCCGATATCCAGGAGCGCCCGTGCACGCGACTCGATCAGCTCCTTCCGCTGGTCGATCGCCTGTCGGTCCTCGGCTGACATCGGGCCGAGCGGCTCGGGGATCAGGCCGGCGATGAGCCGCGGACGGAGACGGCAGCCGCGCGGCGAGGCCGCTGCGAGCTTCTCGATTCGATAGCGGAGGACCGCTGCGATGTCATCGGCGTCGTCGAGACCGTGCTGCCCGACGACCCGAGGCAGAAGACGTTCGAGGTCGTGGTGGTATGCCTCGGCGCGTCGTAGTGCCGCCGTGAGCGGGCCGAAGGCTGTCGACTCGACGACCGCGGCGTGCTGCTCGGCGGTCAGCCCTGAGCGGCTGAGCAGGTCGACGAAGCGGTCGTGCTGGGCGTCGGCGGCAATCGTCTCGAGTTCGGCCGCGAGGCGGTCGATGCCTCCGTGGAGTTCGTACTCAGCTTCGATGGTCTGCGTGGCCGAGAGGTCGGCGCCGCTGTGCCGGAGGACGCCGTACAGAACGCTCCGGGCCGTCACGTCGTCCGCCTCCGGTGTGGAGTGGCTGTCGTCGGGCTGGTCGAGGGCGACGTACGCGATGTTGGATTCGCGGCCGCGGGTCATGGAGACGTAGAGGTTCTCTCGGGTCGTGGATGCGGTCACGACGACGTGCGCCGTGTCGACGGTGACGCCTTGAGCGCGATGCGCGGTGACGGCGTAGCCGAGGTCGACGTGCTCTGCGACGTACTCCGGCGGCAGGACCGTTCGCCCACCGCGGGCGTTGAGGCGTTTGACCAGGAGTGAGCCGTCACGCCGAATGTCGGTGGCGAGCCAGCGGTCGCCGTTCTTCACCCACCCTCCGCGCATGGTCCGGATGCGGCGGTCGTTCTGGCGCGTGATGACGACGTCGCCCACCGAGGCTCGGCAGCCGTCGACGAGGTCGACCTCGCGGTGGTCGACTGCGCCGTCCAGGAGCAGCCGCTCTGCCCGCGCGCGTTCGTTGAGCGCGCGGACATCACGAGCCGACTCCGTCACGAGGATGCTGGCCAGCCCCGCAGCGCAGTCGGCCCTCCATGCGCCGTACGCCGCATCGACCATCTCGTCGGTGAGGCCCTCGCGGATCCGCTTGTAGCGGCCGTACGTCGCGATGACCTGGACATCGCCGCGGCTCAGCGCGAGCGAGGCCTCCTTCTCCCACTCGTTGGCGAACCGGTGGATCTCATTCAGCGCCGGGACGTCCGCACGCCGGTCCACGAGGAGTGCGAAGGCTCCGCCGGCGTCGACGGACTGAAGCTGGTGCGGGTCACCGACCAACAGCACCTTGGCGCAGGCGGCTGCCGCGATCCCCGTGAGTCGGTCCAGCGTCACCGTGTCGGCGAGAGTCGCCTCGTCGACGATCACCAGTTGACCTCGGCGGAGTTCGGTCCGGCCGTGGTCGTACTCGTGGAGCCACTTCGACGTGTTCTCGCACGCCACGCCGAGATCGTCGGCCAGCGCCTGGGCTGCGGCGGCGGACGGCGCCAGACCGACGACACTCCCCCGCCCATGCTCGCCTATCCATGCCGCGCGGAGTGCTCTCATCGTGGTGGTCTTGCCAGCCCCGGCGGGCCCGACGAGAAGGTCGACCTGGCGCCCTGAGCGACAGACGCTCTCCACCGCGCACCGCTGCTGATCGGTCAGCGAAACCGTGCCACGGCCACCTGCTCGCCGCGCGATCCCGGCTGACACCGCTGGTGCGGTCATCTTCTCGGCGCGAGCCAACAATCGCGCCTCGGCGTCGAGCACTGCGATCGAGGAGTACTTCTCGCTGTGCCGTGGGCGGAACCGGCTCGTGCCGTCCTCGCGCTGGAACCGAGCCGGGCTGACGGCGAGCTCCGGCGGCGTCAGCACGACGGAGCGTGCCTGCGCCGCGTCCACGACGAGGCCGAGGACGGCCTCGCGGTCTTCGGTCGTCGCGAACCTCAGATCCGTCGTCTGCTTCGCCGCCTCGGCCATCAGGTTCCAGTGCGTCCACACAGCCCGCTTCACTGAGACAGCCGCGACCACCTCGGCGCCGATCGCCTCGATGGCAGCCAGTGGCACGTCCTCCGCTGTCAAGAGGTCGCCGCCTCGGCCGATCACCGACCGCGACCATCCCGTGGGCTCGGCGCCCAACCGCTTGGCGGCCCGTTGCCGCCAGCCCGCGGTGAGGTCGGCGAGCGACCGGACCTCCTTCGGCGGGCGCGTGGCGAGAGTGGCTTGCGCCCGGAGCTCGACGATCGTCCTCGCCGAGGGCCTCCGCCCGTGGCGAGCGACGTACTCCGCGATGAGCTCGTCCTTCTTGAGCTCGATCTCGCGGGTGCGGCTGGAGAACTCGGTGATCAGGTCGTCAGTGACGCCGGCGATCTCCCATCGGGGATTCCGGTCGGGCCCGCGCTGCCGCAGCTCCCACTCGATGCCGAGGTCGTGCGATAGCCGGTCCGCCAGGAGTGCGTCGTAATGCGCAGACAAGCCGGTGCGCGAGGCGAAGACCGGGCGTCCGTCAAGGCTTCGCCAGCGCCCGTCCATGACGGTGAAGACCTTGTTGGCGACGACGACGTGCGTGTGAAGCTGCGGGTCCCCGGCGCGGGAGTCGAAGTGGTCGTAGGCGACAGCCGCGACACCCGCCACGTCGACCTGGGCGACGGCGCCGTCAGCATCGGAGATGCCCGCACGGGTAGCGGCGACCTCGCGTTCGAACAGCGCGATGACGTCTGCGACCGCCACATGATGGGCGGCGACGATCCGCTCCTGGGTGACGGCGTCGGCCACACCCCAGAGCACGGAGACCGACTTCGGGACGCTGAACGTGAGGTCGAACCCTGCCACCGCTCGCCGCACCCCGGCCGCCGTCTCCTCGGCCTCGATCCGTGTCGCCTCGGCGGCGCAGTCCTCCTGAGTCATCTCCGGATCGAGAGCGGCGACGCGCTCGTCGATGCGGTCCGAGAGCCTCTTGTACGACGGATACGCGCGGCCGAGTTGCTCTCCCGTGATCGGGTCTCGGCCCATACCGACAAGCAGCGCGAGCTGCTCCTCGCTCACGTGCATTCCCGGGCGAAGCTGGCCGGCGCCGAAGGCACCGACACCAGATCCGAGCCAGCGGCCAGGCGGTGTACCGACATCGGAGTAGTAGCGGGTCAGCGGCGTCGACAGGACGCGGTTGCCGTCGCCGGCCGCGACGCTGCGCAGCAGGTACTGATAGCCGCTGCCCGCGGACATCCGGCGCATCGAGACCGTCACGGCCGTTTCCGTCCCACAGCGCTCAGGTGCGCGTCCTTCTCCACAGCCCCCTCGATCTGCACACCGTGTGAAGGCGAGGAGGAGGTAGCCGAGGAGGGGCGGAAGCAGGACGGGGCGAGGGCGCAGGAGGTGATGGGCAGGTGAGAGGACGAGGTGACTGAGAGGGACTGAAGGAGGGACGAGAGGACGGAGGGCTGAGGTGGGACGACGGGATTGGGCAGAGACGAGCACCTGACCCGTTGAAGCGACCCGGGTAAAAGACGTCGGGTCCGGATTCGTGTATCAGGCTTACGATGAGGTTCAGACGATGCACGCACCGCCCGTGGGGCGTCGTCGCGCCTCATCGCCTTTGGGCGAGAGGAAGCAGGACCATCTCCATGAAGAATCGACTCGGGTTGACCTTCCTGGCGACCGGCACACTTCTGTTGGCCGCAGTGTCGGCGTGTGCCGAAAACGACGCGGATCCCCCGCCGACGACGCCAGCCACGTCGTCACCGACAGGGTCGACTGAGCCGACGACCAGCCCGTCGCCGACGTCCCCGAACGACGCCGCAGCCGCGAATGCGACGGCTGCGATGACCGACTACTACTCCGTCCTCGACGAGCTCCGGGCCGATCCCTCCAGCGATCTCAAGGAGCTCGAGACCGTCGCGATCGGCGCGCAGCTCAACGCGGTGCAGACCCTCGTACAGCGGCAGCGCGATCAGGGCCAGCGCCAGACCGGCACCACGGCCATCAGCGAGCTGAAGGTCCAGTCGGTGACCCTCGACAACTCCGATCCGGACGCCGGCAAGGTGCCCACGGTCGTCATCGACGTCTGCTGGGACGTCACCAAGGTCGACGTGCTCGACAAGAGCGGCGAGTCGATCGTCTCCCCCAACCGCCCGGACACCGGGTGGACGCGTTACACCGTCGCGAACTACGAGTACGGCGCCGACCCCACCGGCCGCTGGCGCGTGGCGACGGGCCAGGACCTCAAGCAGACGCCATGCGCAGCCTCCTGATTCGCCTCCTGCTGACTACCCTCGCCACGGCCAGCCTTACTACCCTTGCGTCCGGGACGTCGTACGCCGACGGCACGGTCTGCGGTCAGACTGATCCGGCGACGGGCGAGTGCCTGATCTGGATCCACGTCCCGGGCGATCCCGGCACACCGGGAACACCGGGCGGCGACGGGCCAGAGGACACAGGCAGCGGCGCAGCCTGCTATTGGGACGGCACCAGCCAGGGCGTCACGAATCCACCGCCTGGGCCGGTCCCGTGCACGAAGAACGGCGCCTACTGGTCGAACGCCTACCACTGCTACATCTCGCTGGTGCAACCCCAGCCGCCCGCGGGTGACCCGTCGTGGCAGGGCCACGAGCCCGGTGACGGCGCCGTCTACTACTGCGACCAGCCGCAGACCGGGCTGCTCATCACGATCTGGACGCAGGATCCGCCGCCGAACTCCGGCACGGGACCGACACCGAGAGAGGTCGCCCAGATCGCCATCGAGAGCATGCACCTCAGGGCGATCGATATCGGCATCGCTCCCGAACCCGGTCCCGACAGCGTCGGCCTCGTCGGCATGCCCGTGTGGATGTGGGCGAAGGCGCCGAGCAGCCAGACCTTCGGCCCGATCACCGAGAGTGCGTCGGCGGGCGGCATCACGATCACCGCGACGGCCAAGGTCCTGCACATCACCTGGGACATGGGCGACGGAACCGAGGTCGTCTGCGACACGGCGGGCACGCCGTACAAGCCGGAGTTCGGGCGGAAGGACTCCCCCGACTGCGGCCACACCTACAAGAAGTCGAGCGCGGGGAAGGCGGATGATGCGTACACCGTCACCGCGACCTCGAGCTGGGTCATCACCTGGTCGGGCGCGGGCCAGACCGGGACGATCCGCCTCGACGGCCTCAACCGCTCGACCGAGATCCGGATCGGCGAAGCGCAGCTGCTCGTGAACTGACGAGCACCTGCGCGGGGAGGGATGAAGTGACCACGACTGCCCGAGAGGACCGGAAGCCCGGCCCCCACCGCACCGCGCCCGACGCCGGCCCGCCGGTCACTCCCCCGCCCAAGCTCCGCAGGCGGCCCGGACTCGTCGTAGCCGCCGTCGTCGTCACCGCCCTCGGCTGCCTGCTCGGTGCCTGGGCATGGAACGCGACGACCAGCACCGAGGAGGTCCTCGCTGCGACGAGCACGATCCATCGAGGCGAGGTCATCACTGCCGACGACATCCGGCGCATCCGGATCAGCGGGGACCCGGCTCTGGAACCGCTCCCTGCTTCGGCGTACGACGAGGTCGTCGGCCAGCGCGCCGCGCTCGACATCTCTGCCGGCGGACTGATCACGACCGAGTCGACGACCGATGCACCGCTGCCACCGGAGGGCCAGTCGATCGTCGGCATCTCGCTGACCCCTGCCCAGGTCCCAGCGCTCCCCATGCACGGCGGTGACAAGGTCCGCATCATCGTCACCCCTGCTGCCAACGGCGATGCCCCAACCGGCGCGCCACAGTTCACGGCCGCCGAGGTCGTCGACACAGCGATCGACGAGACCACTGGCAACACCGTCGTCAACGTCCTGGTGCCGTACGCCGACGCGAGCGTCCTCGCGGCACGCGCTGCGACCGGCAACGTCGCGCTGATCCTCGACTCGGGAGCCCAGTGATGGCGATCGTGTGCCTGACATCGGCCTCCGGTTCGCCCGGCGTCACCACCACCGCAGTGGGCATGGCGTTCAGCTGGCCACGGCCCGTCCTTCTCCTCGAGGCCGACCCGACCGGCGGATCCGGCGTCCTCGCCGGATTCCTCCGCGGCACGACGCCGTACGACACCGGGTTGATCGAGCTCGCCCTCTCACCCCTCGGCGCGGCGGACGCGCTGCGGGAGGTCGTACGGCCGCTGAGCCCGAACGTCTCCCTTGTCGCCGGCATCCGGTCGCACGCTCAGGCCACGGCGCTGCGTGACGTCTGGGAGCCGTTGGCGGCCGCACTCCGCGATCTGGATGACAACGGACAGGACGTCATCGTCGACGCCGGGAGGCTCGGCCTCATGGGCTCGCCGACCCCGTTGCTGGACGCCGCCGACGCGGCTCTCCTGGTCACCAGAGCCACTCTGCCCGCGATCTCGGCGGCTCGTTCGTGGGCGGAGAGCGTCCGGCAACCCGCCGCCGGATGGCGTCACCCCGGCTTGCTTCTCGTCGCCGAGGGCCAGCCCTACCGGGCCTCCGAGATCGCCAAGGTTCTCGGCATGCCCGTCGTCGCGGACCTGCCGGACGATCCGGCCGCCGCGGCCGTGTATCACCGTGGCGCGGCGCCTCCGAAGCACTTCGAGACGGGCTCGTATGTCCGTGCGCTCCAGGCCGCGGTCCAGTCCGTCCAGGCGCACATCGCCCGTGGTCGGTTCGCCCTCGTCGAGGAGGCGCGGCGATGACCGAGACCTACCGATTCGCGAACGAGTACGGCGACCTGACGCGCCTGCCACTCTTCAGCCAGACGTCCAACGGCGTCCCCCACGAGGTGCCGAGCAGTCTCGACGCGACCGTTGCGTCACCGCCCCCGGCCACCTCCGATGTCGACTGGGCGCTCGTCTCGACACTGCGCGCCCAGGCCTCCGAGCAGCTCAGCCAAGCCGTGCAGTCCGGCCGCGGCCATCTCGACAAGGAGGCACAGCAGGAGCTGGGCCGCTCGATCGTGCTGGACCTCATCGAGTCTGCGATGGCGGAGGATGTCGACGCCGGCCTCGGTTCGTGGAGTCCCAAGAAGCAGCAGGCGACCGCCCAGGCCGTGTTCGACTCCCTCTTCCGCCTCGGCCGCCTCCAGCCGTTGGTGGATGACGACCGGATCGAGAACATCGTCATCGTCGGCCACGACAACGTGCAGCTGGAGCTGATCGACGGGACGCTTGTTCCCGGGCCCTCGGTGGCCGACTCCGATCAGGAGTTGATCGACTTCCTCGTCTTCCTTGCCTCTCGCAGCGAGGTCAACGCGCGGTCGTTCTCCGAGGCGCAACCGAGCCTCCACATGAGACTGGACGGCGGCTCGCGGCTGGCGGCCGTGGCGTGGGTGACCACCCGACCCTCGGTCGTGATCCGTCGGCACCGGCTGATGCGGGTCACGCTGGACGACCTCGTCAAGCGCGACATGATGACGCCCGTCGTCGCCTCGTTCCTGAGAGCCGCGGTGCGTGCTCGGTGCTCGATCGTGGTCGCAGGGGCGCAGGGGGCCGGGAAGACCACGCTGGTCCGTGCCCTCTGCGCCGAGATCGACGAGCTCGAGGCGATCGGCACCTTCGAGACCGAGTACGAACTGCACCTCCACGAGCTCGGCCGGCACAAGGTGGTCATCCCCTGGGAGGCCCGACCCGGATCGGGTGAACGTGGTCCTGACGGGCGCCAGTCGGGTGAGTTCACGCTCGACGAGGCACTCGTCGACTCCTTCCGCTTCAACCTCTCGCGGCAGATCGTCGGCGAGGTCCGTGGCAAGGAGATCTGGGCGATGATCAAGGCGATGGAGTCCGGCACGGGGTCTATCTCCACCACTCACGCGGCCGACGCCGTGGCCGCCGTACGCAAGCTCGTGACCTGCGCGATGGAGGCGGGTCCGCACGTCACGCAGGGTCTCGCGACCAGCAAGCTCGCGGCGACCGTCGACCTGATCGTCCAGTTGAGCCTGGAGACCAAGGTCGTGCCGGGCGGAGCTCAGAGGACGAGGCGGGTCGCCGAGGTCATCGCGCTGGCCCCGGGCGAGAAGGAGCCCGGCTACGCAACCACGCACGTGTTCCGCGCCGATGCCACCGGCATCGCAGTCCCCGACGTCCTCCCGGACGAGTACCGACGGCTCGCGCAGCACGGCTTCGACCTCCCGGCGTACCTCGCGAGTCAACCGTTGGGAGCCCGGACATGACCACGATCCTTCCCGCACTCGCGGGTGGACTGATCGCCCTGGGCCTCCTCGGGGTGGTCGTCGGCGTGCGCCCGACCGCGATCCCGCCGCGGGAGGCCAAGGCCGCCAGTCGGCGCCGCGTACCGAGCCGACGCACCCGCGTCTTGCTTCTCGTCGGTGGCGCGCTGGGCCTCGTCGGATGGCTCATCACCGGTTGGATCCTGGCGCTCGTCATCGCGCCCGTCGCCGTCATCGGGCTGCCCGTCCTGCTCAGCGCGCCGCCAGCCGCCACGCAGATCGCGCGTCTGGAAGCGATGGAGGAATGGACGCGTTCGCTCTCCGGAGTCCTCACTGTCGGCATCGGCCTGGAGCAGGCGCTGGTCGCCACGCTGCGGTCGACGCCCGCGCCGATCGCCGATGACGTCCACCGACTGGTGACCCGGCTGCGGGCACGGTGGGACACCGAGAAGGCTCTGCGCGCGTTCGCCGACGAGCTCGACGACGCGACCGGCGACCTGATCGCCGCCAACCTGATCCTGGGCGCCCGTCGACGCGGAGCCGGGCTGGCGAGCGTCCTCGAAGGACTCGCCGAGTCGGTCGGCGCCGACGTTCGCGCGCGGCGGCAGGTCGAGGCAGACCGGGCCAAGCCGCGAGCGACCGCGCGGTGGGTCACGTTGATCAGCGCCAGCGTGCTCGTCGTACTTGCGCTGTCGGGGACGTACGTCGAGCCGTACCGCACCCCGGTCGGCCAAGTCCTCCTCGTGCTCCTCCTGTCGGCGTACGTCGCCACCCTGATCTGGATGCGACGGATGGCCGCAGGCAAGCCGCTCCCCCGCTTCCTGGCGACCCGCGCAGTCGCGGAGGCGCCGCGATGATCACCGGACTGCAGTTGGCGATCCTTGCGGGAGGCCTCGTCGGCCTCGGCCTCGTGCTTCTCGTCGCCCGCCTTCTGCCCGCGGAGCCCGACCTCGCCGACGCACTCGAGAGAGTCTCCTCGTCGCGTCCGCGCTCGACCGCCACCGACGCCGCGCGGTCGAGCAAAGAGCGGCTCGGCCTGTGGGGCCTGCGCGTCTTGCCGCCTGGTCTCTGGGTTCGTACGCCGACTCGCGAACTCGCGCTGCTGCGGATACCGGTCGCGCAGTTCTACGGCGAGAAGCTGATGTTCGCCGGGCTCGGCCTCGTCATCCCGCCGGTCCTCGTCACGCTCTTCAACGCGTTCGGGCTGAGCATCCCGTTCCAGCTTCCGGCGGTCGCATCGCTCGCGCTGGCCGCTGTCATGTTCTTCATCCCGAACTACAACGCCCTCGACGACGCGAGGAAGGCACGGACCGAGTTCGCCCGAGCGCTCGGCGCCTACATCGACCTGGTCGCTTTGGAGCGGAACAACGGCATCGGCCACCGACAGGCGATGGAGGCTGCGGCTGAGGTCGGCGACTCGTGGGTGTTCACGCGGCTGTCCGAGGAGCTCACCCGATCGCGGTGGTCGGGGCTGCCGCCCTGGGACGCGCTGCACACCTTGGCAGAGGAGCTCGGACTGCCTGAGCTCGACGACTTCGCCGACATCATGCGCCTCTCGGGCGAGGAAGGAGCAGGCGTGTACGCCACCCTGCGCGCCCGTTCCGCCGCCATGCGCACGGCGATGCTCAACGACGAACTCGCCCAGGCCAACGCCGTCGGCGAGCGCATGTCGATGCCCGGCTCGCTACTGGGCGTGATCTTCATGGCGCTGCTCGTCGCGCCCTCATTGCTTCGCATGTTCACGAACTCGTGACACGGAAGGACACATCCACAGGAGGAAACCCATGTTGAAGGTACTGGTCCTGCTGCAGATCGCAGCACTCAGCAAGTACGACGACCTGCGAGCATCCCGCCGCAGTGAACGCGGGTCGGTGACGATGGAGCACGTCCTCTGGGCCGTCGCAGTCATCGGCATCGTCGGCATCGTGGTCCTCGCTGTCACGAACTATGTCACCTCACAAGCGGGCAAAATCAAGTAGCCGTCGCGAGCGGCGCGGCGAACGGGGCTCGGTCTCGATCGAGCTCGTCGTCCTGCTGCCCGCACTGTTCGCGGTCATGTTCCTCGGGATGCAGGCAGCGCTCTACTACCACGCGAAGACGGTCGCAATCGCTGCTGCGCAGCAGGGCGCCAGAGCCGCCGGAGCCGAGCAGGGCCGGGAGTCCGACGGGGTCGGCGCCGCCAACGACTTCCTCCACGAAGCCGGCGGCGATGACGTCATCACCGCGACCTCGACGAGCGCGAACCGGACCGCCACCACTGCCACCGTGACGGTCAGCGGCTTCTCCCTGAGCGTCATTCCCGGTTGGAAGGTCCGCATCACGCAGAGCGCGAGCGTGCCGGTCGAGCAGGTGACCGCGCCGTGATCCGCCGGGACGAACGCGGTTCAGCAGCGATCGAGGCGGCGATCGGCGTACCAGCCTTCGCGCTCTTCGTCGGTCTGGTCATCTTCGGAGGCCGTACGGCGACTACCCATCAGGCGCTTCAGTCCGCCGCCGCCGACGCCGCCCGGTCAGCATCAATCGCCCGCAACGCCGACGTGGCTCGAGCGAATGCACGCGCCGCAGCGACGGAGAGCATCACCAATCAGAAGATCGGGTGCTCTGCCATCGACGTTGCGGTCGACACGAGCGACTTCGACAAGCAGCCGGGCGTTCCCGGCTCGGTGAACGTCACTGTTTCCTGCCGACTCGACCTGTCCGATCTCGCTGTTCCCGGCGCCCCCGGGTCCCGGGTCATGCGGGCGACGATGTCGAGCCCGATCGACACCTGGCGGGAACGATGAGCCGCCGGGACGAGCGCGGCTCCATCACCGTGTGGCTGGCCCTGTCCAGCTTCGTGATGATCTTCCTCGTCGGGCTGGCGGTCGACCTCGGGGGTCAGGTCCACGCGCACGAGCGGGCCCACGACGTCGCCGCGCAGGCCGCACGGGCCGGTGGCGAGGAGGTCGAAGGAAGCTCCGCCATCCAGGGTCATGACCTGGCGATCTCCCCCGCTGCCGCCCGCGCCGCGGCCCAGCGCTATCTCGACACTGCGGGCGTTACCGGGACTGTGGCGATCAATGACGGCACCACGATCACCGTGACGGTGACGGACTCCTACGACCCGCAGTTCCTCGGTCTCATCGGCATCAACCGCCTCGACGTCAGCGGCACCGCGACCGCGCGACTCGTCCGCACCCTCGGAGGTAGCGAGCAATGAACAAGACCGACTCCAGGCTGCGCGGCCTCCTGGCCACACTCACGCTCGTCTGCTTCGTCGTCGGCGTACCCGTTGTGCTCATCGCCATCGACGCGATCCCCGACCCAGGCGCGTTCTCGTGGTCGAGGCTGACGTCGCAGGACGACGGCACGCTCGCCTTGCAGGTCATCACCGCAGTCTGCTGGATCGCGTGGGCCGTCTTTACGTGCCAGCTCCTCGCGTCGATCGTGTCGCAGGCTCGCGGCATCCGTACGCCGCGCCTCCCCGGTCTCGCGGTTCCCCAGCTGGCCGCCGACCGCTTGGTCGCGGCCGCGGCGCTGCTGTTCGTCGCCGTACCCACGGTCAGCGCCGTGCTGCCCCAGCCTCGGGCGCATGCTGCAGTCGCCGCGCCGTTGCCGGACGAGCCGCAGGCAGCGGTCGCCGTGGATGCGCCGGCAGAGCCGCGAGCAGAAGACCATGCGCAGACGGTCCAGCCGGAGACCGAGCGCTACACGGTCAAGCGCGGCGACAGCCTATGGAGGATCGCCGAAGAACGACTCGGTGACGGCACGCGGTACGTCGAGCTCGTGGCCCTCAACGAGGCCGTCCTCGACGGGCGTCCCGACTTCCTCCTGCCCGGAACCGTGCTGAAGGTCCCCGTCGCGGACGACTCTTCGGGCGGCTCGTACGTCGTCCAGCCCGGTGACACCCTCTCCGAGATCGCAGAGGACAAACTGGGCGACGCTGACGCGTACCCGTCGATCTTCCGAGCATCCCGCGGCACTGCTCAGCCGAACGGCGCCCACCTCTCCGACCCGGATCTCATCCTCCCCGGCTGGAAGCTCACGATCCCGGGACAGCCGGATCCAGCCGAGGCGCAGAAGCCGAAGCACGTCCAGGAGCCGCCTCGGCAGGACGCGACTCCACCTACCGACGGAGCTACTCCGCCCGCTCCTGAAGCATCCGACCCCGAACCCGAGCATGCTTTCGCCGACTCCGCCGAGGACGAGACCATCCCGACCTGGCTGCTCCCGGGACTGGCCGGCGCTGGAGCGCTCCTGGCCGGGTCGCTCTGGCTGGTGCTGCGACAGCACCGGCGAACCCAGCTCCGCTATCGCCGACCCGGAAGGATCATCGCCCCACCGCCAGACGAGCTGCTCGCTGTCGAGAGGTCCGTGCAGGTGTCGGGATCCGTCACCGCCCATCCGATCGAGGAGCTAGATGCGGCGCTCCGCGGCCTGGCCCCTGCACCTCGCCTGCTCTCCGTCCGGCTCTCTTCCAGCCGGATCGTGCTGACGCTCGCGGAGCCGGCTG
>ERZ1645187.605-NODE-605-length-35172-cov-37.963807_pt1 | contig 35172 bp, 38 predicted proteins | sample MGYA00575352_ERZ1645187 | MGnify/ENA primary metagenome ERZ1645187 (study PRJEB40837, sample SAMN11349314) | freshwater sediment metagenome | isolation source: river sediment | host: Sediment | place: India: Wazaribad , New Delhi | collected 2017-02-21 ... | reverse complement strand
TCGAGGAGCTGGAGATCTGCCCGTGGGCGCTGCGCGAGGGCGTGATCCTGGAGCGGTTCGACCAGATCTCCGTGCTGGGCTGAGGCGGCGTCATGACTGTGCAGATCGGACTCTCGACGGCCTCGGTCTACCCCGAGTCGACCGCGCATGGCTTCGCCTACGCGGCATCGATCGGGTACGACGCGGTCGAGGTGATGGTCGGGATGGACGCGCTGTCACAGCAGACGGCCGCCGTACGGCAGCTGTCGGAGCATCACCAGATCCCCGTGTGCGCGGTGCACGCGCCCTGCTTGCTGTGGACCCAGCGGGTCTGGGGCACCGAGCCGTGGGGCAAGCTCGAACGGTCGGCGCAGATGGCCGAGGCGCTGGGGGCCGACGTGGTCGTGGTGCACCCGCCGTTCCGGTGGCAGAAGGAGTACGCCGCCGGGTTCGAGGACGGGATCGCGGCGCTGGAGGCCTCGACCGGGGTCGCCTTCGCGGTGGAGAACATGTACCCGTGGCGGGCCAGCTCGCGGCGCAAGGGCCTCAAGGGCATGGAGATGTACCTGCCGCACTGGGACCCCTCCCAGGGTGACTACGCCAACACGACCATCGACCTCTCGCACGCCGCGATCGCCCAGGCCGACGTGATCGAGATGGCCCAGCGGATGGGCTCCCGGCTGCGGCACGTGCACCTGACCGACGGCACCGGCAGCGCCAAGGACGAGCACCTCGTGCCCGGGCGCGGGGTGATGCGCGCCGCCGAGTTCCTCGCCCACCTGTCGGAGACGGACTTCGCCGGCAACGTGGTGCTCGAGATCAACACCCGTCGGTGTACGACGCGCGAGGAGCGGCTGCAGGACCTCACCGAGTCGCTGGAGTTCGCCCGGGAGCACCTGTCGGTCAACGTGGGCTGAGTGGTTCGCGCTGAGAATCGTCCGGGCCGCAGCCGGCCCTCAGGTCCTTGACTGTCTTGTCACGAGTTGAACTCCGCCAGGTAGCTCACCTGCCATTCGCCGGCGCGCCGAGCCAGCTCGACCCTGTGTCTGGTCAGCCCGCCGGGCATTCTGGTCTGGGGCGCTGATGCGTTCTCGCGGTACACGGTCGGCCTCGAATCAACGAGGACTGAGTAGGACGAGCCGGGCGACTCGGTGTTGATCCGGCGGATCTTCCATCCCTCGGTTCGGATCGTCCCGCCAGCGGCGAAGATCGAGTCGACTCGATCCGCCAGGCCGATACAGGCATCGCACTTCCGCGACATCGTGGTGAAGGCCTCGGTGTCGCCGGTGTTCTGCATCCTCGTGCGCTCATCGTTCCAGCGGCGAATGAACTGCACCGCGGTCTCATGCCGCTGGGCCGACGGATCGCTGCTGGCAACTGCACTCGGTTCGGATGCAGGTTCTGTGTGAGCGCCTGAGCAACCCGCAAGCAGCAGGAGTGCGGCGAGCATCGAGGCGACGTGTCGTTCTGGTGCGCGGTTCCACGCGGCTCGACCCACTAGCGACTCACAGCCGCGAGTAATCGATCAGTCCCCAGTTTCCGCCGCGGCGGGTCAGGAACACCTGAACGGATCCTGGACCGCCGTCGTAGTGCTTGACGGCGGTTCCTGCGGCTTCCTGGTACTCCGTTGGAGCCGAGAGGTACTTGAGCTCGAAGCTGGCGTGGTTGGGGAGGCGCTGCACGAGCGTGATGGATCGCACCGTCCAACCGTCTGTGTGGATGTAGCCGCCTTTGCGGTACATCTTGCGGACCCGTTTGGCGAACTGGGCGCAGGCATCGCATCCTGGCGACATGGCGAGGAACGTGCCTACCCGACCGTCTGCCTGTATTGAGTTGGCCTCCTTGACCCAGAGTCGGACGAACGCCTTTGGCGTCTTGGGCGGGGGGTCGGACGCTGCGCTGGCTGTAGCTGACTGGTTTGTTTGAGTCGCGGCCTCGGTCGCCAGCGACGGAGAGCTAGCCTCCGCACCGCATCCTGTCGTCAGCAGAACAGCAACAAGCGACGTGGCAGCAAGCATGATCGGCGACCCGCGTCGCACGTGCATGGCGAGTGTCCTTCCCGAGAGAACCGCGCGTGGTGAGTGCGGTGGTGGTTAGTGAACGAGGGTGGGTCGGGCTTGGAGGATCGTCAGTGCCTGCGGGGTGCCGATGATGGTGGCGGTGGTGGGGATGGGTTGCCAGGCGCCGCCGTCGACGCGGTATCGGCCGGAGTAGGTGATGTCGAGGCTGGGGTGGGCCTTGGTGTCGGCCACGGTGTAGCGGTGGGTGATGGTCTGGTGGGGGTGCGGGGCGCCGGGGCCGGTGGTGGTCTTGGCCTCGCGGTCGGCTTGGGTGGCGTTGTCGCCGGGTTGGGCCCAGTGCCAGGTGTAGTGGTGCGGGCTGGCCTCGATGGCGACCGAGTGGCCCAGGAGGGTGACGGTCTGGGTCTGGGGCTGCGTGCTGGTGGTGTAGAAGATCGTGTCGAGGTTGACCAGGGTCTCCCCGTCGGGAGGCTGGATGACCAGTTCGGCCTGGGGCCAGGTGAGGTTCTTGAACTGGGTGATCACGTCTTGGGTGGTGATCTCGCGGCCCTCGATCTCGTCGGCGCTGCCGAGACACACGTACCCGATCGCGGCCCAGTCCTCGAGGCCGACGGTGGCGCGGTACACCTGATACCGGTTGGTGCCCGGCTGTTCCTCGCAGGTTCGGGGGTTGGCACAGACGTCGCCGTCGTCCTCGCTCCAGCACACAAGGACGATTCGGTAGCGGTAGTTGGCGGTCGAGCCGTTGCTGACCAACACCTGCACTTCGTCTCTGGTGTACTTGCATGTCGCACCGGGGTGAAGGATGTCGACCTCTTGCTCGCACCCGGCATACGCAGGCCCCCCGGACAGAAGGACGTGCGCGCCGACGACCAGCATGAGCGTCAAGAACTGCGCCAGCCTCATCGGCCCATATCCAGGTACTCATCGAGGCGCCATTCGGTTCCGCGACGGCTGAGGTTCATCTGGTACTTCCGTGGTCCGCCGTCGTACGACTCAATGGCTCCGCCGGCGGCTTCTTGATACTCGGTGGGGGCGGAGGTGACGCGGACCTCGTAGGTTGCTGAGGCACCTGTGCGTCCCATTGGGCTGATGGAGTGGATAGTCCAGCCGTCGGTCTTGATGTAGCCGCCGCTCTTGTAGATCGACCGAACCCGGTGGGCGATTGTCGCGCACCCCTCGCAGCGGGGAGACATGGCAAGGAACTCATCGACTTGTCCATCGGCCTGCATTGAGTTCGCCTCGTCGACCCAGCGGCGGATGAACTCCTTCGCGCTCTCTTGCTCCGCGGTGGCCGACGGACTGGGCGACGTCGACGCGCTAGTGCTGGGCGACGGCTCGGCCTCGAACTTCGGCTCCGGGTCGTCCGACCCGCAGCTTGTGAGCACCAGGCCCGCGGTGAGCAACGCCGCGAATCGCAACAGTGAACGTCGTACGTGCATTGCGGTTGCCCTTCCCGAGTTGGCCTGCCGCAGAGCGTAGGGGCTCAGACCCACCAGGCGCTGTGGTGTCCACCACTGCTGTGGACAACGAATCGGGCGACCCAGCGGAGGCCTTGACAACCACCCCACCCAGGCATAACGATAATCAATAAGTAACGATAAACGTTATGAGCCGCACCGGAAGGGCGGCCGAGCACAAGGGGGAAGACATGAACGAGACCAAGAGGACCGACAACAGCCGCTGGCTGGAGTTCGACCGATCGGACCGCATCGGGCTGGTGGTGACGCTGTTCGCGATCGCGATCGCGGCGGTGGGCATGCTGGTGGTCGCGCCGCTGATCGCCTGGGCGCGCGGCGAGACGCTGCCGGTGCCGTTCCTGAGCGAGGTTCAGATCCCGGCCCTCGACAGCGCCGGAGTCGACCACAGCGAGGCGGCGTACATGCTGCTGCTGGAGGACGCCTCGACCGGCCAGCGACTGCTGGCGCTGGCACCCGACCTGGCCATGGCCGTCCTGGTGCTGTGCTGCGTGGCCCTGGTCCTGTGGATCGTGCGGACCATCGGCGCCGGCGACCCGTTCGCACCCGGTCAGGTCGGTCGGCTGCGGGGCGTCGCGGCGTTGCTGGCGTTCGGCGTACCGGTGATCGAGTTCGCCCGGCTGCCCTTCATGGGCGGCGTGCTGTCCGGCGTCGACCTCGGCGGGCTCGACCCGGGCGTGACGATCACCATCCCGTGGCTGCCGATCGTGGTGGGCCTGTGCGTCGCGCTGTTGGCCGAGGCGTTCCGGGCCGGCGCCCGGCTCCGCGACGACGTCGAAGGCCTGATCTGATGCCTGTCGAGGAGCCGCACCGGGTGATCTGTCACCTGGACCGAGTGCTCGAGGAGCGCGGGCTGACCCTGGCCGCACTGGCCGAGGCGGTCGGGGTCAGCGTCGTGAACCTCTCGATCCTGAAGAACAACCGAGCCAAGGCGGTCCGGTTCAGCACCCTGACCGCGATCTGCGACGTGCTGGACTGCGGGATCGGCGAGCTGTTCAGCGTGGCCGAGGCCTGAGCCGGGCCGCAAGAGCGCCGGGAACCCGAGCGAAGCAGGATAGGAACATGACCGAGACCATCGGCATCGTCGGCGGCGGGATCGTCGGCCTCGCGGTCGGGCGTGAGGTGACGCGGCGCCGGCCTGGCGTACGGATCGTCCTGTTCGAAAAGGAGGACCGGCTCGCCGCCCACCAGACCGGCCACAACTCCGGGGTCGTGCACGCCGGAATCTACTACAAGCCCGGCAGCCTCAAGGCCGAGCTGTGCACCCGCGGCCGCGAGCTGATCCAGGAGTACTGCGCCGAGCACGCGCTGCCCTACGACGAGTGCGGCAAGCTCGTGGTCGCCGTCGACAGCGACGAGCTGGGGCGCTTCGAGGCGCTGGAGCAGACGGCGCGACGCAACGCCGTGCCCGGCCTGAGGCGCGTGGACGGCGCCGGGATCCGCGAGCTGGAGCCGCAGGCCGTCGGCCTGGCCGCGCTGCACTCGCCGCACACCGCGATCACCGACTTCGTCGCCATCTCCCGCAAGCTCGGCGAGGAGATCGAGGCCGCCGGCGGCGGGGTCCAACTGGGCACCGCCGTCACCGCCGTACGCCGCGGCCCGGGTGGCATCGACGTGGTCTGCGGCGAGGGCGGGCAACACAGGGTCGACCAGCTCGTGGTCTGCGGCGGCCTCGAGTCCGACCGGCTGGGCCTGATGGTCGGCGGCCCCAAGGCGCCGCGGATCATCCCGTTCCGCGGCGAGTACCTCGCCGTCTCCGCGCCCAAGCAGGAGTACGTGCGCGGCATGATCTACCCGGTCCCCGACCCGCGCTACCCGTTCCTGGGCGTGCACTACACGCGCCGGGTCACCGGCGCCCTGGACGTCGGCCCCAACGCCTTCCTGGCCTTCAGCCGCCAGGCCTACGGCCGGGCCTCCTTCACCCCCAGGGACCTCGGCAACACCCTGGCCTGGCCCGGCTTCTGGCGCTTCGCGAAGCAGCACTGGCGCACCGGCGTCACCGAGGCCCAGGGCGTGCTCTCGGTCAGGGCCTACATGAAGCACGCGCAGCGCTACGTGCCGTCGATCGGCGCCGCCGACGTGCGCCGCGCCAGCCTCGGGCTGCGGGCCCAGGCGATCGAGCGGGACGGGTCGCTGGTCGACGACTTCGTGATCCACTCCGAGGACCGGATCACCTCGGTGCGCAACGCGCCCTCGCCCGCGGCGACCTCCAGCCTGGCCATCGCCGAGTACGTCGTCGACCGCGTCGAGCAGGCCGGGTGAATGCGCCAGTTCTTCATCGACAGAGTGGCTGGCCCCCGGTGCGTACCCTGGAGGCTTGGAGCTGTGGGCACGCCGCCGGGCTCTGCAACGATCTGAGGAGACACCGGTGACCACACACCTGACGGTGACCAGCGCGGAGCAGGTGACCCCGGAGGTACGCCGGCTCTGGTTCCGCAGCGACGACCTCTCGGCCTTCGCCGAGAGCCGCTTCACCGACCGCTACGTCAAGCTCGTCTTCCCGCGTCCCGGCGTGGACTACCCGACCCTGGACATGCGCGAGCTGCGCCGCTCCATCCCCGCCGAGGACCTGCCGGTGGTGCGCACCTACACCGCGCTCTTCCCCGACGTCGCGGCCGGCACGCTGGCGATCGACTTCGTGGTGCACGGCGACGAGGGCGTCGCCGGCCCCTGGGCCGCGGCGGCCCAACCCGGCGACACCCTGCTGGTCAACGGCCCCGGCGGCGCCTACCGGCCCGACGCCGACGCCGACTGGCACCTGCTGGTGGGCGACGAGTCGGCGATGCCCGCGCTCACCGCCGCGTTGGCCGACCTGGCCGAGCGGGCCCCGGACGCGGTGGTCCGCGTGGTGCTGCTGGTGGAGGGGCCCGACAGCGAGCCCGCCCTCGAGCTGCCCCCGGGCGCCGAGCTGACCGTCGTACACCGAAGCTCGGGCGGGTCGATCGTCGAGGCCGTGCGGGCCCTGGAGTGGCTGCCCGGCCGGGTGCACGCCTTCGTGCACGGCGAGGCCGAGGAGACCATGCACGGCCTGCGCCCCTACCTCAAGGAGCGCGGCCTGGCCCGCGACCAGCTCTCGATCTCCGGGTACTGGCGCCGGGGCCGCAGCGAGGACGGCTTCCGGGAGTGGAAGCGCGACCTGGCGGCCAGCGAGGAAGACCCGGCCTCCTGAGACGGGTGCCAGCAATCTGACGGCGCCGGGTCATAGGGTCGAACCATGAACCCTGGGGTGGCCGCCGTCGAGATCGCCGGCCTGACCGTGGTGCGCGGCACCAACCACGTCCTGACGGACTTCGACCTGAGCATCGACGGCGGCGTGACCGGCCTGCTCGGCCCCTCCGGTTGCGGCAAGACGACCCTGATGCGCGCCATCGTCGGCGTCCAGCAGGTGGCCGGCGGCAGCGTGCGGGTCTTCGGCGAGGAGGCCGGGTCGGCGGGCCTGCGGCACCGGATCGGCTACGTCACCCAGGCACCCAGCGCGTATGCGGACCTCAGCGTGCGGGAGAACCTGTCGTTCTTCGCCTCGGTGCTGGGCGTCGACCGCGACGACGTCACCCGGGTGGTCGACGAGGTCGACCTGCACGACCAGATCGACCAGGTGGTGGGCCGACTCAGCGGCGGCCAGGTGTCGCGGGTGAGCCTGGCGGTGGCGCTGCTCGGCAAGCCCGACCTTCTGGTCCTCGACGAGCCCACCGTGGGGCTGGACCCGGTGCTGCGACAGCAGCTGTGGGAGCTGTTCCACCGGCTGGCCGATGCGGGCACCGCGGTCTTCGTCTCCAGCCACGTGATGGACGAGGCCGAACGCTGCGACCGGCTGCTGCTGATGCGCGAGGGCACGGTGATCGCCGACGGCACCCCGACCGAGATCCGGCAACGAACCGGCGCCGGCGACATCGAGGACGCCTTCCTGCGGCTGGTGGGTGAGCGGCGATGACCCAGCTGATGAGCCCGCGGATCACCTGGGCGGTCGCCAAGCGGGTGCTGATCCAGGTACGCCGCGACCACCGCACCCTGGCCATGCTGCTGCTGTTGCCGTGCATCCTGATGAGCCTGCTGTGGTGGATCTTCGCGGACGTGCCGGGCAACTTCTTCGACCGCGTCGGACCGGCGCTGCTGGCCATGTTCCCGTTCTTCGTGATGTTCCTGATCACGAGTGTCACCACCCTGCGCGAACGGTCGTCGGGCACCCTGGAGCGGCTGCTGGCGATGCCGATGGGCAAGCTCGACTTCCTCTTCGGCTACGCCCTGGCCTTCGGGCTGCTGGCCGCCGTGCAGTCGGTCCTGGCCGTCGGAGTCAGCGTCGGCCTGCTGGACATGCAGGTGCAGGGGCCGGTGTGGCTGCTCAGCCTGGTGGCGATCGCCGACGCGGTGCTGGGCACCGCGCTGGGCCTGTTCGTGAGCGCGTTCGCGCAGACCGAGTTCCAGGCCGTGCAGTTCATGCCGGCGGTGGTGGTCCCGCAGATGCTGCTGTGCGGGCTGCTGGTCCCGCGGGACCAGATGCCCCGGGCGCTGGAGGCGATCGGCGACGTGCTGCCGCTCTCGTTCGCGGTCGACGCCATGCAGGAGCTGGTGAGCACCGACGAGACCGGGCAGGTGTGGCGCAACCTGGCGGTGGTCATGTGCTTCGTCGTGGTCGTGCTGGCGCTCGGCGCCGTGACCCTGCGGCGTCGTACCGCGTAGCCTGCGAGCATGTCGTTGCTGCGTCAGCCCATCCTGCTGCTCGCCCGCTCCCAACAGGTCAAGAAGCTCATCTCCACCATGCCGGTGTCCTCGGGCATCGTGGCCGGCTACGTGCCCGGCGAGACCACCGAGGCGGCGATCGAGGCCACCGCGCGGCTGGTGCAGGACGGCCTGGCGGTCACCCTGGACTTCCTGGGTGAGGACACCCTGGACGCGGCCCAGGCCCAGCACACGGTCGCGGCGTACGTCGAGGTGCTGGAGAGCCTGTCCACGCGCGCCCTGGCCCGGCGGGCCGAGGTCAGCGTCAAGCTCAGCGCCATCGGCCAGGCGCTGCCCGGCGACGGCCAGCAGGTGGCGCTGGAGAACGCCCGCACCATCTGCCGGGCCGCCCGCAACGCCGGCACCACGGTCACCCTGGACATGGAGGACCACACCACCACCGACCGGACTCTGGAGATTCTGCGCGAGCTGCGCAAGGACTTCCCCGAGACCGGGGCGGTGCTGCAGGCCGCGCTGCACCGCACCGAGGCCGACTGCAAGGCGCTGGCGCACGAGGGCTCCCGGGTGCGGCTGTGCAAGGGCGCCTACCTGGAGCCGGAGACGGTGGCCTACCGGGACAAGCACGACATCGACAAGGCGTTCGTGCGCTGCCTCAAGATTCTGCTGGCCGGCCCCGGCTACCCGATGATCGCGACCCACGACCCGCGGATGGTGGAGATCGCCTCCTCGCTGGCCAGCCGCTACGGCCGGGCGCAGGGGACGTATGAGTTCCAGATGCTCTACGGCATCCGGCCCGAGGAGCAGAAGCGGCTGGCGGCCGCCGGCGAGACCATGCGGGTCTACCTGCCGTACGGCGTGGAGTGGTACGGCTACCTGATGCGGCGGCTGGCCGAGAAGCCGGGCAACGTGTCCATGTTCGTGCGGTCCCTGATCTCCAAGGGCTGAGCCGGGCACAATGACGGCCATGAGCGCAGCGACACTGACCGCCATCCTGGGCGCCGGGGTGATGGGGGAGACCCTGCTCTCCGGGCTGATCCGGTCCGGCCGGGGCGTGGAGACCCTGCTGGTCGGCGAGAAGCGCCCGGAGCGCGCCCGCGAGCTGCAGGAGCGGTACGGCGTGCGGGTGGTCGACAACCTCGAGGCCGCCAAGCAGGTCGGCACCGTCGTGGTGGTGGTCAAGCCCCAGGACATGGCCGACCTGCTCACCGAGATCGCGCCGGTGCTGCGCCCCGGTCAGCTCGTGGTCTCGCTGGCCGCCGGGATCACCACCGCGTTCATCGAGGCCCGGGTCCCCGAGGGGGTCGCGGTGGTCCGCGTCATGCCGAACACCCCGGCCCTGGTGGACGAGGGGATGTCCGCGATCGCGCCCGGCGTGGCCTGCGACGACGAGCACCTGGCCGAGGCCGAGGCGCTGATGGGCTCGTGCGGCAAGGTGCTGCGGGTGCCGGAGAAGCAGATGGACGCCGTGACGGCGATCTCCGGCTCCGGGCCGGCGTACGTCTTCTTCGTGATCGAGTCGATGATCGAGGCCGGGGTGCACCTGGGCCTGCCGCGCTCGACCGCCACCGCCCTGGCCGTGCAGACCCTGGTCGGCTCGGCCGTCATGCTGCGCGAGACCGGCACCCACCCCACCGTGCTGCGCGAGCAGGTCACCTCCCCGGCCGGGACCACCGCGGCCGCGCTGCGGGAGCTGGAGAGCCACAAGGTGCGGGCCGCGTTCCTGGCCGCGATGGAGGCGGCGCGGGACCGCTCGCGAGAGCTGGCCGAGGGCTCCTGAGGTCACCCGCCCGGTCCGGCGGGTGAAGCTACGCCGCCACCGGCGCTGAGGAGTAACGTCGCCACCATGGAGGAGTGCCACGGGCCCGCGACCGTCGTCTTCGACAAGACGTTGACGGAGTACAACTTCGGGCCCTCGCATCCCATGTCGCCGCTGCGCGTCGACCTCACCATGCGCCTCGCCGATGAGCTGGGCGTGCTCGACGGTGGGCTGCAGGTGGTGCCCGCGCCGATGGCCGACCTCGAGCTGATCGCCAGCGTGCACTCGGAGTCGTTGATCGAGGCCGTCACCCGAGCGGGCACGGTGGCCGGGGTGGTGGACCTGGCCCACGGCCTGGGCACCGACGACAACCCGGTCTTCAAGGACATGCACCACGCCTCGGCGCACGTGGTGGGCGCGAGCGTGGAGGCGTTCCGCCAGGTGTGGAGCGGGGAGTCGCTGCACAGCGCCAGCGTGGTCGGCGGGCTGCACCACGCGATGGCGGACAAGTCCAGCGGCTTCTGTATCTACAACGACGTGGCGATCGGCATCCAGTGGCTGCTCGACCACGGCTGCCAGCGGGTGGCGTACGTCGACGTCGACGCGCACCACGGCGACGGGGTGGAGCGGATCTTCTGGGACGACCCGCGGGTGCTCACCATCTCCCTGCACGAGACCGGCCAGATGCTCTTCCCGGGCACCGGCTTCCCCGGCGACACCGGCGGCCCGGACGCCGAGGGCAGCGCGGTCAACGTGGCGCTCCCGCCGGGCACCGCAGACGCGGGCTGGCTGCGGGCCTTCCACGCCGTGGTGCCGCCGCTGCTGCGCGAGTTCGCCCCCGAAGTGCTGGTCACCCAGCACGGCTGCGACTCGCACATGGAGGACCCGCTGACCCACCTGATGCTGACCGTGGACGGTCAGCGGGCGACGTACCTGGCCCTACACGAGCTGGCCCACGAGGTCGCCGACGGCAAGTGGGTCGTCACCGGTGGCGGCGGCTACGCCATCTCCACCGTGGTGCCGCGGGCCTGGACGCACCTGCTGGCGATCGTGGGCGGCTCACCCCTGGACCCGACGCTGGAGACCCCGCTGAACTGGCGCGACCACGTCGAGACGCTGCTCGGCGGCGGGGCGCCGTACCGGATGACCGACGGCCGTACGCCGGCCTACCGGGACTGGCACGACGGGTACGACCCGGAGACCTGGCTGGACCGCGCGGTGCACGCCACCCGGATGGAGACCTTCCCGCTGCACGGCCTAGATCCGACCCTGTGAGTTGACGGCTGATTCAACAGCCGAATCAACGACGTGAAACCGGCCCGTACGGGCGCAAATGGGCCGCACGCAACGCGACACGCCGTCGAATCGAAGTTTCACTAGTCATTCTCTTCCCCACAGGTCACTCAAAGCCCTATTCTCACCACGACGCCACACGTCTGTGTCACCGGTGGGGAAGCCGGTGCCGTGGGGCCAGAAAGACCGGTGACGCCATGGCCAACTCCACGGACAGGCCCGAGGTGAAGTTCCTCACGATCGCCGAGGTTGCCGCCATGATGCGGGTGTCCAAGATGACGGTGTACCGCCTGGTGCACAACGGCGAGCTCCCCGCGGTGCGCGTGGGCCGCTCCTTCCGCGTGATCGAGGACGACGTCGACGAGTACCTGCGCAAGAGCTTCTTCCACGCCGGCTGACCGAGCCTGGCGCGGAGAGCAGAGTCACTGATCGGGTGCCGCCCACCGGGCGGCACCCGATTCTGTGCATATGGCTGCGGCCAGTACCCTGGCGGGGTTGGTCGGGCAGCCTGTGCCGACCACGCCACCTCGAAAGGTCTCTCTGTGGGTTCTGTCATCAAGAAGCGGCGCAAGCGCATGGCCAAGAAGAAGCACCGCAAGCTGCTGAAGAAGACGCGCGTTCAGCGTCGCAAGCTCGGCAAGTAAGGTCCCAGTCATGGGGCGGGTCGTGCTGGTCACCGGGGTCTCCCGGGACGTCGGCCGCCGGTTCGCATGCTTCGCGGCAGCCGACCCCTCCGTGGACCGCGTCATCGGCGTGGACGTCGTCCCGCCGCGTGGCGACATCGGCGACGTCGACTTCGTGCGCGCCGACATCCGCAACCCGCTGATCGCGAAGGTGATCGCCCGCGAGGGCGTGGACACCGTCGTCCACATGAGTGTCATCGCGACGCCCAACAGCGCGGGCGGCCGGGTGGCGATGAAGGAGCTCAACGTCATCGGCACCATGCAGCTGCTCGCGGCGTGCCAGAAGGCGGAGAACCTCAAGCACCTGATCGTGAAGTCGAGCACCACCGTGTACGGCGCCAGCAGCCGTGACCCCGCGATGTTCACCGAGGACATGGGCCCCAAGCGCCCGCCGCGGTCGGGCTACCAGCGCGAGATCGAGGAGATCGAGGGCTACGTGCGCAGCTTCGCGCGGCGCCGCCCCGACGTCCGGGTCGCGATCCTGCGCTGCGCCAACGTGATGGGGCCGCACGTGGTTAGCCCGCTGACCGACTACTTCCAGATGCCGGTGATCCCGATGGTGCTCGGGTTCGACCCACGACTTCAGTTCCTGCACGAGGACGACCTCAACGGCGCCCTGCTGCGCGCGGTGGTCTCCGACGTCGGGGGCACCTTCAACGTCGCCGGCGACGGCATGGTGATGCTCTCCCAGGCGGTACGCCGCGTGGGCCGGGCGCCGATGCCGATGCCCGCCTTCGCCGTACGCCAGGCGGTGGCGGCCCTGCGCTCGGCGCGGTTGACCGAGTTCTCGCCCGAGATGGTCTCGCTGATCACCTACGGCCGAGGCGTCGACACCACCCGGACCCGGGAGGTGCTCGGCTTCGAGCCGGCGTACACCAGCGCCCAGGCGTTCGCCGACTTCGGGCGCCGCCTCGGCAAGGAGACCAGCGCCGGTCCCGCACTCGCTGCACCGTCTCGTGCTTTCTCAGGAGCATCTCGTGGATGAGGCCAGGATTATTCCGATCGGCACCGGCGGCCGCCCCGGTCGTGGTACCGGCCGCGCCAAGCCGTCGGCCGCGGCGCGCAAGCTAGCCGCCGACGCCGGCCCGGCCCAGGCAGCCGTGGCCAAGGCTGTGCCCAAGTCGGGGCCCAAGGCTGTGCCCAAGTCGGGGCCCAAGGTGGGGCACGGCTCCGCCGCCCCGAAGAGCACCCCCAAGCCGAAGGTCGTGGCTGAGCCCGTGGCCGTGACCCAGGAGCGCGGCACGCTGCCGGGCATCCCGATCAGCGACTGGCTCGCGGCCATCGAGACCGGCGCGCGCGAGGTCTTCGGCCAGGAGTGGGAGCGCCGGCTGGCCGAGTACCTGGCCTTCCTGCGGCGACGGATCCAGGGCGAGTACAACGTCGACGACTTCGGCTTCGACGCCGAGTTCACCGACCGGCTGTTCCTGGCCATGGCCCGCCCGCTGACCCAGAAGTGGTTCCGCCTCGAGGTGCGCGGGGTGGAGAACATCCCGGCCACCGGCGGCGCGCTGGTGGTCTCCAACCACTCCGGCACCGTCCCGGTGGACGGCCTGATGACCATGCTCGCGGTGCACGACCAGACCGGCCGGTTCCTGCGGCCACTGGGTGCCGACCTCGTCTTCCGGCTGCCCGCGATCTCGGGGCTGGCGCGTCGTACCGGCGCCACCTTGGCCTGCCAGGCGGACGCCGAGCGGCTGCTCAACGCCGGCGAGCTGGTCGGCGTGTGGCCCGAGGGGTTCAAGGGCATCGGCAAGCCGTTCTCCGAGCGCTACAAGCTGCAGCGCTTCGGTCGCGGCGGCTTCGTCTCCGCGGCGCTGAGCGCCGGCGTACCCATCGTGCCGCTGTCAGTGGTGGGCGCCGAGGAGATCTACCCGATGGTCGGCAACCTGTCCCCGCTGGCGCGGCTGCTCAACCTGCCCTACCTGCCGGTGACGCCGTTCTTCCCGTTGCTGGGGCCCCTGGGCCTGGTGCCGCTGCCGTCGAAGTGGCTGATGGAGTTCGCCGAGCCGATCCGCACCGACGCCTACGACGCCACCGAGGCCGAGGACCCGATGCTGGTCTTCGACGTCACCGACCAGGTGCGCGAGACGATCCAGCAGAACCTCTTCACCCTGCTGCGCGACCGGCAGTCGGTCTTCCGCTAGCTCACCGGTCTTGCCGGCCGCCGAGGCCGTCTCGCCCCGCCCCACCCGAATACGTCATACGGACGGAGCCATCAATGGCTCCGTCCGTATGACGCATTCGGCGGTTGGGGCGGCGGTAGGGGGTCAGGCGCGAGGGCGGCGAGCCGCGACCGCGGCCGCGACCCCGCCGGCGGCCGCCCCGGCCACCGCGCTGACCATCAGCCCGGCCCGGGCCGCCTTGCGCCCGGTGCGGTAGTCCCGGATCCGCCAGCCTTCGGCCTTGGCGTGGGCCCGCAGCGCCGGGTCGGGGTTGATCGCGACCGGGTCCCCGACCAGCGAGAGCATCGGTAGGTCGTTGACCGAGTCCGAGTACGCCGAGCAGCGGCTCAGGTCCAGCCCCTCCCGAGCGGCCAGCGCCTTGATCGCCTCGGCCTTGGCCGGGCCGTGAAGCAGGTCGCCCACCAGCCGACCCGTGTAGACGCCGTCCTCGTGCTCGGCCACCGTGCCCATCGCCCCGGTCAGCCCGAGCCGGCGGGCGATGATCGAGGCGATCTCGATCGGCGCCGCAGTCACCAGCCACACCCGCTGCCCCTGGTCCAGGTGCCGCTGCGCCAGCGCCCGGGTGCCCGGCCAGATCCGGTGCGCCATCGCCTCGTCGAAGATCTCCCGGCCCAGCTCCTCCAGCTCCTGGACCGTGTGGCCGGCGATGAACCCCAGCGCGGAGTTGCGGGCGTCGGCGATGTGCGCCGGGTCCTCCTTGCCGACGAACCGGAAGTAGGCCTGCTTGTAGACCGCGCCGGCGATGTCGCGGGTGGTGAAGAACTTGCGCCGGTGCAGCCCCCGGGCCAGGTGGAAGATGCTGGCGCCCTGCATGACCGTGTTGTCGACGTCGAAGAACGCGGCGCTGGTCGGGTCGGCCGGGGTGCTCAGCGCCGACTCGACCTCGGCGGACGCGGCCGCGGCCTCCCCGGCCAGCGTGGAGCGGCGGCGCAGGTCCACCGGTCGGGAAGAGGCGCGGCGCTGCTTGTCGGTGGGCGTCACACGGATGAGCGTAGGCGACCCACACCAGCCCACCGGTGTGGAATCATCGCCCGCATGCCGCCGCACACCGCGCTTGCCGAGCTTGTCGCCGAGGCCGCCGAGCGCAGCCCGGACCGGCTGGCGCTGGTCGAGGTGGGCGGCCGCAGCATGAGCTGGCTGCAGCTGGACGACGAGGTCTCCCGGGTCGCCGGCGGCCTGGTCTCGCGGGACCTGGTGGCCGGGCACCGAGTGATGATCGTGCTGGGCAACCGGCTGGAGTTCGTCACCAGCTACCTGGGCGTGTTGCGGGCCCAGCTGGTCGCCGTACCGGTGAACCCTCAGGCGAGCGTCGAGGAGGTGCTGCGCACCCTGGCCGACTCCGGCTCCCGGCTGGTGATCTGCGACGCCGCCACGGTGGCCACGGTCCGCGGCGCCATCACCCGCCTGCGGGCGGCACTGGCCGGCGACCCGGTGGCCGACGGTGCCCTGGACGCGGGTCTGCTCGAGCGGGCCCGCGACCCCCGAGTGGTGGTGATCGGCAAGCCGAGCGGCGACCGTGAGACGACGTACGCCGACCTGGTGGCCGCCGACGCGACCCCGCTGCCGGCGCTGACCGAACCCGAGCGACTGGCCGCGCTGCTCTACACGAGCGGGGCCAGCGGTCGCCCGCGGGCCGCGATGCTGAGCCACCGCGCGCTGCTGGCCAACATCGAGCAGGTCGCGTCGGTGCAGCCGCCGATGATGCACGGCGACGACGTGGTGCTCGGGGTGCTCCCGCTCTTCCACGTCTACGGCCTCAACGCGGTGCTCGGGTCGGTGCTGCGGCACCGGGCCAAGCTGGTCCTGGTCGACCGGTTCGACCCCGAGGGCGTGCTGGACCTGATCGACGACGAGGCGATCTCCGTGGTGCCGATCGCCCCGCCGGTCTTCGGCTACTGGCTGCCGATCCAGCACCTGCGCGAGCGGCTGGGACCGGTGCGCCTGGTGCTCTCGGGCTCGGCCCCGCTGTCCGGCGAGGTGTTGGACCGGTTCACCGCGCGGGCCGGCGTCGAGGTGCACCAGGGCTACGGCCTGACCGAGGCGGCCCCGGTGGTCACCAGCACGCTGTGCAGCGAGCACCCGCGCAGCGGGTCGGTCGGCGCCGCGCTGCCGGGCATCGAGCTGCGGCTGGTCGACGAGCACACCGGCGACCTGGAGGGCGACGACCCGGGCGAGATCCAGATCCGCGGGGCGAACCTGTTCAGCGGGTACTGGCCCGACGGCTCCGGCGGCCCCGGCGAGGACGGCTGGTGGTCCACCGGCGACGTCGGCTACCTCGACCCCAGCGGCGACCTGTACCTGGTGGATCGGGTGCGCGAGCTGGTCGTGGTCTCCGGGTTCAACGTCTACCCCTCTGAGGTCGAGGACGTGATCCGCGAGGTGTACGTCGTGGCCGAGGTGGCGGTCTTCGGCGTCGACGACCCCGAGACGGGGGAGGCGGTGGTGGCGTACGTCGTACCGCGCGCCGACGCCGACCCGGTGGAGGTCTTCGAGGCGGTCGAGCAGCGCGTGCACACCCAGCTGGCGCGGTTCAAGCAGCCCGCCCGGATCGAGGTGGTCCAGGCGCTGCCGCGCAGCGCCACCGGCAAGATCCAGAAGGGGCGCCTGCGCGGGATCGAGCGGCGGCGCGCGCTCGGGTTGCTGGACGACGCGGATGGCTGAGTCCGGATCGGACGTGCCGGCGCGGATCACCCTGTACGGCCGCGAGGGCTGCCACCTGTGCGACGAGGCCCGGACGGTCATCGCCGCGGTCTGCGCCGAGACCGGCGACACCTGGGTCGAGGTCGACATCGACGAGGACCCCGTGCTGCACGACCGGATGGGCGAGGAGATCCCGGTGACCTTCGTGGACGGCCGCCAGCACGACTTCTGGCGGGTGGACCCGGCGCGGCTCCGCGCGGCGCTGACTCGGCCTTGACCCGCTAGCGCCGTACCCGGGCCACGACACAGGCGCGAAAAGTCGTCAGTGCGGCCTTCTGAAGTCACCCGGTGACTCCGAAAGGCCGCACAGATCCCTTCTGGGCCGTCGCGGGGCGCCCAGTTGAGTCCAGGGGCACGGCGTACGCCGGCACCCCGGTCGATGTGGCCTGCGTCACGTGTGGTATCCGGCGCCCCGGTTTGATTTTGTGCTCACGTTCACAAACTCCTACAGTGACCGGGCCGACCCACCTCTGCCCCGGATCCACCGGTGCCGGAGGTCAGCTGGAAAGAGAGCCAGTGAGCGCACGGACTCCAACCGAAAGCGCCCGGGAGATCCCCGAGGCCACGGTCGCGCGACTCCCGGTCTACCTCAGGGCCCTGACCACGCTCGCCGAGTCCGGCACCGCCACCTGCTCCAGCCAGGAGCTCGCCGCCGCCGCTGGCGTGACCAGCGCCAAGCTGCGCAAGGACCTCTCCCACCTCGGCAGCTACGGCACCCGGGGCGTGGGGTACGACGTGGCCTACCTGAGCTACCAGATCGCCCGGGAGATCGGCACCACCCAGGACTGGCCCGTGGTGATCGTCGGCATCGGCAACCTGGGGCACGCGCTGGCCAACTACTCCGGCTTCCGCAACCGCGGCTTCCGGGTGGTCGCGCTCCTGGACGACGACCCGCGTCGGCACGCCGAGCGGGTCGCGGGGGTCGACGTACGCCCGTTCAAGGACCTGGAGCGGATCGTCCGGGACAACCACGTGGCCATCGGGGTGATCGCCACGCCGGCCCTGGCCGCCCAGGACGTCGCGGACCGGATGGTGGCCGCCGGCATCACCAGCATCCTGAACTTCGCCTCCAGCGTGCTGACGGTCCCGCCCGGGGTGGACGTGCGCACCGTCGACCTGTCCCTGGAGCTGCAGATCCTGGGCTACCACGTGCAGCGCAAGTCCCAGCAGGACCTCGCCACGCACCCGGAGCCGGTGGCGTGAGCGTCCTGGTGGTGGGCATCTCCCACAAGACGGCCCCCGTGGCGCTGCTGGAGCGGCTCGCCCTGGACAGCGACGGCGTCACCAAGCTGATCACCGACGTGGCCGGCTGCGACCACGTCGCCGAGACGACCGTGATCGCGACCTGCAACCGGCTGGAGATCTACGCCGACGTGGACCGCTTCCACGGCAGCGTCGAGGACCTGTCCCGGCTGCTCGTCGAGCGCGCCGACGCCTCCACCGACGCGCTGATCCCGCACCTATACGTGCACTACGACGACGGCGCGGTCTCGCACCTGTTCCACGTGGCGGCCGGCCTGGACTCGATGGTGGTGGGCGAGGGCCAGATCCTGGGCCAGGCCCGGGAGGCACTCCGGGTCGGTCAGGAGCTCGGCACCATCGGTCCCGCGTTGAACCTGCTCTTCCAGCAGGCGCTGCGCGTCGGCAAGCGCTCGCACGCCGAGACCGGCATCGACGCCGCCGCGCCGTCGCTGGTCAGCGCGGCCCTGCACCACACCACCGAGGGCCGGGGCGGCCTGAGCGGCGGCAAGGTGGTCGTGCTCGGCGCCGGCTCGATGGCCGCGCTCGCGGTCGCCACCGTCACCCGGATGGGCGCCGGGCCCGTGGTCGTGGCCAACCGCTCCACCCAGAACGCCGAGCGCCTCGCCCGGGAGTACGACGCCCGGGTCGCGCCGCTCTCGGCCCTGGACGCCGAGCTGGCCGAGGCCGACGTGCTCATCACCTGCACGGGTGCCACCGGGATCCTGGTCAGCGCCCCGATGCTGGCCGCCGCCCGAGCCGGGCGCACCGAGCCGCTGACCGTGATCGACCTGGCGCTGCCCCACGACGTGGACCCCGCGGTGGCCGAGCTGCCCGGCGTGGAGCTGACCGGGCTGGCACAGCTGGCCCAGCAGCTCGACGAGCACGACGCGATCCGCGACGTCCAGGGCGTCAAGCGGATCGTCACCGAGGAGATCTCCGCGTTCGTCCGGGCCCGGCACCAGGCCAGCGTGACGCCGACCGTGGTGGCGCTGCGGACCATGGCCACCGGCGTGGTCGAGTCCGAGATCGACCGGCTCGCGACCCGGCTGCCCGAGCTGGACCCGGACGTGCTGCTCGAGGTGATCCGGACCGTGCACCGGGTAGCGGAGAAGCTGCTGCACCAGCCGACCATCCGGGTCAAGGAGCTGGCCAACGAGGACGGCGCGATCTCGTACGCCGCCGCGCTGGCGGACCTGTTCGCCCTGGACCCCGAGGCGGTGGACGCGGTGACCCGCGTCGACCTGCCCGGCGAGCCCGAGGGGGGTGCCCGATGACCCGCACCCTGCGCCTGGGCACCCGGGCCTCGACCCTGGCAACCACCCAGTCGGCGATGGTCGCCGACCTGCTGCGCACCCGCCTCGGCCTGGCCGTCGAGCTGGTCGAGGTGACCACCGAGGGCGACGTCAACCAAGCCCCGCTGGCCACCATGGGCGGCACCGGGGTCTTCGTCAGCGCGCTGCGCGAGGCGCTGCTCGCGGGCCAAGTCGACCTGGCCGTGCACTCGCTCAAGGACCTGCCCACCGCACCCGCCGAGGGCATCACCCTGGTCGCCGTACCGCCGCGGGAGGACCCGCGCGACGCCCTGGTCGCCCGCGACGGGCTCACCCTCGGCGAGCTGCCGGTCGGGAGCCGGGTCGGCACCGGGTCCCCGCGCCGCGCCGCCCAGCTGGCGGCGCTCGGGCTGGGGGTCGAGGTGGTGCCGATCCGCGGCAACGTCGACACCCGGATCGGCAAGGTGCGCGCCGGCGAGGTCGACGCGGTGCTGCTGGCCCGCGCCGGGCTGGCCCGGCTTGGGCGACTCGACGAGGTCACCGAGGTGATCGACCCGCTGCAGATGCTGCCCGCGCCCGGCCAGGGTGCGTTGGCGGTGGAGTGCCGGGCCGAGGATCGGGCGCTGGTGGAGACCCTCGGCCTGCTCGACGACCCGGGCAGCCGGGCCGCGGTGGTGGCCGAGCGGGCCGTGCTCGCCACGTTGGAGGCCGGCTGCAGCGCACCGCTGGGAGCCCTGGCCGAGGTCGTGGAGGGCGAGGACGGCGAGGAGCTCTGGATCCGCGCGGTCGCGCTGTCCGCCGACGGCGCCCTGTCGGTGCGAATGAGCGCCGGTGGGCCCCTGCGGGACGCCGAGGAGGTCGGCGTACGCCTGGCGCGCGAGATGCTCGCCGACGGCGCCGCGGAGCTGATGGATCAGACGCACACAGCAGTAGATGCAGCACGGCAGTAGAAGCGCAGTTGATGGACGCACAGCAGCAAATGGACTCAGTGAGGAAGCAGCACCCATGACGCGAGGCACCAGCGCCCCCCACTCGACCCCCACCGGTTGGGTCTCCTTCGTCGGCAGCGGCCCCGGCGACCCCGGACTGCTCACGGTGCGTGCCGTGGAGCTGCTCACCGAGGCCGAGGTGATCATCACCGAGTCCCCCGAGCACGAGGCGATGGTCCGCCAGGTGCTCGGGCTGCCGGCGCCCGAGCCGGTGCACGTGCTCGAGCCGGGCGAGGAGCCGGCCGAGGTCTCCCAGCCCGAGCGGAACGGCGAGCTCAACGGACAGCGGATCCCGGAGTTCGTCGACGGCGGGTTCGGCCAGAACGGCCAGCCGCTGACCCACGCCAGCCGCGCGCGGCTGGTGGTGCGGCTGGGCAAGCGCGCCCGGGTGGTGCGGCTGATGACCGGCGACCCGTTCCTCTACGCCTCAGGCCCCGAGGAGGCCCAGGCGTGCGCCAAGGCCGGGGTCGGCTTCGACATCGTGCCCGGCGTCTCCGCGGTCTCGGCGGTGCCGGCGTACGCGGGCATCCCGCTGACCGACAAGTCCCACCGCGAGGTCGCGGTGGTGACCTGCGGCGGCGTCGTGGACTGGCGCCAGTACGCCGACGACCGCACCCTGGTGCTGCTCTCCGGGGTCGGCTGCATCGCCGAGACCTCGCGGGCGCTGATCGAGGCCGGCCGGTCCCCGCAGACCCCGGTCGCGGCGACCCGGGTCGGCACCACCACCGAGCAGGCCACGGTGATCTCCACCCTGGACAAGATCGCCACCGACCTGCGCGCGGCCCGCATCGCCCCGCCCGCGATCATCGTGATCGGCGACGTGGTGAACCTGCGCGAGACGCTGTCGTGGTTCGAGACCAAGCCGCTGTTCGGCTGGCGGGCTCTGGTGCCGCGTACCAAGGAGCAGGCCGGGTCGCTCTCGGCGCGGCTGCGTGCGTACGGCGCGGTGCCCGAGGAGGTACCGACCATCTCGGTGGAGCCGCCGCGCAACCCGCTGCAGATGGACAAGGCGGTGCGGGGCCTGGTCGAGGGCCGCTACGAGTGGATCGCCTTCACCTCGGTCAACGCGGTCAAGGCCGTGCGGGAGAAGTACGAGGAGTACGGGCTGGACGCCCGCGCCTTCTCCGGGCTGAAGATCGCCGCGGTCGGGGACAAGACCGCCGAGGCGATCGCCGCCTGGGGCCTGCGCCCGGACCTGGTGCCCAGCGGGGAGCAGTCCGCGGCCGGGCTGCTGGCCGAGTGGCCGCCGTACGACGAGGTGCTCGACCCGATCAACCGGGTCTTCCTGCCGCGGGCCGACATCGCCACCGGCAACCTGGTCGCCGGCCTGGTCGACCTGGGCTGGGAGTGCGACGACGTGACCGCCTACCGGACCGTCCGGGCGGCCCCGCCGCCGGCGCCGACCCGCGACGCGATCAAGAGTGGCAAGTTCGACGCGGTGGTCTTCACCTCCTCCTCGACCGTGCGCAACCTGGTCGGGATCGCCGGCAAGCCGCACCCCTCGACGGTGATCGCGGTGATCGGCCCGGCCACGGCGAAGACCGCCGAGGAGCACGGGCTGCGCGTCGACGTGCTGGCGCCGAAGCCGGACGTCAACCTGCTGGTCGACGCACTGGCGGCCTTCGGCGCCGCCCGCCGGATCGCGATGCTGGAGGCCGGTCAGCCGGTCACCAAGCCCTCGGAGCGCAAGGGCTCGGGGCGCCGTCGGGTCGGCACCAGGTAGTCGGGGGCGAAGGCGTGGTCGACACCCCGAGCGAGTCAGCCGAACCGGTCCTCGGCCCGGTGCTGCGGCCGCGTCGGCTGCGCACCACCTCGGCCATGCGGCGGATGGTGGCCGAGACCACGGTGCAGCCGCGGCAGCTCGTGCTGCCGCTGTTCGTCCGCGAGGGGCTGCGCGAGCCGCGCCCGATCAGCTCGATGCCCGGGGTGGTCCAGCACACCCGCGACACCCTGCGGGCGGCCGCGGCCCAGGCCGCCGAGCTCGGCCTGGGCGGGGTGATGCTCTTCGGCATCCCCGAGCACCGGGATGCTCATGGCAGCCAGGCGCTCGACCCGGCCGGCATCCTCAACCTGGCGATCACCGACGTGGTCGCCGAGGTGGGCGACGGGCTGACGGTGATGAGCGACCTGTGCCTGGACGAGTTCACCGACCACGGGCACTGCGGCGTGCTGACGCCCGACGGGCAGGTCGACAACGACCGCACGCTGGCGGCGTACGCCCAGATGGCGGTGGCCCAGGCCGATGCCGGGGTCGACATGGTCGGCCCGAGCGGCATGATGGACGGCCAGGTCGCGGTCATCCGCCAGGCCCTGGACGCCGCGGAGCACACTGGGGTCTCGATCCTGGCTTACTCGGCCAAGTACGCCTCGGCGTTCTTCGGCCCGTTCCGCGAGGCCGTCGACTCCTGCCTGACCGGGGACCGGCGCACCTACCAGCAGGACCCCGCCAACGCGCTGGAGGGCGTGCGCGAGGCGCTGCTGGACGTGGCGCAGGGAGCCGACCTGGTGATGGTGAAGCCGGCGCTGGCCTACCTCGACGTGATCCGCCGGGTGCGCGAGGCCGTGGACGTGCCGGTCGCGGCGTACAACATCTCCGGGGAGTACGCGATGGTTGAGGCCGCGGCCGCGAACGGCTGGATCGACCGGGAGGCGGCGATCGTGGAGACGCTGACCTCGATCCGGCGCGCGGGGGCGGACGTGATCCTCACCTACTGGGCCGCCGAGGCCGCCCGGCTGCTCCCGGCCTGAGGCGGCTCAGCCGCCGAGCAGGTCCCGCACGCAGGTCGTCAGGTCGGCCTGCTCGACGCCGCGCTGCTGGCAGATCCGGCGCGCCTGGGCGTGGGTGAGCACGGTGCTCAGGGTCGGGGAGCCAAGTGTGGGCAGTGTGGGCTCCGGTGCGGGCGTGCTCGGGCTGGGCGTCGGGTGTGGCGCCGGTGTGCGCGGCGGTGGGTTGGTCGGTGCGGGCTGGGTCGGCGCCGGCGGGTCCGGGGTGGGGCTGGGGGCGGGGGGAGCCTTGGGTCCGCCCTTCGGACCGTCCGCCTTCGTCGGACCCTTGGGCCCCGAGGACTTCGGCCCTGAGGTACTCGGGTCATCGGAGTCGGTGTCGGACCCGGTCGGCCCGGGCGAGACCGGCCCGGGCGAGGTGGGCCAGGGCGTCGTCGGCGGCGCGGCGGTGAAGACGTCGTCGTCGGGGTCGAAGTCGAAGTCGGTGTCGAAGCCGGTGCCGGTCCCAGTGCTGTCAGGGACCGGCGAGCTCAGGTAGCCGGCCAGCAGCGAGAGCACCAGGTCGACGTACTCGCTGCTGTGGTTGTACCGGAACACCGCGGCCCGCAGCCCCGCCTCCTGCGCCAGGGACTCCTCGCCCGCGCACAGGTAGACGGCCGCGGCCAGCGCCGCGTCGTCGATGTCCTGGGGGTCGCGGGCGCCGTCGGCGTCCCCGTCGACCCCGACCACCGCCCAGGTGGAGGGGATGAACTGCATGGGCCCGACGGCCCGGTCGAACCGGGTGTCGCCGTCCAGCTGGCCCCCGTCGGTGTCCACGATCCGCGCGCTGTCGCCGCCACCGTCGAGCGCGATGCCGTAGATCCCCGGCTGCGCCCGTCCGCCGGCGTCCAGCACGTTGCCGCCGAACCGGCCGTGGTCGGACTCCACCCGGCCGATCGCGGCCAGCAGCTGCCAGGGCAGCCCACAGGCGGAGTCCACGACGTCGATCACGGCCTCGGCCTGCTGGTAGGCGGCCAGGGCCTGCGCCGGGATCTCGGTTGCCCACGGAGAGGTGCTGCCGACGGGCACGCCGGTGCTGGTGCCGTTGGCGATGCCGGCGTCCGGGTCGGCCTGTTCGCCGGCTGGGTCACCCGCGGTCACGCTGGCCGGCTCCTGCAACGGGTCGCTGGGCACGGCGGTGTCTTCGGCCAGGGCGGCGGCGCGCAGGCCCTGCAGGGCGGCCTCGAACGAGGTGCCGAGGACCGCCGGGCCGCTCGGGGGGACCTGGGCCTGCGTCGGTCCGACGACGTTCAGCTGCCCGACGAAGGCGCCGCTCCACAGCGCGGCGAGCAGGATCAACGGCACCAGTGCCGCGGCTCTGGCTATCCGTGCCGCGGCTCTGGCCACCCGACCCACCGGCGCGAGTGCGCGGGTGGCCGGGCGGTTGACCGATCGCGCGATCGCCATGAGCCCATCTCCCCGTTGAGCGCCCCGGTCACGTGCCCCCGGCACGTGACGTGGGCGCCTGCCTCGATTGTGCGCCGGGAGGGGCGCGTGGGGAAGCCCGATTATGGGGATGGCGCCGAGCCGGTCCGTCCGGTCCGGATTTGGGTGGGTTGAGCCGTTGGGTGACAATGGCGCGGTGACTGCGACTGAGCCGACCGCCTCGCGCGCCCTCTTCGACCGGGCCCGAGCGGTGACTCCCGGTGGCGTGAACTCGCCGGTCCGCGCCTTCAACGCCGTGGGCGGCACGCCGAGGTTCATCCGATCCGCCAAGGGCGCGTGGCTCACCGACGTCGACGGCAACGAGTACGTCGACCTGATCGGCTCCTGGGGCCCGATGCTGCTGGGTCACGCGCACCCCGAGGTGCAGGCGGCCGTGCAGGCCGCGGTGGCCCGCGGGACGTCGTACGGCACCCCGACCGAGCCGGAGGTGGAGCTGGCCGAGGAGATCGTGGCCAGGACCCCGGTGGACCAGGTGCGGTTCGTCTCCAGCGGCACCGAGGCCACGATGAGCGCGCTGCGGCTGGCCCGCGGCTTCACCGGCCGGGACGTGGTGGTCAAGTTCGCCGGCTGCTACCACGGGCACGTCGATGCCCTGCTGGCCTCCGCCGGCTCGGGGCTGGCCACCTTCGCGCTGCCCGGGACCCCCGGCGTACCCGAGTCGGCCACCGACCTGACGCTGGTGCTGCCCTACAACGACCGGCCCGCGGTCAGCGCGGCGTTCGCCACGCACGGGCACCGGATCGCCGCCCTGATCACCGAGGCGGTGCCGGGAAACATGGGCGTGGTGCCGCCCGAGCCGGGGTTCAACGAGTTCCTCGCCGAGACCTGCTGGGACGCCGGCGCGCTGTTCATCTCCGACGAGGTGATGAGCGGGTTCCGGGCCACCGCGCAGGGGGGCTGGGGGCTGGACGGCGCGCACGAGGGCTGGACGCCGGACCTGATGACCTTCGGCAAGGTGATGGGCGGCGGCTTCCCGGCCGCGGCGTTCGGCGGGCGCAGCGACGTGATGGCCCACCTGGCCCCGGACGGCCCGGTCTACCAGGCCGGCACCCTTTCGGGGAACCCGATCGCCACCACCGCCGGGCTGGCCACGCTGCGGCTGGCCACGCCCGAGGTGTACGCCCACCTGGACCGGACCGCGGCCACCATCAAGTCCGCGGCGATCGAGGCGCTGACCGGCGCCGGGGTGCCGCACGTGGCGCAGTCGGCCGGCACCATGTTCTCCGTCTTCTTCAACGAGTGGCCGGTGCGCGACTTCACCGACGCCTCCCGGCAGGACACCGCGGCGTACGCGGCGTTCTTCCACGCGATGCTGGACGCCGGGGTCTACCTGCCGCCCTCGGCGTACGAGTGCTGGTTCGTCTCCGCGGCGCACGACGACCGCGCGGTGCAGGCGGTGCTGGACGCGCTGCCCGGCGCCGCACGCGCCGCGGCGCAGGCGGCCGGGGCGGCTCAGGCCACGGACGAGGAGGCGCAGTGATGGCTGGCCCGGCGAACTCGGCCCCACAGAGCGCAGCACGCACCCTGGTCCACCTGCTGCGCCACGGCGAGGTGCACAACCCCGAGGGGGTGCTCTACGGCCGACGCGACGGCTTCCACCTCTCCGAGCTGGGGCAGCGGATGGCCGAGCGGATCGCCGCGGTCGTGGGGGACCGCGACATCGTGCACATGCGTACCTCCCCGCTGGAGCGGGCCCAGGAGACCGGCACGCCGCTGGCCAAGGCGCGCGGCCTGGAGATGGTCGTCGACCCGCGGGTGATCGAGTCGAGCAACGTGTTCGAGGGGATCAACTTCGGCGAGGGCGCGATGACGCTGCTGAAGCGCCCGCACCTGTGGCGGCACCTGTACAACCCGTTCAAGCCGTCGTGGGGCGAGCCGTACGAGCACATGGCCGCCCGGATGCTGGCAGCGGTGTACGACGCCCGCGACGCCGCCCGCGGCCACGAGGCGCTGATCGTCTCCCACCAGCTGCCGATCTGGACCACGCGGCTCTCGGCGGAGGGGCGCTCGTTCCTGCACGACCCGCGCAACCGCCAGTGCACCCTGTGCTCGCTGACCACCCTGCACTTCGAGGACGACCGGATGGTCCGGGTCAGCTACTCCGAGCCCGCCGGTGACCTGATCCCGGTCAAGGACAAGAACGCCCCGTTCTCGGCCGGCGGCGCGCCCGCGGAGAAGCGCCCCTGACCGTGAGCCGCCGTACCCACCATTGCGCCTCGCCACCGCCCACCCCGACCCGGGCCGTGGCGCTTGCGCTCGTGCTTGTCGGGCTTCTGGGGCTGCTGCTGACCGGCTGCTCGAGCCTGTCGGGGACCGGGGAGAAGGGCTACCTCACCGAGGACGGCCAGGTGCGCACGGTTCCCGCCGCCGAGCGGGGCGAGCCGATCGAGCTGAGCGGCGAGGACCTCGATGGCAACCCGCTGGACCTGACGGACCTGCGCGGCCAGGTGGTCGTGGTCAACGTCTGGGGATCCTGGTGCGCCCAGTGCCGCACCGAGATGCCGGACCTGGTCGAGGCCGCCGCCGAGACCGAGGGCACCGCCCAGTTCGTCGGGATCAACATCCGCGACTCCTCCACCGCCCAGGCGAAGAGCTTCACCCGGAAGTTCGGCGTCACCTACGCCTCCTTCTACTCACCCGACGGCAAGGCGCTGCTGCCGTTCAGCGACACCATCCCGCCGCGCGCGATCCCCTCGACCGTGGTGCTGGACGTTGAGGGTCGGGTCGCGGCCGCGATCATCGGGGTGCTGCCCTCCAAGCTCACCCTGACCGAGCTGATCGAGGAGGTGGCCGCCGAAGATGGCTGACTGGTTTCGCGAGGTCACGGCCTCCGGGTCGCTGGCCCTGGCCATCCCGATCGCGCTCCTGGCGGGGCTGGTCTCCTTCTTCTCGCCGTGCGTGATCCCGCTGCTGCCGGGCTACCTCTCCTACGCCACCGGGCTCTCGGGCGCCGACCTGGCCGCGGGTGAGGCCGACCGGCAGCGCGGCCGGATGCTGCTCGGCTCGGCGCTCTTCGTGCTGGGCTTCTCGGTGGTCTTCGTGGCGCTGGGCACCCTGTCCGGCGCCCTGGGTGAGTGGCTGTCCACCTGGCAGCGCCAGATCACCGTGGTGCTCGGGCTGCTCACCATCGTGCTCGGCCTGGCGTTCGCGGGGCTGCTGCCGTTCCTGCAGCGCGACTGGCGGGTGCACTCGGTGCCAGCGGTCGGCCTGGCGGCGGCGCCGTTCCTCGGCGTCCTGTTCGGGCTCGGCTGGACGCCGTGCATCGGCCCGACCCTGGGGGCCATCACGACGCTGTCCTACAACGAGGCCACGGCCGCCCGGGGGGCGCTGCTCTCGGCCGTCTACTCGCTGGGCCTGGGCCTGCCGTTCCTGGCCGCCGGGCTGGCCTACAGCCGGATGCTCGGCGCCTTCGAGGTGATCCGCCGGCACCAGGTCTGGGTGATGCGGGCCGGCGGCCTGATGCTGGTCGCCGTCGGGGTCCTGCTGGTCACCGGCTGGTGGGCCGACCTGGTCACCTGGCTGCAGATCCACCTGATCACCGGGTTCGAGGTGGGGGTGTGACGCAGAGCGAGGGGGCCCGCAGCCGGGGACGCGCGAGCGAGCTGGGCGTGGTCGAGCTGCTGCGCTGGACGTGGCGCCAGCTGACCTCGATGCGCACGGCGCTGGTGCTGCTGCTCCTGCTGGCACTGGCCGCGGTGCCCGGATCGGTGATCCCGCAGGAGGACGTCGACTCGCTCGCGACCTCCCGGTGGCAGGACGCCCACCCCACGCTGACCCCGGTGTACGAGCGGCTGGGCCTCTTCTCGGTCTACGACTCCCCGTGGTTCGCGGCGATCTACCTGCTGCTGATGATCTCCCTGGTGGGCTGCATCATCCCGCGTACCGGCGTCTACTGGCGGGCGCTGCGGGCCCGGCCGCCCCGGGCGCCGCGCAACCTGACCCGGCTGCCGGACCACACGACGTACGAGAGCGACCTGGAGCCGCAGGCGGCCCTGGAGCTGGCCGGGCGGGTGCTGAAGGAGCGCCGCTACCGGGTGGAGGCCGGCGCTGACGCTCAATCGTCCGACGGGGCGGGCTGGGTGGCCGCCGAGCGGGGCTACCTGCGCGAGGCCGGCAACCTGCTCTTCCACCTCTCCATCCTGGTGGTGCTGGTGGGCTTCGCGATGGGCAGCCTGTTCGGCTACAAGGGCGGCGTGATCGTGGTGGTGGGCAACGGGTTCAGCAACAACCTGACCCAGTACGACGAGTTCGTGCCGGGCAGCCTGTTCCGCGAGGAGTGGATGGAGCCGTTCGCGTTCGACATCACCGGCTTCGACATCGAGTGGCTCACCAGCGGCCGCGCCGCCGGCCAGGCCCGCAAGTTCGTCTCGCACCTGACCTTCACCGAGTACCCGGGCGCGAAGGAGCAGGAGTACGACCTGCGGGTCAACCACCCGCTCAGCATCGGCGGCACCGACATCTTCCTGATCGGCCACGGCTACGCCCCGGTGATCACCATCCGCGACGGCAACGGCGACGTGGCCTACAGCGGGCCGACGGTCTTCCTGCCCACGGACGCGACGTTCCGCTCCTTCGGGGTGGTCAAGGCGCCCGACGCCCAGCCCGAGCAGCTGGCCCTGGAGGGCGAGCTGTATCCGACCTTCGGCTTCGAGGCCGACGGCATCGGCCCCTACTCGGCGTTCGGGGATGCGCTGGACCCGGTGATCTCGATGACCGTGTGGACCGGCGACCTGGGCCTGGACGACGGGGTCTCCCAGTCGGTCTACGTGCTGGACACCTCCGCGGCCGAGCAGGTCACCAAGGAGGACGGGTCGATGTTCCGGCTCGACCTGCGACCCGGCGAGGAGGCCGAGCTGCCCGACGGGCTGGGCACGGTCAGCTTCGACGGGCTGGAGCGCTGGAACAAGATCCAGATCAGCCGCACCCCCGGCATGCTGGTGGCGCTGACCGGTGTCTGCCTGGCGCTGCTGGGACTGATCGGGTCGCTGTACATCCGTCCACGGCGGGTGTGGGTGCGGACCCGTCGTACGGCAGGGCGGACAATCGTGGAGGTCGGCGGTCTCGACCGGTCCAGTGGCGGGGACGTTGCCGCGGAGCTGGACGAGATCGTGAGGTCGATGAATGAGCACGAACGTGATGGCGATGATGAAGGAGCAGAGGTGAGTCGGCAGTGACCGATGCGCAGTGGGAGGCCTTGAGCAACCAGGCCGTGGCGGTCGCCGGGGTGGTGTACTTCCTGGCGCTGCTGGCACACCTGGTCGAGTGGGAGGCGCTGCGCAGGATCCCGGTCGAGGAGAGCTCCTCGCCGCGCAAGGTCGCCCTGCTGGAGCGGCTCGGGGTGATGCTCACCGCGCTGGCCTGCGGCATCCACTTCGTCGCGCTGCTCGGCCGGGGCATGGCCGCCGACCCGAACCGGGTGCCGTGGGGCAACATGTACGAGTTCACGCTCGCCGGTTCGTTCTTCGTCACCCTGCTCTACCTGGTGCTGTACCGGCGGTTCTCGCTGTCGTGGATGGCGCCGATCGTGGTCGGCTTCGTGCTGAGCACGATGATGCTCGCCGTGGTGTGGCTCTACAGCCCGGTCGCCCCGCTGACCGAGGCGCTGTACTCACCGTGGCTGGTGATCCACGTGGTCTCCGCCGTGATCGCCACCGGGGCCTTCACCCTCGGCGGCATCGCCTCGGCGCTGTACCTGCTCAAGGACCGTCGGGAGCGTCGCAAGCCCGAGGACCAGCCGCACACCGGCTACCTGGCCCGGGTCCCCAGCACCACCACGCTGGACCGGGTCTCCTACCGGCTGCACGCCTTCGGGTTCCCGGTGTGGACCTTCGCGGTGCTGATCACCGGGCCGATCTGGGCGCACGAGGCGTGGAGCTCGTACTGGAACTGGGACCCCAAGGAGGTGTGGGCGTTCATCACCTGGGTGGTGTACGCGGCGTACCTGCACGCGCGGACCACTGCCGGCTGGCGGGGGCGCAACGCCGCGATCATCGCGCTGATCGGCCTGGCGACGCTGTGGTTCAACTTCATCGGGATCAACTTCTTCGCCGATAGCTCGCAGCACTCCTACGCCGGCGACGCCCCGGACGTCATCACGACGGAGCCGTACAGCGCGCGTGCGTGACGACGTACGCCGACAACGTCATCGCCGCGGAGGCGCATAGCGCGCGTTCGTGATGACGTACGTGGGGCCAGGTGGGGGTCAGGTGGGGTCCGGATCGTCCTTGCGCCGCCGGCGACGTCGCTCCTGCTCCAGCTTGCGCAGGAACTCCGGGTCGTCGTCCGGTCCCAGGGGCCGCGGGGGCTGCTGGCGCGAGCGCGGTGCCTTCTCGACACCGCGGCGCTCGATCACGCGCGCCACGACGTACACCGCGACCGCGAAGACCAGCACGAACAGCAGCACCTTCAACACCCCACCAGCCTAGATCGGGGGTGGTCGTAGGGTGGCCGGTGTGAAGGAGTTCTTGGTCTACAACGGCATGCGAATGCTGCTGCTCATCGGCTGTGCGGTCCTGGTGCTCGGCGTCTGGTCGCTGCTCGCCGACGAGGTCCCGGTCCTGTGGGCGCTGGTCGTGGCGCTGCTGCTCTCGGGCGTCCTGTCCTGGTTCCTGTTGGCGCGGCAGCGTGAGGCGCTGGCGGCGCGGCTGCAGGAGCGGGCCGCGAAGGCCTCGGCGGCGTTCGAGGCGCGCAAGGCGCGCGAGGACGAGGACTGACGTTGTCCGGGGCCCCGCTGGAGTTCGAGGTCCTCGACCCGCAGGACGACTCGCCCGAGAACGTCGAGCGGGTCGCGGCCTGGCTCCAGGGGACGGCCCGCGGGTTCCACCAGCGCCGGTTCACCCCCGAGAGCCAGCGGTTGTGGCTGGAGCACGTGCGGGCGGACTCGGTCGTGCTGCGCGGCGCCTGGCTGCCCGAGGGTGCGTACGCCGCCAGCGCGATGCCCGTCGCCACGTTCGCCTCGTGGGCCGGTGAGCTCAACACCGGGTCCGCGCTGCTGCCGTTGCACCTGATCACCGACGTCACCGTGAGCCCGGCGCACCGGCGCCAGGGGCTGCTGCGTCGGCTGATGGTCGAGGACCTGCGCAGCGCCGTGGCGGCGGGGCGGCCGCTGGCGGCGCTCATGGTCTCCGAGGGGACGATCTACGGCCGGTTCGGCTTCGCACCCGCCACGTGGCGGGCCAGCGTCGAGGTGGACGCCAGCCGCGGGTTCGAGATCGCCGGTGATGCGTCGGTCGCGTCGTTCGCCCAGGTCGAGCCGGTGGAGGCGTGGCCCACGCTGCGCGGCATCTTCGAGCGCTGGCACCGCGGGCAGCGCGGATCGGTGGCGCGACCCCAGTACTACGACGCCATGCTCGGCGGCGCGTGGAACTGGGAGGACCAGGCGGCCGACGACAAGACCCGCGGCGTGGTCCACCTGGACGAGACGGGCGAGCCGGACGGCTACGTGCTCTATCGGCACGAGGGCTGGGACCCGCCGTACACCGTGACCGTGCGGGACCTGGTCGCGCTCAGCCCGCAGACCCACCTCGAGCTCTGGCGGTTCCTGGGGCAGATGGACCTGTGCGACCGGCTGCGGACCATCGGCCTGGTGCAGGACCCCCTCACCTGGGCGCTCACCGACCCGCGGCGCCGCCGCGTCACCAAGGTCGAGGACCACGTGTGGCTGCGGATCCTCGACGTGCCCGCCGCGCTGGAGGGTCGACCCTGGTACGGCGAGGGGCGGGTCGTCCTCGACGTCCGCGACCCGCTCGGCCATGCGCAGGGGCTGTGGTCGGTGCAGGCCTCGGGGGGTCGGGCCACGGTCACCGAGGCTCCCGAGGGGGCCGGTGAGCCGGAGCTGTCGCTGGACGTCAGCACGCTGTCCGCGCTCTACCTGGGCGGGGTCGGCGTACCCCAGCTGGTCGCGGCGGGGCGGATCACGGGCTCACCGCGGGCGCTCGAGACCTGGGCAGCGATGTCCGACGGCGGCCCGCAGCCGCTGTCGCTGGCCTCGTTCTGACGGCTCGGTCGCTCCGACTGCGGGGGCTCGTCAGCCTCGGGGGACCAGCAGCAGCGTGACCATTAGGCCCGCCCACCACAGTTGGGCGAGCCCGGTCTGCTGCAGCACCGGGATCAGCCGCGGCCCGGTCGCGCCCGACAGCACCGTGCGCACGGTGGGCACCAGCTGGACGCCGAAGCCGAGCGCGCCCAGCACCAGCCAGTGGGTCGAGGCGGCGACCCCGACTACCGCGACCGCGGCCGCCAGCACCAGGAACAGGTACAGGTAGCGGGTGCGCTCCGCGCCCAGCCGCACCGCCAGGGTCCGCTTGCCGACCTCCCGGTCGGTGGGGATGTCGCGCAGGTTGTTGGCCACCAGGATCGCGCAGGCCAGCGAGCCCATGCCGATCCCGGCGTAGAACGCGGGCCACTCCCAGGTGCGGGTCTGCACGAAGGTCGTCCCGATCACCGCGACCAGCCCGAAGAAGACGAAGACCATCACCTCGCCGAGCCCCAGGTAGCCGTAGGGCTTGGTGCCGCCGGTGTAGAACCACGCGGCCACGATGCACACCACGCCGAGCGCGACCAGCCACCAGGCGGTGGTGGCGGCGAGCACCAGGCCGGCCACGGCGGCCACCCCGAAGCTCGCGAACGCGGCGACCTTGACCGCCTTGGGGGAGGCCAGCCCCGAGCCCACCAGCCGCACCGGCCCGACCCGGTCGGCATCGGTGCCGCGGATGCCGTCGGAGTAGTCGTTGGCGTAGTTGACGCCGACCTGCAGCGCCAGGCTGACCACCAGCGCCAGCAGCGCCTTCCACCACACCAGCGAGTCGGCGTACGCCGCGATGCCGGTGCCGGCGAGCACCGGGGCCACCGCGGCCGGCAGGGTCCGGGGACGGGCGCCGGTCACCCAGTCGCCGGGGGTCGCGTTACCCGGGCTCACCGGGTGGCCCGCCTGGCCGGCGTGAGAAGTCGCACCCCGGGATTCAATCAGGCCGGTGCTCCTCGGTGCAGTGCCAGGTAGCGCTCGGCCGCTCGGGCCGCCGGGTGCATCAGCGTGGCACCGAAGATCACGATCACCGCGATGGTGAGCCACCCCGCGGTGCCCCACTCCAGGGCGAGGTAGGTGTAGACGGCCGGCGCCCACACCTCACCGGCGGTCCCGCCGAGCCTGGCGGCGCCCTGGTACTCCCCGAGCCGATCGGGGTCGGACAGCTCGGACATGAAGCCCCAGTGGGCCGCGGACTGGTAGAGCTCGGCACCGGTCACCGTCACGTGCCCGATCCAGACCAGGGCGATGGTCAGGTAGCCGACGGTGTCGTGGGTGACCAGCACGATCGCGCACGAGAGCACCATGAAGAACGCGCTGATCCGGGCCGCGCGCAGCGAGCTGGCCACGCTGTCCACGCCCCGGGCGGCCGCCACCTGCAGCAGCACCGCCATCACCGTGTTCGTGCCGAACAGCCAGGCCAGCAGCGGCCGCGGCGCGTCGGTGGCCTGCACCAGCCACAGCGGGATCACGACGTTGAGCAGGACCTGGTTGGTGGACAGGATCCCGTCGCCGAACATCAGGGTGACGAAGCCCCGGTTCTTGACCGCGGCCGGCGTGATGAGGCGCTCCCCGGTGGCTTGCTTTCCGGCGGCCGGTCGCTTGTCGTGCTCGGCGTCGGGCAGCCGGAAGATCAGCACCGCGTTGAGCCCCAGGATCACCGCGGTCACCATCGGGATCGCCCGCACCACCGGGTCGGAGTCGAACGCCAGCGCGATGCCGCCCAGCAGCGCGCCCAGGGTGAAGCCGATGTTGAGGGCCGCGCGCATGAAGGCCTGGGAGCGGACCCGCTCCTCGCGGGGGAACACGTCGATCGTGTAGGCGCCCCGCCCGGACCAGCCCGCGGTGCCGACGACCTCCAGCGCCACCATCATCACCAGGTACGCCGCGAACCCGTCGATCCACGGCCAGAGGGCGTAGAGCAGCGCGGTGGCCATCGCCCCCATGCCCCACATCCGCTTGGCGCCGAGCCGGTCCGCCTGCTTGCCCAGCGGCACCGACAGCGCGAACGAGACCAGCCCGGCCACCGTCATGCCGAGCCCGACCTGGGCGGCCGACAGCCCGACGATCGCGGTGAAGAAGACCGCGCTGCCGGTGATGAACGTGCCCTCGCCGAACGCGAAGAGCACCGACTGCGACGACAGCCGCCGCGCCAGCGGGGTCGGCGGCAGCCACGTGGCCACGCGGTCGCGGGTGCGGGTGCGCAGCGAGGTCATAACGGAGGAGTCTCGCAGTCCGGCTAGCGTTCGTCGCGTGGAATACCTGGTGCCCCCCGAGGAGCCGGCCGCCTGCGTCGAGTCGCTGGCGGTGTGGTTGGCGGCCGGGGACCCCGCGCCGCTGCTGATCGAAACCTCCGGGTCCACGGGCCGGCCCAAGCGGGTGCTGCTGTCCCGGGCGGCGATGCTCGCCGCGGCGGGGGCCACCGCGAGCCGCCTGGGGGGCCAGGGCCGCTGGGCGCTGCGGCTGCCCGCCTCCTACGTCGCCGGGGTGCAGGTGGTGCTCCGCTCGCTGCTGGCCGGCCACCCGCCGGTGCTGCCGGGCGACCCGGTCGGCTCTGCCGGCTCCGGCTCGGGTGAGCGGGCGGCGTACACCTCGCTGGTGCCGACCCAGCTACACCGGATGCTGGAGCAGCCCGAGGAGGTGGCGGCGCTGCGCGACCTGCGCGCGG
>ERZ1645187.604-NODE-604-length-35174-cov-7.039494_pt1 | contig 35174 bp, 32 predicted proteins | sample MGYA00575352_ERZ1645187 | MGnify/ENA primary metagenome ERZ1645187 (study PRJEB40837, sample SAMN11349314) | freshwater sediment metagenome | isolation source: river sediment | host: Sediment | place: India: Wazaribad , New Delhi | collected 2017-02-21 ... | reverse complement strand
TTCCTGCGGCAGGTAGCCGATGCCGAGGCGGGCGCGGCGATACATCGGCAGCGGTGTGATGTTGTGGCCATCAAGCAGGATGTCGCCCTTGTCGGCCGGCACCAGCCCGGTGATCATGTAGAAGATCGTCGTCTTGCCCGCGCCATTGGGGCCAAGCAGGCCCACCGCCTCGCCCTTGCGGACATAAAGGCTGGCGCCGCGCACCACCTCGCGCCCGCGATAGCTCTTGCCCACCTGATGGACGGACAGAATATCCTTGCCGGCGGCGGCCGCGCGCTGGGGCTGCACCCAGGCCAGCGGATCGGCCGGGGCGGGCGCTGGCGCGGGCATGCCCGCCGGCTCGGCGCCGACCGGCGGCTCGGGCAGGCGCGGCATCACCGGGCGCGACGATGCCGCCGCCGCCCCTTTGGCCGTCCCCTTGGCCGCGCCAAGGGCGCGCAAACGATCGAACAGCGAATTCAAAAGCCCGTCCCGTCTCAGGTTAGCCCGACCGTGCGCTGCCGGCGCCGGTCATCTGGCTTTCGGTTTGCCATCCCCTTGGCCGGGCGTAAAGATGCCGCGCACACGCCCGCCCTCCACCGTGCCGATGCCTGTCTTGGTGTTGTAGACCATCTTCTCGCCGGCCTGCACGTTGTCGCCATCGGAAATCACGACGTTTCCGGTCAGCGTCACCGTGTCGCTCTCATACACCAGATTGTTGGCGGTGGCGGTCTGCTTTTCCTGGTTGATCGAGACCGGGCCGTGACATTCCAGCCGCTTGAGCCCGCCGGCATTGGCGGCGGGGCTGGCCGCCGGGGTGGCCCCGGTGGCGCTGTTGCCGCGCGCGGCAGCGGTTTTCGCCTCGGCACTCTTCTGGTCGAAGAAGATCACCAGCTTGGTGCAGCGCATGGTCATCTTGCCCTGCACCACCACCACATCACCCGAATAGGTGGCGGAATTGGCCTGCTGCTGCACTTCGAGCTTGTTGGCGTCGATCTTGTAGGGCTCCTTCGAGCCCGAACCGAAGTTGGACAGCGGCGAGTTCGATTTCGCCGCGCCCTGTGCGGGCTTGGCCGGGGCCTTCTGGGCCTGCGCCGCAACCGGCCCGGCGAAGGACAGGGCCGCAAGAACGAGGACGGCGGCGGAGGCGCGGGGGGAGAAAAACGGCATGGGCTAGCGCGGCGCTCCGGTGGGGGTGTCGGCCGTCTCGGGGGTGTCGGCCGGGGTGAATTCGCTTTTGACGTTGCCTTCGAACACAGCGGACTTGCCGCTGTCGAGGATCGACATCCGGTCGGATTTGACCCAGCCATTCGGCAGGGTCACGTCGGCCGGCTTCGGCGTCACCACCGTGCCGGCCTTGAAATCGATATCGGCATCGGAGAGGCGCATCTCGAAGCCGGTGTCGGTCCTGACATTGACCTTGTCCTCGACGTGCAGCTTTTCGGTCGTGGCGTCGTAGATGCCCTTTTCCGCCGCCAGCCGCGCCCAGGTGCCCTTCTGCATCTCGATGCGGGCAACGGGGTGGTTCAGTTCGACGATGTTGGGCTTCTTGATATCCTGCACCGCGGCATCGGCCGTCACCTCATAGGCCTTGGCGTCCTTCTTGAACCCCGAGAGCTTGGGCTGCTCCATCGTCAGCTTGGAGCCCTGAAGGGCCGTGGACGAGACCGAAATCTCGCCCTCGACCGCCGCGAACGGATTGAGAAAGCGGGCGAGAACGACAATTGCCAGCGCGGCGGCGCAGGCGATGGGGATGGCCTTTCTCAGGAAGCGGACGCGCGCGGTATGGCGCTCGGCCTCCTCAAAGGCGCGCTCGGCCGGAGACAGGGACGCAGGCCTCCCTCCCCCGCCCGGACGGGCGGGCATCAACCCGGCGCGGAGAGATGCCAGAGAGACCATGATGCTCCGCAAAGCCATTCTCGATGGCGAAGTTATGGCGCCGGCCCCGTTAACGGGCGCTGAAGCCTGCCACATTTCATTCGTGGGCGAAAATATCGGTCTCCGGCCAGCCGGCGAGATCGAGCGCAGCGCGCGCGGGCAGGAAGGAGAAGCAGGCCTGTGCCAGCGCGGTGCGCCCCTCGCGCGCCAGCATCATGTCGAGCTTGGCCTTCATCGCGTGGAGATAGAGCACATCGGACGCCGCATAGGCGAGCTGGGCGTCGGTCAGCGTCTCGGCCGCCCAGTCGGAGGATTGTTGCTGCTTGGAAATCTCGACGCCGATCAGTTCGCGCGCCAGATCCTTCAGCCCGTGCCGGTCGGTGTAGGTGCGGGTCAGCTTGGAGGCGATCTTGGTGCAATAGACCGGCGCGGGCATCACGCCGAAGGCCCGGTAGAGCACGGCAAGGTCGAACCTGGCGAAATGGAAGAGCTTGGTGATTGTCGGATCGGCGAGGCTGGCCACCAGATGGGGCGCGTCCTTCTGCCCGGCGGCGATCTGCACCACATCGGCGCTGCCATCGCCCAGCGACAGCTGGACGACGCAGAGCCGGTCACGCTGGATGTTGAGACCCAGCGTTTCGGTGTCGATGGCAACGATGGAGCCCGAGGGCAGCGGGGCGGCTAGATCGCCCCTGTGGAAGCGGATGGTCATGGAACCGGCCTTCAGCAATCGATTTTTCACCGCGCTGATACCGCGAAAGTATGCGTAACGCAAAGCATCAGCGCGCTTGGCGGGGTGCGGGGCTTTGGGCTAATCGTTGAGCCATGGTGATGAAGCCCTTCCAGCGCGCCATCCGCGGCCGCCTTTTCTGGTTTGTCGAAGATCCGGCCGAGACCGGGGCGCGCGCCTACCGCTATCTCGACGACGGGTTGATGCTGATTCGCAATGGCATGATCACCGCCATCGGCGAGGCGATCGTGCTCGAACGGCAGATCGGCCCCGGCATGGAGGTGATCGAGACCGGGCCGCATCTGGTCATGCCCGGCTTCATCGATGCGCATCTGCATTTTCCGCAGACGCAGGTGATCGCCTCGCACGGGGCGGACCTTCTCGACTGGCTCAACCGCTATACGTTCATCGAGGAACAGCGCTTCGCCAACCCCGCCCATGCGCGGAAAACCGCGCGGTTCTTCCTCGATACGCTGCTCAGCCACGGCACCACCACAGCGGCGGTGTTCGGCTCCGTCCACCCCGGCGCGACGGATGCCTTCTTCGCCGAGGCGGAGCGCCACAACACCCGGATGATCGCCGGCAAGGTGATGATGGACCGGGGGGCGCCGGCGGCGCTGCTCGATACCGCGCAGACCTCCTACGACGAGAGCCTCGCGCTGATCGAGCGCTGGCACGGCCATGGACGGCTCGCCTATGCGATTTCCCCGCGCTTTGCGATCACCTCGACCCCCGCCCAGCTTGACGCAGCGGCCGCGCTGCACCGGGCGCATCCCGAGTGCTATCTCCAGACGCATCTTGCCGAAAGCCGCCGCGAGATCGAGACCGTCGCCGCGCTTTACCCCGAGGCGGCGGACTACACCGATGTCTACGACCGCTTCGGCCTGCTGACCGAGCGGAGCCTGTTCGGCCATGCCATCCATCTCGACGCGCGCGAACGGGCGCGCCTCGCGGAAGCCGGCAGCGTGGCGGTGCATTGCCCCACGTCGAACCTTTATCTCGGCTCCGGCCTCTACGATCTCGCCGCCGCGCGCGCCGCCCGGCAGATCACGGCGCTTGCCACCGATATCGGCGCCGGCACCAGCTATTCGATGCTGCAAACGCTGAACGAAGCCTACAAGGTGCAGAAGCTTGTCGGCGGCACGCTGCCGCCGCTGGAGGCCTTCCATGCGATCACGCTGGGCAACGCGGAGGCGCTGAACCTTGCGCACCTCATCGGCTCGTTCCGTCCGGGGCGGGAGGCCGATTTCGTCGTGCTCGACAGCGCCGCGACACCGGCGATGGCGCACCGGATGGAGCGCTGCCAATCGATCGAGGACGAACTCTTCATCCTGATGACGATGGGCGACGACCGCGCCGTGAAGGCGACCTATGTGATGGGCGAGCGCTTCGTGCCCGAGCGGGAGGGGCTGGCGCCGCCGCCCGCCCCGGGCATGGCGTTCTGATCCGCCAATCAGCGGCCGTAGCGCTGTTCCAGCAGGGCCAGCACCAGCCGTGCGGCCTGCGGATGGCCGCCGGTGGGCAGGCCGTTGGTGGTGGTCAGCGTCCAGCCGTAGATGTCGAAGTGGGCATAGGCCCTGGCCTTCTCGACAAAGCGCTTCAGGAACAGCGCGGCGGTGATCGAACCGGCCATGCCGCCGGTGCCGGCGTTGTTGAGATCGGCGATTTTCGAATCGAACATCGCATTGTAGGGTCGCCACAACGGCAGGCGCCAGACCGGATCGTTGACCGCGGCCCCTGCGGCGGCGATCTCCCCGGCCAGCGCCTCATCGGTGGTGTAGAACGGCGGCAGCTCCGGCCCGAGCGCGACGCGCGCGGCGCCTGTCAGCGTCGCGAAATCCAGCATCAGGTCGGGCGCGGCCTCATCGCCATAGGCCAGCGCATCGGCCAGGATCAGCCGCCCCTCGGCATCGGTATTGCCGATCTCGACCGTCAGCCCCTTGCGCGAGGGCAGCACATCGCCCGGGCGGAAGGCGTTCGAGGCAATCGCGTTCTCGACAATCGGCACCAGCACGCGCAGGCGCACCTTCAGCCCTGCCTCCATGATCAGCCGGGCGGCGGTCAGCGCGGTTGCCGCGCCGCCCATGTCCTTCTTCATCAGCAGCATGGCGTTGTCGGGCTTGATGTTGAGCCCGCCGGTATCGAAGCAGACACCCTTGCCCACCAGCGTCACCGTCGGATGCGTCTCATCGCCCCAGGTGATGTCGATCAGGCGCGGCTCCTCCGCCGAGGCGCGGCCGACCGCGTGGATGAGCGGGAAATTCTTCTTGAGGAGCTTCTTGCCGGCGATTTCCTTCACCTCGGCGCCGAAATCCCCGGCGAGCGCCTGCGCGATCGCGGCGAGCGTATCGGGCCCCATGTCCGCCGTCGGGGTGTTGATCAGATCACGACCGAAGGCGACCGCACCGGCAAGACTGCTCAGTCGCTTGCCGTCCACGCCCTTGGGCAGCACCAGCCGCACCTGAGGCGCCTCGCCCGCCTTGTATCTGGTGAAGCGGTAGGTGGCGAGGAGGACGCCGAGGCAGGCCAGTTCCGCCTCCTCCGGCGGATTGTCGAGCGCATAGGTGCCGGCGGGCAGGCCGGACACCAGCTTGCCGAGCGCGAAGGGATCGTAGCCCTCCGCCCCCTTGCCCGCGAACCCGAAGACCGCGCGCTCGATGCCGCCATCGGCGGCGGGCACCACCGCCAGCGCGCCGGGCCGGGGCTTGAAGCCGATCGCGCCGAGATAGGTGCGCGCCGCCGGGCCGAAGCCCTCGGCGAGCGCATCATAGGTGGCGGCATCGACCAGCGTGACCGGTCGGGTGCCGGCGGAGCGTTTGGCAGCAAGGGCGGGGTGCAGCATGTCGGAGGTATCCTGATCGGTCCGGGGTTCGGCGCCATTAACCAACGCTTAGGGTTAACGAAGTATTTCTGGTTGTCCAAGGGGCCGGGCACCATTGCCGCCCCTGCCGAGGTCGCAGCCATGCCGAGCACGCTCCTGTCCCCCGCCGCCCCGCGCCGCCTCGCCGGCGGGATGATCCGCCTTGGCCTTGCCCTGTTGCTGGCGGCAGGCGTGGCCGGCTGCAAGGGGCGCAGCCCGGTCGATTTTTCCGCCTCGCTCGCCAACAGTTCCCTGTTCCAGAGCAGCGACCCGCGCGCCGAACTGGAGCGGCTGGGCCGCGCCTATGACCGCAAGCCCGGCGAAAAGGCCGTCTCGCTGCGCTATGCGCAGCTGCTGCGCCAGACGGGCCAGCATGCGCAGGCGGTGGCCGTGCTCCAGCGCACCACAATCACCAACCTCAACGATGCCGAGGTTTCCGCCGCCTATGGCAAGGCGCTGGCCGATGTCGGCCGCTATCAGGAGGCGTCCGAGGTGCTGGCCCGGGCGCATACGCCCGACCGGCCGGACTGGCGGCTCCTGTCCTCGCAGGGCACGGTGGCCGACCAGATGGGCGAGCATGTCCGCGCGCAGCAGTTCTACGACGCAGCGCTTCAGGTCGCCCCCGGGGAGCCGACGGTGATGGCCAATCTCGGCCTGTCCTATGCGCTGTCCAAGCGGCTCGCCGATGCCGAGCGGGTGCTGACGCAGGCGGCCAACCATCCGCGCGCCGATGAGCGTATCCGCGCCAACCTTGCGCTGGTTCTCGCGCTTTCCGGCAAGTTCGACCAGTCGCAGGCGGTTGCCGGGCGCGACCTGCCGCCGCAGGAGGCGGCCAAGCGCGTTGCCGACATCAAGGCGATGATCGCCCAGACCAACACCTGGGCGGCAATCCAGCAGGCGGAAACCCAGCGCAAGGCCAAGGCACCGCGCGCGGCCAACTGATCCGTCCTTTTGCCGCTCCCGGCTTGATCCCGCCGCGCCGATCCCCTAACCCATGGGGGGTGAACATGGCCGCGCGGCGAGGACACCCATCATGCACAATGCCCACCCCAGCTGGCTCAGCTCCATCGAGGAACTGGTCGAGGACGCGCGTGCCGGCCGCATGTTCATCCTCGTCGATGACGAGGACCGCGAGAACGAGGGCGATCTTGTCATCCCCGCCTCGCTGACGACGCCCGAGGCGGTCAACTTCATGGCGAAATACGGCCGCGGGCTGATCTGCCTGGCGATGACCGGTGCGCAGATCGAAAAACTCAACCTGCCGCTGATGGCGGCACAGAACCACGCGCCGCACAAGACCGCCTTCACCGTCTCGATCGAGGCGCGCGAGGGCGTAACCACCGGCATTTCCGCCGCCGACCGGGCACAGACCGTGAAGGTGGCGATCGCCGAGGAGGCGACGCCGCGCTCGGTCGTCACGCCCGGCCATGTCTTTCCGCTGGTGGCGCAGGATGGCGGCGTTCTCGTGCGCGCGGGGCACACCGAGGCCAGCGTCGATATCGCGCGGATGGCAGGGCTGACCCCGGCGGCGGTGATCTGCGAGATCATGAACGACGACGGGACGATGGCGCGCATGCCCGATCTCGTCAAATTCGCCCAGACGCACGGTATCAAGATCGGCACGATCGCCGACCTGATCGGCTATCGCCGGCGGACGGAAAAGCTGGTCGAAAAGATCGCCGAATGCCCGCTGGACAGCCGCTTCGGCACCGGGTTCACACTCAAGGTCTATGCCAGCACCATCCATTACGCCGAACATGCGGCGCTGGTGATGGGCGATGTCTCGGGCGATGAGCCGGTGCTCGTCCGGGTGCACCAGCAGAATTTCCTGACCGACACGCTGGGCGACCTCAACGCCGCCGGCAAGCCGGGCGAACTCGAGGCCACGATGCGGCTGATCGCGGCGCGCGGGCGCGGCGTCATCGTCATCATCCGCGAGCCGGCACCGCAGGCACTGAGCCGGGCGGTCAAGGCCCGGGCGGGCGAGCCGGCGGAGGGCTGGAGCGGCGAATTGCGCCACTATGGCATCGGCGCGCAGATTTTGCAGGATCTCGGCGTCCGGAATATGATCCTTGTTTCCAACAAGCGGCGCACCATCGTCGGGCTCGACGGCTACGGCATCACGCTCGCCGGGCATGAGCCGATCCCCCCGGCGGTCTGAGATGACGGCGCGCCCCTCCCCCGGCCCGGGCCGGCTGGGCCTGACCTTCTACATCGTCATCGCCGAGCCGACGGCCAGGGCGCATGAGCGGGCGGCGGCGACCGAAGCGCATCTTGACTGGCTGAAGCGGCTCGAAACCGAGGGCAAGCTGTTCCTCGCCGGGCCGTTCACGGGGGTGGACGGGGTTTCGACCGGCGGCGGGCTGTTCATCCTGCGCGCCGCCTCGCTGGCCGAGGCCGAGGCGCTGGCCGCCGCCGATCCCTACAACGCCGGCGGATACCGGACGGTCACCGTCCGCCCGTGGCGGCTCGATCAGGGCGCCTTCAGCCTCGCCGTCTCGCTGACGGGCTCCGCCGCGCGGTTTGAATAAGGGTCAGATTTACCGTTTCACCGGCCGCTTGGGGAAGGGCACGCCCTTGGTGGTGAAGGTCGTCGTGCCGGAGGGCTTCTGCCGGCCCTTGACGCCGACGCGCTTGCCCTCGCCGCCCGTGCCGGTGCCGGCAGGCTGCCAGTTGGGCACGAGATGATGCTTGCCGGGGCCGATCAGGTCCGCCCGGCCCATGTCGCGCAGCGCCTCGCGCAGCATCGGCCAGTTCTCGGGGTCGTGATAGCGCAGGAAGGCCTTGTGCAACCGCCGCTGGCGCAGGCCGCGCACGGTATCGACCGGCTCGGATGCGCCGCGCCGCACCGGCTTGAGCGGGTTGACGCCGGAATGGTACATCGCGGTGGACAGCGCCATCGGCGAGGGCAGATAGGTCTGGACCTGATCGGCGCGGTACTTGTTCTTCTTCAGCCACAGCGCGAGGTTCATCATGTCCTCGTCCGTCGTGCCGGGGTGGGCAGCGATGAAATACGGAATGAGGAAATACTGCTTGCCGGCCTTCTTCGCCGCCTCGTCGAACAGTGTGCGGAACTTCTCGTAAGAGCCGATGCCCGGCTTCATCATCTTCGAGAGCGGGCCGTCCTCGGTATGCTCGGGCGCGATCTTGAGATAGCCGCCGACGTGATGCTCGACCAGCTCCTTGACGTATTCGGGGCTTTCCACCGCCAGATCATAGCGCACGCCGGAAGCGACCATCACCTTCTTGATGCCGGGCAGGGCGCGGGCCTTGCGGTAGAGCTGGATCAGCGCCTCATGCGAGGTGTTGAGGTTCTTGCAGATATCGGGATAGACGCAGGACGGACGGCGGCACACCGCCTCGATCGCCTTGTCCTTGCAGCCGATGCGATACATGTTGGCGGTCGGCCCGCCGACATCGGAGATGATGCCGGTGAACCCTTCCGTCTTGTCGCGGATCGTCTCGATTTCCTTGAGGATCGAGCCTTCCGACCGCGACTGGATGATCCGGCCTTCATGCTCGGTGATCGAACAGAACGAACAGCCACCGAAACAGCCGCGCATGATCGTCACCGAATGGCGGATCATCTCCCATGCCGGGATCTTCTGGCCGGCGTAGGCCGGGTGGGGCCCGCGCGCATAGGGCAGCTCGTAGACGCCGTCCATCTCCTGCGTCGTCAGCGGCAGCGGCGGCGCGGTGATCCAGATGTCGCGGTCGCCATGGCTTTGCGTCAGCGGCCAGGCGTTGCCGGGGTTTGATTCCTTGTGCAGCACGCGCGAGGCGCGGGCATAGCTTTCCTTGTCCTCGGCCACCTGCTCATAGGAGGGCAGGCGGATGACGCCCTGCGCATGGGCCAGGCGCTCGTCGTTGCGCAGGCGGCCTTCATCGCCCTCCTGCAAGTCCTCGGCCGAGGTTTCGAACCAGCCCTCCGGCGTCGCGGAGCGGGCGAAGGCGACGCCGCGCACGGCTGTGAAATCCTGCGCGATGCCGCCTCTGGCGATGCGGTGCGCCACCTCGACCAGCGCGCGCTCGGCGTTGCCGTAGAGCAGAAGATCGGCCTTGGCATCAAACAGCACCGAGCGACGCACCTTGTCCGACCAGTAATCGTAATGGGCGATGCGGCGGAGCGAAGCCTCGATGCCGCCGATGATGATCGGCGTATCGGAAAATGCCTCGCGACAGCGCTGGGCATAGACGATGACGGCGCGGTCCGGCCGTTTGCCGCCCTCACCGCCGGGCGTGTAGTTGTCGTTGTGGCGCAGCCGACGGTCCGAGGTATAGCGGTTGACCATCGAATCCATGTTGCCCGAGGTCACTCCGAAGAACAGGTTCGGCTTGCCGAGCGCCCTGAACGCCGAGGCGTCGCGCCACTCCGGCTGGGCGATGATGCCGACACGGAAGCCCTGCGCCTCCAGCAGCCGGCCGATGATCGCCATGCCGAAGCTTGGATGATCGACATAGGCATCGCCCGTCACAAGGATGATGTCGCAGCTGTCCCAGCCGAGCCGGTCCATCTCCTCCCGCGACATCGGCAGGAAGGGCGCGGTGCCGAAGCGCCTGGCCCAATAGGGCTTGTAGGAAAACAGCGGTTTGGGCTGCTGCGCGGCGAGGGTCGTCGAAGCCATGATCCAACCGGTGCGAAGAGGAAAAAGACCCGCACCGGCCCCTGAGCGGGCCCGCGCGGCATGCCGTGGCAGGGGGCGGCCTTGGCCTCTCCCCGGCGAATTTCCGCTTCCCTAGTCGACAAAGCTGTGAACCGTCAATGCCCGGCGTGGAAGGCCGGGCCTGACAATCGCGTCATCCGCCGCCGTCAGCGCACCGGGGCCAGCCCTGCGAGGCGCGCGGCCAGCGCACGGGCCGACAGACCGGCGACATCATCGTCGAGCGCGATCACCGCTTCGGCGGCCTCAGGCGCCAGCAGCGCGCGCACCTTGCCGGCGATTTTCGCCCGCCGGCCGGCGAGCGGCAGCGGCCGGTCAAGATCGAAGGCGGCGGTGTGCATTGTGCCCCCCTGCATCTCGATCATCACGCGGGCGGCCGTATCGGAGACAGCGGCATCCGCCGTCACCTCCACCTTGTCCCGGAGCGCCATCAACACCGGATCTGTGCAGGTTGCTGCCGAGTAGACATCCAGCGCGCCGGTGTGGAGACCACCCAGCGCCATCGCGGTGGTCAGGCGATAGCTGAACTTGGCCTCCAGCCCGGTCTCGGGCGAGGGGATATTGCACACCCGCAGCCAGCGCGGATTGACGGTGAGAACGACGCGGGTGATGCGGGCCGCGTCGAAGCCCGGCTCGGCCCGCAGCCCGATCAGCGCTTCGAGCGCCGCATGGGTGCCGTGGCAGCAGGCGTGGAACTTGTGCTGCACCGCCTCGAACCAGTAGGCCTCGCCAAGCCCGGCGAGTGCCCCCTCGCCATCCCTTGCCTCGCCGGCATGCGTCTCGGCAAAGCCCTGGATGCATTCGATGCCGTCGGGCCGGGAGACAAAACCCTGCGCGGCGAGCAGCGCCGCCTCGATACCATTGGCCGCCGCGATGCCGGCGTTGAACGGCTTGCCCATGGTGCCGAACTGCGATTTCAGCCCCGAGGCCCGGGTGGCGACAAGCCCCAGCGCATGGGCCATCCGCCCCGCATCGAGCCCGAGCAGACGCCCCGCCGCCACTGCCGCGCCGAAGGCGCCGGAGGTCGCCGTCTGGTGAAAGCCGTGGTTGTAGTGCTGCGTGCCCAGCCAGTGGCCGATGCGGCAGGCCGCCTCCATGCCCATCAGCGCCGCCTCGACGACCGCCGCCGCCGTCGCCCCCTGCCGCTCGCCCATCGCCAGCGCGGCGGGAAAAACCGCAACGCTGGGATGGCCGACATAGGCAAAATGCGTATCGTCATAATCGAGCGCGTGCGACAGCGCGCCGTTGGCCAGCGCCGCCATGCGGGCCGGCACCTTCCGCGCGCCGCCGATCAGCGTGGCCTGCGCGGCTCCGCCCTCTTCATCGGCCAGCGCGCGCAGCATCACCGCGACCGGCTCTTCCAGCCCGGCGAGCGCCACCGCCGCCCAGTCCATCAGCGACAGGCGCGCGACGGCGAGCGCCGATTCGGGCGGCGCGCCTGTTCCGGAGGCAAAGCGGGCCATCGCCGCCGTGATCGAAGACGCGGTCATGGCTGCATCCGTCCTCAATTCCCGTCCATCACAATGACGTGGCGGATCACCTCGCCCTTGTCGAGCCGGTCGAACGCCTCGTTGATCCCGTCCAGCGGGCCGGTGGCGGAGAGCAGCCGGTTTACCGGCAGCTTGCCGGCGAGATAGAGATCGATGTAGCGCGGAATATCGCGCGAGGGCACGCAGGAGCCCATGTAGCCGCCCCTGATCACCCGTTCCTCGGCCACCAGCGCGACTGCGGGAATCGAGAACAGGGTCGGCGGCGGCGGCAGTCCGGCGGTGGCGGTGGTGCCGCCGCGCCGGGTGATCGCATAGGCCAGCTCGAACGCCCGGGCGACGCCCGCCATCTCCACCGCGTGGTCGACCCCGCCGCCGGTGGCCTTGCGGATCGCCTGCACCACATCGGGCTCGTTGGCGAGAAACGTATCGGTCGCCCCCAGGCTGCGGGCCACCTCCAGCTTGGCGGGGTTGAGATCGACGGCGACGATCTGCCCCGCGCCGCTCGCCACCGCGCCGAGCAGCGCGGCAAGGCCGACGCCGCCGAGCCCGATCACCGCCACCGACTGGCCGGGCCGCACCTGGCAGGTGTTCATCACCGTGCCCACCCCGGTCATCACCGCGCAGCCGAACAGCGCCGCCTCGGTCAGCGGAATGTCCTTGCGGATCTTGACGATCGACTGCCGAGCGATCACCGAATATTCGGAGAAGGCGCAGACGCCGCAATGGTGGTTGATAAGCGCCCCGTCGTCGCAGGAGAACCGGCGCGCGCCCGAAAGCAGCGTGCCGGCCCCGTTGGCCGCCGCGCCCTTTTCGCACAGCGCGGGCCGGCCCTCGGCGCAGAAGGTGCAAGCGCCGCAGACCGGGGAGAACGACATCACCACATGATCGCCGGCGGCGAGATCATCGACCCCCGGGCCGAGGGCTTCGACCACGCCGGCCGCCTCATGGCCGATGGCGAGCGGCAGCGGGCGCGGCCGGTCGCCGTTGATGCCCGACAGGTCCGAATGGCAGACGCCCGCAGCCGCGATCTTCACCAGCACCTCGCCCGGGCCGGGCGGGGCCAGCGTCACCGTCTCGATCGAGAGCGGTCTTGATTGCGCATAAGGATGCGGCAGGCCGGATTGCCGCAGGATCGCCGAACGGACCTTCATCGTCTTGTCTCCTCGCTTGCCGTCAGATCGTGCGGCCGCCGTCCACTTCCAGCACCACGCCGGTGATGAAATCAGCCTCGTCGGAGGCGAGATACAGGCAGGCGTTGGCGATATCGCGCGGGGTGGACATGCGGCCGAGCGGGATGGTGGCGAGGAATTTCGCCCGGTTCTCCGGCGTATCGGGGATGCCCATGAACTGTTCCAAGAGGCCGGTCGCGCCCATCACCGGGGCGACGCAGTTGACGCGGATCCTGTCCGGCGCCAGTTCCACCGCCATCGAGCGGGACATCAGGTTCACCGCGCCCTTGGTGGAGTTGTACCAGGTCAGGCCCGGGCGCGGGCGAATGCCGGCGGTGGAGCCGATGTTGATGATCACGCCGCCGCCCTGCTTGCGAAAGCGCGGCACGATCGCCCGCGTCATCAGGAAGATCGACTTGACGTTGATGGCGTAGACCTTGTCGAACTCGGCCTCGCTGACATCGAGCATCGGCTGGTTCCGATGGGTCCAGCCGGCGTTGTTGACGATGATATCGACCTTGCCGCCCAGCGCCTCGCCCGCGGCAATCGCCGCCTCGATATCGGCCGCGACGGTGACATCGCCCTTCACCGCCCTGGCCGCCGGGCCGATCTCGCCGGCCACGCGGGCCGCGCCCTCGGCGTTGAGGTCCATCACAATCACCCTGGCGCCCTCGCGCGCGAAGGTCTTGGCGATTCCCTCGCCGAAGCCCGAACCCGCACCGGTCACCAGCGCCGTCTTGCCCTGAAGTCGCATCGTCACTTCTCCGTTGTTCCGTTCATCCTGCCATGCCGCGCGCGCCGGTCGAAGGGGCGCGCGGCAACATGTCCCGCCTTCAGCCGTGCTTGACCACGAGGGTCTTCATCGCGCCGAATTCATAGAGCGCCTCGAAGCCCTTCTCGCGGCCGTGGCCGGATTTCTTCATGCCGCCGAACGGCAGCTCGATCCCGCCGCCGGCGCCGTAGCCGTTGACGAACAGCTGGCCGGCCCGCACCTTGCGCGCCACGCGGATGGCGCGCGAGCAATCGCCCGACCAGACGCCGGCGACGAGACCATAATCCGTGCCGTTGGCGAGCGCGACCGCCTGCTCTTCCGTATCGAACGGCATGGCGGCGAGCACCGGGCCGAAGACTTCCAGCTGGCCGAGTTCCGAGCGCGGATTGACCTCGTGATAGATGGTCGGCCGGACATAGTAGCCCTCTGTCGGGGCGTTGCCGGCCACCTGCCCCTGCGCGAGGATTTTCGCGCCGTCGCCCTCCGCCCGGGCCAGCATCGCCCGGATGCGGCCCTTCTGCGTGCCGGAGATGACCGGGCCGAGATCAAGGTCCATCTCCGGCGTGCCGGCGGTGATCTTCTCGAACCTCAGCTTGAGATCCGCCATGAAGCGATCCCAGATCGTCCGCTCGATCAGCACGCGGCTGCCGGCCGAGCAGGTCTGCCCGGCGTTCTGGACAATCGCCAGCGCCACGGTGTTCACCGCCGCCTCGAAATCGGCATCGCCGAAGACGATCTGCGGGGATTTGCCGCCCAGTTCCAGCGTGCAGCCGATATGGTTCTTTGCCGCCGCGATCTGGATCAGCGTGCCGACCTCGGGCGAGCCGGTAAAGGAGATGAAATCGATGCCGCGATGGTTGGAAAGCGCGGCGCCCGCCTCCTCGCCGAGGCCGGGCACCACGTTGACCGCCCCTTCGGGAAAGCCCGCCTCGGCACAGAGTTCGGCCAGCCGGAGCGGGACGAGGCAAGCCTCCTCCGCCGGCTTGATGACGGTCGCGTTGCCCATCGCCAGCGCCGGGGCCACCGTGCGGCCGAACATCTGGCCCGGATAGTTCCACGGGATGATATGGGCGGTCACGCCCAGCGGCTCGTAGAGCGTGTTGACGAGATAGCCGTTCATGAACGGGATGGTATCGCCGTGCACCTTGTCGGCCGCGCCGCCGTAATATTCGAAATAGCGCGAGACGGCGACGACATCGGCGCGGGCCTGCTTCATCGGCTTGCCGGTGTCGCGCGCCTCCAGCCGGGCCAGTTCCTCGGCGTTGTCATCGACCAACCGGGAAACCTTCATCAGCAGGCGGCCGCGCTCGGTCGCCGTCAGCCGGCCCCAGGCGCCGGTTTCCAGCGCTGCGCGGGCGGCCGCAACGGCGAGATCGACATCCGCGGCGTTGCCGGCGGCAATGGTCGTGAACGCCTGCCCGTCCGCCGGGGCGATGACCGGCAGCGACTTGCCGGACTGCGAGGGCTGCCAGCGGTTGTTGATGAAAACGCCCTTGGGCGCTTCGAGCGGGACGGGCTTGTTCATGGCACTCTCCTTGGTCGGGTCGCCGGCGCTGCGCTCAGCCCGGCGGAACAGCACTCAATGGCCGCCGGCTTCGATCTCGCCGCGCTCGATGGTGAGCGTGATATCGGCGAAGGCTGCGAGCAGCTTGGGGTTGGATTCGGTGATCAGCAGGGTGATGTCCCGGTCCTGCGCGCGCAGGCGCTTCAGCGCCTCGGCATAGCGCTGGGCCAGCACCGGGGCGAGGCCCTGGAACGGTTCATCCAGGATAACCAGCTTCGTGCCCAGCATCAGCGCCCGGCCGAGCGCCACCATCTTGCCCTGCCCGCCGGAGACCGAGCCGGCCGGGCGCGGCGCCAGCTCCTTCAGTTCCGGCATCACGGCATAGCACCGCTCGAGCCGCCGCGCCGTCTCCTCCGCCGACAGATGCGCCACCCGCGCGGGCAGCAGCACGTTCTCCTCCACCGTGAAGGCGGAGAACAGCCGCCGGTCCTCCGGCGCATAGCCGATGCCGAGGCCGGGGCGACGATGGGGCGCCACCCCGGTGATCTCCTCGCCCGCAAGACGGATGGAGCCCGAGGATTCGGTAAAGCCCATGATGGTGCGCACCGTTGTCGTCTTGCCGGCGCCGTTGTGGCCGATCAGCGCGCAGGTGGAACCCGGCGGCAGACGGAAAGAGACCTGCCGCAGCACATGCACGCCGGCCATGGAAACATCGACCTTGTCAAAAGCCAGCATGGGTCAGATCCCGATCACGGTGCGCTTGACCTCGTCATTGGCGAGGATTTCCGCCGGCGGGCCGACGAACTGGATCTTGCCCGAACTCCAGACCGCGACACGGTGGGCGTAGCGCTCGACCATGTCCATGTCGTGTTCGACGAACACCGAACTCACCTGAGTTCGCCTGAGTGCGGCGGTGAGGATGTCCATCACTTCGAGCTTTTCGGACGAGGCAACGCCCGAGGTCGGCTCGTCCATCAGCAGCACCTTGGGCTTCAGCGCCAGCGCCAGAGCGATGTCAACGAGCTTGCGCTGGCCCTCCGGCAGCTCGAAAGCCTTCCGCTCGGCGAAGGCACGGACGCCGACAAGATCAAGCAGTTGCTCCATCTCTTCGCGCTCCGGCAGGTCGAGAAGATGGCGGAAAGCGGAGAGTTCGCCCGCCTGCGCCGCAGCGGCGATCATCATGTTCTCGATCACCGTCTGATCGAGAAACAGCTGCGGAATCTGGAAAGCGCGGGCAATGCCGAGGCGGGTGATCGCGCGCGGGGGAAGCGCCGTGATCTCCTGCCCGAGGAAGCTGACCGTGCCGGCCTGCGGCCGGAGATAGCCGGTCGTCATGTTGAGGAAGGTGGTCTTGCCGGCGCCGTTCGGCCCGATGATCGCCAGGTTTTCGCCCTCGAACACGTCAAGATCGATACCGTCGGCGGCGATCACGCCGCCGAAGCGGATTTTCAGCCCGCGGGCGGAGATGAGAACGCGGCTCATGGCTTGGCCCCCGCCGGCTTCTTTTTCTGCCTGAACAGGCCGATCAGCCCATTGGGCGCGTACATGATGATGACGATGAGGACGATGCCGAGGATCAGCTGCCAGGCGTTGGCCAGCTTGGCCGCCGCCATGAAGCGCACGAACTCGAACACCGCCGCGCCGGCAAAAGCGCCCGCCGCATTCGCCGCCCCGCCGAGAATGGCAATGAACACGAACTCGCCCGACTTGGTCCAGTAGGCGAACTCGGGCGTCGCGATCTGCTGGGCGACCGCGACCAGTACGCCGCCGAGCCCGCCGAGGAAGGCCGAGATGACATAGCCGACCAGAAGAATCCGGCGCGCCGAGACGCCGAGATATTCCAGCCGCGTCTCGTTGGATTTGATCGCCCGGAGCATGTGGCCGAGCGGGCTGTCGAGATAGCGCTGCACCCCGTAGGAGACGACCAGCACCAGCCCGAGGGTGAGATAGAGCAGCACGTACTGGAACACCTCGGGCGTGAACGCCATGCCGAGCAGCGTCGGCCGGGCGACGCGGATGCCGTCCGCCCCGTTGGTGTAGTGGTAGAGCTTTTCCAGCAGCGACCAGAGCACCATCGAGAAGGCCAGGTTGAGCATGCCGAAGAAAATCTCGCGGTAGCGAACCACGAACAGGCCGACCAGAGCGCCCAGAGCCATGGCCAGCAGCGGACCGATGACCAGAAACAGCGCCAGATCGCCCGCACCGACATATTTGCCCCAGAAGGCCACCGCATAGGCCCCGGCGCCAAAGAACATCGCATGGCCGAACGACACCTGCCCGGCCTGCAACAGGATGATGATGCCGAGGACGACGATGCCCTTGGCGAGGATGAGGGTGACCAGCGTCGCCCAGGAGGGCATCAGCACCGGCAGCAGGGCCGCGGCAAGGACAGCGAGGAGGACGGCGATCCTCGGGACGGATGACCGGGCCGACATCAGATCTTCCTCACCTTGCTGGTGCCGAACAGCCCCATCGGCCGGACGAGCAGGACCAGCACCATGATGAGATAGGGCACGAGCACCTCGAACTCCGGCTGGATGTAGATGATGAAGGCCCGGGCCAGGCCGATGGCCAGCGCGGTGACCGCCGCACCCTCGATCTGCCCGAGGCCGGCGGTGGCCGCAACGGCGAAGGACAGAACGATCATGTCCGTGCCCATGCCGGGCACCAGCGAGGTGGTGGGCGAGGCGAGCGCGCCGCCAAGCGCGGCGAGCGAGGCGCCGATCATGAAGGTGACGAGAAACACCTTCCGCGCATCGATGCCGATGGCGGTGGCCGCCTCTCGATCCTCGGTGACAGCGAGAATGACCGCCCCGGCCAGCGTATGGCGCAGGAAATAGCGCAGGCCGAGCAGGGTCGCCAGCGCCACCAGAGGCAGGAGGATGACCTGGTAGGAGGTGTAGTTGACACCGAGCACCGAGACATTGGGCAGCAATTTCACCGGATCAGCGGCGAAAATCGGCTGGACACCCCAGATCAGCCGCTGGAGATTGTCCATGATCATGAACACGGCGAAGGTGATCAGCAGTTGCAGCACCTCTTCCCGGCCATAGACCGGGCGGAGCAGGAACCGCTCCATCAGCCCGCCGATGACGACGCCGACGAGAACGGAGGCGACGAGCAGGGCCGGGAAGGTCAGCCATGGCGAGATTTTCGCCACCGCCAGGCCGATCGTCGCCGCCGTGTAGGCGCCATAGGCATAGAGCGAGCCGTGCGCGACATTGACGATGCGCAACACGCCGAAGATCAGGCTGAGGCCGACCGACACCAGAAAGACCAGCGCGGCGTAACTGAGGCCATCCAGAATGGCCAGAACGGCAATCGTCGAATCCATGCCCGTGCCCGTGCGGTTCAAACGTCAGGAACGCCGGGCGGCATGGCCGCCCGGCGCGGGATCTCCGGCTCAGCCGCCGTGCTTGAAGGTTGGCACAACTGCCTTGTAGAAATCCGCCGGCAGGGTCTTCAGCCAATCGACAGACTTGGTGCCCGCCGGGTTGGTGATGCGCTTGGGCTCGAACAGCATCATGTTGTCGAGCACCTTGAAATCATAGCCCGGCGCCGCCTTGGTGACGCCGACCAGCTGGGCTTCAAGGCCCTGGTTGTCCTCGCCGCGCATGGTGACCGGACGGCCCCAGCCCTTGAATTCAAGCCCGGCCATCGCATCGATCACCTGCTCGCGGCTCGGCCACTTGCCGCCCTGCGCCTTCAGCGCCTTGTCATAGGCGCCCTGAAGCGCCGAGAAGGCCTGCTGCATGTGATAGACCGAATAGATCGGGTAGCTGCCGGTCTTGGCCTTGAACGCCTCGTTGAACGCCTTGAACCCGGCATCGTTCTTCATCTCGGGGTGCAGGAACCAGTGATCGCCACGGGCGCCGACAATGATCCCCTCGGGCAAGTCCTTGCCGAGACGCTGGATCGAGGTTTCGCCGATGCCGAGCACGAAGCTGGTCTGTTGCAGCAGGCCGCGCTGGCCGGCCTGACGGACCAGCGTATCAAGATCGCCACCCCAGCTTGTGGTCAGCACCACATCGGGCTTCAGCGCCATCAGGCGGGAGATCTCGGTCGAGAAATCAGGCGCCCCGAACTTGGGGAAGAGTTCCGCCACGACCTTCACATCCGGCTTCATCTGCTTGAGCGCGGTCGAGAAAATCTCCCAGCTCTCACGGCCCCAGGCGTAATCCTGGTTGACGACGGCGATGGTCTTGAAATCCGGCTTGGTCTTCAAGAGATACATCAGCACCGCCAGCATTTCCGGCGTGGCGTTGGCCTGCGTGCGGAAGACGTAGCGATACTTCCTGGCTTCAAGGATCGAGGCGGCGCCGCAATCCCACATGAAGTTCATCATCTTGAGGTCTTCGGCGAGCGGGGCAAGCTGGACGCAGCTGCCCGAGGAAATCGCCGCGAAGGTGACATCCACCTTCTCGTCCTGCACCAGACGGCGGTAGTTGGAGACCAGCGCCTCGCCGCCCGCACCCTCGTCGATGAACGACAGGGAGACCGGCACGCCGCCGATGCCGCCCTTCTTGTTGATATCCTCGGCGATCATCTCGGCTGCGGCCTTGGCCGGGACGCCGAACACGGAGGCCGGGCCGGAAAGGAAGGTGGCGATGCCGATCTTCAGTTCCTTCGGCTTGTCCTGTGCGGCCACCGGGCCGGCCAGGATGGTCGTTGCCAGCGCGGCCGCGCCGAGCAGGGTCTTGAACAGTGTCATCAGGGTTCCTCCCATCTGTGTTGGTCTGCCGGCGGCCCGTTGGCGGGCTCTGGTGGCGGTTGTTGCGGTCAACCCGGGGGTGAAGAAAACTCGCGGCGCACCGCGGCCGAATGCTGGCCGACCGAGGGCACCGGGCGATAGCCCTCCGGCGCTGCATCGGTCTCGGCCGGCGGGGCAATCACGGACACCGGGCCGGCCGGCGTATCGTAGGTCACGGTCCTCAATTGCGGATGCTCGATCAGCCCGTCGATGGTGTTGAGCATGCCAAAGGCGATTCCCGCCTTCTTGAGGATCGCGGCCATCTCGTCCTTGCCGACGCCGGCAAAGCGGGCAGCGACGCGACCATCAAGCTCCGCCCGATGGTCGATCCGTGCGGTCATGGTGGCAAAATGCGGATGGTGGGCCATCGCCGCATCGCCCATCACATCGGCGCAGAAGCCGGTCCACTCGCGCTCGTTCTGGATCGACAGCAGGATTTCACCGTCCCGGCAGGAAAAGACGCCGTAGGGCGCGATGGACGGGTGCTTGAGGCCGGGGCGGGGCGGGATCGAGCCACCATAGCGGCGCTGGAGATAGGGCACGTTCATCCAGTCGGCCATGCCGCCGAAGAGCGAGACCTTGATCGACCGGCCCTCTCCCGTCCGCCCGCGGGCGATCAGCGCCTCCAGGATCGCCGAATGGGCGTTCTGCCCGGCAGCGATATCGCAGACCGAGACGCCGACGCGCGCCGGGGCGTCGGCGTTGCCGGTGACCGAACAGAGACCGCTCTCGGCCTGCACGAGCAGATCATAGGCTTTCATATCCTGATAGGGGCCGGCATCGCCGTAACCGGAAATCTCGCAGACGATCAGGCGCGGGAAATCCTTGCGCAGCTTTTCGGTGGGAAAGCCCAGCCGGCCCAGCGCGCCGGGCGCGAGATTTTGCACCAGCACATCGGCCCGGGCGATCATCGCCGTCAGGACCGCGTGGTCATCCGGGTTCTTCAGGTCCAGACAGACCGATTCCTTGCCGCGGTTGAGCCAGACGAAATAGGTGCTCTCGCCGTTGACATGCCGGTCGTAGCGGCGGGCGAAATCGCCCTCGGGGCGCTCGATCTTGATGACACGCGCACCGGCATCGGCCAGCCGCGAGGTGCAGAACGGCGCGGCGACAGCCTGCTCGATGGCAATGACAAGAAGCCCCTCCAGCGCTCCGGGCAAGGCGATCCTCCAGATATGGTGTTTGATGCATTTTTTCCGGGCGGCGAGCAAAAGGGGAAGACGAAAAATTCCAATAGGGATATAGACAATACCTATACCCTATCGAGGCAGACCATGGACCTGCGGCATCTGCGCTACTTCGTCCGGACGATCGAAAGCTCCAGCATCTCGCGCGCCGCGCAATCGCTCAACATCGCCCAGCCGTCACTCAGCCAGTGCATCCGCGAACTGGAGGCCGATCTCGGCGTGGTGCTGCTGCACCGGCTGCCCAACGGCATCCGCCCCACCGAGATCGGCACGATGGTGGCCGACCGGGCGCGTGCCATCCTGCGGTTGACCGACACCCTGCAAAGCGAGGCGCGCAGCGCCGGCACGGTGGCGGTCGGCGATGTGCTGGTCGGCCTGCCGACGACGATGGCGCTGCATCTCACCGTACCGCTGGTGCAGGCGGTGCGGCGGGATTTTCCGCACATCCGCCTGCGCGTATCGGAAGGGATGAGCGGCCATATCCAGGAATGGGTGCTTTCCGGCCGGCTCGATATCGCGGTGCTCTATACTTCCGATCCGGTCGACGGGCTGGAGATCGAGGCGATCGCCGACGAGGATCTGTGCCTGATCTCAAGGTCTGACCCGGCGGTTCCCGCCACGGACATCCCGTTTGCGCGGCTGCGCGATTATCCCGTCGTGCTGCCGGGGCCGGACCATGGCCTGCGCCGGTCGATCGAGCGGATCCGCATCGCCGCCGCCCATGCGCTCAATGTCGCGGTCGAGGTCGATTCGCTGCCGCATATGAAGCGGCTGGCGATGGATGACGGGCTGCACACCATCCTGCCGGCAGCGGCCTGCCGCGATGAAATCCTTGCCGGAAAGCTGGTCGCCCGGCGCATCCATTCCCCGCCGCTGATCCGTACCGTGGTGCTCGCCACATCGATCAACCGGCCGCTGTCGCTCGCCGGGCAGTATATCCGCGACATCGTCCGGGCGATGGTGGCCGGGGCGGTGCGGCCGGAGGGCTGACCCCGGCGCCCTGCCTCAGTGCTGGAGCACTTTCACGAGATGATCGTTGAACGCGACATGCACATCGTCGCCCGTTTTCCAGCCATCGGCCCGCACGGCGTCGATCACGAACACCTCGCCGGCCGGCGTCTCGACGGAATATTCCATGTGCTTGCCAATATAGGCGGCCTTGGCCACGCGGGCCTTCAGGGTGCCCGGGCCGGGCTGGCGATGCAGGCTGACGGAATTGGGGCGCACCATCAGCTTGCCGGCGCCGGTCACGGTGGCGCCATGACGCGGCAGGGTGAATTCGGCCGGGCCGAGGCGGACGGTGACCGTCTTCTCCCCGGCGCTGATCACCTCGACATCCAGCAGGTTCGAATCGCCGACAAAATCGGCAACGAACAGGCTCGCCGGCTCCTCGTAGAGTTCCCGCGGGGTGCCGACCTGGGCAATCCGCGCGTTCGACATCACGATCACCTTGTCGGAGACGGCGAGCGCCTCCTCCTGATCATGGGTGACATAGGCCACGGTCAGGTTGAGTTTGAGCTGAAGCTCCCGGATCTCCTCGCGCACACGGCGGCGCAACTTGGCGTCGAGGTTCGACAACGGCTCATCGAACAGCAGCACCTGCGGCTCCAGCACCAGCGCGCGGGCAATCGCCACGCGCTGCTGCTGGCCGCCCGAGAGTTCGGACGGCAGGCGGTTTTCCATGCCGTTCAGCCCCAGCATGGTCAGCTTTTCCATCGCCAGCTCGCGGGCGCGCTGCTTGGTCGCGCCCTGCACCGAGGGGCCATAGGCGGCATTGTCGAGCACGCTCATATGCGGGAACAGCGCATAGGACTGGAACACCATCGAGACGTCCCGGTCGGCGGCGGAGAGATGGGTCACATCCTTCTCGCCGATCAGGATCCTGCCGCCGGTGGCCATTTCAAGCCCGGCGATCATCCTGAGGCAGGTGGTCTTGCCGCAGCCCGAGGGGCCGAGCAGCGTGACGAGACTGGCCGGAGGGATGACGAAGGACACAGCGTCGACCGCCACCACGGCGCCATAGGCCTTGGTGACGGAGCGGAACTCGACGGAAGCAGGGGCTTTGGCCATGGGGTCTCTTTCCGGTCTCAGCCAACGGCAACAGGCAGGGCTTGCGGCGCGGTGCGGCGCCCGATCTTCCGCTCGCCGACGAACACGTTGATCAGCCAGATGGCAAAGCCCATCACCATGATCAGCGCAGTGGAATAGGCAATCGCCAGCCCGTGCTCGCCGGCATCGACACGACCGACGATATAGATCGTCGCCATGTTGTATTCGGCCGAGACGAGGAAGATCACGGCGCTGACCGCCGTCATCGCGCGGACGAAGGAATAGATCAGCGAGGCGATCACCGCCGGTTTGAGCAGCGGCAGCATCACCCGGCGGATGGTGGTGAAGGAGCGCGCGCCGAGCGTGATCGAGGCTTCATCGAGGCTTTTGTCAATCTGGCTCAGCGAAGCGATGCCGGCGCGTACGCCCACCGGCATGTTGCGGAAAATAAAGCAGATGACGAGGATCAGCGCCGTGCCGGTGATCTCGATCGGCGGCACATTGAAGGCGAGGATATAGCTGACGCCGACCACCGTGCCGGGGATGGCGAAGGACAGCAGCGTGCCGAACTCGAACGCCCGCTTGCCGGCGAAATGCTGCCGCGTCAGCAGATAGGCGGTGAGCAGGCCGATGGCCGCCGTCAGCGGCGCGGCGATCAGCGCGATCTTGACCGTGGCGAAAAAGGACGGCCAGGCGCTGCCCGAGAACAGCAGGCCGTTCGCCCCGGTCTCGATGTTGAAGGCGGTGATGTAGTGTTCCAGCGTCGGGGTGTAGTTGCGCCCGATGGTCTTGACGATGCTGGCGAAGAAAATCAGCACATAGACCGCGACGGTGAACAGCCCCCACGGAATGGCGATGAGATAGCTCGCCCATTCCACCCGGCGCGGCAGGGGCAGCTGAAGCCCGGCGTCGCCCTTGCCGGAGATGGTGGTGTAGACCTTCTTGCCCACCCACAGCTGCTGGGCGGCAAAGGCCGCCAGCGTGAAGCCGAGCAGCACGATGGAGAGCACCGCGGCGCGGCCCTGATCGGTCGCGGCGCCGACGACGGCAAAGAAGATCTTGGTCGAGAGCACCTCGAAATTGCCGCCGAGCACCAGCGGATTGCCGAAATCGGCGAGGCTTTCGACAAAGCCGAGGAGAAAGGCATTGGCGAGGCCCGGGCGCATCAGCGGCCAGGTGAGCGTCGAGAAGATCTGCCAGGGGCGGGCGCGCAGCGTCTGCGCCGCCTCTTCCAGCGTCGGCGAGATGCCCTGCACCACGCCGAGCATCACCAGATAGGCGGCCGGGGCAAACGCCAGTGTCTGGGCGATGAACACGCCGGGCAGGCCATAGATCCAGCGCGAGGGCGGAATGCCGAACCACGACCAGAGCAGCGAGGAGACCGCACCCGAGCGGCCGAAAATCAGGATCAGCGCCAGGCCGATGACGAACGGCGGCGTGATGATCGGCAGCACCGCCAGCAGCTTCAGCGAACCCTTGAACGGAAAACTGGTGCGCAGCGCGATCAGCGCGAAGGCAAGGCCGAGCACGGTGGACGAAATCCCGACCAGAACGCCGAGGAACACCGTGTTCCACGCCACCCCGCAGGCCACACCGCGGCCGAGGCAGCCGAGACCCCAGATCGATTCGTCAAAGAACTTCTGGCTGAACAGCGCGGGGGCGAAATGCCCGGCGTTGTCCTGAAACGCGCTGGCCAAAATCGTCAGGATCGGCAGGAAGACGAACAGCGCAATCAGCGCCACCACCCAGCCGATGGCGGAGACGACGAAGACATCGCCCCGGCACCAGCCCTGTCCGGCCAGCCCGATACAGGTGAGCATCAGATAGGCGGAGAGCGCGAGAAACCCGCCCACGCCCATGCCGCCCTGCGACGGGCCGCCGCCGCCCATCAGCGCGGCAAACCAATCCAGATTCCAGCCCTTGAGGCCGATCAGGAACCCTTGCGCAAACACCAGCGCAAGCCCGGCAAGGCCGACCAGAGTCACCCGCCGGGCCGAGGCGACATCGCTCCTGATCCCGATCAGCCCCAGCAGCGGAGCGGCAACCAGCAGCAGCCAGGCGCGCGAGCCGAACAGGCCGAGGCCGAGCGCCGAGGCCGCGGGATCGACCAGCCGCTGGAAGACCCCGCCGCGCGCCGCGCCGGCCACCGGCTCCATGTACCATGGCACGATGACGACAGCGACCAGCGCCACGCCGGCCCAGATCAAGACCCGATTGAGCATCACCCCCCCTTTGACCGCCCGGCTCCGCCGCCCATGCCCCTCAGCGCGGCTTGTTCTTGACCTCGTCGGTCCATTTCTTCAGCAGGCCCGTGCGCACCGCCGCCGAGCCGTACTTGCCGGTATCGTACGCGATGAATTTCATCGCCTTGAAGTCCGGCGCATCGTCGGGCACGGCGACATCCTTGTTGGATGGCATCGAGTAAATCCTGAGCTTGTTGTTGATCGCCTGCGCGTCGACCCCGAGGGCGAAATCGACGAACCTGCGGCCCGCCTCCTCGTTCCTGCCGCCCTTGATGACCGAGACGGAGCCGGTCTCGTAGCCGGTGCCCTCGCACGGCGCGATGGCTTTGACCGGCGCGCCCGCCAGCTTCTGGGTGATGATGTCGTGGATGAAGGCGATGCCGGCCGCCGTCTCGCCCAGCTTCAGCGCGTTGACCGGCGCAATGCCGGATTTGGTATACTGGCTGATGTTCCTGTGCAGGCCCTTGAGATAATCGAAGCCCTTGTCGTCGCCGAACACCTGAACGATCGTTGCCAGCATGGTGTAGGCAGTGCCCGAGGAGTTCGGGTCCGCCATCATCACCTCGTCGCGGAATTTCGGATCGGTCAGGTCCGCCCAGCATTTCGGCTCGGCGAGGCCCTTGGCCTTGAGGATCTCGGTATTCACGCCGATGCCGAGCGCGCCGAGATAGGTCCCCGTGGTCTTGTAGCCGGATTTCTCCGCATGGCGCACCGCCCAGTCATGCAGCTTGCCGAGCATCGGGGATTTGTATTCCGCCGTCAGCCCTTCCTCGGCCGCCTGAAGATGGGCCTCGCCCGGCCCGCCCCACCAGACATCGCCCTTCGGGTTGGCGGCTTCCGCCTTGATCGTGGCATAGGTCTCGCCGGTGGATTTGCGGATCATCTGCACCTTGATGCCGCTGGCTTTCTCGAACATCGCCGCACCCTCGCGGCATTGCTCCTCAAGGATCGAGCAATAGACCGTCACCGTGCCCTGCGCCGCCGCCACTGCCGGCAGCATCACCACACCGGAAAACGCCAGCGCGCCCACCGCGCCAGCCCACAGACGAACGGCCATCGGCCCCTCCTTGCCATTGTCGCAAAACCTGACGGACAGGGCGACCGCCCTGCCCATTTCCTTCCGCAAACCCGAGCGGCAGACTTATTTCGGCGCGCTCTTCACTTCCTTGTCCCATTTGGCGAGCAGTGCGTTGCGCACGGCGGACGAGCCGTACTTGCCGAAATCGTAGTTGATCAGCTTGACGGTCGACAGATCGAGCCCGAACTGCGGCAGCGCGGTGCCCTTGTTCGACGGGGTCTGGAACTGCTTGTTCTGCGCGCCCAGCGCCTGCGGGCCCGGGGTCAGCGCCCAGTCATAGAACTTCTTGGCGTTGTCGAGGTTCTTTGCGCCCTTGACGATCGACATCGAGCCGATCTCATAGCCCGTCCCCTCGCAAGGGGCGACGACCTTCACATCCGGGTTCTCGCGCGCCATCGCGATCATGTCATGCATGAAGGTGATGCCCACCGTCGTCTCGCCGAGGCTGGTGGCCTTGGCCGGCGCGGCGCCTGACTTGGTGTACTGGTTGATGTTCTTGTGCAGCGCCTTCAGCCAGTCGAAGGCCTTGTCCTCGCCGAACAGCTGCACGATCGTCGCCAGCATGGTGTAGGAGGTGCCCGAGGAGTTCGGGTCCGCCACCTGCACCTCGTCCTTGAACTTGGGGTTGGTCAGGTCCGCCCAGCATTTCGGCTCGGGCAGGCCCTTGGCCTTGAGCAGCTTCTCGTTATAGCCGAAGCCGAGCGCGCCGGTGTAGATGCCGATCGTCTTGCCGCCGGTGTCCTTGTGCTGGCGCAGCGCCCAGTCATGCAGCTGGCCGAAATTGGCCGAGGTGTTTTCCAGCGTCAGCCCCTCTTCGGCCGCCTGCTGGTGAGGATCGCCGGTGCCGCCCCACCAGACATCGCCGCGCGGATTGGCCGATTCCGCCTTCAGCTGGGCGTAGAACTCACCCGAGCTTTTCCGGGTCATCGCCACCTTGATGCCCGTCTCCTTCTCGAAGGCGGTGGACATCGCGCGGCACCATTCCTCCTGCACCGCGCAATAGAGCACGACCGTCCCCTGCGCCTGCGCCGGGGCCGCCATCTGCATCGCGCCCGCAGCAACACCCGCCAGCGCCAGAACCCGCAACCGATTGGATGACATCTTTCTCTCCCTTGCCTGATCGCGGCTTGTGCCGCCCGTTGCGGACAGGTTAGCACTGAACCACGCGGAATCGTCAATGATGTTCATGACAGTTTCTTGACAAAGCCGATCTGCGGCAAAGGGCCGCCCGGCGGCAACAACGAGGGGACGTGGGATGAAGGCGACCGTAACCTGGGTCGATGGCATGATGTTTCTGGGTGAATCCGGTTCCGGCCATTCGGTGGTGATGGACGGAGCGCCGGAGGCCGGCGGACGCGACCACGGCATCCGGCCGATGGAAATGCTGCTTCTCGGCATGGGCGGCTGCACCTCGTTCGACGTGGTGCTGATCCTCAAGCGCGGTCGCGAGCCGGTCAACGGCTGCAAGGTGGAGATCACCGCCGAGCGGGCGGAGGCCGACCCCAAGGTGTTCACGCGCATCCACCTGCACTACAGGATCAGCGGCAAGGGGCTGTCCGCCGCCAAGGTCGAGCGGGCCATTGCCCTGTCGAAGGAAAAGTACTGCTCGGCCTCGATCATGTTGGGGGCGACGGCGACCATCACCTCCGACTTCACGCTGGGCGAGGAGCGGGCGCTCGACTAAGCGCGCCTGATCAGGCCGAGCGCCCTAAAACGGCGACGAACCCGGGCACGTCGCGCCCGGCATCGCGCCGGGTGACGGCCGGCTCCAGCGCCTCCACTGCAAAATCATGGGCCGCCGCCAGCGCGCGGAGATAGGTCTCCGCATGGGCATAGCGCATATCGGCGCCGAGAACGTACCCGGTGCCCGTGCCGGCCTGCACCGTGAAGGCGAACCGGCCGCCGGGCAGCAGGCAACGCCGCACCTCCCCCATCAGCGGTTCAAGATCGCCGATGTAGACCAGAACATCCGCCGCCAGCATCAGGTCGTAGCTGCCCGGCGCGACCGACGCCCGGAGCAGCGTGACGAGATCGCCGGTGGCCAGCCGGCGGTAGAGGCCGGTCTGACCGGCCTTGGCCACCATGGCGGGCGACAGGTCGATGCCGTCCATCGCCTGCGCCGCGCCCGCCATTGCGGCGGCCATCAACCCGGTGCCGCAGCCCAGATCCATCGCGGCGGAAAAGGCAAACGGCCGGCCGGCACGCATCATCGCCCCTTCCAGCGCCGCGCGGAGGATGGCCGGCCCGCGATAGTCGAGCGCGCCGACGAGATGCTCATCAAAGCGCCCGGCATAATCATCGAAGAGCTGGGCGACATACCGTTCGGGCATCGCCGCCGGGCCTGAACCGCCGGAGAGCCGCGCCAGCCGCAGGCCCGCGCCGAACGGATCGGCCGCATCCGCCGCCAGACAGGCCTGAAACGCCGCCTTTGCCGCCTCGGGCTGGCCCATCGCCTCATGGCATTCCCCCAGCGCGAAAGCGGCCGCCGGCCAGCCGGGCGCGCAATCCAGCGCCTGGGCGAACAGATCCGCCGCCGCCGGCAGATCGCCCGCCTTGCGGCTGGCCTCTGCCCAGAGGTAGCGGCGGTCGGCTGCGATGTTGCCCGAGGCGTACCGGCTCATACGGCGGGGCTCCCCTCGGCCGTCTCGACCGGCGCGATGGCAGCGGGCGGCGCGGCGTGATCGCCCCCCCGGCGGGCCGGGACCAGCAGCGCGGCGAGCGCGCCGGCCCCGAGCGTGGCGGCAAAGCCCGCCCACGGGCCGAGCAGGACGGGAATATGCCCCGAGACGATGCCGCCGGCCACCAGTGCTGCCGCCGCAAGGCCGCACAGCACGGCCCTGATCTCGGCCCGCGGCCAGAGGGACAGCAGCATCAGCGGCAGCGGCACAGCGGCAAGGAGATAAAGGCCCGCCGCGACGACACCGGAGGCATCGCCCCCGGCCCACGGCGGCGGCAGGACTGCAACCAGCCCCGCCAGCCCGGCGACAACGGCGCGCTGCAGGGCGAGGCGCCCGCTGGCCGTGCCGCGCCGCCCCGCCAGCCGGTAGAGCCCCTCGTGCACCATCAGGGCCGCTGCGCGGTGGAGTACGATGGCGAGCGCGATCAGCATGACCAGCGGCCCAGAAAGATCATGGAGAACACCGGCAACCTGCGGCAGGGAGAGGATGGCCGCGCGCCAGTGCCCCCCCGCGGGGTTGCCAACCACGATCCCGGAGGCAGGAATTGTCCCGTTCTCCAGCCGCGCGGCGCAGCGGCGGCGCAGGCTCGCGGTGTCCAGACGATCCGTGCCGCACACGGTGAGACCGGCCTCGCGGTGGCTGTCGTCGATCATCTCCGCCAGCCTTTCCGGCGTCTGCCCGGCCAGATGCTGCGTCCGCACCTCGACGAGGGCGCCGGTGAGCACATGAAGCCCGACAAGGCCGGCAAGTCCGGCCGCCGCCAGCATCGGTACGCGCCGGGCCGGCGCCGCGCCCTGCCCGGCCGGCGCCAGATCGAGTGCGATCAGACAGCCCGAGACCGCCAGCAGCCAACCGCCGGCCTCGGCAGGGGCCACTGCGCCGTCGATCGCCGCCAGCATCGCCGGGGCGAGCGTCGCGCCGCCATCCGCCCAGAGCATCGCGCCGCCCGCGATCATCGGCAGCGACAGCGCGGCGGCACTCCACAGGACAATCAACAGCGCGAGGACAAGCAGACCGGACAGGCCGCCGGGCAGCACCGTCACGACAAGGAGCAGGGCCAGCCCGCTGCGCGCCAGCGGCGGCGACAGGCCGGCGGCGCCCGCCACCTGCCGCACCGCGTCATCGGCCAGCGCCCAGCCGAGACCGGCAAAGACCGGAACGAGAAGCAGCATCGCAAGGCCGACCGGCAGGCGGGCGGCAAAGCGCTGTTCGAGCGCATCGGCAAAAGATCCGCCACCGCGCCGCGCGGAGGCCGAGGCCGCGAGCGCCGAGACGAGCAGGCCGGCGAGGACAACCGCAACCGGCCCCGCCGGGCTGCCGGCCCGGGGCAGCGCCAGCATCAGAAGGCCGCCGGCAACGCAGACAAGCGCCGCCGCGCGGCTTGCCGCCATGCTCCCGGCAGCACGCTGGAACTCCGGCACCAGCATGGTGAACGACAGCGCGCTGAGAACGACAACCGAGGCGAGCACGAGACCGGTGAACAGCGCCAGCAGGCTGCCATAGGACAGGCCGAACCGGCCGGCCATGACGCTGGCCGTCGCCAGCACCAGCATGGCCGCGATAAAGGCCACCAGACTATCGCGAAATGCCCGCACCGGACCCGCCCCCGCACCCCTGATGGCCTGTCATAGCCGATCGCCCGGCCGGCCAGAAGCCCCGGCACACCACGAAAAGCGGCGATTTCCCGAGTAAATCGCGGGCTCCTCGTCCGTTCGTTGCACGAGTTGTTAAAAGACTTGCCAACCGGCTGAAAAATGGCGCATTTTGCCAAAAGGGGAAACGGAGAAGCGGGCAGTATGAATTCAGGTTCGGCGGGCGTTTCCATTGTCATCGCGGATGATCATCCCTTGTTCCGTGGTGCCATGCGGCTGGCGATCGACGGGATGTTCGCCCGGGCGCAGGTGACCGAAGCCTCCGATGTCGACCAGACCATCGCCGCCCTGCAAAAGGATGATTCCGTCGATCTGGTGCTGCTCGATCTGAAAATGCCGGGAATCAGCGGCTTTTCCGGCCTGTCCTATCTCAGGGCCCAGTTCCCGGGTGTGCCGGTCATCGTCGTCTCCGGCTCCAGTGAACACGGGACGATCCGGCGCTGTCTGGATTTCGGCGCGTCGGGGTTCATTCCCAAGACCACCGAGGTCGAGACCATGCGGCACGCGATCCAGACCGTGCTCGACGGCGGCAGCTGGACCCCGCCCGATTTCGACCAGAACGTGCCGGCGGACAAGGAAAGCGCCGATCTCGTCCGGCGTCTCGCCAGCCTGACGCCGCAGCAGATGCGCGTCCTGATGATGCTGTCGGAGGGGCTTCTCAACAAGCAGATCGCCTACGAACTGTCGGTGTCGGAAGCGACGGTGAAGGCCCATGTCTCGGCCATCCTGACCAAACTCGGGGTGGAAAGCCGGACGCAGGCGGTGATCCTTGCCGCAAAGGTGGACGTGGGCGACGGCAAGGGCGGCGGCGAGGCAACAGCCTGACGCGGCGCTGAACTCCGGCCGTTTGCCAGCTCGCAACGCCTCGGCTAAGGAGTGGCGCAAGGCAACGCGCAACCCAACGGGTGACCCTCATGACCGATCCAGCGACTCCGTCCGGCGAGGGCAGTTCCACGGCGTCGCTCGTGCTGCGGCTGGTGCTGCTGTCGCTGCTGGTCGGGGTCGTGCTTGCCGTTTTCGATCTGACGCCGTGGCGGCTGCTGCATATTCTCCAGCGCCTGTTCGAGGAACTGATCGGCACCGGCATCGAGGCGATCTTCCGGATTCTCGGCTATGTTGCCACGGGCGCGGCAATTGTCGTGCCGGTCTGGCTGATCCTGCGCCTCACCGGCGGGCGCAAGGGCTGAGCGCTCGTTCTCCCGGCACCGGTTTGGATCAGAAGCGGCCTTCCGCGCAATCGTCGATGGCCGTCCCGGTCAGCGCCGCGATGCCCTGCGCGCCCTCCGTGCGCACGGCGGCTGCAAGATGGGTCTTGATGGCGCCGATCAGACCCGGCCCCTTGTAGACCAGCGCCGAATAGAGCTGCACAAGGCTCGCGCCCGCCCGGAGTTTCATTTCCGCTGCCGGGCCGGAATCGATCCCGCCGACACCGATCAGCGGGAACGCCCCCTCGCAACGCCGGGCCGTCTTCGCCAGCATGACAGTGGAGAGGCGGAACAGCGGACGGCCGGAGAGCCCGCCGGCCTCGCCGGCGCGCGCCGTGTCGATCAGCGTTCCGGGCCGCGACAGGGTGGTGTTGGAGACGATCATGCCGTCGATCCCGCGCGCGCGCGCCACGGCGACGATATCGTCCAGCTCCTGCTCGCTGACATCCGGGGCAATCTTGACCAGCAGCGGCGTCCTGCGATGACCGTCGCAGGCCTTGTCACGCGCATCGCGCACCCGTGCCACCAGATCATCGAACAGCGCGCGAGACTGCATCGCGCGCAGGCCGGGGGTGTTGGGCGAGGAGATGTTGAGGGTCAGGAACTCGCAATCGCGCGCAAGACGCGCGACCAGCAGGCAATAATCGGCCGCGCGGTCCTCTGTCTCCTTGTTGGAGCCGAGGTTGACGCCGAGAATCCCCTGTCGCCGCCGGGCGGAGAGGCGCGCGGCCATCGCCTCCAGCCCCTCGCTGTTGAAACCGTAGCGGTTGATCACCGCCTCGTCGGCAGCCAGCCGGAAAACGCGCGGGCGGGGATTGCCGGGCTGCGGGCGCGGGGTGACGCCGCCCACCTCGACAAAGCCGAAGCCCAGCGCCATCAGCGCGTCCGGCACCTCGGCGTGCTTGTCGAAGCCCGCAGCCAGCCCGACCGGGTTGGAAAACCTGAGCCCGAAGGCGTCGACCGCCAGCGCCGGATCATCGACGCAGGGCTGCCGGAACGGCGAGAGGGTGAGCGCCTTGACGGTGAGGCGATGGGCATCCTCGGCATCAAGCCACTGGAGGCCGGGGCGCAGGAGATCGAACAGACCGGTCACGGGATATCCTCGGGAAACTGGAAGCCGTCCCCGCCGTCGGGCGGCAGCGGCCGGACATCGGCCACATCGGCCACAGACAGGGCGGCGTAAAGATGCGGGAACAGCGCGCCGCCGCGCGAGGGCTCCCATTTCAGCGCCGGGCCCAGCGCCTCTGCCTCGACCGTCACCAGCAGAAGATCGCTCTGTCCGGCGAAATGCTTCGCAGCGGTCTCACGCAGCTGATCGACGGCGGAAAAATGGATGAACCCGTCGGCATGATCCACCGGCGCGCCGGAAAAACGCCCGGCCTTCTCGGCTTCGGACCACAGGGAAGACGGTACGATCTTGTATATCCGGGTCATGGTCATGATGATCGCTGGTTGTTCCGGTGTGCTTTTGCCGCCGATATCCGCTGTTGCCAATACAATTGTCACGGTCGGGTGCAATCTTTAGCTTTACAGGTATAGTTTCCTCTGTCAGGCTTGCCGTCCTTCTGGATGTCTCCCATGCTGACACACGATCAAATCTGGACCGCCATCGACGGGCTTGCCGCGCGCAATGGTCTGTCCGCCTCCGGTCTGGCGCGCCGGGCCGGGCTGGACCCGACGACGTTCAACAAATCCAAGCGGCTGACGCCGGACGGGCGGCAACGCTGGCCGTCGACGGAATCGATCGCCAAGATCCTGCTTGCCACCGGGGCGAGCCTTGACGAATTCGTGGCCATGGTGACGCAGGCGGGTGCCACGCAGGAAACGCGGCTGCCGCTTTTGGCCGCCGGCACGGCGGCGCGCACCACCGACATCGTGGCGGACCGGCAGCGCCGGCCGGCCGGATGGAGCGAGATCGCGCTGGCGACGCTGGGGGAACCCCATGCCGTGGCGCTGGAGGTCGAAGAGACAGACACCGGCGGGCTTTATCGTGACGGCGATCTGCTGCTGATCGTGCCCGGCGCGCAGTTGCGGCGCGGCGACAGGCTGGTCGCCCGCCTGACGAATGGCTCGCTGGTGATCGGCGAACTCAAGCGCGAGACGGCCGACACGCTGGATCTGGTTCATTCCGGCGGGCCGGAAGCAGTGCGCGTCCTCAACCGGGGCGAGATCGGCTGGACCGCCCGCATCCACTGGGCGAGCCAGTAACCACACCGATCGGACTGGTCCCGAGCGCCAGACCCCTGCCGCTCAGCCCTTGGCGCGTCACCCCTTGGCGCGCGCGGCCAGGAAGGCGTCGTGCTCGGCCTTGAGCTCACCCGACAGCGCGCGGGCGATCAGCCGGCGCGTCTCGCCGAGGCCATAGATCGCCGCAAACGAGCCGAAGCGCGGGCCGCGCTCCTCCCCCAGCAGGATCTGATAGAGCGTGTTGAACCACAGGTTCGACACGCCCGGCCGCTCCGGCGTCGCGCCCTTGGCCTTGATATCCTGAAAACGGGGTACGGCGCGGCCGACATCGTAGACCGCCGTCTGCACCTCATCGGGCGTTGCCTCCGCTGGCAGGGCGCCGAGCGCCGCCGACAGCGCCGAAAGAGCAGCGGCTTCCACCTCATCGGCCAGCCGGTACTGCTTCTTCGGCTTCACGAAATCGGAGAAATAGCGGATCGCGTAGCCGACCAGCGCATCGAGACGCGGATGGGTCTGCGGCGAGACGGCCGGGGCATAGCGCTTCAGAAATCCCCAGAGCACATCCTTGCTCTCGGCATTGGCCACGGCAACGAGATTGAGCAGCAGCGCGAACGACAACCCGCCCGCCCGGCCGCCGGCGTCGCCGTCTCCGCCCACCTTTTCCGCCGCCGGCGGGTTGCCGGAGTGGATATGCCACACCGGATTGCCCAGACGGTTCTTCGCATCCTGCCGGGGATAGGCATCGAGAAACGACAGATACTCATCGACCGCACGCGGGATGACATCGAAATGCAGCTTCTTGGCCTCGCGCGGCTTCTGATACATGTAGAGCGCAAGACTCTCGGGGCTGGCATAGGTCAGCCACTCGTCGATGGTCAGACCATTGCCCTTCGATTTTGAAATCTTCTGCCCGCTCTCGTCGAGGAACAGTTCGTAGTTGAACCCCTCCGGCGGCGGCGCGCCGAGGGCGCGGACAATCGACGACGACAGCTTGACCGAATCGATCAGATCCTTGCCGGCCATCTCGTAATCGACGCCGAGCGCGATCCAGCGCATCGCCCAGTCCGGCTTCCATTGCAGCTTGCAGTGCCCGCCGGTCACC
>ERZ1645187.603-NODE-603-length-35237-cov-237.285487_pt1 | contig 35237 bp, 33 predicted proteins | sample MGYA00575352_ERZ1645187 | MGnify/ENA primary metagenome ERZ1645187 (study PRJEB40837, sample SAMN11349314) | freshwater sediment metagenome | isolation source: river sediment | host: Sediment | place: India: Wazaribad , New Delhi | collected 2017-02-21 ... | reverse complement strand
CCGAGGCCGACCCTGAACTAACAATCAAACTGGACCACTCGGTGGGGGCTGATCATTTCTCGCGCGAATGGGCGGGCTGAGAGACGAGGAGGCCATGGCCGCTCTGACGCAACCGAACGATTTTGCCCTCGCGATCTTGTGTCGTTATCTCGGTGTGCATGAACGCACATATCTGAGTTTGGTCAAGCTCAGAATTTTCAAGAATATTTCGAAAGAAACAGATGTCGCGGAAATGGTGTCTAACTATCGAAGCATCGATAAGAATTCTGCAGATCGGGCGCTTCGCTTCCATCTGATCCGCGCGAAAATGCCGTGAACGCGAAAAGAGGCCGGTCGTGAGTACAGAAGATACCTCGCCGCGCATCAGGGCTGAACAGATCACAGCGATCGTCAGCTCCTTCCCGTTTTCCGCGGCTGCGAACGTCATCAATGCGATCATCATCTATTTTGCGTTTCTCGGCCGAGCCGGCACGCTCGTCCTCTCGGCGTGGGTGCTGGGGTGCGTCGCCTCGACCCTCGTCGCGGCCCCACAGTGGTGGAGGTTTTTGAAGACCGGCATCGACGCCGCCTCCCGAACGGATCTGAACAGGGTCCGAGATCACGCGGTTCTGCGTGCAGCTGTTTGGGCGATTTCTCCTGTGATCTTGTTGCCGGGCTCGGACCATGATCACCAACTCCTCCTTCAAATTTTGCTGTGCGGGTTGGCCGCCGGAGGAGCGGTCGGCATGCCGACGGTCCCGACGGCGGGCATTGCCTACGTCTGGATCATTGCCGTAGGAAGTTTGGTCGGCATGGCGCTGGCGGCAGGGGCACAGGAAAATTATTATCCAATACTCGTCGGCTCTCTCTGGATGATCTATTCGATCTATCTGACGCGCAGTATCTATACAAATGCGGCGCGCTTCGTCGAAAATGCTCGCAACAGAGCCGAGGTCGGTGCGAAGAGTGAAGTCATCGGACTTCTCCTCAACGACTTCAACGAACACGCTTCCGATTGGCTCTGGGAGGTCGACGAGGAGGGACGGATCGTCGAGCCCTCCCGCCGCTTCTGCGAAGTTTGTCGCCGAGAGGCCGACGAGCTCGGACTGGTGCAACTGCACGCGTTCTTCGCATCGACCGGGCAGGGCGACCTCATGATCCGGGGCGCTTTCGAGCGACATGAGAGTTTTCGGGACGTCGTCGTCGATGGCGAGAAGCGGAACTGGAGTCTCACCGGGCGTCCCGTCCGTCGGTCGGACGGCGGTTTCGCCGGGTATCAGGGCGTCGGTTCCGACGTGACCGATCGCTGCATTGCGGAAGCTCGCGTCGCATATCTCGCCGAGACGGATCCGGTCACCGGGCTCGCCAATCGCGCCAAGTTCTCCGCGGTTCTCGAAGCCGCGCTCGGAGGCGACGGATCGCCGAACAGGGCGATCTTGTTCTGCCTGGATCTCGATCGCTTCAAGACGGTCAACGATACGATGGGCCACCCGGTGGGTGACGTGCTTCTTGCAGAAGTCGGTCGCAGATTGTGCAAGGCAGTCGGCGAGAATTGGATCGTCGCTCGTATCGGTGGAGACGAATTCGCGTTGTTCCTTCCGAACGACGACCGCCCCGATCATGCGAGTGACGCTGCGGAATGCATTCTTTCGGCATTCGAACCGGAGTTCACGCTCGACGGGGCCGATTTTTCGATCGGGGCGTCGATCGGTATCGCCATCGCTCCGGACGACGGCGCCACGCCTTCCGACCTCATGAAGAGCGCCGATCTCGCCCTTTATCGCGCGAAGGCTGAAGGACGGGAGACCTTCCGCTTCTTCGAAGCCGGCATGGACGCTCGTGCGGATCGGCGACGCCGTCTGGAACAAGGGCTGCGGTCGGCGTTGGGGACCGATCAACTGCAACTCGCTTACCAACCCATTCTATCTCTGCACAACGACCGGATCTGCGGTTTCGAAGCACTCGCTCGTTGGACCTCCCCCGAATTCGGACCGGTTTCGCCCGGTGAGTTCATTCCGATCGCCGAAGAGAGCAATCTGATCATCCCGATCGGTGAATGGATTCTTCGTACGGCTGTCGCGGCCGCTTCGACGTGGCCGACGGGAGTGGGCGTTTCGGTCAACCTGTCCCCGGTTCAATTTCGCAACCGGCATCTCCTTTCCGTCATCGTCCACGCTCTGGATGAGGCGCATCTCACCCCCGAACGCCTTCAGGTCGAAATCACGGAAACGACCCTGCTCGACGCCAACGAAGCGACGCTGTCCATTCTCCGTGATTTGCGGACGCTCAGGATCCGCGTCGCCCTGGACGAATTCGGAACCGGCTATTCGAGCCTCTACTATCTGCGGAGCTTTCCGTTCGACAAGATCAAAATCGACAGAAGCTTCGTGGAAGACATCGACACGAACGCGCCGAGCCGGACGATCGTTCGGTCGATACTCGAAATGACGTCTGCGCTGGGTATGAGATCTGTCGTCGAAGGTGTCGAAAAGCGCTCCCAGCTGTCTGAGCTGAGAGCTCTCGGTTGTGATGAGATCCAAGGATACGTGATTTCTGCTGCGATCGAAAACGAAGCGATACACGACTTCTTCCGAAAGCAAAGTTGGAAGAATGGAGCAGAATTGACAGATACAGTCGAACTGGAAATATTTGATGATTTTCGAAAGACCGGATATAGAGCATGGCTCTGAATGGATGGTGGGAATATAATAATCATCACTGAGTCATTGATCAGAAGATCAACAGGCGGGTTCGATGAGTCGGTCGTTCCTCATAGTTCATGCGGAATCCCAGAGTGCTCTGGCGTTGCGGGATGAGCTCGCGCGGGAGCACGAAGTGTGCGACTGCGCATGGTCTTCTCTTCTGCCATATGAGACCGCCTTCGATGCGGTCATCGTCGACGTGAATCTCACCGACCGACGAATCGTGCCGTTCTTGCGGGATTCTCTGCGAGAAGTGAGTGCCGAACGACGGATCTTCGCCGTCGACAGGGGTATCCGAGTTCATAGAGTTCAGGCCGGCACGTTGGGCGCGACCCACTTCGTCAATCGCCCCGTCGACATCTCGGCGATCGTCGACATCGTCGACGGCAGCTTCGATCGAAGGACCTTGGGTGATCGTTTCGGTCGGCGCGAACTTCCGCATTCAGCCCCTGGACGAGCGTCCATTCTTGTCGCCGAGGAAGCGCTCACCGACCTCTTTTCCGCCAGTATCGATGGAGGAGAGCCGAATGGTGAGCGCCTTCGAACCGCTTGCGAGGACGTCGCCGATGCGATTCAAGACATCGGATTGGAGCCCTGGCTGTACAGCGTTCGGCAGCATCACCGAGGTACGTTTCAACATTGTCTGCTCGTGACGGGGATCGCGACAGGTTTCGGCTCCTTCTTGGGAATGAGCCGGGGCGACGTCGAGCGGTTGGCGATGTGTGGCTTGATACACGATGTCGGCAAGGCCTTCGTGCCGATCGAAGTGCTCGACAAGCCGGGACGCTTGGACGAGACGGAAATGGCGGTGATGAGGACTCATCCGGAAGCCGGCGAGCGCTTTCTCCGAAATTCGCCCCAGAATTTCGATCCACAGGCGTTGGATGCGGCTCTTCATCATCATGAGATGCTCGATGGTTCCGGATATCCGCATGGTCTCGCTGGAGGTGAAGTACCGGATCTGACGCGGATCATGACCATTTGCGACATCTATGGTGCCCTGTCGGAAAAAAGATCTTATAAGGCACCGTTGTCAAAATCTGACTCTATGAAGATTTTGGGCGGAATGGCCGGACAGGGAAAGTTGGAAAATGCCCTCGTCAGGGCGTTGGAGGCGGTTGTGACGAACGATTCGCGTTCCGTCGTCTTATCCAGTACAGGCTGGCGAAGACATGGGTAAACGAGATCGGATATGATAATTTGATCGGATGATCGACTACGACGAGGACCTGGAGGCGACTTCCGTCGACGAGGGTGTCTGAGACGAAGTGCAACGACCTCGGCCGAAACCACGGAGAAAGGGGGGTGCGGGTGGGCGCCCGGCGGCGCCCACCGCTCCGTCAGCCGGCCCGCACAGTTTGCAGGAACTGCGTCATCTCGGCGCGTAGCCGGCCGGACTGCTGTTTGAGATCGCGCGCCGCGGAGAGCACCTGGCTGGCGGCGGCCGACGAGTCGGAGGCGGCCTGCGTGATGCCGACGATGTTCTCCGAGACCTGCTGGGTGCCGGCGGAGGCTTCCGTCACGTTGTGGGCGATCTCGCGCGTGGCGTAGCCCTGCTGCTCGATCGACGAGGCGATCGCCCCGGCGATGCGGTCGAGCCGCTGGATGACGTCCGAGATGCTGGCGATCGCGTCGACCGATTCGCCGGTCGAGGTCTGGATCTCGGCGATCTGCGAGCCGATCTCCGAGGTCGCCCGGGCGGTCTGATCGGCGAGTTGCTTGACCTCGGCGGCGACCACCGCGAAGCCCTTGCCCGCCTCGCCGGCCCGCGCCGCCTCGATGGTGGCGTTGAGCGCCAGGAGGTTGGTCTGACCGGCGATGTTGTTGATCAGATCGACCACCTGACCGATCCGCGACGCCGCCGTGGCGAGGGTGCGGATCTTGGCGGCGGTCTGTTCCGCCTCCACCGTCGCGCGTTCGGCGACCTGCGCCGATTCGTCGACCTGCCGCTTGATCTCGCCGATCGACGAGGTCAGCTCTTCCGCCGCCGAAGCGACCGTCTCGACGTTGGTCGAGGCTTCTTCGGAAGCCGCGGCGACCGAGCCCGACTGGGCGGAGACTTCTTCGGCGGCGGCCGACATGGTCTGAGCCGCCGACTGCAGCTGCGCCGAGGCGCTGACGACGCCCTGCACCACGTCGCCGACCGCGGCAGAAGTGGCTCCGCAAATTCGGACGGTGGCTTGAGTGGATTTTGTGCCTGAGAGCGGCGACGATGTCGCCGAGGATCAGGAGCACTCGATGACCAGACGAACCCGCCGCACCCACTCTCCGGCGTTCAAGGCAAAGGTGGCGCTGGCCGCCGTGAAGGGCGAGAAGACGCTCGCGGAGTTGGCGCAGCAGCACGACGTGCATCCGAACCAGATCACGGCGTGGAAGAACCAACTCTTGGACGGCGCGGCCGGCGTGTTCGGGGGTGAGAAGGCGGAGCCCACCGGGGTGCCCGTCGACTTGAAGGCTCTGCACGCGAAGATCGGAGAGCTTGCGCTGGAGAACGATTTTTTGTCCGGAGCGCTCAGCAAGGCAGGCCTTCCGAGCGCAAAGCGATGATCGATCGGGAGCATGATCTACCGATTTCTCGGCAAGCGAAAGTCCTCAATCTCGCCCGATCGACAGTCTACTACAAGCCACGACCGGTTTCGGCTGCCGATCTGGATTTGATGCGTCGCCTCGACGAACTGCACCTCGATTTCCCGTTTGCGGGAGCGCGGATGCTGAAGGCTCTGCTACAGCGGGAAGGCGTGTCGGTCGGCCGCCGGCACGTCGCCACGCTGATGAAGCGGATGGGGATCGAGGCGATCTATCGTCGCCCGAACACCAGCAAGCCGGCGCCCGGGCACAAGATCTACCCGTACCTGCTGCGGGGGACGAAGGTCGATCGGCCGGACCACGTCTGGGCGATGGACATCAGCTACATCCCGATGCGGCGGGGCTTCGTCTACCTGGCCGCGGTCGTCGACGTGGCGAGCCGGCGGGTGTTGGCGCACCGGGTGTCGATCACGATGGAGGCGGCGTTCTGCATCGAGGCGCTCGAAGAGGCCATGGCTCGCCATGGCAAGCCCGAGATCTTCAACACCGACCAGGGCAGTCAGTTCACCAGTCACGAGTTCACCAGCGTGCTGCTGGCGGCCGGCATCTCGATCAGCATGGACGGCAAGGGTGCTTGGCGAGACAACGTCTTCGTCGAGCGGCTCTGGCGGTCGATCAAGTACGAGGAGGTCTACCTGAAGGCCTACGAGAGCGTTCCGGAAGCGAGATCATCGATCTCGAACTACATCAGCTTCTACAATTCCGGACGTCCACATTCGAGCCTTGACGGGCGCACACCCGACGAGGCCTACTTCGGCGGGCGACAGATGGCCGAGGCCGCCTGATCGCCGCCCGCGATTTCATCACGGCTCTGGTCGGGCTACGCCCTCCCGACGCCGCGACGAAATCGCAAAGCCCCGCAGTCGACACCCCGGCGTGAGATCCACTCAAATACCGCGGGGCGCCGTCCAAACAAGCGGAGCCACCTCTGGCATCGGCCGGTGGATCGACTACTACAACTTCGACCGACCTCACTCGACGCACGGCGGGCGTACACCCGTCGAGGTCCACGAGGAGGCCGGCGACATCAGACTGGCGGCGTAACGGACCACAGGCCCAAGCTTACGAAGGCTGCCAATCTGTCCAGCCGGACGGGACCACCTCATCGTTGCCCGTCTACTGGAGGAAAGCCGTGCGAGCTACCCCGGAAATTGCGCTTGCCCCGACGACGTCGACAAACGTGGCCACAGGTGCGGGGCGAGAAGCGCCTATTCGCGCCCCGGTGGGTATGCGCCTCTCTGCTATCCGCGCGACGTGACGGCGGAAATGATTGCTGAATACCGCAGGACACAAACGGCATCGGCTCGATAGGAGAAGGTGAGCCGCACCAGATTTAATGGAGGTCGGTCAGTTTGAGTGTCGATCTTGAGGCGTGAGGCGCCGGTTCACATCCCTGACGAAGGGACACACCGTCGCCCACGCACCACTCGGCTCCGGCGAAGGAGACGGCGCAGTCAGGTGGGAAGCAGCATTTCTCGTCACGGCCGCATTCGAGGGCGCCCCGAGCCTCAAGAACGATCGGTCGATGCGGACCATGGTGACGCTGGCGATTCCGGCCACATCTTCTGAATGCCGATGAGCGCTCTTGCACTCCTCTTCGCCGGCTGCTCATGTACATCCGAGAGATGTAGGTGGGTGCTTCGCAGTGATTTGTCTCGGTCGTTTTCGAACCGTATTCCTCATCCTCGCCTGCTTGCTCACTTCGGCTGTGGTGGCCGCCGAGGAGAAATCGCGCGTCGCCTCGTCGATCGAGGTCCAGCGCGCCCTCTCGCTGCGGGGGCACGACGTCGGCGCCGTCGACGGCGTGTGGGGCAAACGTTCCGACAGAGCGCTGCAGGCCTTTCAGCGGGCCGCCGGCCTTCCGGCGACCGGAATCGTCGATCGAACCACGCTGCGCCTGCTGATGCCCGAACGCTTCGGCCTCGACGCCGAGATGAAGGTGGCGGCCGATCAGCGGACCGAGCCCCTCCTCGACCGGACCAACGGCGACCTGGTCACTCTCCTGCGGCTGTCCCTGACCGGGATCGGGCGCTGCAGTATCGCCGACGTCGACACGACCAAGGTGGTCGAGCGGGTGAAGGGGCGGTTCGCGGAACGATACGACGAGCTGCGGACGATCATCGAGATCGCCGCCGATCGAGAGGTCACTGGGCGTCTCTTTCTCGACGATGCCCATCGCTCCCGATCCTGCCCGGAGTGGGCGACGACGGCGGCATCGTTCGGCCTCGTCTTCGAGAAGCCGGCCCCACCGACGACGCACGTCTCTCCGCCAGCGGCCATGATCGCGCCATCCGAGGTGCGACCAGCACCGAGCCCGTCGAACCCGTCGCAATCGACCCCGTGGGGTGTTCTCGCCTTCGTCTGCGCGATCACGTTCGCAGGGGTCGTCTGGTGGCTGCGGCGGACGACCCGTGCCGTGGTCGGCCCGGCTGCGACGGCGACGGTTTCGGTGGAGGCGAGTCGCCGACCGGTCGGCGCTACGGAGGTCGCCCAGCCGGCGGTCTCCGTCGGCGCGCCGGCCGATCCTCTCGCGCAGAGGCTCGACGAATACGGCCGGACGCTCGACGAGGCCCGGCGGCGACGAGAGTGGTATTCCGGCGGGCGCGCCGAGGGGGAGAAGATCGTCGTGGCGACGATCACGGCCTCGACCGACGAGCCGATGCGGCGGCAAGAGCATCGACCGACGTCCGGCCTCGCCACCGAATTGGAATTGCACCGACGTTCCGTCTTCGAGGTCCTCCGCAACCCCTCCCCGAAAGGCTCTCCCGCGACCTGGATCCCCGAGGGAACACCGGTGGCCATCGGTTCCCGATCGGTTACGCGAGGGTCGATCTGGCTCGGCGGCACCCTGCCACGCCGGGGCGACCGCTTTGCCAACGAGAACTGCCTCGTCGACCCCGCTCTGCCGATCGCGACGCGCGTCGATCCGAGCGAGCTCGACCTTCCCTACTGGCCCTCCTATTCGGACCTCTCCCCCTCTGCGCGGAAGATCTACGTCGACTGGCTGGCGAGCGACAGGTCGGACCCGGCCACCGAGATCGGCTTCGTTTTCCTGTATTTCTACGGTCTCGAACGACGCCTGATGATCGACTGCCCCGCGCCCGATCGTCTGCAGGTTCGCCGCGAGGTCGAGCGTCTCCTCGGCATCTATGGGACCAATCACTCGTTCCGTCGCTACGCGACGACACTGTTGAGGTCCGAGGCGATCAAGGCCGAGGGGCTGTCCAAGGACCCCGATTGGGATCCCGACGCCTCCGGCTTCGAGGTCCCCCTGGAAATCCTCGTCGCCCTCGGTCGACGGGTCCGGGACGGACAGCCGATCGAACCGGATCTGCTGCTGGCCTTCACCAAGACCCATCCTGAGACCAGCGTCCGCACACCCGCCAAGCGAGCCCCTGCCGAGTTGCGTGCGCTCTTCGCCGACGCCGTCGAGAAGGCCTTTCCGAAAGGCGTCCGGGTCGGCGGAGCAGCGCGCATTCGCAGACTGAAGGCGAGCTATCGCGCCGCCAGCGGTTCGTTCGAGATCGATCTCGTGACCGCCGAGCATGGTCTTCCCGACATCTCCGGTCTCGCCGAACCGATCGGCACCGCCCGGCGCCTTCTCGAGGACTGCACGACCGCGCTCGACGCCTACAGCCGCGAACTCGGGAAATCCCCCGGCCTCGTGCCGACCCTGGCCGCCGTCGCCAGACTGCCGCCGCTCCTGCGCCGGACCCGCGCCGAGGCCCTCCCGGGCAACCCCGTCGCCGTCCTGCGGGATCTCGCACAGACCGGCGAACCCGTCACCGCGCGCGATCTGGCCGCACGTCTCGGCCTCGACACCGACGGGTCGATCGCCAAGGCGCGCCTGCGGGATTGGGCGGCGCTCCTCGCCGGCCTCGGCTTCGGCGTCACCTTCGATCCGCTCTGCGTCCTGCGGCCGGTGAAGGCCGACGATCCGGCGGTCGTCTTCGCGCTCGAACGGGACGACGGCACCGCGGCTCCACCCGGTGACGCCCTTCGGATGGCGCAGCTCTCGCTCGCCCTGGCGATGATGATCGCGTTGGCCGACGGCAGCTTCGATCCGTCGGAGCAGGCGGGCCTCCTGGCTATGATCGCGCACACCGAAGGGCTCGAGCCCGACGAGCGGCGGCGTCTGATCGCCGAGATGAAGGTTCAGATCGCCGCGCCGCATGGGCTCGCCGATCTGAAGGCGCGGTTGAAGGCGGCACCGGCGAGTGCTCGCGAACAATTGGGCCGATCGCTGGTCGCCATCGCCGGGAGTGACGGCATCGTCGAGCCCCGCGAGGTCGCGCTGCTCGAAAAGCTCTTCCGGCAACTCGACCTCGACGGCGCCTCGCTCTACGCCCAGCTGCATGGCAACGTCGCGTCGATGCCCGTGGCATCGCCGAAAGCGACGCCGGACCCGCAAACCCCGGCGGCCACCCCCTCCCGTGCCACGGCGCCGGCATCGCCCGGCGGCATCGACCTCGCTCGGCTCTCCATCATCCGCCGCGAGACGGCGGGAACGGCCTCGGTCCTCTCGCAGATCTTCGCCGAAGACGAGCCCGAGGAGGAGGAGATCTCCGCGCCGCCCCCGGAGGCCGAGAGTGCCGGGGAGGAGGTCGGCGACGGGCTCGACGGCCGCCATCGGGCGCTGCTCGCCGAGATCGTCGAACGAACCGAATGGTCCCGACGCGAGTTCGACCGACTGGTCCGCGACGCCGGCCTGATGCCAGGCGCGGTGATCGAGGCACTCAACGATTGGGCGCTCGACCGCTTCGACGACGTCCTGATCGAAGGCGACGACCCGATCGTCGCCAATGCCCACCTTCTTTCCGAAACCCGTTAGAGTATCCCCGCATGACCCCGAAGCCAAACATTCGCCCGCGTGATCGCGACACCATCATTAACGCCCTCAGGGCCGGCGTCGTTCCGCGCATCGGCCTGCAGCACGTGCAGGTCGGCCGACAGCGCGAGATCGAGGCTCTGGTCCGCGACGTCGACCGCATCGCCGAGGGCGGCGCGGGGATTCGGTTCGTCATCGGCGAATACGGGGCCGGCAAGACCTTCTTCCTCTTCCTGGTGCGGCAGATAGCCCTGCAGAAGAAGCTCGTCGTCGCCCAGGCCGATCTCGGGCCAGATCGCCGCATCCACGCCACCGGCGGCCAGGCCCGCAGTCTCTATGCCGAGCTCGCCAAGAGCATCGCGACCCGGACGGCGCCGGACGGCGGCGCCCTGAAGAACATACTCGAGAGCTTCATCCAGAAGACGACCGAAAAGGCGGCCGCGTCCGGCAAGACCATCGAGGCGGCCATTCGCGAGGCGCTCGGCGACATCCGCGACATGGTGTCGGGCTACGACTTCGCCACCGTGGTCGCCGCCTATGCCCGCGCCTACGAGGAGGGCAACGACGACCTGCAGGCGGCCGCCCTACGCTGGCTGCGCGGCGAATACACCACAAAGACCGAGGCGCGCGCCGATCTCGGCGTCCGCACCATCATCGACGACGCCTCCTTCTACGACGGTCTGCGCCTGATCGCCCGGTTCACGCGACTCGCCGGGTTCGGTGGTCTGCTCGTCTGTCTCGACGAGCTCGTCAATCTCTACAAGCTGCAGAGCGTGCAGGCGCGCAAGCAGAACTACGAGCAGATCCTGCGCATCCTCAACGACGTACTCCAAGGGACGACCGAGGGGCTCGGTTTCGTCCTCGGCGGTACGCCGGAGTTTCTCTACGACACCCGCCGCGGTCTCTATTCCTACGAAGCGTTGCAATCGCGGCTGGCGACCAACAGCTTCGCCGTCGATGGTCTCGCCGACTATTCCGGCCCGGTCGTTCGTCTCGCCAATCTGACGCCCGAGGAACTGTTCCATCTGCTCGAGCGTCTGCGCGACGTCTTCGCGGCCGGCGATCCGGCGCGCCACATCCTCCCCGACGAAGGGCTGCACGCCTTCATGGAGCACTGCGAGAAGCGCATCGGCGAGGCCTATTTCCGCACACCGCGCAACACGGTGAAAGCCTTCGTCGATCTCCTCGCCATTCTGGAACAGAACCCCGGAACCGATTGGCGCGACCGTCTCGGCGTCGTGTCGATCGCCGCCGATACCGGCGCGGTCGAGGATCTCGCCATCGCCGGCGACGACGCTGGCGACGACGACGAGTTGACCACTCTCAGGCTGTGATGGACATGGCGCCGCTCGATCGTCTCGCCGAACCCGTCCGCCGCTGGATCTGGCAGCAGAACTGGACCCGGCTGCGCGACGTTCAGGAAAAGGCGATCCCGGCCATTCTGGCCGGCGGCGATGTGGTGATCTCGGCGCGGACGGCGGCCGGTAAGACGGAGGCGGCGTTCCTGCCACTTCTGACTAGGATCGTCGCGACGGGTGGCCCTGACATGCAAGGCTTCGCCGCACTCTACGTGGCGCCGCTCAAGGCTTTGATCAACGACCAGTATCGTCGACTGGAGTCCCTCTGCGAGGCCTGCGCCGTGCCGCTCCATCGCTGGCACGGCGACGTCTCGGCCGAGGTCAAGAAGCGGGTGCGCGATCGGCCGACCGGCATCGTCCTGATCACGCCGGAGTCGCTGGAAGCCACCCTCGTGCGCCGTGGCCGCGACGCGCCGCGGTTCTTTCGCGATCTCGAAGCGATCGTGATCGACGAGTTGCACGCCTTCATCGGCTCCGAACGCGGTATGCAGTTGCAGTCGATCCTGACTCGGATCGAAGTCGCGGCGGGTCGCGAGCGGATCGACCGGATCGGTCTGTCGGCAACCCTCGGCGACATGGGGCTGGCGGCCGATGCACTGCGACCTCGCGGCGGGGATCGCGTCACTCTCATCCACGGCGACGATCCCGGCAACGGGCTGCGCCTGCAGGTCCGCGGCTACGAAGTGGCCAAGACCGACGTGCGGACCACGACGGCGCTCGAAGGCGACGCCGAGGACGCGCGTCCCGAGGCCCCTCCTCTGGTTCCGCCGAGGCTCGCCGGCGACCTCTTCCGTCTGCTGCGCGGCAAGACCAATCTGCTCTTCGCCGGCTCGCGCGACCGCGTCGAGATCTATGCCGACACACTCCGGGCGATGTGCGAGGAGAACGCGCTTCCCAACGAGTTCTTCCCCCATCACGGCAATCTCGCCAAGGCGGCGCGCGAGGATCTCGAGATCCGGCTGCGCGACGATCCGCGCCCGACGACCGCCGTCGCCACCACGACGCTCGAACTCGGCATCGACATCGGCGACGTCGATTCCGTCGCGCAGATCGGTCCGGGCGTCTCGGTCGCCTCGTTGCGCCAGCGCCTCGGCCGGTCCGGGCGGCGCGCCAGTCGACCGGCCGTCTTGCGGATCTTCTCACCGGAATTCGCCGTCGGCCCGGGCGCGAACGCCATCGACCGGCTGCACCTCGACCTCGTTCAGGCGATCGCGATGATCGTCTGCCTGGAGGAGGGTTGGTGCGAGCCGCCGAACCCGACGGGTCTGCATCTGTCGACCCTGATCCATCAGATCCTCGCCACCGTCTGCCAGACCGGCGGCATCCGCCCCGCCACCACCTGGAAGCTCCTGTGCGACCGCGGCCCGTTCTGGACGGTGAGCAAACCCGTCTTCGCCGATCTCCTGCGCGCCATGGCTCGCCCGCAGGCCCGCCTGATCGAGCAGTCGCCCGACGGGCTCCTGATGATCGGCGAGCAGGGCGAGGCCATCGCCGAGGCCCATGATTTCTATGCGGTCTTCGCCACGCCGGTGGAGTATCGGATCGTCCACGCCGGCCGCACCCTCGGCACCAAGCCGATGAACGTCACCGTCGCCCCGGGACAGACGATGATCTTCTCGGGACGCCGGTGGCGGATCGTGACGATCGACGACGAGGCTCGGGTGATCACGGTGGAACCGACCCGTCGCGCCCTGCCGCCGTCGTTCTCCGGCGATTGGGGCGGGGTGCACGATCGCCTCGTCGCGACAATGCGGGCGGTGCTCGCCTCGACCGAGATCCCCGCCTATCTCGACGCTGAGGCGGCTCGCCTCCTCGCCGAGGCGCGATCGGCCTGGGTGGATCTCCGCCTCGCCGAGACCTCGATCGTCGCCGACGGATCGGGCGTGCTCCTCTTCCCCTGGGTCGGAACCCGCAAGCTCGAAACCTTCGCGCTCGCGCTGACTGCGCGAGGCTTCCTCGCCGGAACCGGGCGTCACGCCATCGCCGTCGACAATTGCAGCGCCGAGGGCGTGCGCGCCGCTCTGGACGTCCTGTCGCGCGAGCCGCCGCCGCCCCCCAGAGCCATCGTCGAACACGTCAGCAAGCCCGAGCGTGCGAAATTCGATCACTTCCTGACCGAAGACCTCATGAACCTCGTCGTCCTCACCGAGAGGCTGGACATCGAATCGATCCCGGTGACGGCCGCACGATCATTGGCCTTTCGCGAGGTGTAGCCTAGACCGTCCACACCTCTTCTATCGCTCGTCACACTCTCTCTATGCGTCGAGCCACCTCACAACCCTAAGATCTTCCTCCTACCTTCCAGGAGATCGGGACGTTGCGGATGATGCCCCTCGCTGGACTGCAAAAACGGCTCGGGACTCGAGTCGTGAGTCGTCGTCGTTCGCTCGGCTATTCTCTTCGCTGACGTCGTCGGCATCGGATCGACATAGAGTGTTCCGGTCTCGCCCTTGCGGGTGAAGCTGGCCAGGCAAGGAAGGGGCGAAGTCGGACTCTCGCGTGGAACCACCTTCGTTCCACGCCTTTGGACCCAAGCCCGGTTCGCCAAAACACCTCTTCCTCGCTCGATCAGATCGGCAAATATACCGGCAATCGTCGCGCTTGCAGTTGACATAAGCTTCATTTTTCAAACATGATTTTCCGGCAACGAAAGCGGCAGAAAATGATTTCGACCTATCTTTTCGAACCCCTTGTGCCCGAGGACGCCAAGCATGTGCTGGCCGACCTCGCGACCGAGCTCGTCGGCAAATCCAGCGGTCTCGCCGGTCGGCTCCACCCGGTCCTGCGCACCAGCATCGGCGACCTCGTCCGCTCGATGAACTGCTACTATTCGAACCTGATCGAGGGACACAACACCCATCCCGTCGACATCGACCGAGCGTTGAGCGGAGACTATTCGGCTGACCCCGGTCGGCGGGATCTGCAACGCGAGGCGATAGCCCACATCGAGGTGCAGCGACTGATCGACCGAGGGGATGCCCCCTCCCCTACCCTGTCGACGGATTTCATCCTCTGGGTTCATCGGGAGTTCTGCAGCCGCCTTCCCGATGATCTCCTATGGGTCGATAATCCCGACACCGGTGAACGCTTGCCCGTCGTCCCGGGAGAGTTTCGGCGTGTCCATGTTCAGGTCGGCCGGCACATCCCTCCCGGCGGTGATCAGATCGCACCCTTTCTGGCAAGGCTCGTCGATGCCTATGCACCGGGTCGCCTGTCGAAGATCCAACGGATCACGGCGGTCGCCGCTTCGCATCACCGGTTGCTCTGGGTTCATCCGTTCCTGGACGGCAATGGACGTGTCACCCGGCTTCTGTCTCATGCGCACTTCCGAGAACTCGGCGTCGGATCCGAGCTCTGGTCGATTTCCCGCGGGCTGGCGCGACAGGTCGATCGCTACAAGGCCAAGCTCATGGGAGCCGACGAACCCCGCCGAGGGGATCTCGACGGGCGAGGCAATCTGACCCTCGCGGGCCTCGAGGCATTCTGCGCCTTCTTCCTGGAGACCAGTCTCGACCAGGTCGCCTTCATGGAAGGCCTGCTGGATCTCGACGGTCTCCTGCGACGGATGGAAATCTGGTGCGAGGAGGAAATCCGCGCCAAGACCCTTCACCGAGGCTCGTGGTCGTTGCTCCGCGAAGCCGTCGTCATGGGCGAGTTCCCCAGAGGGCGCGCCGGCTCGATCACCGGCTACGAGGAACGTCAGTCCCGCACCGTTCTGACGCAGCTTCTGGCACGTGGCCTCTTGGTCTCGGACGGCCCCCGAGCGGCCGTCCGGCTCGGATTTCCCATCGACGTGGTGGAGCGCTGGTTTCCCAAGCTCTATCCTGGTCTGTGAACGGCCGTCGCCACGACGATGGAGAACACCAGTGTCCCGTGCCGATGAAATCGCCCGCATTCGGATCGTGCTTCTCGACGTCACGCCGCAGATCTGGCGAACGATCGAGGTTCCCTCGACCGCCAGCCTGCGTGGCCTGCACGACGCGATCCAGGCCGTCGTCCCCTTCGACAATCGTCATCTCTTCCTGTTCGAGATCGGCGACCGCCGCTACGGCATCCCCGACCGAGAGTGGGGTGCCGACATGCGGGACGCCAAGAACATCAGGATCGGAGCCTTGATCGACCGAGGAGTGACCGAGCTCACCTACACCTACGACTTCGGAGACGATTGGCGGTTTCACCTCACGATCGAGGAGGTTCTGCCTCTCGTCGAAGAAGCGAGTTACCCCCGTCTCGTCGGGGGTGCGCGACGAGGACCGCCGGAAGATGTCGGCGGGCTTCCCGGTTTCGAAGAGTTCCTCTCCGCCATGAAGGATTCGAGCCACCCGCGGCACACCGAGCTGTCTGGCTGGTACGGCCGCGCTTTCGACCCGGCCGAGATCGATCACCCGGAGATCGGCGTTCGCCTAGCCAAACTCGTCCGACGCTGCGAGATCGGCAAAGCTTCCCGCGCGAAGAACCGCAACAAGGAAACCACACCACGAGTTCCCTGACTGGGTGAAGCGTGATTTCTCTGCCCGGGCCCTCACGCCCTCGCCTTCTCTCGCTTCCTGCTGCCGATCAGCGCCATCAACATCGGGCCGAGGCTGAAGCCGCCCTCCTCCGCCTTGCGGGTCAGGCTGCGCAGATAGCCGCCCGCCGACGCGATCATCGCATGACGTTGCAGGATTGCCGCGACGACGACCGACGCCTGAACCTCGCCGAGGATCTCCCTCGCCTCCTCCCAGGCGCTCGGCGAAATTCCCAGCATCGGCCGCACCACGGCCGCAGTGGCGAGGAAGTCGCGCCAGTTGGAGATGCCGTCTCTCGCATAGTCGACGATGTCGGGACAGGCTTGCAGCACCATCCCCAAGGGGAAAGCGCCATCCGCGAGTTTGGGCGCTCGTGGTTCGATCTCTGCCCTCGCCGCCCTCACTTCTTGGAAGCGAGGTTCAAGTTCAGTAGAGGGGTGTGGGTTTGAATTCTGTATGTGACGCTCAATTTGAGACTCATCGGCGCTCGGATTCTCGTCTTTTTCATGCGTTTCCAACAGCATGAACACATCGTCGGCGAGCGTCGACAGATCCTCGGCGATCCCTTCGAGCTCGGTGAGCCCGGCATTGCGCGGAATGCCCTCGACGATCGAGCGGAAATGGGTGTGAACCTCGCTCCAGTCGGCCGGTCCCCTGCCCTCTCGGCGTGTCACGACGCCCTCCTCGAGGCCGGTGGCGATCATCTTGGCGATGTCGCGGCGGCAGATGGTGATGCGTTCGCGCGCCAGCCGCAGTGCCCGATCGGCGGCGCGGACGTCCTCTGCCAGGCTCTCGATCTCTTCGGCGCGGGCAACGAGCGGTGTCAGATCGAAGCCGAAGGCCTGATCGATCTCGCCCCCCTCCCCTTTGCGGGCGTAGCGCTTGCCGTTGGGGCTGTCGCGGCGCACGACGAGGCCCGCGTCGACCAGGCCGGCGATGTGACGACGCAGGGTCGCCGGCGCCATGCCATGAGCCCGCAGAGCCAGCTGCCGGTTCGACGGCCACACCACCAGCTTGTCGCCCGAGAGCGTCGTTTCCGGATGGAAGCTCAGCAGCGCGTCGAGCACCGCCAGCGCCCGCTCGGAGACCCCGAGTCTGGCTTTGGCAGTACAGATCGAACGGAAGACCTCCCACTTGTGGACGACCTTCTCGGGGGCTCGCGCCTCCGCCTTGGACTGCGCCGCCACATGGGCAAGCGTCAGCGATCGCGCGCCGAATGGCGTGCGGGACTGATAGGGTTGCATGAATCTCTGCCTTCGTTCAGGCAAAGAAAATCCGCTCGCCGTCAACGACGCATCGTGTCCGCCTCGGGACTTGACTGCGAATCAGGGAAGTGCGATTCTCAAACTCGCCAAAGATCGAGAAAGGGCTTCCGAGATCCGTTTCGGGGGCCTTTTTTCTTTGCTGGTTCAGTGATTGAGGCATCAGCCCCAGTTCATTTTTCTTCACTCCTTTCCTCGGCATACGCCTGATAAAGTTCAGGCAGTCTCCGCATCAGATAATCGGCGAAGGCATCATCCCTCCCCCGCTCGAGCTGAATGCGGCAGTGTTTGGGGGAACGCGTGAGCTTCCCGATCTCTCGTCCGTCGACGCTTCTCGCGATCACCCCATCGCCCGAAGACGGTTTCGCCTCAACACTGAGGGGCTTCATCGCGGCAGCGAAAGCCATGGTGAACCGTTCATCAGTCTCCTTGGCTCGGACCTGCTCCGAGCGAAAAAGCTCTCGAACGCGATCGATTGCGTCGGCCTCCTGGAGCCGCTCGATGAACGATTGCCAACGGCCACGGCCAATCTTGGGGGCGCGGCCAATCGCAGCGATAATCTCTGGCGGCACGCCTTTCCCTACCGCAATCAGTTTGGAGGCTTCCGCTCGATCGATCGAAAGCGCGGACTGCACGACAGAGCGCTGAAATCCACCTTCTTCCAGCCGCAAGGCAAAAACTGCACGCTCGATGAAACTCAGATCTTCACGTGCTGAATTCTCAATCCCCTGTGCGATGACCAACTCTTCGTCGGACAATGAGCGCACATAAGCCTTGACGGAACGGTTGAGCTCGCGCAGTGCCCGAACGCGGCGATGCCCGTAAGCACTCTGGTATCGACCCGCAGCGGTCGGGTGCTCCCGAACCAGAATCGGGATCTCCTGCCCTCTTTCTGCTATCGAGGACTTCAGAGCTTCGAAAGATACCGAAGCAGGCTCCATGAAGCGATCGGCGAAAGGTGAGGGGTCAACCAGAGCCGCATCAATTTCGATCGCGACCGCCCCGCTTGCAACCTTGTCACGAAGCTCTTGGTAATCTCGTTCGACTCCTGAGAATGTGTCCTTCAAGGACTTCACCGCCCCTGAGGTCGCGCGCGGAATCGCAGTGTTGTTGTCCGCAGACAACATATCGTCCGGTTGGGACGAAAACATCGAGCGGATGGACTGGGTTCGTTTGCTCAAGACGCACCTCCGCGTGTCGAACGTGTTGTGCCTTGCGGATGGAAGGCATTCCCCCAACCATCCACGAAGATGGGCCCCGCCCGACACTCGTTGTCAGCTGACAACAGCATTTGGGCCGCCACTCTCGTCTCCACCGGCCGGAGAGAAGGCGCAACGTTGTCAGCTGACAACGTCATTGAGCGAGAGCATGCGTGTGCAACGGTCATTTTTGACGCCCCCACACGGAAAAGATCAGATCCATGATCTCCTCGTTGACGGCATTGATCGATTCCATGGCCCGATCGTAGACCGAACGCCCAACCGAGCCCCGCGTCAGCTCGTAGAGCGACTGCTTCGTGAGCCCAGCATTCGCAATCGCGGTCGACTTCCAAGCCGACGCCGCCAACACGTCGGTGTCGAACACGTCCCGCATCAACGCCACGATCTCTTGTTCCGGAACGTCACGAGGATCATGCCGCGTCACGAGAAAGCGCAGGAAGTCGTAATCCAAGCTCCCGCCGGCCTCTTCGATCACCGAAATGAGGTCCGAGGTCATGAGGAGGAACTGGCTCATCGAAGCTACATCGACCATCTGCGGGTGCACGGTGACGATCATCCCCGTTGCCGCATTGAGCGCGCCCATGGTCAAGAATCCGAGTTGCGGCGGGCAGTCGATGACGACGACATCGAAATCGTCGTCAACCTCTGCGATCGCTCGCGCCACTCGCCGGAAAAAGAGTTCGTCCGGCCGGCTCCGGCCCTCCATCATGTAACGTGGGGTCTGGTGTTCGAACTCCATGAGCTCGAGATTGCCAGGCACGATGCTGATGCCCGTAAAATAGGTGGGGCGTACGACATCCTTCATCGCGACACGTTGGTCGTCGTAACGGATGGCACCGTAAAGCGTCGCGTTCTCCGCAATATCGAATTCAGGCTGAAGACCGAACATCGCAGACAACGATGCTTGAGGGTCCAGATCGATCGCCAAGACTCGAAGGCCACTCAGCGCCAAGCCCTGCGCAAGGTAAAGCGACGTCGTGGTCTTCGCGGAGCCACCCTTGAAATTGGCGACCGTAATGACCTGAAGTTTGTCGCCCTCGCGTCGCCGAGGCCAGAACCTCACAGCATCCTTGGGTCGCGCTGTCGCAAGATAACGACGCAGATCCATGACCTGCACGAGCGTGTAAGAGCGTCGTCCACTCGGCCCCAATTCAGGAACCGGGCCTAGGCCATCGAGTGACAACTGACGGAGATACCCATCGGAGACGCCCACGATCTCCGCTACTTCTCCGGACGTGAACGATCGAAGCGACTTCTGAGCAGTCGGCGGAAATACCCGCTCACCGACCGCTCGAAGACGGCGCGACAACGCATCTGCTCGGCGTGTAATCCGGGCCGATGTCGTCTCATGGGGATGGTCGGGAATCGCCGGGTTCATCGACATTCGCTTTCAGACGCTTTTAGAACGTAAGACGCACTCTTTCCGTCTCGATACATAAGCCATGATTCCCTCTGCGCGGCAACGAGAATAGGGTTAACGAGTCCTTAACGGATGGTCGGCCGGGATACCCCGCTACTCCGAAGTCTCTCGCAAATTCCGCTACTTGCATCATGTGCCTCCTCGCGCTGCACTGAACGAGCAGCCCGTCGAACTGTCGCACCCACCCAATTGCCCACCAAAACTGCTATCCCTTGCCCAGAGCGCTCTTTCACCCACAGATACCTTCGTCCCGAACCAGCGCCGCCGCGAGCCCACGGCCCCATGCCCGACACCCCGCCCCGCATCACTGACGCCGACCGCGCCGTCGCGGCCCGCCTCCGGCACCATCGCCAAGCACGCGTGCTCACTCAGAGGGGCCTTGCGGCGCTCACGGGCGATACCGAGCGGGCCATCTCGTTCTACGAGCGCGCGACGACGCGGGTCTCGGCGCGCAAGCTGGTCGACCTCTCCCGGGCGCTGGAGATCCCAATCGCATGGCTCTGCGCAGACGTCGACGAGGAGGCATACGTCATCCTCGACCCGGCAATCGATGACGAGGAGGCAGCCCTTCGGCGCTTCCTCGAAACCCGTGAAGGGTGGGAGCTCAACCGAGCCTTCAACCGCATCGCCAGCTCGGCCAAGCGAGCGCTGATCCTCCAACTGGTGGAAGGCCTCGCCAGCGAACAGGACGATTGAGCGGTAGCCGACGGTCATGGTTTGCCTCCCTGCCGCGGGGGCCGCTCACCTCTCTGCCGCGACAGCAACTGCCGCCGCTTCGACATCTCGGATCCGGCCCCCTCGATTGCTCTCCCAGTCGCGCCCGTCACGGCTGCCGTCCGCGTCGGCAGCCAACCACCGAACCCGGACGCGACGTGAGCCGCACCGTCACGTCGGTGGACGAGGTGCGTGTCGACCCAACTCATGACGAGTTCCGGCACCTGGCCGATGAAGGCGGAACTGAAGGTGAGGAGCGTGAAGAGAAGCCCCGAGTAGACGACGAGACCGCCGAGCCCGACGATGATGGTGCCGGGGCCGTCCGGCGAGAGCGCCGCCAGCGCCCCACGGAAGAACAGGTTGGCGATATCGAGCCCGACGCGGAGCACGAGCAGCGAGACGAGCAGACCGATCACGATCAGGAAGGGCCGGATCAGGATGCCGAGCAGGAACATGTAGCCGGTCATGTTCCCGGCGAAGAGACCCGGCGAGCGCGTCGGCGCGAACTTGTCGAGAAGCCAGAGGGGCACGGCGACCATGGCCTCGGCGATGACCAGGAACCAGTTGAGCACGGCGAACAGGAACTGGATCACGAACAGGAAGGGGCCGATCCCCGACAGCAGGAAGCCGGGAACGATGAAGCACCACATGGCCGCCCAGGAGAAAGCCGAGAGGCCGCCGGCGACGACGCTGCCGACACCACCCGTCACGGTTTCGACGAGCTTGCCCGCGGCACTGGCGAGACCGAACCCGGCAGCCGTCTTGGCGAACACATGGCCCGTCGCCTGGATCTCGACGACCGGGTCTTTCCAGGTGCTCGATTCCACGGTCGCGAGCTGCCGCAGGATCGTCTGATAGGCGGAGGCGACCCAACCGGCGACCGACCAGGACGAGGACTGATCGGCGGCGGCCGCGTCGGAGGCGACCGGCACCGGCGCGGCTTGCGCGAAGCTGTCGTAATAGGCGTCGAAGCTGCGGGCGTAGGGGTAGACGTCCTGCATCTTGTCGACGAGGGCCTGATAGGCCGATCCCCAGCGACTGAAGAAGGAGATGCTGGTCGAGGGATCGGGCGGGTCGCGGTATTCGAAGTTGACCGCCTCCGTCATGGTCGAGAGCTTGGCGTAGGTCGCGACCATCGACCGCTGCCAGAGGATGGCGCCGAGCCAACCGTTGTCGGTGGCGTTGGAGAGATACTCCCGTTCGGCGGCCTGCACCTCGGCGGCATTGCTCTGGAGCGCCGAGGCGAGCGCCGACGAGACGGTCGCCGTGGCGCTTTCGACCGCCGTCTTGACGCTCTCGCGGATGGCGGTGCCGTCGCGCGCCGAATTGACGATGCGCTCGGCGTTGGCCGCAGCCGTGGAATCGATCGTCGACATGGCGTTCTGAACGGCGGCGTTCTCGGCCTGCGACACGGCGGCGATCAGCCGATCCGACACGCCGGAGGAATCGGCATCGACGGTGGCGATGTCGAGGTTGCGGTACTGAACGACGCCGCAGGGCTCGGCGATGCCCCAATAGGACGTGGACGAGAAGCCGTAGACGGTCATGGTGTCGGTGGCGAAGACGGAATCGCCCGTGGTCGTCGTCGGGCCGGTCGCCGAGACCGTGCCGGTCACCCCGGAGAGACGATTGGCGTAGTCGTCCATCAGCTTGGCGCAGACGTAGCCGAGGGTGCGGGCGCGCAGAGCCTTGGCGATCTTGCCGCGCAGCGCATAGTCGGTGCCGTAGGTCCCGGTGGGGGCAGCGGAAGCCGACGAACCGTACATGCCGGCGAGCATGGTCGGAGCGACCTTGGCCCAGAGCGTGTCGCCACCACCCGATCCCCAGAGCGCCACCTGGATGACGAGGAGTTGGACGACCGAGAGGCCGCTCGAGACGGGGAGGGCGAGGATGGCGCCGAGCCCGACGCGGAGAAGCGTGTAGCGGGTCTCGATCGACCGGCCGAAGATCTGGCCGTCGTTGGCGGTGTCGGCGACCATCGAATAGAGCAGGTAGCAGGCGACCAGCGTCGCGACGATCAGGCAGGCGACGTTGAAGTAGGCGAGCGCCGTCGTCAGCGGCCGCGTCTCGCTGCAGGTCGTCGAGTTCCAGAGCGCGTCGACCGTACAGCCGAGCAGCTTCTTCAGATTGGCGAGCGCCAGATCGTCGGTGGTCGGGGTGAAGATCTGTTTCGACGTGGTCTGAGCCGCTGCGGGGGAGGGGAGGGCGGCGAGGACGAGAAGGATGCCGAGACGGCGAAGACGGTCCATCAGAGATCGCCTCCGGCCTGAACGGCGACCATGGTCGCGAAGAGGGCGGCGAGGCGGGCCTGCTGCTCGGTCTGCGTCTGCCGCAGCGTCAGGGAGATCGAACGGAGCCGGGCGAGTTCGACGAGAAGACCGTGTTCGGATTGACCGGCCAATCCCGCCGACCAGGCCTCGAAACCGTCGCCGCCGCCATATTGCGCGATGAGCTGGTCGAGGGCGACGAAGGCGCCGACGTCGGTGGTGCCGGTCTCGTGGGCGGAGGACGACGACATCGCGCGGACGGCATTGAGCGAGACGAGGGCAGGGGAACGCAGGGCCTCGACGCGACGCGCCCGCATCAGCATGAGGTCGGCCGAGGCCTGCGGCATCGAGGCGTCCGGAAGGGGGAGGGGAAGGCCCGCGAGATGCTGGATGACGGCCTTGCGGGCGTCGTCGGAGGCGGAGGGATCGAACAGCGGTTCGGCATCGGTGAGGGAAGTCGTCGCCAACCTCGTCGCCGTCGCCGAAGCGACCGTGGTCGCCTTGCCGGGCGAGACGTCGACGTCGGTGTAGAGCTTGCGGCCGGTCTCACCGATGGTGGAGAGCGACTGGGTGACCGTCGCCGTGAGATTGACCGCCGAACAGGTGTTCACGCCCTGGCCGGTCTCGAAGGAATATTGCTCCTGAGCATCGACGATCGCCTCGCGGCGCGTCTGCTCGCCGAGAGTGGTGGCGAGCGCCTCCTGCGACGACTTCACCATGGTCGCCTCGCGGCCGCCGTTGGTCGCGCCCTGGGCGGTGTTCACCTTGGCGGCCGAGAGCAACATCTCCAGAGTGATGGCGCGCTGGGCCGACAGATCCGTCCCCATCAGGGTGACCCGCGCCTCGAGCGCGGTCTCGGCGGCCTGATGACCGGCGCGCCAGATGGCGTCGTTGACGCCGCACCACCAGGCCTGCGCCGGCAACGGCACGGCGATGATCGCGAAGGCGAATGCTGCCACCTGCAGAAGACGGGGCATCGGGGGAGAGTTCGTCACTTCGGGCCTCCGGCTTCAGGCGAGGGCAGGCGAGCACCGACCTTGGCGTTGACCATTGCGAGGAGAAGGGTCGCCGCCGCCGTCTCGGTCCGGGCCCCTTTCTTCACCTGCAGAGCGAGGAGCGAGAGGTTGGCGGCCTCCATCCGGACGGCGTCCTGGAGGATGCCGCGCTGGTGATCGCCGGCGATGGAGGCGGCCCAGGTCTCGCCACCGTCGTCGCCGACCCAATGTTTGCCGAGCGCCTTCGCCTGCTCGACGGGTCCACCGGTGGCGTTGTCGGCGGCGATGTCGGAGAGCACGACCGTGCCGACCGACTTCATCGCATCGCGCTCGGCCTTGCCGAGACGATCGGCGTCGCCTCTCGCGGTTCCGCTCGGTCGGGTCGGATCCTGCTTCTCCGGGGGACCGACGACGGCATTGATGAAGGCGGCGGCCGCCGCCGTGTCGCCGGAGAAGAGCGACGTTCCGTCGGTGACGGTTCCCGAACGAACGGCAGCCGTCCAGGACGCGGGATCGCCGTATTTGCCGGGCTGCGAGACGACGCTCGCCGCGATCGTCTTGCGGGCGGCAGGCGCCGCGGCGATCGCCTGATAGAGGGTCGACGCCTTGGTGTTCGACCCACAGGGATCGTAGCCGACCGACTGGTAGCGGTGGGACGCCTCGGCGACGGCGAGATTGTTCGCCTGGGTGACGGCGGTCGAAGCGGTGGCGCTCGCCGCCTGTTTGTGGGCGGTCGTGACCTGATCACTCGCCGTCGCCGACTGGGCCGTCATCACCTTGAAGGCGGAGAGGAGCTGGTTGCGCTGCAGGAGTTCCTGGGCGATCAGCGCGCTCTCGGTCGTGTCGATGACGCCTTCGACCGCGGCCTGCAATTGCCCGGTGCGGACGTTGACGCGGGCTTCGACACCGGCGCAGGACTGAGCGAAGGCCGAGGCCGTGCCGGCAAGTATGATCACGACAACAGCAGAAGCACGACGAAGCATCAGTGGGTCTCCCTCTCGTCACCGGCGGTGCCGGCGGCGATCACCGTCATCAGGGCGGCGCGGGCACCGCTCAGAAGGGCGCCGCCACGGCGGTTCTCGACGAGCCGGGTCTGGTCGACGGCGGTCGATGCCGCGGGTTCGATGGTCGGCAGCGGCGCGATCACGTCGAGGAAATCCCCGGCGGTCGTGATCTCCTCGGCGCCGTAGTTGCGCGAATAGAGCCAGGGGCTCGCGTCGGAATCGCCGGCGCCATAGCCGCCGGTGCCCGTACAGACACCGGCCGTCCGCTCCGCCTCGGAGCAATAGAGGGTCTTCCTGAGATCGAGCGAGGCCCTGAGACGGGCGGCGCCGTCGCCACCCGATTGCAGCCAGGACCGATCGGCGGCCCCGAAGGCCGCCATCACCGTGGCGGCGGAGGCGCCGGCATCCCGCTCGTCGGTGAGCCCGAGCGAGACCGTGCAGGCGGCATAGCCGGTGCCGGTCTCATAGGAATAGTCGTGCCGGGCCTTGGCGACGAGGAGCCCCTGACGGGTCGCCGCGACGGTCGAAGCCGCGGCGCTCGCACTCGATTTCACGGCCGTCGACGTCTGATCGGCCGTGGTCGTCGTCTGCGACGCATCGACCTTCAATCCCGACAGCAGCCGGACGAGCGAAGCGTACCAGACGGCGGTGATCGGCGAGGTCTGGGCGGTCGCCGGCAACGACGGACAGACGAGCATTCCGGCAAGGAGAAGGGAGGCACGTTTCATGGGGCGGAGGCCGAAGAGGGGAGGGCGGTGACGAGGACCAGTTCGGCGAGCGAGGCATCGAGCGCCGATTGGTGATCGAGGGTGCCGGCGACGAGAGACGTCGCCGACTGCTTGGCGAGGCTGATCCAGAGCGAGCGGATCGGTTGCTCGGCCGACTTGAAGGCGTAGTCCTCGGTCCCGGCGATCGTGGCGTCGCCGGCGACCGCGCTCTCGCGCGAGCGCGTCTCGCCGGCGCTCTGCGGATTGACGGCGACGGCGGAGGAGGAATCGGCGGTGCAGGATTGGGGGAGGGTGGTCGTGTGCACGCCGCCCGGCATGTCGGGGTAGGTGTGGACGATCGGAATACGGCGCGACAGGAAGGTCTCGGGATTGACGTAGTACCAATCACGCGGCGCCGCCGAACGGATCGCCTCCGAGGTCATGGGCGCCGCATGTTTGCCGGCAAAGTCGTGCCACGTTCGGCCGGCGTAGCCGCTCGCCGCCAGTTCCGAGCCGCGCAGCATCGCATAGAGATGCAGGTGCGGGCTGCAGGACTTCATGCCGGCGCAGCCCATCGTGCCGACCTGCGTTCCGGCGGCGATCTCGCGCGTCTCGCCGTTCGTCGCGTGATTGCGCATGTGGAGATAGCGGAACATCGTGTCGCCCGAGGGCACGGTGACCTCGGCGACGAGACCCGAGGCGTCCGCGCCGCCGGTGAAGGTGCGATAACGGACGGTGCCGCCGGAGCCGGAATAGATCGGCGTGCCGGCACCCTCGCCGTTCACCATGTCGAGGCCCTGGTGATAACCGGCCGAGGCGCCGGAATGACCGGTGCGATCGACACCGTAGGGCGAGGTCACGACCCAGCCCGAGGCGTTCATCAGGTCGACCGACAGGCAAGTGCCGGCGTTCGCCGATGATGCGACCGGGAAGAGAAGAAGTGCTCCGGCGAGGGCGCGGAGCCTGATCGGCAAGACGCTCTTCATGGACAACGCCCGAAGATCGCGGCCGCGTCGTATTCGATGCGGTCGGCGGAGAGGACGCGGATGACGAAGGTCGAGGCGCCGCCGGCATCGTCGCCGTCGCCCATCTCGGCCGGCGACGGCGTCGTGCCCGTCCAGGAACACGCATGGCGACCTTCGATCCGATCGCCCTTCTTCTTCCATGCGGTGACGCGGCAGGTGTTGGTGCCCTCGGGCATGTAGGCGTCCGGACCGAAGTCGGCGGCGTGCCAGCGCTCGACGATCCGGTCGGCGGAGATCTCGACCCTGGTGGCGATCGCGCAGGAGAACGGCCGGGCCGGGGACCGGGGATCGGGCGCGAGAACGAACGTGCCGGTGACCGGCAGGGGGCCGGCGGCGAGAGCATCGCCGGCCATGACGAACAGGGCGGCGGCGAGAAGGATCGACGAGCGGGGCATTGCCACCTCAGTTGTTGTTGAAGATCGTCGAATAGTTCGACGTCGTGCCGGAGCCCGTCGTCGACGACCCGGACGAGGTGTCCGTCGTGGTCGTCGTCGTGGTCGAGCTGGTGCCGACGCCGAGGACCGACCCGAGCGAAGAAGACGAGGCGTTGAAGGTGTAGGTGCCGATCCCGGTGACGTTCGGCAGCGTGATGGTGCTGGTGCTGCCGTTCAGGAGCTTCGAGAGGTCGGCGCTCAGCGTCGAGCGGAAGGCATAGAGTTTCGAGTTGATCTGGTTGATCACGTTCTGGAGCTGGCTGTTGAGGATCGAGCAGACCTGCTGCTTGGCCGTGTTCAGAGCCTGGGTGATGAGGTTCTGCGCCGCCGAGGTCAGAAACCCGGACAGGTCGGGAATGAGGTTCGAGAGGTCGAACTGCTGCAGGAGGTTGGTGGCGATGCAGGAGTTCGCCCCGTCGAAGAAGTCGGACGGGTTGACCTTGGCGGCGTCGATCAGGGTGATCTGCCGCTGCACGGCGGCGTCGGCCGCCGCCTTGACCGAACAGGTCGAGGCGGCCGACGCGGGGAGCGGCGCGGCGAGCACAGCGACGACGGCGGCGACCCGCGCGAGGGCAGGGGAGGGGACAGGCATCGGCATCATCTCTCAGAAGGCGGGCCAACGGCCACGGCGGACCCAGCGGGTGTCGAGGCTGGCGATCATCGCGAGCGGCGTCCGTCCGGCACGCCGACACCACCAGAGGAAGGCGACGTAGAGCGCGAGCGCGACGAAGGCCCAGCGCGAGAGGCCGGTGACCACGAGAAGCGGCCCGAAGGCGAGAACGCTCGCGTGGAGCCCGGCGATACGGAGGGGTTGGGCGGTCCAGCGCCACTGAAGATCGGTCACGACGGATTTCCTTTTCCGGAGGAGGGGCGGGGGGCCGCCGGCAGGGCGGCGCCGACGTCGATCTTCGGGTCGACCCAGAAGCGGCGACGCCAGACGTCGACGTGGACGTGGTTCGGATAGAGGCCGACGCCGCCGGCGCCGCACATGGCGGCCGCCAGCGCGACGATCTTCGGGGCGAGGCCGGGAATCCGGACGTCGCCGGCGAGCCCGTCGATGTGCGTCGATTGCCGCGCCGCGCCCTCCGTTGCGCCATTGTGGGCGGGCGACCGGCAGCCGCTGGTCAGCACCAAGGGGAGGAGCGCGCCGTTGGCGCGACCGATCCCGGTCTGAATGGCGGCGAGCGCGTCGAAGAGGCGCGGCTCGATCCAGATGGCGCGACCGTCCTCGTTGTCCCGCCAGAGCCAGGAGAGTTCGAGCACGGCGCCGTGGTCGTAACCGGTGCCATTGCGGAACGCCGTCACGATCTCGGTGCCGTCGTGTTCCCGCACCAGCCAGAGCCGGGAGGGCATTTCCACCGGCGCCGGCATCGCCGCGGCGACGCTGCTCGACCAGGAACCGAGGCCGACGAACGGGAGGAGCCCCGTGAGGAGTTCACGCCGCGAGAGGGTCATTGCGGTAGCCATAGCGATAGAGGACGCGCCGCGCGGTCTCGGCATCGATGGTGCCGGCGGCATGGGCGAGGTGAACGGTGGAGCGCATCGACCGGCCGTCGACGTCGCGATCGACGATGTCGCGGGTGACGACGGTGGCATGCTCGGGACCGGCCTCCGAGATCTCCCGGCGCACCGGGTCGGTCACCACCTGCCATTCCCTGAGACAGGTCCGGCCGCCGCCGACGCGAGGGACCAGCACCTGACTGATCAGCAGGCGCACCGTGCTCAGCACGTCGTGGAAGGCCTGGAACTGCATTTCGGCCGGGAACTTCAGCGTCAGACGGCGGATGATCGAGGCGACGTCGTTGGCATGCGTCGTCGTGTAGATCGGATGGCCGGTGTTCGAGGCCTCGACCATCGCCGCGATCGTCTCCCTGTCGCGGACCTCGCCGACGACGATCAGCGCCGGCTTGCGGCGCATGGCGCCGCGCACGCCGTCGGCGAAAGAGCCGAGGTGAACGCCGATCTCGTGCTGGGAGATCGTGCAGGTCGCGCTCGAGATCCCCTCGAAGACGAACTCGATCGGCGCCTCGAAGGTCAGCACGTTGCCGACGATCGGCGTCGGCTCCTCGAGGACGCGGCGGATCAGGGCGGCGAAGGTGGTGGTCTTGCCCGATCCGGTCTCGCCGGCGATGACGACCGCGCCTTGCGCCGGGGTGCTCTCGGCGACGATCCCCGGCTCGATGCCGATCTCGGCGACCGTCGGCGGCATGAACGGAATGTGCCGGCAGACCAGTTGGACGCCGATGTCACCCTCGTAGTGATTGGGCGTCAGGTTGACGCGGAAGCGATGGCGCAGCGGCTCGCCGGTCGCATCGACCGCCGAGCGATCCTCGATCGGCACCGCCCGGTCGGCATCGCGCCCGGAATAGAGCTTCGACATCATGCTGTCCGTGCCGGTGAGGTCGACGCTGATGCGCGAGATCGTCGCCGGCTGCAGCCATTGCCGGGTGAGCGCGAGCAATCGTCCGTGGATCTGCGCCAGCACCGGGCGCCCGGTCTGGAAGATCACCTCCGAGGCTTCGAGCGCGACGGCGCGCACCAAGAGGCGGGTCACGTCGTCGCGGCCGACGATCGGGCGGTCGACGATGTCCGAGACGTCGAGAGGGCCGGTCCAGGCGGGCATCGGCCGATCCTCACCGGAACGCGGCGGGCGAGGCCGCCTTGAAGCTCGGGGTCACTTTCAACTCGACGACCCGCTCGCCGACGTCGGCGCGCCGGCCGTTCTTCGAGATCCTCAGCTTGGCCTTGCCGGTAGTCACGATCGGCAGGCTCAACGCGCCACGGGCGGCGAGTTCGTGGTACCGGCGCATGCCGGCGAGGTCTCGATCGAGCCGATCGAGGTTCTCGGTGAAGGTCGCCCGGGCCTCGCGGATACCGATCTCCTTGGCCGAGCCGTAGGCCTCGTCCCAGGCGGACTGCTCGGCGCCGTTGCGCGGACCGACGGCGGTCGGCGCCGGCGCCGAATAGGCCTCGACGAGGAGATAGTCGCGCCAGGTCGGCGGCCGGGTCGCGAGACGCGCCGGTCGGACGATCTCGAAACTCCCGAGCGTCAGGATCAGCCGACGGTCGGAGGCGACCTCGGCGACGTCGTGGATCTCGGCGACGACCGGCGGCACGATCCCGTCGGTGACTTCGGACGTAAAATCGTAGCGGCGATCGAGATCGGCGACGAGCTCGCCGTCGCGCAGCGAAGCGGCGATCCGCTCCATCTCTTCCGCGAACCCGGCCCGAATGCCGGCGCCATGCGCCGCCTTGGTGACGAGATCGAGCCGGGCCTTGTCGCCGTAGGAGGTCGGCGAATAGCGCGAGAGATCGGGATTGCGTGGATCGGTGACGACGACGGTCGGGGTCGTCCCGGACTGGCCCGCCGTACCGGCCGCCTGTGCCTGAGCCGTTCCGGCCTGTTGGGCGGCCAGCGCCTGTTGCTGGGCGAGCTGGGCCTGCTGAAGCTGGAGGAGCTGCGCCTGCTCGGCGGCGACGAGCGGTGCGATCGTCGGATTGATCTGCGCGCCGGCGTAGCCGGGACCGAGATAGGCGCCCTGGTTCAGAAGGTAGGCGTTCGGATTGTAGGCGACCTGGGCCGCGGCCGTCAGCGAGGACGTCCCGAGCAGCACTACGGCGAGGACGATCGGGTGAGGCGATCTCATGCGGGTATCCTTCAGTTCTCGTGCTTCTTCAGTTCCGATCGGACGAATTCGTTCGTCGATACGGAACTTCCAGAAGTCGCGCAGCCTGAAACAAAATACAGCAAAAGCAACACGGACACGATCCGCAATGGCATCTTCATTCGTTGTTCTCCTTCAATTGACACGACATCTTCTAGATTATAGATTTTCGATACATTCAACATCGAGGCATCGTCGGTCATGGCTCTGTTTGGAAAGCTTCTCCCCCGCGTCGGCGGCGCGGAGACCCGGACGTTTCGGGCGGCGGTCGCCGACGTGCTCGGCCCGCGTCGGGCGCCATGCCCGGCCTGTGACGAGGGCACGCTCGTGCCTTCGACGACCGATCTCGGGGCTCGCATCTGCGAGGCCTGCGGCGCGTCCTTCCCGCTCGAGGTGTTGCGGCAGACGATCGTGGCCGACGACGAGACGATCGCCCGTGTCGCAGCGGCGAGCCGCCGCGAAGCGCTGATCGCCTTCCTCGCCGCCGATGGGGTCGCCGTCGGATCGGCCATATGGGCGGTAGCAGCCGGCGGTCTGCCGACCCTCGTCGGTGGCACGACGCTGGCGCTGCTGCTCCTCGCCTTCGCGGCGACCGCGCGCTATCGCGCCTGGCAGGTCGAGCACCGGCGTCTCTTCGAGGCGCGGCCGCCGATCGGCGCATGGCTGCGCGCCGAGACGAGAGGCGACTGACATCAGCTCCCTCCCATGATCGTGCAGACGTTGGAGAGGGTGACGTTCATGCCGGTCGTGTTGGAGACGAGCTGGGCGACGTCGTTGACGAAGAAGGCGAGGGTGCCGCCGATCACGTAGAGGACGGCCGACCCGGTGCGGCCCTGCGCACCGCCGGCCGCGTCGTAGAGCTGAACCGCGGCAAAGCCCCAGGCGATGGCGCCGAGCGCCATGAAGAAGGTGGAGACCGCGTAGTAGATCTCCATGCAGTAGCTCGACGAGGATCCGCCGTAGCCGAAGAGGCCCTGCGTGGTCGACCCGCCGGCGACGAAGGTGTCGGCCGAGATCCACAGCAGCACCGGCGCGACGATCAGCGCGCCGCCGAGCGCGATCCGGGCGAAGGCGCCTTCGTAGGAGACCGAGCGGTTGGCGAATTTGAACTCGCCGGAGACGATGTTGTAGAGCGCGTAGAGACCGCTCCCCGTCGCCCACAGGCCGAACACGCCGAGCCCGACGAAGACGAGTTGGACGATCCGGGGGAACACCTCGGTCAGCGAGATCAGGAAGTTGCCGAGGTCGGGAACCGTCATCGGGCACTCCCGGCCGGTGCGCTCGCTCCGAGGCGCCGCTCGAGCGCTTCGATCCGGTCCTCGAGTTCCGTCTGACGCCGGCGCAGCTGCTCGACGGCGAGTTCGATCTCCTCACGCCCCTCATTGCCCGGCCGCGCGTAGCCGGCGTCCGGTGCCTTCTGTCCGTCGACATAGCGGAACGGCGAGTTCCCGGCGCCGGCCGAAGCCGTCGCCGCGACGGAGCGATCGGGCGACACCATAAAAGATAAATAAGTTGTATTGCCGTCTGCGCCAGATTCCTGAGCCGGCGACGGAGCTGCACCGAGGCAGGCAACAACCGGAAACAGAGAAATCGCCACGACGACCCCACGCACGAATCTGACGCAATCCATGCGAAGGCTCGGTCTCAAGGAAGAACACATCGGGTTTTCGGACACTTTCCGGATCAGAAAAACTGTCATCATCGAGCCAAGATCGAAGTTTATCACGCACGTGTACCGGCTTTCTGTTCGTATTCGATTTACTTTTTGCCGATACATGACGGACCATAGCGAAGCATATTCGCTCGGTATAGGGCTTTTCGATCAAAACAAACGCCGATATGGTCCGGCCTTGCTTTGATTCGAACCGAGGCAATCACGAGAAATGTCGGACATTCTGAACAAGCACGTCGTCTGGGCCTCGGCCGCGGTTCTCCTCGGCATCACCGCGACGACCGGGTTCGTACTCGGCGGACGCACGCCCACTCCGGTCGGCGCGGTTGCCGTCGATCCGCGTCGGCCGTCCGAATCAGAGATAAACAGATTGTCGTCGCAGGTCGAAGCTCTCGGTGCGCAGGTGGCGCAGCTCACGGCCAACCGGACGCCGGCCGTGCAGCCGGCCTCCGAAGAAGAACGACTGCGGCAGGAGGTCGTGCGCCTGCAGGCTCGGCAGGCGACGGCGAAGGCGACACCGGGGGCACCGACCACGATCAACGCGACTCCGGGGGTCAATACCGCCGCCATCGACAATCCGGCGATCGGCGGCCAGGTACTCGACTCCCTCGCCCAACTCGAAGGCGCTCTCGATGCGCCGGTCGGCACCGAGGCTCGCAAGACCATCACCGTCTTCTTCGACCCGCGCTGCCCCTACTGCCATCAGGCGTTCACCGAGCTGCACGGCAAGCTGGCCGTGCGCTGGGTGCCGGTGCTGGCACTCGGCAATCCCGGCGAAGGCACGCCGCTCGCTCTTTCGGTGCTCGCCGCCGACGACCGCGTCGACGCGCTGGCCCGAGTCTTCGAAACGAAGAAGGCCGTGGTCGGTCCCGCCGCACCGGCGGAGCTCGGCGCCAAGCTCACCGAGAACCTCGAAGCCTTCTCCGCCGTCTTCGCCGCCGCCGGTCGCGGCCTGAAGCCGGGTGTTCCCACCCTCTTCGTGCCGCGTCCGGACGGGCGCGTCGTCATCATGGTCGGCTACGAGAAGGGCGACGACGCCCGGATCCGCTCGATCCTCGAGGGCGCGTGATGGCGAAGACCGTTTCCCTCGGGCGGTTCGGCGCGCCGTCGCCGCATCTCATGGTGCCGCCGAGCGTGCGCAGCGAAGAAATCGTTCGATTGATGCGCCGAGCTTCGATCCTCACCGGCATCCTCGCCGCCTCGATCGGCGCCAGCGCCCTGCTCGTTCCGCTGGCGCTCGCCCGCGCCGACGTGAAGCCCTTCGTCGTCGACGGTGGCCTCTTCGGTTGTGAAGCAACTATTCTGCGGGAGGAGCGTCCGTGAAGACCCCCGACCAGATCGCCGCGGAGACGGCCTCGGCCGTCGCCATGGCCAATCGGCTGTGGATCTGGATCGCCTTCCTGAGCCTGTTCCTCGCGCTGTCGCTCCTCTCCAACGTCACGCTGATCTACAACGCCTTCTGGCGCATGCCGATCAAGGCGTTCCTCTGGACCAGCGACGGCGCGGCGGTCTGCGAAGCGATCCCCCTCACCGAACCGTCGGTGTCGCAGGCCCGTCTCAAGGACCTCGCCGCCTCGGCCGCCGTCGGCCTCAACTCCTACGACTATGCCAACTGGCGCAAGCTCATCGACAATCAGCTGACGCAGTATTTCACCGCGCGCGGCCGCGAACAGTACAAGCAGGCGCTCTTCGCCTCCGGCATCATCGAGAAGGTGGTCCAGAACTACCAGACCGTCTCGGCCGTCACCTCCGACGCGGTCAACATCGCCGAGGAAGGCCGGATCCGCGGCCGCTACTACTGGAAGATCGAGGTCCCCCTCCAGGTCTTCTACAAGACCAACGCCGAGACCAAGCGCGAGAACCGTCTCCTGACGATGACGGTCGTCCGCGTCGACCCGAGCCCGATCAATCCCAACGGCATCGCCATCGACGGTCTCGTCTCCACCCAGCTCCTCGTGACCCAGGGGGTCTCCCCGTGACCATCCTTCGCGTATCCGCGTCCGTGATCGCCTTCGCGTGGTCCTCGGCCGTCGCCGTCGCCCAGACCGTGACGCCGGAGGCGCCTCCGACCGCCGTGGTGCCGCCGCCGATCGTCGCTCCACAGCCCGTCGTCGCACCGCCGGTCGCGCAGAACGGGCGGCCACCGGTGCGCGAGCTGACCGCCGGCGAACTCGCCGAACTGCGCGACCGCATGGTGCGCCAGTCCGGGGCCCAGATCCTCTCGCCGGGCGACATCGGCGTCATCCGCGATCGGGTCGTCGCCGCCGACGGGGCCGCGCGGCTCGGCACCGGCACGCCGCCGCAACCCCGCGCCCGCGTCCTCACCATCACGCCGGCCGCCGCGACCGCCGCACCCGATCAGTTGAACCTCGCCTTCGGCGTCGTGACGCCGGTCACCTTCACCGACGCGGCGAACCGGCCCTGGCCGGTCGCCTCGGTCGCCTACGATCCGCGGATGTTCGCCCAAGACGGCGCCGGATGCGGCGGCGGCACCGGCGGCGGCGGATCGGGTGGCCTCACCGACCGTCCTTCGACCGTCAACCTGATGCCCTGCCGCGTCGACACTTGGGGCAACGTCTCGATCCAGCTCGAAGGCTACCCCTGGCCGATCGTGCTGATGGTGCGCTCCGGCGCCCGCGAGCCGATCGTCGACGTGCCCGTCACCGTGCGCATCGCCAAGTCCGGCGCCTCGCCGCTCGCAGCCTCCGGCGTCTCGGGCGTTGCGACACCGACGACCACGGCGACCATCCCGAAGACGCCGATGGCCGGTGTCCCGAAATCTCCCGCCGGCATCGACGGCTCCCTGATCGCCTTCGCCGCCGGAACGCCGCCCACAGGCGCCCAACGCATTCGCGTCGCCGGCGACGGCGATGTGCAGGCCTGGCTCTTCC
>ERZ1645187.602-NODE-602-length-35286-cov-7.535523_pt1 | contig 35286 bp, 34 predicted proteins | sample MGYA00575352_ERZ1645187 | MGnify/ENA primary metagenome ERZ1645187 (study PRJEB40837, sample SAMN11349314) | freshwater sediment metagenome | isolation source: river sediment | host: Sediment | place: India: Wazaribad , New Delhi | collected 2017-02-21 ... | reverse complement strand
ATCCTCTGTGCTCAAATATCCCGCAGGGGGTCCGGGGGACGCGACGTCCCCCGGCCGTGGCCCATGGGGCAAGCCTAGTCGTCTCTGCCCACCTTCCGGAACGGGCCATAGGCGGTCAAGACCTCGATCTCCTCGTCCATCGCGCGCTTTTCCTGCTCCAGATACCGCGCGACCGCCTTGGCAAAGCCCGGATCGGCCAGCCAGTGCAAGGAATGGATGGCACTTGGCAGATAGCCCCGGGCCAGTTTGTGTTCGCCCTGTGCCCCGGCCTCGACCCGGGGCAGGCCATGGGCAATCGCCCAATCCACCGCCTGATAGTAGCACAGTTCGAAATGCAGGCAGGGATAATCGGCGACGCAGCCCCAATAGCGGCCATAAAGGCAGTCGCGCCCGATGAAATTCAGCGCCCCCGCCACGGGCCGGCTGCCGTCAAAGGCCAGCACCAGCAGCACATCGTCGCGCATGGTCGCATGGACCGCATCGAAGAAGTCCCGCGTCAGATAGGGCCGCCCCCATTTGCGGGTGCCTGTGTCCTGATAGAAGGTCCAGAAGGCATCCCAATGCGCAGGCTCGATCTGATCGCCGGTCAGGGCCCGGATGGTTAGCCCATGCGCCCGGGCGGTTTCCCGCTCCTTGCGGATCATCTTGCGCTTGCGACTGGACAGGGCGGCGAGGAATTCGTCAAAGCTGCCATAGCCCGGGTTTTCCCAGTGAAACTGCTGAGTCATCCGGCCCAGCGTGCCCTCGACCCCCTCCAGCGCCGCAGCCTCTTCGGGGGTGCAGAAGGTGACATGCAACGACGACAGGCCATTGCCGCGCGTGATGTCGATGGCAGCACGCAGCAGGGGCGCGCGATACTCCTCCGGCCCCAGAAAGCGCCGCCCGGTGGCCGGGGTGAAAGGCACGGCCACCTGCAGTTTCGGGTAATACCGCCCACCCGCGCGTTCATAGGCCTCGGCCCAGCCGTGGTCAAAGATGTATTCGCCCTGACTGTGGCCCTTGACGTAAAGCGGCATCGCGGCGACCGGCACCCCCGCCTTGCGCAAGACCAAGGGCCGCGCCTGCCAGCCGGTTCCCTCGCCGGTTGACCCCGACGCATCAAGCGCCAGCAGAAAGCGATGGGTGGTAAAGGGATCAATCGGCCTGCCGCCGTCTGCCGCCTCGGGGCAGGCCAGCGCATCCCAGTCGGCTGCGGAAAGGGCGGCCATGCCCTCCATCAGATCAACCGTGAGTGTCACATCCGCCCCTGTTCTGCCAAACCCGCCGCAAAGGATGGCCCCCAAAGGCCAAAGGTCAAGCCGGGAAGGCGGCCAGATACCCCTCGAAGGTCACATTGTCGGCCACCGCCCGCGCCTTGGCTTCTTCCGCGGCGGAACGGATGGTCCAGCACAAGATCGCGACCCCCGCGGCCTTCAAAGCCGCCACGCGGGGACGGGCAAGATCTGCAGCCTCATGGCTGATGAAACAGGCGCCCACCCGGTCATAATCGGCAATCTCGCGCAACTCGTCGCACCGTTCGGCCGCCAGCGGCTCCCAGTCGGACGCGACATAGGCCGAGGTCGTCAGACCGCGCGGAACGGCCGGGGCAAGACGGGCCATATGGGCCACGGCATGGGGGTTGAAGGACATCACGGCGACCGGCCCGGCATAGCCCGCCAGCGCGGCCGCCACCGCCGCCTCCAGCCGCCCGTCGGTTTCGGCCATGCGGTCGGTCTGGTCCTTGATCTCGATCAACAGGGGCACGCGGCCCGCAACCATCTGCAAGACCTGAGGCAGGGTGGGGATGCCGTCGTCACTGTCGCGCAGCTTGATCTGCATCAGATCGGCCGCATCCAGATCACGGACAAATCCCGTGACCTCGGTCAACCGCTCCAGCCATTCGTCGTGGAACACCATCGCCTGACCGTCGCGGCTGCATTGCACGTCGATCTCGATGCCATAACCGGCCCCGACCGCGGCTCGAATGGCCGCGGGCGAGTTTTCGGGCCGCCTGTCGCTGCGCTTGTGCAGCGCGCGATGGGCCAGCGGCAGGCGCAGGAACTCAGCGGGAAGGCGCATCGTCATGCGACCGGGGCAGGCGGATCTGGAAGATGCCTTCGATCTCGACAGCCACGCCCAGCGGCAACGACGCCGCCGACACGGCCGAGCGCGCATGCCGCCCGGCATCGCCCAGCACGGCCACCATGAAATCGGAGGCGCCGTTGATGACCTTGGGCTGATCGGTGAAATCGGCGGTCGAATTGACAAAGCCCACCAGCTTGACCAGCTGCACGACGCGGTCCAGGTCGCCGCCACAGGCCTTTTTCACCTGCGCCAGCAGCGAAATCGCACAGGATTTCGCCGCCTCGGCCCCGGCGGCCACGTCCAGATCGGCACCAAGCCGGCCCTTGATCAGGCCATCGGCGTTCTGGCTGATCTGACCCGAGACATGGACCAGATCGCCCACCACGACAAAGGGCACGTAATTGGCTGCAGGTGCGGGGGCATCGGGCAGGCTGACGCCAAGTTCGGCAAGCCGGGCTTCAACGTTGGACATGGGAAACCTCGTGTCAGGGATTTGCCGCGAAGCTAGCCGCGCCACCGCGCCGGGGCAAGCCCGACTTGTCCCCGGACCGGCCAGCGGATAGGTTGCGCCAGACCGGCGGCGGCCTTTCCGCGCGCCGCAGCCTCAGGAGACCCCATGAGCCAGCGCCTGCACCTTGTCTTTGGCGGTGAATTGGTGACGCCGACGAAAAACGTCTTTCGTGACGTCAATGCCATCCACATCGTCGGCATGTTCCCCGATTATGCCAGCGCCTTTGCCGCCTGGAAGGCCGAAGCGCAGCGCACGGTGGACAACGCCCACATGCGCTATTTCATCGCCCATATCCACCGCCTGCGCGACGAGGCCTCGGCCGCCTCGCCGACCGAGGAACTGGGCGCGTAATCCGGCACGGCCATGGCCCTTTCGCTTGGACGACGGCTTTACAATCTGACAGGCCGCCGCGAAGCCGCCGAGGGTCAGGCCTGGCAGCCGCGCCCCAAGGGGCCGTTGGTGTGGCTGCATGCGCCGCGCATCGAGGCGGCGCAGGGGCTGGCGCAACTTGCCCGGCGGCTGGCCGATGAGGATGGCGTCGCCACGCTTGTCACCGGCCCGCGCGACAGCGGCCATGTGGCCCCTCCGGCAGACCAACCGGCCGAGGTGAAGGCCTTCCTCAGCCATTGGCAGCCCGATGCGCTGTTGCTGGCAGACGGTGAAATCCGTCCGACCCTGCTGTTCGAGGCCGAGGCGCGGGGGATTCCGGTCCTGGTCGTTGACGGGCGCGAACCCTATCTCGTGCGCGGCCGGGATGGTTGGTTTCCGGGCCTTCTGCGCGATGCGGTGCAGACCCTGCGCCATGTCTTTGCACTGGACGAGGCCGCTGCCCGCGCCTGGCGCAAGGCCGGTGCCGCCCAGGTCGAGGCCGTGGGCCGGATGGAAGAGGTCTCGGCCGCGCTGTCCTGCCATGAGGGCGAACGCGCCGCCATGGCCGAGGTTCTCAAGGCGCGGCCCGTCTGGCTGGCCGCCGCCGTGCCCGAGGCCGAAGAGGCCGCCGTCATCGCCGCCCATCGCGCGGCGCTGCGCCTTTCGCACCGTCTGTTGTTGATCCTTGCGCCCGCCGACTGCGCCCGGGCCGAACCCTTGGCCGCCGATCTTGAGGCGCGCGAAGGCTGGCTGGTTGCCCGCCGCGCCCGGTTCGAAGAACCCGAGGACGAGACCTCGGTCTATCTGCCCGACAGTGCCGAGGAATACGGGCTGTGGTATCGGCTGGCGCCGGTCACCTATCTGGGGGGCAGTCTGGCCGGCCCCGGCGCGCTACGCAATCCGCTGGAGCCTGCCGCCCTGGGCTCTGCCATCATTCATGGGCCGCGGCCCGGGCCTTACGGGGCGGTGTTTGGTCGGCTGGGTGCCGCGCGCGCAGCCCGGGCCGTCGGCTCTGCCGCCGATCTGGCCGAGGCGCTGGGCGATCTTCTGGCGCCCGACCGGGCCGCGCTGGCGGCGCAGGCCGCCTGGGCGGTTGCCTCGGACGGGGCCGAGGTCACGGAAAAGGTGCTGGCCCGCCTGCGCCAGATGATCGGAGACACGTGATGCGCCCGCCCGCCTTTTGGCAGTATCCGCCCGACCGTCCCGGCCTTGTGGCGCGGCTTTTGTCGCCGCTTGGTCGGCTTTATGCCGCTGCGACCGCCCGCCGCTTGGCCGGGCAGGGCTATGGCGCGGCGGTTCCGGTCATCTGCATCGGCAATCTGAACGTGGGCGGCACCGGCAAGACGCCCACCGCGATTGCCCTTGTCGAACGGCTGATCGCACGGGGCCGCAAGGTGCAGGTTGTCAGCCGTGGCTATGGCGGCCGTCTGACTGGCCCGGTGCAGGTGGATGTGCTGCGGCACCGCGCCACCGATGTGGGGGACGAGCCGCTTCTCCTGGCCGCCTTCACCCCGACATGGGTCGCCCGCGACCGTGCCGCAGGCGTGCGCGCGGCCGAGGCGGCAGGGGCCGAGGTCATCTTGCTGGACGACGGGTTCCAGAACCCTGCTGTCCGGAAATCGCTGTCGCTGATCGTGGTCGATGCCGAACAGGGCTTTGGCAATGGGCGCTGCCTGCCCGCCGGTCCCTTGCGCGAACCCGTGGCGGTGGGGCTGGCCCGCGCCGACATGGTGCTGACCATCGGCCCGCCCGAGGCGCAAGCGGCTTTTTCGGCTGGCTGGGGCAGGGCGGTTTCGCTGCCGCGCCTGACCGCGCATCTTCAGCCGGTCGAAATGGGCATCGACTGGCGGGCCGAGCGCGTGATCGCCTTTGCCGGGATCGGCCGGCCGGAAAAGTTCTTTGCCACCCTGCGCGGTCTGGGCGCGCAGATTCTGCGGACCGAGGCACTGGACGATCATCAGCCGCTGTCCGACACCCTGATCCGCCGGCTTGAGGCCGAGGCGCTGCTGACGGGCGCCCAGCTGGTGACCACCGAAAAGGACGCCGCCCGACTGCCGCCCGCCTTCCGTTCCTCCGTCCTGTCGCTGCCGGTGCGGTTGCGGCTGGAGGATTGGACGGCGCTGGATCAGGCGTTTGATCGGCTGGGGCTTTAGCCGCCCGCGCCTGCAGGGTACTGCGGCAGGCCGTCGGTCAGATCATGGTAGTCGCCCTTTTCCGCCACGTAGACATGCCGGGCCAGATGGCCGCCGGTCGGATTATCGACCGCCGCCGCCGCCAACTGGAAACCGCCTGCGGCGTCCTGAACATAAAGCTTTGATCCGCAGGTCGGGCAGAAACCGCGCCGGTTTCCCATGCTGTCCTTGTATTCGTCAACCTGCCGAGCATGCCAGGTGATCGCCTCGGGCGTCACCGGAAAGCTGGCCGCGTAATGGCCCGAAGTCTTGCGGCAGGCGTGACAATGGCAGGCGGTGACGGCCCCCATCGGGCCGGGCATGGTAAAGCGGTTTGCCCTGCACAGGCAGCTCCCCTGCAACAGAGGCACGAGGGGCCCCGCGTTGGGCAGGGCGCTGCCAGCGGGGCTGTAGTAATCACCCGCATCCTCGTTATGCCAGCTTTCCCCGACATGCAGGCCGGTTTCGCCATCAAACGCCCCACCCGCGATGGAAATGCGGTCCTCGCCCACCGGTTGCCAGAACAGGAACGCCCCGCATCCGCCGCAAAACCCGCGCCGGGCCTTGTCCGAGGCGTCATACCACCGCAGGCCCTCGGCACGGATCAGGCGGAAATCCTTGTGCCAGGCAAAGGTCGCGGCCCAGAAATGGCCCGACTGTTTGCGGCACTGGCTGCAATGGCAGGCGATCACATGGCGGTCTGGCACGGCCTCGAATTCCACCAGGCCGCAAAGACAGGATCCGTGCATCATTCTGCCTTTTCAAAGACTTCGGCCAAAAGCGGCACGAGCCAGTCCTCGTCGGCCTGCCTAAAGGCGGCTGGCGTGTCGCTGTCGATGTCCAGCACGCCCAGAAGCCGGCCCGCGCCGTTCCAGACTGGCAGCACCAGCTCCGACCGGGTCGAGGAGGAGCAGGCGATATGGCCGGGAAAGGCATCGACATCAGGCACATTCTGCACTTGCCCCGTGCGCGCACAGGCCCCGCAAACCCCTCGGGAAAACGGGATGACAAGGCAGCCATGGCCGCCCTGATAGGGGCCGATCTTCAGCAGATCGGGCGCGACGACCCGGTAAAAGCCGGTCCAGTCGGCAAAGGGATGGGCGTGGTGGATTTCGCAGGCCAGTGTCGCCATCAGCGCCACCGTATCGGTTTCGCCATGGCAAAGCGCCCGGATGGTTTCGGTGACGGCCCTGTAATCCATGCTCAATACCCCAAAGCGCAGCCATCCTTGCGCGGGTCAGAGGCCCCGACCAGCACGCCATCCTGCCCGATCAGGATGGCCTGACCGCCACCGATCGGCTCGTGCGCGACCGACACCTCATGCCCCATCGCCGCCAGTTCGGCCCGGACCTTTTCTGAATAGCCGCGTTCAACCCCCATGCCCTCGGCCCCCGAAAAGCAGCGCGGCGCGTCGATGGCCTCCTGCGGGTCCAGCCCGTAATCGACCATATTGCTGACAAAACGGGCATGACCGCAAGGCTGATAGGCCCCACCCATCACGCCAAAGGGCATGGTCACCCGGCCGTTCTGCTTCAACATGCCGGGGATGATGGTGTGCATCGGCCGCTTGCCCGGCCCGGCCTCGTTCGGGTGGCCGCGTTCAAGAGTAAAGCCCGCGCCGCGGTTCTGGAAGTTGATCCCGAACTTGGTCGAGGCAAGGCCCGACCCAAAGCCCCAGAAGATCGAATAGATCAGGCTGACCGCCATCCGGTCGCGGTCAACGACGGTGATATAGATTGTATCCTTGTGCACCGCCTCGGTCAGGGGCTTGGCCGCGGCCAACGCGCGGTTCGGGTCGATCAGCGCGGCCAGCCGTGCCGCCGTTTCCGGGGCCAGCATGTGATCCAGCCGGCTGGTCGGATCGGCGATGAATCGGTTGCGGGCGTCATAGGCCAGCTTGGCCGCCTCGGCCTCGATATGGGCGCGCCGGGTGCCGAAAGGCTCCATCGCGGCAAGGTCGAAATGCGACAGGATGTTCAGCATCAGGATGGCCGTCGCCCCCTGACCGTTCGGCGGGTGTTCATAAAGGTCGACACCCTTGTAGGGGCCGTGGATGGGCGTGGTGTAATCGGTTGTCACGGCCGCGAAATCGTCCAGCGTATGGCTGCCGCCCAAGGCCCGAAGCGACGACACCATGTCCTCGGCCACCTCCCCTTCGTAGAAGCCATTGCGCCCCGCGCGGGCGATGCGGCGCAGCACTTCGGCCTGTGCCGGCGCGCGGAAGATCTGCCCGACCGTCGGAACCTTGCCCGCGATCAGGTAGTGGTCGCGCGCCGCGCCCTGCAGCGCCGGGGCGTCATCGGCCCAGTCGAAGGCGACGCGCGGGGCAACGGGCACCCCTTCCTCGGCATAGTGGATCGCGGGGGCCAGAACGCGGTCCAGCCCCAGTTTGCCATGGTCCTGCGACAGGCGGCAGAAGGCATCGATCGCGGCGGGCAGGGTGACAGGCTCGATCCCGCGGATCGGCACCGTCTGATGGCCCTTGGCGCGCATCGCCTCGGCGTCATAACCGGCAGGCGACCGACCCGAGCCGTTCAGGCCAAGAATCTCTTCCGACCCGGCCGGTTTCAGCAGAACAAAGCAATCCCCGCCGATGCCGCACATCTGCGGCTCGGCAATGCCCAGAACGAAAGCCCCGGCAAGCGCCGCATCCACCGCATTGCCCCCGGCCTGCAGGGTGTCGATCGCAACCTTGGCCGCCAGCGGGTGCGACGTGGCGCAGACGCCATTGGTGGCAAAGACCGCCGAGCGGCCGGGAAGATGGAAATCGCGCATAAAGAAGCCCTCCGAAGCTGTCAGCCTAGGAGGGCATCCGGCATTTGCCAAGGCCGGGTTGCGGTCTGGCCGATGATGAAGTGCCCCGGCGCGGCGAACTGGGTGGGGGCTTTGATCCGCCGCGCCGAGGGAAGCTTTATGCAGCTACAGGTCTGTTATCGGCGCGATCCGGGGCGGTTTTAGGGGGAAATTTCGGCAATTCCGCGTCAACACCAGAAAAATGCAAACAGTCCGGGCCTAGTGGGGCAATTGTCTTGCGGGGAGCAGGAACGACAGGTGGTTCACCCCGTTATCGCGCCGATAGCTCAGGTCTTGGGTCAGGCTGCGAATCAGGAACCATCCGAATCCGCCCTCCGGAAGGTCGGCGATTTCGGCAAGGTCGGCTTGCCGACCTGCGGGCAGATCAAGCCCCGGCATCGCCGCGCCCTGATCGCAGACCTCGCAGCGCAGATCAGCCCCTTCCCGTCGCAGGGTCACACAGACCCTGCCCGGAAAGGCGGCGTAGGCGTGTTCGACGACATTGTTCAGAACTTCGGCCAGGACGATCTCGAGGTTGCTGACCTGTTCGGGGGAGAGCGCCCGCCCGAGAGGGCCCGAGACCAGCGACTGCAATAGCTCGCGCACCGCTTCGGCCGTGCCGGGAATGATGCAACGGGTCTGGCCGGCGTTTGCCCCGGCTGGCGGTTCGGACGGCAAGGCCGCATCACCCCGCATGCCGCAGGCCATCCGGCACGGCGTCATGGATGGTGAAGATGCTGTCCATTCGCGTCAGGCGGAACACTTTCTGAACCGTCGGCGTCAGGGCCGAAAGCTCCAGCGTGCGGTCGGGTTGCAGGGCCTTCAGAACGGCAACCACGGCCCCCAGGCCCGAACTGTCAAGGAAAGCCACCTTGGACATGTCCAGCACCACGCGGGGGGCGGCGCTGTTGCGCGTCAGATCGCGCATCATGTCCTTGAACCGGATCGCCCCTGCCGCATCAATGCGATCCTGCAGGGCCCGGATGACAAGGATCCCCCCACTTTCCTGAGCATGAAGTTCCATCCCGATTGTCCTTTCCCGACGATTGCTTTCGGTCAGGCTAGGCGCGACAGGTTACCGAAGGGTAAGCCCCGGAAGGGAAAATCAATTCAATTGGAATTGAAGCGGATAGCGGCCATCCTCGAAGTCGCCGAAGAGGTCAGGCAGGTCAGGATGGCTGACCGGTTCGCCCGTGTCATCGGGCACAAGATTCTGTTCCGAGACATAGGCCACATAGTAGCTTTGGTCATTCTCGGCCAGAAGATGATAGAAGGGCTGGTCCTTGGCCGGGCGGACATCCTCGGGGATGGCGTCATACCAAGCCTCGGTGTTCGAGAACATCGCATCGACGTCGAACACCACGCCACGAAACGGATGCTTCCGATGACGCAGGACCTGCCCGATATGGTATTTGGCCGCGGTCTTCAGCATGGGCGAACCTTCTCTTTCCATGGTTACTAATCCCGGAAGGCAAGGCTTGTCCACTCCCCTGCCGCGCTGGGGGGGAAACAGTTTGTCGTGATTCGGTCGGGAATTGTGGCGAAAGTTGGCCGAAAACCGGGGGGCAGCTGACAGAAAACTGAAGGCAAGCGATGGCTTGGGGCATTTCCCTTGCCGCGCTTTTGGCCTATCCTGCCGTCAAAACAAGAACGTGAGGGGCAAATGAGCAGAACTCTCCGTGCGTCGATCCTTGTCTTGCTTCTGGCCTCTTGCGGGGGCGGGGGCGATTACAAGGCGCCGCGCAATCTGGACGATGCCTGCGCGATCCTCGCGCAGCGTCCTGCCTATTGGAAGGCGCTGAAGAAGACGGAACGCAAATGGGGCATCCCCGTGGCAGTCCAGATGGCGGCGATCTATCAGGAATCGAAATTCGTCGGCAACGCCCGCACCCCGCATCGCTTTGCGCTGGGGGTCATTCCGATGGGGCGGCAGTCTTCGGCTTATGGCTATAGCCAGGCGCTGGACGGCACATGGGAGGAATACCAGAACGAGGAAGGCGGCCGCCGGTCACGCCGCGACCGGATCGAGGATGCCACCGATTTCATGGGCTGGTACATGCACAATTCGACCGAGCGTCTGGGCATCTCGAAGTCCGATGCCGAGGGCCAGTATCTGGCCTATCACGAAGGCCGCACCGGCTATGCCAACCAGTCCTATCTTGGCAAACCCTGGCTGGTCGAGGTTGCGGCCGCGGTTGGTGCGCGGGCGGTGATGTATGACAGCCAGCTGGCCTATTGCCGGTAGGCCAGCCTAGTTCTGCACCTTTCGCCGGCCCTTTTCCTCGCTGATGCTGAACAGGCTGGCCTTGAGATCGCCAACCGCGGTCAGTTCGCCCAGAATGACCGTGGTCTGCTGGCCGAGGTCGTCGGTGATGACCCATTGCCGCAGCGTGACGGGGCTGGCGGTGAACACCAGTTCGATCGTGCCGTATTCCGGATGTTCGGGGTCCTGCGCCACGACGCGGGTGGTGTTTTCCACCTCTTTATGGCCCACCACCATCCTGGCCTCGCCAAGATCGATCTTGGGGGCAAGGATCAGGTTCAGGGGGGTCCGCTTCAGCGGATATTCTTCGGCCGGCTGGTTCGACTTGGCGTCAAAGATCGCCACGGTCTCGGCCGAGGCCAGCACAAGGCTGCGGTCCGGGGGCGCGTATTCAAACCGCACCCGGCCGGGACGTTTGATATAGATTCTGCCCAAGGACACGGTGCCATCGGCATTCACCTGTGTGAAGTCGGACTGCACGGTTTCCAGCCGGTTCAGATAGGCCGAAATCTCGGCCAGCGGGATCTTGTCCGCCAGCGCGGGCAGGGGCGGGACCAGAAGGGCGAGGGAAACGAGAAGGGCGCGAAACGGTTTCATGCGCCCAATATAGGCCATCGCCCGGCGCCTTGCATCCCCCAGCCCATCAACTGGCGGAGAGATGCCGAGAGGGGGAGGTGAGGTTTCAAGTAGAAGTGCGTCATAATCGGGTAGATTATCCTCTTGAACGCATTAAGAATAAATCGCGCCGTTCACTCTAGAGAGATAGTCGAGTATTTTGGTATCAGTTGTGCAATTCGAGTCGATAAATGCGATTCGTTGCTCCAATAATTTGCGGTCTCGGGCCGCGCGAGATGTATAGGTTCCGCCGCCTTTGGCGATCTTTTCTTCTACGTCCTCTCGTGATCGTGAATAGTAGTGATTTAGTTGAATTCGAGAGGCTGAGAGTGAGATAGGTTTAAGAGCAGAGGTAAACAGAAAACGATCTCCGCGATCATTCCACGCGTATGGCCCGTTGTTTACTTTTATTCTATGAACGTGCAAACGAGTGACTGTGAACGGATCAAAGATACACTTTACATTGAATAGCCCCCTAACTCCTTCTTTGGAGCTAGCGGTAAGCCTTTGAGTGTAAGCTTCTATGGTGGGCTTTGGGGGCCTTTGGGCGTGCCCAGATGTGCCAAACATAACCCAAGGAAGAACGATCAAAGGAATACCATCCAGCTCTCGAAGTGCGTCCGAAATGGTGATATCTTCAACCGGAACCAGATACTCATCAATGTCTAGAAATGACATCCATCTAAATCTATGAGAAAAATTCTCCAGACAATGGCCATACGCAAGAATTTGATTGTTGATCGCGACGCGTGATGCTAGACTTTTCAGTCGTTGCGACCAAGGGAAGACAGTTACCTTTGCCCGCTTGCACGCTTTTTGTGCGATAAGGATGGTGTCGTCTTCGCTTCCATCATCATAAATGAAAAAGTGATCAACTCCTGCCATTTCATGAAACTTAAGCCACTCATCAATATAAAGAGACTCGTCTCTTACGATGGCTCCAATCGCTATTCCGCTCCGCTCTCCACCGCTTCGGACCGTGAAGTCGAGCGTATTGATTGGTGCCAGTTTTGGTCGGAAAACTCTTGAAAATAGATCGAGCATAGATGCGATTCCTCTCTAGCCTGTGTGTTCACCGCTCTGGCACCAGAATTTCGCGCTTGCCCACATGGTTCGCGGCGGTGACGACGCCTTCTTCTTCCATCTGCTCGACCAGACGCGCGGCCTTGTTGTAGCCGATTCCCAGCTTGCGCTGGATGTAGGAGGTGGAGCATTTGCGGTCCTTGGCCACGATTGCCACGGCCTGATCGTAAAGCGCATCGTCAGAGCTTTCGCCGCCGCCAAGGCCCAGAACCATGTCGATATCGTCGGCGCGATCATCCTCGGGGCCTTCGACGACGCCCGACATATAGCTGGGCGGACCGAAGGATTTCAGGTGGTTCACCACCTCTTCAACCTCTTCATCCGACACGAAGGGCCCGTGGATACGCGAAATCCGCCCGCCGCCGGCCATGTAAAGCATGTCGCCCATGCCCAGAAGCTGTTCTGCCCCCTGTTCGCCAAGAATGGTGCGGCTGTCGATCTTGGAGGTCACCTGGAAGGAAATCCGGGTGGGGAAGTTGGCCTTGATCGTGCCGGTGATGACGTCCACCGACGGCCGCTGGGTGGCCATGATGAGGTGGATGCCAGAGGCCCGGGCCATCTGCGCCAGACGCTGGATGCAGGCTTCGATCTCTTTGCCCGCCACCATCATCAGGTCGGCCATTTCGTCAACGATCACAACGATATAGGGCAAGGACACCGGCGCGAATTCTTCGGTTTCGAACACCGGATCGCCGGTTTCCTCATCGAAACCCGTCTGGATGGTGCGCTTGAACATCTCGCCCTTGGCGAGCGCCTCTTTCACGCGGCCATTGTAGCCTTCGATGTTGCGAACGCCCATCTTGGACATCTTGCGATAGCGCTCTTCCATCTCGCCCACGACCCATTTCAGGGCCACGACCGCCTTTTTCGGGTCGGTCACAACGGGCGACAGAAGGTGCGGGATGCCGTCATAAACCGACAGTTCCAGCATCTTGGGGTCGATCATGATCAGGCGGCATTCCTCGGGCGTCAGCTTGTAAAGGAGGCTCAGGATCATCGTGTTGATCGCCACCGACTTGCCCGACCCCGTGGTCCCGGCAATCAGAAGGTGGGGCATCTTGGCGAGGTTGGCCACAATGGGATCACCGCCGATGTCCTTGCCCAAAGCCAGCGGCAGGCGCAGGTTCGAATCGCCAAAGTCGCGGGCGGCAAGGATTTCGCGCAGCACCACCTTTTCGCGATGCGCATTGGGCAGTTCGATGCCAATCACCGTGCGGCCGGGCACGGTGGACACACGCGCCGACAGGGCCGACATCGACCGAGCGATGTCATCGGCCAGACCGATCACGCGGGAGGCCTTCAGGCCCGGCGCCGGCTCCAGCTCATACATCGTGACCACCGGGCCGGGGCGGACCGAGGTGATCTCGCCCTTGACGCCGTAATCATCCAGCACGGTTTCCAGCATGCGGGCGTTTTCTTCCCGCGATTCATCGGAAAGCGCGTGGCGCTGGATGCTGGCGGGGTTGGTCAAAAGCGAAAGCGGCGGCAGTTCATAGCTGCTGACGGTTTCGTCAAAGCGCAGGCGAGGCTGGGCCTCGTCCATCGCGCGGCGCGAAGGGGTGGCGGGTTTCTTCACCGCATGCTGCACCACCGGGCGACGGTCCAGCGTGACGGGCGTCACGCGGGCCGTGGGGGCGGGCATGGGGTCGGCCGCGACGGTCTCATCCCAGTCGGTGCCGATGTCGTCATCCGCGTCAAAGCCGTTGGCGGTGTCAAAGGCTTCGGGCAGATCATCGTCGAAAGCCTCGGGCGCAAAGGCGTTCGGCTCTGGCGTTTTCGCGGCCTCGGGCGCGGCCGGGCGCGTCTGGGGCTGCACTGGGGCCGGCCCAGCCGCTGGTTGCGTCACAAGGACGGGCTTCGGCGCGACGGCGGGTTTAGAGGCAAGCACGGGCGGTTCGGCGCGCAGGCCGGGCGCCGCCATCGGCGGGGGCGTGGGCTTTGACCGCGGCAGCACGATCAGCGGTTGGGGGCTGCGCGGGCGGGTCAGGGACGGTTCCCGCCGCTGGATCGCGGCGGCAATCGGGCTAAGGGCCGAGTCCGGCGCGCGGGTGCGGGCGCGCACGGCGTCGGTGATGCGGGCCTTGATCCGGTCATCATCGGGCAGGTCATCAAAGTCGCGGTCCTCGGCAAGGACCGGTTCCACCAACTCGGGCTCGGGCTCGACGCTGCGGCGCAAGAGGGCGGGCATGCGGGCCAGAAGGCCCACCTTCTCGCGCGAGGGGGCGTAATGGGCTGCCTCGGCCAAGGGGGCTGCATAGGCAGGGTCGGCCCGCAGCGGCGCCGGGGCCATCGCGGCGGGGCGGCTAAAGGGGGGCGGGGCAAGCGGGGCCTCGTCAGGCACCACCGGCGGCGGGCTGCGGCGCACCACGGCGCGGGTCGTTTCGGGTTGAACCGCCGGTTCGGCCCCCAGCGTGGCCGATGCCTTGCGCCGGTCTTGCAGCGCATGGGCGGCGCGCGCGGTGCCTTGCGCGCCCTTGCTGGCAGCCCCCAGAAGGGCCGAATAGGTCATCACAAGACTGGTCAGCATGAAGGCCGCAAGGCCGCGGATTTCCGGCACGGTAAAGCCCATCACAAAGGCCGTCAGCACCACCAGAACCAGACCCATGCCCAGCGACAGAAGTTTCAGCGCCAGCCCGGCGCCGACAGGCAAAAGCCCCAGCGCCGCGCCGACGACCGTATCCCCGAACAGTCCGCCCAGACCAAAGGAATGTGTCCAGTCCGCCCCCGGTACCAGCGTGGCGCAATAGATCGAGGCGACCGCAATGGCGATCACGGCAAAGACCATCCGGCTCAGCACCCGCTCGGCCCCGCGATGGGTCACAAAGCGCGCGCCCCAGGCCATCAGGATCAGCGGCACCGTCCAGACGCCCTTGCCGCCGATGATGACAAGGGTCGAGGCGACGGCGGCGCCAAGACCGCCAAGCGCGTTGGAAACCGGCTTGTCCGAGGCGACCATCCAGCCCGGATCTTGCGGCGAATAGGTCCAGAGCATCACGACGAATGCAAGCCCGAGGCCGATCAGCCCCAGTCCGAACAACTCGCGCGAGCGCCGCTCCAGCATGGCCTGCGTGCCCTGATCCAGCAAAGGATCCCGCTGACGGATCTGATAGGATGCCATGTTACGCCTCACCGATAGAGACAGTCGCGAAGCGTGACGAGCCCGCGCTGCATTTCTTCTTTTGGGGCCACAAGGGCGACCCGGATATATGTCTTGCCGGGGTTGTCGCCCCCGACCTCGCGCGACAGGTAGGCGCCGGGCAGAACCCGCACCCCGGTTTCGCGCCACAGCTTCAAGGCGGCCGCCTCGCTGTCCTCGACCGGCAGCCACAGGAAGAACCCGCCCTCGGGGCAGGAAAAGCCCTGCAGGCCGCTGAAGATCTGATCCGCCGCGCGGAACTTGTCCTGATAAAGCGCGCGGTTTGCCACGACATGGGCCTCATCCGCCCAGGCCGCCTCGCTGACGCGCTGGATCGGCAGGGGCAGGGGGGCGCCGGCAAAGCTGCGCAGCTTGCGCATCCGGGCAATCCCCTCGCGCCCGCCCGCCACAAAGCCCGACCGCAGGCCCGGCAGGTTCGACCGTTTCGACAGCGAGTGGAACGAGAACACCCGCTCGGGGTTGGCCCCCACCTCGGCCGCCACCTCCAGCGCGCCGGGGGGCGGGCTGTCGCGCCAGATCTCGGCATAGCATTCGTCGGCGAAGATCAGGAAATCATGCTTTTCGGCCAAGGCCAGCAGGGTTTTCCAATACTCGCGGCTGGCCACGGCACCCTGGGGGTTCGCGGGCGAGCAGATATAGGCCACCGTCACGCGGTTCAGAACCTCGGCCGGCAGGCTGGCGTAATCGGGCAGAAAGCCGGTGGCGGCGGTCGCGGGAACGTAAATCGGTTCCGCCCCCACGGTCAGCGCGGCCACGGCATAGACCTGATAAAACGGGTTCGGCATCAGCACCGCGGGCTGCGCGCCGTTCTTTGTCTCGGGGCAGGTGGCGATCAGGGCGTTATACAGCCCTTCGCGCGTGCCGTTCAGCACCATCACCTGATCTGCCGCCAGATCGGCGCCATAGCGGCGTTTGATCCAGCCGGTGATGGCCGACAGAAGTTCGGGCGTGCCGTCGTTCGGAGGGTAGACGCCAAAGCCAGACAGGTTCGCGGCCAGAATGGGGCCGACGAAATCGGGCATGGGGTGGCGCGGCTCGCCAATGGTCATGGCGATGGGGTCGCCGCCGGGGGCGTGCGAATCAAGAAGTTTCCGCAGGCGCGGAAACGCATAATCCGGCAGGTTCGAGAACCGCTCAGGAAACGCCATGTGATGCCTCTTTGCCGGGGTCGTCTCGCCCCGTTTTGGCAAAGATTAGACAAGCGCGGCGGTCAGGTCCAGAAAAACCCTTGGGGAAGATGGGCTTGGGGGCAGAGGTTGTGGCTTTTTCGCCCGGCAATTGCGACGGCAGCGGTCAGGGGCGCGGCCCCGACGGGGATTTGCGCCCTCAAATCGCCTTGCCGGTCAGCAGCCTTGGCACCTCGCCGGTCAAGCCGGCCGCCTGCCGCATGAAGCCGCGCCGCAGGCCGGGCAGGGCATTCACCGCGCCAAGCCCCAGATCGCGGGCAGCCCGCAAGAGTGGATTGTCGTTGGAAAACAGGCGATTGACGCTGTCCATGCCAAGGGCCAGCGTGGTGCTGTCGAACCGCCGCCAGCGCTCATAGCGTTCCAGCACATCGATAGCGCCGATGTCCTCGCCCCGCCGGGCGGCAAGGATCAGCACCTCGGCCAGCGCGCCCACATCGCGGAACCCAAGGTTCAGACCCTGCCCGGCGATGGGGTGCACCCCGTGGGCGGCATCGCCCACCAGCGCAAGGCGGGGTTTCACAAAGGTTTCGGCCAGCGTCAGGTTCAGCGGATAGGTGAACCGCGCCCCGGCAAGGGAGATTTCGCCCAGGAAATCGCCAAAGCGCGGGCGCAAGGCCGCCAGATAGCTGGCATCATCCAGCGCCTGAATGGCGGCTGCGGCCGCGTCGGTTTCACTCCAGACGATGGAGGAATGGTGCCCGCCGGGCAAAGGCAAGATGGCCAGCGGGCCCGAGGGCATGAAATACTGATGCGCCGTTCCCTGATGGTCACGCTCATGCCGGACGGCGGTGACAAGCGCGGTCTGGCCATAGCCCCAGCCCTGCCGCCGGATGCCCGCCCGCTGCGCCACGCCCGAGGTGCGGCCATCGCAGCCCACCAGAACCCGCCCGCGCAGGGTCTTGCCCGAGGCCAGCGTCACCGCCACGCCTTGGGGGGTAATCTCTTGCGCCTGAACCGTTTCGCCCGAAAGAAGCGTCAGGTTCGGGCTTTGGCGCATGGCGTCAAGGAAGGCCGCGTAAAGATGGCGGTCCTCGACCATGAACCCCATCGGGCCTTCTTCCAGTTCGGCCGCGTCGAAGGTCAGGAAGAACGGGCAGGGCGCCTCGCCGGGGCGGCCGTCGCTGGCCTTGATCTTCAGGATGGGCTGGACCTTGCCCTCAAGCCCCGGCCAGACGCCGATGGCCGACAACAGCCGTTTCGAGGCGATGGCCAGCGCATAAGCGCGGCCATCAAAGCCCGCTTCGGCACGGGCAGGCGCGGGACGCGCGTCGATCACGGCCACCCGCAGGCCTGCCTGCGCCAAAGCCAGCCCCAGGGCCGGGCCATTCAGCCCGCCGCCCACGATCAGAATGTCGGCATCATGTTCCATGCTGCAAATATGGTGTCCGGGGCGGGATTGTCCATGCGCCGCCTTGCCGCTAGCCTGAGGTCAAACCGGAGGGACCCCGATGTCGAAAACCTGGACCAACATGACCGCGTCAGATCTGGGCCGCGCCATTGGCAAGGGCACGATCAACCCGGTGGAGTTGACCGAGTTCTTTCTGGACAGGGTGGAAAGCCATCCCCTTTCAGAGCGTATCTATGCCCGCGCGACGCCGGTCCGCGCCCGGGGCGAGGCGATGGGCGCCGCCAGCCGCGCCAAGGCCGGATCGCGCAAGGGGCTGCTGGACGGGGTTCCGGTCAGCTGGAAAGACCTGTTCGACACGGCCGGTGTGTCAACCGAGGCGGGCTCGGCATTGCTGAAGGGCCGCGTGCCCGAGGCGGACGCCGCCGTTCTGCGCGCGGCCACGGGCGAGGGATTGATCTGCCTTGGCAAGACCCACATGTCGGAACTGGCGTTTTCCGGTCTGGGCCTGAACCCGGTCACGGCGACAAGCCCTTGTATCAACGATGAAAAGGCGGTGTCGGGCGGGTCATCTTCGGGTGCCGCGGCCTCGGTGGCCTATGGGCTGGCGCCTGCCGCCATCGGGTCGGATACGGGCGGGTCGGTGCGTATTCCGGCGGCATGGAATGATCTGGTCGGGCTGAAAACCACGGCAGGACGGCTGCCGCTGACCGGGGTTGTTCCCCTGTGCGAGACCTTTGACACGGTGGGGCCGCTGGCCCATTCGGTCGAGGATTGCGCGCATCTGCTGGCTGCGATGGAAAACCGCAAGGCACCCGATCTGGAGGGGGCAAGCCTGTCGGGCGCGCGCCTGCTGGTGATGGAAACCGTGGCGCTGGACGATCTGCGCGAACGCCCTGGCCGCGGCTTTGCCGATGCGCTGCAGCGCCTGTCACGGGCGGGCGCGCGGATCGAACACGGACGCTTTCCCGATCTGACCGAGGCGATGGGGCTGACCTCCATCCTGTTCACCGCCGAGGCCTATGGCATCTGGGGCCCCACCATTGAAACCGCGCCGGACAAGATGTTCCCCCGGATTCTTGAACGTTTCCGGGCGGGTGCCGCCTTCAAGGCCGCCGATTACGTTGCGGCCTGGCGGCGACTGGGGGTGATCCGCCGGCTTTGGGCCGAGGCGATGGCGGGCTATGATGCGGTGCTGGTACCCACCTCGCCCATCCTGCCGCCCGACGCGGCGCGGCTCATGTCGGATGACGCCTATTATGTCAGCGAAAACCTTCTGTCGCTGCGCAACACCCGCATCGGCAATCTGATGGGGCTGTGCGCGCTGACCCTGCCGACGGCGCAGCCCTCCTGCGGGATCAGCCTGATGGCCGCGCCCCTGCGCGAAGATCACTTGCTGCGTCTGGGCAGTGCGGCGGAACGCGCGCTTGCCTGAGCCGCCTCAATCGATCTTCCGGGCCTCGCTGACCAGCATGATCGGGATGCCGTCGCGGATCGGAAAGGCCAGATGGGCGGCCTTTGAAATCAGCTCGTCCGCCTCGGCGTCATAGGTCAGCACGGCATGTGTCACGGGACAAACCAGAGCCTCGAGCATGCGGCGGTCGGTTTCGGGATCGGTCATTGCAGCACCTCGTCGCCGTTGCCCGAGCGCAGCGCGAATTCCAGCAGCGTGACCAGCGTCTCGCGCCGGGTCGCCAGCGAGGGCGCCTCAAGCAGGGCCTGCTTGTCCTCGGGGGGGAAGGGCAACAGCATGGACAGCGCGTTGATCAGCAGTTCCGGTTCGGCCTCTTTCAGGCTGCCCCAGTCGGTGCCCAGTTTCTGATGGGTGAAATAGCGCGCCAGAAGCGACAGCAGCGCCGGACGGTCAAGGCCCGGATCCTCTTCGGTCGGGCCGGTGTCGCGGGCGAAGGCCGCCCAATCCACCACCGCGCGGCGATAGGGGGTAAACCCGCCCTGCACCTCGTCGCGCAGGCGGAACCGGCTGATCCCCGAGAGGGTTATCATATACCGCCCATCCTCGGTTTCGGAAAAGGCCGTCACGCGGCCCGCGCAGCCGATGGCCGAAAGCAGCTTCTCGCCGCCTGGGCCCTGACGGGGCTGGATCATGCCGATCAGCCGGCCCGGCGTTTTCAGACAATCCTCCAGCATCGCCAGATAGCGCGGCTCGAAGATGTGCAGCGGCAACCGGGCCCGGGGCAGCAACAGCGCGCCGGGCAGCGGAAACAGCGGAAGAATTTCAGGCAGGTCGATGGATATGGTCATGCCTCAGATGTAGGGCGCGCGCGGGCTTTGGCAAAGGCCGGTCACATGACATTCGCGGCCCCCCGGTCAGGCGGCGGCCCTTGCCCACAGGGGCAAGGGCGACTGCCTTAGGCGAAGATCATCGACGACAGGCGGCGGCGGCCCGCCAGAACGATGGGGTCTTGCGGCTTCATCGCCTCGAAAATGGTGAAAAGCTGGGCCTTGGCCGCGCCATCGTTCCACTCACGATCCAGCTTGAACAGATCCAGCAGCGTGTTCACCGCCCCCTCGACATCGCCCGAGGCATGCAGCGCCGTTGCCAGATCGAACATCGCCTGACGGTTGGAAGGGTCTTTCGCCAGAACGGCGCGCAACTCGTCCACCGGGCCGGCCTTGGCGGCCTGACGGGCCAGTTCGATCTGGGCGCGGGCGGCCTCGAGCTCTTTGGATTTGGCAATCTCGGCGGGGGCGGCGCTGACCAGCGCCTCGGCCTTGTCCATCTCGCCCAGCGCCAGATGCGCCCGGATCAGGCCGCCATAGGCGGCTGCGTTGCCCGGCTCTTCCTCCAGGATCGCGGCGAAGGTTTCGGCGGCATCGGCCGCAGCCCCTTCGGCCAGCATCTCTTCGGCGGCGGCCAAGGCATCGGCCAACCCGCCATCGGCGCTGCCACCGGACAGCTTGGCCAGGCCCTCGATGAATTTCTTGATCTCGGACCCCGGGATTGCGCCCTGAAAGCCGTCAACCGGCTGGCCCTTGAAGAAGGCATAGACCGTGGGGATCGACTGGATGCGCAGCTGGCCGGCCAGCATCTGGTTCTGGTCGACGTTGATCTTGACCATCCGCACCGCGCCCTTGGCGGCCGTCACCGCCGCCTCAAGCGCGGGGCCAAGCGTCTTGCAGGGGCCACACCAGGGCGCCCAGAAGTCGACGATGACCGGAACCGTCGCCGAAGGTTCGATCACATCCTGCATGAAGGTCTGTTCCGAGCCGTCCTTGATCAGGCCGGCGGTCGCTTGGGTGTCGGGGGTGCCGAACATGTCTGTCCTCATCGGAAATGCGCTTGCCCCCTATATGCGCCGGACGGGGGCGGATTTGAAGGGGGGAAGCCGCATTGCGCGCCCGGTCATGCAGGGCTGGCGCTGCCTTGCCATCGGTCCTTACGGGCCAAGATGTGACCAGCCGCACCGCGCGGCCAAGGCCTGGACCGGGTGATCGGTGCCCAAAGCCATGCCTTCGCGCACAGGGGCCGACCGGCGGTTGCGCCAGCGGTCGCGCAGAAGGTGCAGGCCAGAACGGCTGATCTTGGTGATTGGCGTGCGCAGGGGCAGGGCGGTGGCCCATTTGCGTTGGATAAAGCGGTAGGCCGCATCAAAATCGGGGCCAAGCGCGTCATGGTAGCGGTCATTGTGGATGCAGGGCAATGCCCCGGCATAGGCCCCCCGGCCGGCCGCGCGGGCGGTCTGCACGATGTCGGTGCCATACATGTGCCAGCCCGGAAGGGCCTCGTCAAAGCACAGCCCCGCATCGCGGCGCAGGACGATGAGCAATTCGTCAAACGCCTGCACCGGGGCAGGCGCCATGGGCACCCGACCCACGATCATGCCCAGGGATGAGGACCAGACTGGCCCGATATGCGCGCCATCCAGACCGACGCCAAAACTGCCGAACACCGCCCAGTCATCGGGCAGTTCGGCCAGACGGGCGGCAAGAAGGCTGTCCCATCCGGGCGGAAGATAGACGTCGTGATGGGCAAAGACCACGATCGGCGCTGTTGTGGCCGCAAGCGCGCGGTTATAGGCAACCGCCGCCGAGGGCGCATCGGCTTCGACATGCAGCGGGATCCGTGCCAGCAGGGGCGAGCGGCCAAGGTTGGCCGACAGCAGGGCCGGGGAATGGCTGGCACAGGCGATGACGAAATCGCTCATCCCTGCGCCTCGTGGAAATGGCGGGCAAGGGCGCTGGCCAGCTGGTCGATGTCGTGCCGGTCAAACACGGTCTGGCGCGCGGCCCGGCCCATCTCGGCCAGCCGGTCTGCCGGCATCTGCGCCAAGGCGTGGATCGCGGTGGCCAGCGCCATGGCATCCCCCGCCGGCACGACCCAGCCGCAATCGCGATTGACCAGTTCCGGCACGCCGGCGATGGCCGTGGCGATCACCGGGCGGCCGTTGGCCATCGCCTCCATCAGCACCATCGGCAGCCCCTCGGCAAAAGAGGGCAGGATCAGCGCCTGCGCGGCATCCAGCGCGCGGCGCACCCCCTCTTCATCCTGCCAGCCGGTCAGCGTGATGCGTGGCCCCAGGCCGAACTTGTCGATCATGCCCTTGATCTGACCTTGCAATTCCCCATCGCCCACCAGCGTGAGATGCAGGTCGGGCAGCGCGGGGGCGGCAAGCGCCATGGCCTCGATCAGGATGCCAAAGCCCTTTTGCGGGGCAAGGCGCCCCACCGCCACCAGATGTGGCCCGCCCGGTGGCAGCGGCATCGGCTGGGGAAAGCGGTCAGGCTCGATCCCGCAATGGACGACCTTGATCTTGTCCCAATGCGCCGGTGCGACCCAGCGGCAAAGCTGGCTGCGCCCGAATGAGGAAATGGCCACGACAAAGGCCGCCCCCTCGATCTTCTGGCGCAGGGACAGGGCGTGTGGCGCGTCGAACTCTTCGGGGCCGTGCACGGTGAAACTGTAGCGCGGCCCGCCAAGGGCATGGGCCAGCAGGGCAACCGTGGCCGAGTTTGTGCCGAAATGGGCATGCAGATGGCCGATGCCCAGATCGTGGCAGCGTCGCGCGATATAGGCGGCTTCGACCAGATAGATCAGGTGGCGCAGACGCCCGCCGGTGCCCGAAGGCCCGCCCGCCCCCCGCGCGCCGCAGGCAAAGGCGCTGGCCAGGGCGACAAGAGTTGCGGCCGGGTGGGTGACCAGCCACAGCAAGGCGGTCGACAAGAGGCGAAACGCCCCCATCTCAAGCACATGTTCGGTGCGGAAATCCTCGGCAATGTCACCGGCGTCGATCAGTGCCGCGCGGTCCGAGCGCATGGCAAACCGGTGAACCGGAATGGCAATCCGCTCCAGCGCCTGAATTTCGCGCCGGATGAAGGTGTGCGAGGCGCGCGGATAGGTGTTGACGAGATAGGCGAGTTTCACGGGGCCCCCGGGGCTTTTCGGCAGCGATACGCGCAAGTTGCGGCAAGAGTATGGCTATTGTCCTAACGTTTGTTGATCTTTCACGGCTTTTCGGGGCCAAGCTAGGCCTGCACGGCCATTTTCCCGCCTTCGCAATGCCCGCAAGGCAGGCTAGCTATGACCGCATGACTGCGGTTGCCCCCCAGAAAAGCCTGTTCCAGCGCGCCCTGACCGGCTCGATGCTGACGGCGGGTTCCTATGCCGTGACGCAGGCCCTGCGTCTGGTGTCGAACCTGATCCTGACCCGGCTTCTGTTCCCCGAGGCGTTCGGCCTGATGGCGCTGGTGTCGGTGGTGCTGGTGGGGCTGGCGATGTTTTCCGACATGGGGATCGGCCCGGCGATCAGCCAGAATCCGCGGGGCGACGAGCCGGCGTTTCTGGACACGGCCTTTACCTTTGCCGTGCTGCGCGGCCTGGCGCTGTGGCTGCTGACCTGCGCCCTGAGCTGGCCGATGGCGCAGCTTTATGCCGCACCCGAACTGGTGCAGCTTTTGCCCGCCGCCGGTTTGACCCTGCTGATCGCGGGTTTCAATCCGACGCGGATCGACACGGCCAACCGGCACCTTCTGCTGGGACGGGTCACGCTTCTGGATCTTGCCGCGCAAGCGGTCGGCATCCTGTCGATGATCTGCCTGGCCTTGGTGCTGCGCTCGGTCTGGGCGCTGGTGATCGGGGCGATCATCGGCGCGCTGGCCAAGCTGGTGGTGATGCACCTGTGGTTGCCGGGGCGGCGCAACCGCCTGTCTTGGGATGCCGCCGCCGGGCATGAGCTGATCCGGTTCGGCAAATGGATCTTCCTGTCCACGGCTTGCGGTTTTCTGCTGTCGCAGGGTGACAAGGCGATTTTTGGCGCCTATCTGACCAAGGCCGAATTGGGAATTTACAACATCGGCTGGTTTCTGGCCTCGTTTCCGATCCTTCTGGCCGGGGCGGTCACCGGACGCATCCTGATCCCCTTGTATCGTGACCATCACCCGGCCACGAGCGCGGAAAACGCCCGCAAGATGCAGCGGCTGCGTCTGGCGCTGTCGGGGGGTACGCTGCTGATGCTCGGGGCGCTGGGCGTGGTGGGCATGCCTTTGGTGGGGTTGCTATATGATCCGCGCTATCAGGAGGCCGGGCTGGTCGTGGTGGTGATGGCCATGGTGCAGATGCCGGCCGTGATCGGCATGACCTATGACCAGTCGGCGCTGGCGGCGGGGAACTCGCGGTCCTATTTTCTGCTCATGGCCCTCAAGGCGGGGGTGCAGACAGCGGCCTTCCTGATCGGGATCGAGGCGGCAGGCCTGTGGGGCGCGCTGGCGGCACAGGGGCTGGCCTTGACCGTCCTGCATCCGGCCATCGCCCACCTTGCCCACAAGCACCGGGCCTGGGACCTGCGCCACGATCTTGGGTTTTTCACCCTGGCCCTGGCGCTGGCCGGGCTGATTGTCTGGGTGAATCGCGCCATCCTGTTTTCCTGATCCGCTCGCCGGAGGACGGGAATTGACCCGGTTTCATATTTTTGCGTCGATCCTGATTTTTTTCTGGAATTGTTTCCAATTCGTGCAAGATTGCATCAGGCAACCTGGAGTCTCAATGCTCGCGGGAATAGTGGTGTCATCGGTCCTTGGGGGATTTGCCGGCTTGGTCTGCGCCATGACGCAGGGCCAAGGCCTGATCCAGACCTTTCTTGCCTATCAGATCGGCGGCATGCTTGCCATGACGGCCTTTGTCACCTCGGTTCGGGCGCTGATGGCGGGCGCGGACGGACACGGCGGAATTGCGGCAAGACGCTGAACAATCGCGCTTATGGCGTTGCCACGCCCCTCTTGGCTGTGCTGCCACCTGACGATTCGCGCCCGTTGAGAGGGAGGGAATGTCGTTTTCCACCCCTGATTGCATCGACTGGCAATGTGGCAAGAATAAGTCGAGTCTGCGGAGGTATTCAGGGTAAATTCGGCTCAAATATGGCGAGATTGTGAAGTCTCTGCTCGCCACACGGCTGCCGCTTCCTGTAAAATACAAAGTTGGGGGCGCAGTTTCAGAGCGCAAAATATGCTGCAAAGTCATCATCACGAAACCGGTTTCTCTGCCGTTTGGTGCCAATTTTCGGGCGCCGACATGTCTTTCGGTCAGAGCCTGCCTTGCATTGTCGCTGGGTGACACACAATGACCATGACGTTTCCCGAGTTGAATGCCGGCCTTGCCCTGACGGGCGATCCCAATGTGCAGGCCGCCCGCGCGCTGCCCCGGCGGCGCGGCGTCTACCGCAATTTCCTCAAGCGTGCGCTTGACGTCACGGCGATCATGCTGGCCGCGCCGGTGGTGGTGCCTGTGGTTGCCGTTCTTGCCGTGGCCGTTACCCGGGATGGCGGCAAGCCCTTCTACAGCCAGATGCGGGTCGGCAAGGACGGCAAGCGTTTCCGGATGTGGAAGCTGCGCAGCATGGTCTGCGATGCCGATGAGCGGATGGAGGAATATCTGGCCGCCCATCCTGAGGCGCGGCTGGAATGGGATCTGACGCAAAAGCTGCGCGAGGATCCGCGCATCACGCGTTTTGGCAAGATCTTGCGCCAGACCTCTCTGGATGAGCTGCCGCAGCTTTGGAACGTGTTCAAGGGCGAGATGAGCCTTGTTGGTCCGCGTCCCATCATGCTGAGCCAGCAGGTGATCTATCCGGGGGTGGCCTATTACCTGTTGCGCCCCGGATGCACGGGTCTTTGGCAGACGGCGGGGCGCAATCGCACCACCTTCGAGGCGCGGGCCGATTACGATGCCACCTATGAAGAGACGCTGTCTTTGGCCAACGACCTGAAGATCCTGCTCAGCACCGTGGGCGTAATGCTGCGCGGCACGGGGTGCTGAGGGCCGCACCCGGGGCGAAGAACCTGAAAGGCCTGCGGTTGCGCGGGCCTTTGGCTTTGTGGGGAGGGCTGGAACTTTGGGGCGCTGCGCGGTGTCAGACCAGCGCGGCGGCCGTCAGCAGAACCAGCGTCGCCGCACCCGCCAGGACCGCGTAGCGCGGCAGACCCAGCAGGGGCTTTGACGGATCGTCCAGAAGTTTCATAAGGCCCTTGCCCGGGTGGGTCTTCCGGGCCGGCAGGACTTCGGGGATGCTGACCACCGGCCGGATGTCAAGCTGCCGCTCCATCTGTGCCGCGGTGCGCACGACCGGAAACATCAGGTCAAGGGCAAAGGCGATGGCCAATCCGGCGACAAGGCTGGCGATGGCCCCGGCGATGGCGATCTTGCGGTTCGATCCCCCCATCGCGCCTTCGGGCACGATGGCGCGTTCCAGCAAGGTAAAGCGTTCGGCCTGTTGCAGCGCGGCAAGGCGGGCCTCAAGCTCGGCCTCGGCCATGCGGGTCGTGGCCGCATCATATTGGCTGCGCAACTGCTGCAGATCGCGCTCGAACCCGGCCAGAACCCGCTCGACCTCGGGCGATTGGGCTAGTTCGGCCTGGATTTCGGCCTTGCGCCCGGCAATCACCGCAATCTGGGCCTGCACGACGCCAACCTGCGCGGCGATATCCTCCAGCGCGCGGCGGTCGGTTTCGCGCAGGGTCTGGCGGGCATTGATCCGCGCGGCCTCCCCTTCAAGCGCGACGCGGTCCTGCTCCTGACGGCGCAGGTCGGCGTCAAGGCTGACCATTTCATCGCGCAGGGCATCGCGCAGCTCGGGCAGGAAGCCCGCGTTGGCGTTCTTGAAGGCGGCCATCTCTGCCTCTACCCGGGTGATTTCGGCACCAAGACGGGCGACCTCTTCACGAAAGAAGGTGACGTTCAGATCGGCGCGGTCGCGCTGACCCTGGGCCGACTGATCAAGGATGCCTTGGGCAAAATCATTCGCGACGCGGGCGGCAAGTTCGGCCTCGCCCATGCGGGCAAAGATCAGGATGGCTGAGATCGCCCGCGGTTCGCCAAAGGTTTGCCCGGCGGCTGAGTCGACCGCCTGAAAGCTGACGGCGGCGCGCAGCAGGTCGATCTTCTTGTCCAGCGACAGGGGCAGATCGGCATAAAGACCGTGGCGTTCGATCATCGCGGCCAGGTTTTCTCGCGTGGTCAGGCGCTGCTCGATCGCTTGCAGCCGGACCGAGGCTGCCGAGGACCGCTGCCCCTCGGTGCCCTGCACGGCGGCACTTTGGACCTGAATGACGGCGGCGGTCTCATAGATGTCGGGACGCGACTTTGCGTAAAGGGCAGCCGCCAGCGCGCCAAGGACCGTGACCACAAGGATCAGCCAGCGGCGGCGCCACAGGAAATTCAGCAATTCGTCAAAGGACTGAATCTGCCCCATGGGTCAGGCCTTACCATAGGTGTGGCGGCGGGCTGCGCGGTCTTGCGCCCGGTTCATAACAACCCCCAAGAGCGGCACGCGCCCATCGAACATGCGTTCGCAGGCACGCACCTCGTCGGGGGTGGTCTTGGTGCCGTCGACGACCAGAAGCACGGCATCGACCGACGAGGCCAGCGCCAGCATGTCGTCCGTCCCAAGGGCGGGCGGCAGATCGTAAAGGACGACCTCGGGGTCAAGCTGTTCCAGCATGGCGGCGAGGGCAAGGGGCGTGTCTGGATCGTGCAGGGTTTCGGCGGCCAGATCCACCCGCGCGCCGTTCAGCCCCAGCGCCAATGTTCTGCCCAGCCGCCGGAACACCGATTCCAGCGGCTGCGCGCCAGACAGGAAATCGCCAAGGTCCGGCGCATCGGACACGCCCAGAAGGTCGGCCAGACGCGGTGCGCGCAGGTCAAGGTCAAGCAGCGCAGTGCGGCTGCCGGGCCGACGGGCCAGCGAAAGCGCCAGATTGGTGGCGACAAAGCTCTTGCCGCAGCCATGGGTGGGCGAGGTGACGGCAATGCGCCGCCAGCCCTGTTGCGCCAGACCATGCAGGAGTTTCGACCGCAACTGGTCGATGGCGATGGAGGCGGGCTGGTTGGACGGAAGCGGAAACAGATTGTTTCCGGCCAATTTTGCAGGATCGGGCTGCACCGGCGACAGTGAGTCCCAGACCTTGGTCGGGTTCACAAGCATCGGCGACAGCGGGGCGGTAAAGATCTCGCGCCCCTTCACAAGGTCAAGGGTGATGGGAGGCGGGGCGACGGTGCGGCCCGGCCGAAACAGCGAGGCAACCCCGCCCCGCGCGATCTGACGCCCCTCGGTCTTGTCGCCAGACATGGCCGAAAACTCCATATTTGCGCGCCAATCGGGGCGCTGCATCAATATATCGTGTCTGGACATTCCGGGCCCGGCTCCATCTTCAGCCGGGCTGAATGGCCCGTGCCGACGTCATGTTAACCCGCCTTGCAGCGGACGTGATGCCCGATTGGCCCCTGCCACAGCTCTGCCGCGTTCTGCGCACAACCTGGAAGGAATCGCCCGGGCCCCCGCCCAGCCACGTCGATTTAACAGATATGGCCGGAAAAAGCAAAGTGTGGCGAAGCTGTGGCAAACGTGGCAAAGCCGGGAACAGGCAGTGTTGAAAGTGGCGCAATGGCGGTTCTTGGCGCAGTGGATGCGGTGGTGATCGGCCGTAATGAGGGGGCAAGGCTGGTGGCCTGTCTCGCCTCTCTGTCGGGGCGGGTGCGGCGGCTGGTCTATGTCGACAGCGGTTCGACCGATGGCTCGGTCGCGGCGGCGCAGGCGGCGGGGGCCGAGGTGGTGGCGTTGGACATGGCCTTGCCCTTTACGGCCGCCCGGGCGCGCAACGCCGGGATTGCGTGGCTGGCGGCCGACCCGCCCGAGTTCGTGCAATTCGTGGATGGCGACTGCGAGCTGCGGCAGGATTGGCTGACCGCGGCTCTGGCCGCATTTGCCGCCCATCCCGCTGCGGTGGTTGTCTGTGGCCGGCGGCGCGAGCGGTTTCCAGGGGCTTCGGTCTATAATGCGCTGGCCGATCGGGAATGGGATACGCCGGTGGGGCGGGCACTGGCCTGCGGGGGCGACGCTCTGATGCGCTTTGCCGCCGTTCAGGCGGTGGGGGGCTATGACCCGACGCTGATCGCCGGCGAAGAGCCCGATCTGTGCCTGCGGCTGCGCGCAAGGGGGGGCGAGGTCTGGCGCATCGATGCTGAAATGACGCTGCATGACGCCGCGCTGACGCGGTTTTCGCAATGGTGGAGGCGGTCGGTCCGCGCCGGCCACGCCTTTGCCGAGGGCGCAGCGCGGCATGGGTTCGGCCATTGGGGGGGCGAGACGCGGCGGGCTTTGATCTGGGGCGCGGGGCTGCCGGTTCTGATCCTTGGCCTTGGGCTGGCGCATCCGGTGGGCTGGCTGCTGGTGCTGGCCTATCCTGCGCAACTGGCGCGACTTGCGCGGCGGGAGGGGCTAACTTGGGCCGTCTTCAGCCTCCTGGGCAAGTTTGCCGAGGCGCGGGGGGCCTTGGGCTATTACCTGTCGCGCCTGCGCGGGCGGCGCATGGGGCTGATCGAATACAAGTAGCCGGCCGCGCTGTGCTGCCGGCGGCGTGCCCCCACCCCCATCCCCTCCCCACAAGGGGGAGGGGTGGTGCCCGGCCTACGGGCCGCCTCTCCTGTCAGCGCACGGCCTCCATCACCGCGTCATTCATCCGGCAGTCCCGGATGATGTCATCGCCACAGCGGCGGGGCGCAAGATCGCGTGTCAGGCAGATCCGCGCCTCCTGGATGCGGCCATCGCTGCAGGTGATGGTGATCTGGTCGCGCGTCATGCCCGGATTGGTCTCGAGGAACGCCTCTTCGACACCCGAGGCAGGCAGCCTGACATCCTTGCGCAGCGCCTTGAACACCGGGGGCAGGGTGATGCTGCCAAACGCGCGGCGGGCCGTGTCATAGTAGTCGGCCGCCGAAAGACCGGCGCAGCGGCCGTGCTTTTTCCATTGATAAAAGGCCTGCCCCGCCCCGCCGAACACATCGGCCATGGCCGCGGTTTCACCGCGCGAGGGATCGCGTTCGACGGTGCGGCAATAGCTGGGCCAACCTGTTTCGCGCTGTGGCCAAAGCCCGTGGACGACCCATGTCACACCGCGCCCGGCCTCGCATTGCGGATCGTTGCGCTCATCGCCTTCCTCGGCGCACCAGTTGGCTGACCATGACAGCGCCAGAACGTAATAGTCGAAATCCCCAGCGCGCTCGCCCTCGGCATGGGCGGGCGATGACAGGACAAGGGCGGTTGCCAGAAGCAGTCTACGCATTTTCCCTTTTCCTCACTCGAAAAACCGCCTATATGCAGCCCTGACTTCCCCGAAAACGAGAAGATCGCGGACCAGCGCCGCAGCCGTTTTCCCGGCTCGGAAGAGATTTGTAAAGTCCCACGGCCCCTTTGCGGCGGGGCCAAATGCGGAAAGGACGAATGCGATGTCAAAGCCCTTGATGGCAAAGGCCACGGCGGTCTGGCTCGTTGACAACACGACGCTGACCTTCAAGCAGGTTGCCGATTTCTGCGGCCTGCACGAGTTGGAAGTGCAGGGGATCGCCGATGGCGATGTGGCGACCGGGGTCAAGGGGTTTGATCCGGTGGCCAACAACCAGCTTGACCAGATCGAGATCACCCGGGGCGAGAAGGACCCGCTTTACAAGCTGAAGCTGAAGTTCAACGCCGCCGCCGTGGGCGAGGAAAAGCGCCGCGGCCCGCGTTATACCCCGCTGTCCAAGCGGCAGGACCGGCCGGCGGCCATCCTGTGGCTTGTCAAGTTCCATCCCGAACTGTCCGATGGCGCGGTGGGCAAGCTTGTGGGCACGACCAAGCCCACCATTCAGGCGATCCGCGAGCGGACGCACTGGAACATCAACAACATCCAGCCGATCGACCCGGTCGCGCTGGGCCTGTGCAAGCAGTCGGAACTGGACGCCGCCGTTCAGGTCGCCGCCCGCAAGAAGGCCGCCGAAGGCACGGTCATGACTGACGACGAACGGCGCAAGCTGGTGTCGACCGAGCAGTCGCTGGGCATGGCGCCCGAAGCGCGCATCCCCTCGGGGCTTGAGGTCTTTGGCGACGAGCAGGAGGACGACAAGCGCGGCCCCGCCGATTTCTCGGATGCCGACAGCTTCTTCAACCTGCCGCAGAGCGATGACGACGAAGACGACGAGGATGATCTGCCGTAAGGCGCGGTCGCAAGGCATCTGACAACGGGGCGCGGGACGCAGGTCCGGCGCCCTTTTTTCTGAACGACGTTCGGTCCGTCGCGCCGAAACCTGTCGAACCCGCCTGAGCGGTGCTGTAGGATGCGTGGGGTGATGTTTCCAAGGAGCATGTTATGGCCACCCCGTCAGATCCCCTTTTCGCGAAACAGTGGCATCTGCCAATGATTGGCAACCTGCAGCGGGTCTGGAGCGATTATACCGGTGCGGGCGTGACGGTCGCGGTCTATGATGACGGGCTGGAATATGACCATCCCGATCTGGCCGCGAACTATGACAGCGCGCGGCATTTCCGCTTTGACGGAACGACTTATGACCCGATGCCCATGGGCTCGGGCGATGCCCATGGCACGGCCTGTGCCGGTCTGATCGGGGCGGTTGCCGACAACGGGCGCGGCGGGGTGGGGGTGGCGCATGGCGTCACGATCACCGGGATGAATTATCTCAATGACCTGCAGAACGCCTATGACTGGGACGATCAGCAGACCTCCCCGCTTTACGATGCGGCGCTGCGCTGGGCGGCGGGGTTCGACATCATGTCGAACAGTTGGGGCACGGATCCCGATTATTCCGATGAGCTGAACCTGAACTTTCCGGGCAATGCCTCGGCCGTGGACGCCGCGCATTTCGACTGGATTTCGGCCAATGGTCGCGGCGGGCTGGGGACGATCATCGTCAAGGCGGCCGGCAATGACACGCTGAACGCCAATGGGGACGGGGCGAACACCTCGCGCCACACCATCACCGTGGCCGCGGTGGAAAAGGGCGGCTTTGTCGCCGACTATTCCAATTTCGGCTCGTCGCTGCTGATTGCCGGCCCTGCGGCGGCCTATACCACCGACCTGACCGGCGCTCAGGGCTATAACGCCGCGGGGACATCTGATGGCGACCCGCTTGGCGACATCGACTATACCTCGACCTTCAACGGCACCTCTGCCGCGACGCCGGTCGTCTCGGGCGTTGTGGCCCTGATACTGGAGGCAGCGCCGGGCCTTGGCTGGCGCGATGTGCAGTCGATCCTGGCCACCAGTGCCAGCCATACCGGCTCGGCCCTTGGCGGTGGCCGCAGTGGGTATGAGGTGGGCCCCTGGCAAAGCCTGGGGGGAAATCACTGGAACGGCGGCGGCGCGATCTATCATCAGTCCTATGGTTTCGGCATGGTCGATGCCTATGCTGCGGTGCGCATGGCCGAAGTATGGTCGCGCCTGCACGGGGCCGCGCGCACCTCGGCCAATGAGCAGCATTTCCAGGTGGCAACCGACGGCGTGAGCGTTCGGATTTCCGACAGCGACGGGCGCGACCGCACGCCCGAGGCCGAGATCAGCTTTGAGGTCACCAAGAATATCGAGATCGATTCCCTGCAGGTGACGTTCACGGTTCAGCACAGTTATACCTCTGATCTGGAGGTGGTCCTGCGCAGCCCGACGGGTGAGCGGGTCGTGCTGTGCAGCCATGACCAGCCAGATGACGTGCGCCCCTGGACCTTTGCCGCAGAGGCGTTTCGCGGCATGGATGCGCTGGGTCTCTGGACGCTGGAGTTTCACGATCAGCTTTCGGGCGATACCGGGCGGGTCATTGACGCGCGGCTGGATGTCTATGGCTCGGCCAATTCGGCCAACGACGTTCATCATTTCACCGATGATTTCCGCATGCTGTGCAATGCCGAGGCCGACCGGCGCGTCATTGACGATACCAATGGCGGGGTGGACTGGCTGAACTTTGCCGCGATGACCGGCAATCTTGTGGTGAATATGGGCGCCGGCGGCGCGATCCGGGGCAAGGGGGTGACAGTGGCCGGCCTTGCCACCGGCGCGGCCCATTTCGAAAACCTGCAGGCCGGCGATGGGGCCGACCGGCTGACGGGGAACACGCTGGCAAACCGCATTCATGCCGGGCGGGGCAACGATGTGGTGCAGGGCGGGGGCAAGGCGGACCGGCTTTATGGCGAGCGCGGCAATGACACCCTGTCGGGCGGTGCCGGTGGCGACATCCTGACCGGGGGAGAGGGGCGCGACACCTTCCGCTTCAACGCGGCCTTCGGGGCTGACCGGGTGACGGATTGGGCCCATGGCGTCGACCGGCTGGCGCTGGACGATGCGCTGTGGGGGGGCGGACAGACCGCGCAGGAGGTGGTGGAAACCTATGGCGCGATCGTTGCGGGCGCGGCGGTCCTGACCTTTGCCGGGAACGCCGTCCTGACCCTGTCGGGGGTCGGCAGCCTTGAGGGGCTGGCAAACGACATCGTCATCATCTGACACGACGCTCATCGTCGTCCTTCGGACGCTCTTCGCGGGGGGACCTCCCGAAGAGCGCCGAAGGCGACGATGAGGGTGGGGTCAATGCGCCATCAGAACCGGGATCTCGGCCTTTTCCAGCATGTTGCGGGTGGCCCCGCCCAGAATGGCCTCGCGGAAGCGCGAATGGCCATAGGCCCCCATCACCAGAAGATCGGCGTTCTGGTCCCAGATGTGACGGGCCAGCACGTCAGAGACGCGGGGCAGGCTGCGGGCCAGCACCGACACCTCGGCATGCACGCCATGCCGCACCAGCATCTGGCACAGAAGGCCGCCCGGGTCGGACCGTTCCGGCCCATGGGGTGGAGGGTCGATCACCGTGATGTCCACCGTTTTCGCGGCCTTGAGGAAGGGCATGGCCTGACGCGCGGCAATCATGGCCTCGGCGCTCTGGTTCCAGGCCACCACGACCCGCTCGAACCCGTCTTTCTCTCCCAGACCCTTTTCGGGCAGCACCAGCACCGGTGCCTTGCCTTCGAACAGGGCGGCCTCGATCACCGCTTCGCTTTCGGCGCCCTTGCCCTCGCCATAGGGGCGCGGCAGCACCACCAGATCGGCGAAGCGGGCGCGCTGGGCGACGATCTCGCCAAGGGCGCCAAGCTGGGTGACGGCCGCCTCGAGCGAACTGCGCAGGCCGGGGCTTTGGGCCTCCAGCGCGGCCTTGGCGGCGGCTTCGGTTTCGCGGGCTTCCGCCTCGGCGCGGTCAAGCGACACCTGCATCATGATCGCCCCCGACCCGATATAGGAATAGCCGACCTGCGTCCGGTCCACCCCCAGCACCAGAACATCCAGATGGGCGTCCTGCGCCTGCGCCAGCCGTGCGGCTGCTCCGATGGCAAGCCCGGCGTCTGCGGCGCGGGTCAGAACTGTCAAAATCGATTTGTAGGCCATTGCACGTTCTCCTTTCAGCCGGGGAAAGCCCGACCTAAAATTCCTGCAGGGACAAGGTGTCACAGGGCGTTTTCACTCGCCTTGATATTGATCAACGGGCAGACTGTCCTGTGTTGACATGGATCAAGGCCGGTTCTTGCCGCAGCTGCGAGAAGCTGGACAGTCGAAAAAGCTCCCGGGCGGAGTCCGAGTCGTATTTCGGGCCCCGGATCGGGACAAAGACGAAGGGACGCAACATGTGGGATTACGTAAAACTGATCGTGCTGGCTGCGATCGCGGTTCTTGCCGCGATTGCCGCCAACTATGCGCACGATCTGCCTTATATGGTGAATGCCCTGGTCGTCATGCTGGCCGCAGCCATCACATTCGTGTGGCAGCTGCGCCATGTGGGCGAACCGGCGCATCATCCGCAAAATGAATATCTGGACGGCGTTGTGCGCGCCGGGGTCATCGCCACCACCTTCTGGGGTGTGGTCGGTTTCCTCGTCGGCGTCATCATCGCCTTCCAGCTGGCCTTTCCGGCCCTGAACCTTGGGCATGTGACCGAGGGCATCCTGAACTTTGGCCGTCTGCGCCCGCTGCACACCAGCGCGGTGATCTTCGCCTTTGGCGGCAACGCGCTGATCATGTCGGCCTTCTATGTGGTGCAGCGCACCACCGCCGCGCGCCTGTGGGGCGGGAACCTTGCCTGGTTCGTGTTCTGGGGCTGGCAGCTGATGATCGTGCTGGCCGCGACCTCGTATGTCCTTGGTGGCACGCAGTCGAAGGAATACGCCGAAACCGTCTGGTATATCGACTGGTGGATTGTGGTTGTCTGGCTCGCCTTCCTGGCCGTGTTCATGGGCACGCTCATCAAGCGCAAGGAACCCCACATCTATGTGGCCAACTGGTTCTACCTGTCGTTCATCGTGACCATCGCGATGCTGCACGTCGTGAACAACATGGCGCTGCCGGTGTCCATCTTCTCGTCGCAATCGGTGCAGGTCACCGCGGGCGTGCAGGATGCCATGGTGCAATGGTGGTATGG
>ERZ1645187.601-NODE-601-length-35290-cov-16.055967_pt1 | contig 35290 bp, 27 predicted proteins | sample MGYA00575352_ERZ1645187 | MGnify/ENA primary metagenome ERZ1645187 (study PRJEB40837, sample SAMN11349314) | freshwater sediment metagenome | isolation source: river sediment | host: Sediment | place: India: Wazaribad , New Delhi | collected 2017-02-21 ... | reverse complement strand
AAGCGCCAGTTTCAGATCGTCAGATTTCGGCCAGTTTCAGATCGGCCGCGACACCCCGGATCTGGCCAAATTGCAGGTCATACAGATCCATGCCGTTCAGCCGGATCTTGACGAAATTGATACCCCGCAGCGCAAAGCGCCCGGGGAGCTTGAAAGACAAGGCGTCCCCGTAGTCCGCGAGGCAACTTGCCCCCGTCATGGCGAGAAAGCGGCGCCCGCCCAACTGCTCCAGGATGGTTGCAGCGATATTCACGGTCTCAACTCCTGCCCCGCGCGAGCGGGGCCATGATGGTTAACGGGGATCGGCGTTGGCGACGACATCTAAAGCCCAGTGGGCGGCGTTGCCCTGGGTCCCAACAAAGCGGCCAGAACCACAGCAAGCCGACCAGAGCCGCGGGCCAATGCGGTAAACCACCGCGCGCAGGCCGTCCCCACGCTCCACCACCCAGCCATGATCCGAACCACCCCGGCCCATGACACGGCGGAACTCAACCCCGTACCGGGGAGCTTCAGCGGCAATCTGTGAAAATCTCATCTCTCTATCTCCCGTGAAACCCGCCCCCCAGGGCGGGCAATAACGAAGGGCCATCAATGCCCACCAACCCAAAGAGCGGCGGCCAACCCGTCACCCTTGGCCAGCCCCCGCCAGTGGCCACCCGGGGCCAGCGGCGGGAGGCAGTACCAGGGAAAACCGCAGGCCAGGGCGACCACAGGCAGGCCGCGAGCCGCAACCGACCCGGCCAGCAAGAAAGACCCCGGCGAAGTGCGCGACGACACGGCGACGATGCAACCCGACGAGGTCAGCGCCAGCGCGCGCGAGCGAGCGGCCAGGCGCGCAGGCAGCGGGAGCGATACCGGGCCACCCGCCAGCCAGTAAACCGAGGCCCCGCGCGCATGGGCGGCGGCGATAGAGGCGCGCGCAGTGCCCGACCAGGCCCCACCGCCAGCCGGCGAGCAAATGGCGAAGACCGTTGCCCGACGCGGCACGGCCAAGCAACCCGCGACGATGGCATCCGCGCCAATGGAGCAACCCACGCCCAAAGACCCCCCGCCAGCCTGCCAAGCCGTGGCCAGATCCACCAGGGCGAAGGCCCCAGGCCCGCCCAAATTGCGCGAACCACCCACCGCCAGCCGGCCAGCCCCATTGAAGACCGAACACAAATCAAACATAGCAACCCCCAGGTAAAGGACCCCCCGCGGGGAGGGGCCAGCAGCAACTAGGCGCCTTGCAGCGCCAGGGCACGATCAGCGCGCGCCAGGGCGGCGCGGCCAGCGGCGGCGGAGGTGTCCGCAGGCAACAGGACCTTACAACCCCAGGCCGGCGCGGCGGCGGCCAGCGGGCCAGACCGCCACACCGCGCAACCGACACCAACGCGCACATAAGCGGCCCAACCGAGATAACGCGCGCAAGCGGCCAGCCGCAGGGCCAGGCCGCGCGAAGGCGCGGGCAAAAACAGGCAAGCGGGCGAAGGACGGTCACCGCGACGCACGGCACGCCAGGCCCACACCGACCCGGAACGGTGCGCACGCAGCACCACGCGCCCGGAGAAAGAAGCGGGAACGGAAAGGAAGCGAGAAGCGGAAGAAGAAGCGGACATGGCAACCCCCACGGCTGGCCAGCCCCGGGAAACCGCCCGGCCGGTGGGCGCCCCCCGGCGCCCCCCCGGGGGGGTAAAGCGCCCCCGGTACTATTAGTATAGCACTGAGAGCGCTTTTTGCAAGTAAGACGATGAAAACAAACGGGAAAATACAAGCGCCAGGGCGCCCGGCAGCGCGCGCCCGGCCAGCCGGCGCGCGCCCAGGCGGCGCGGGCCAGGGACGGCGCCACCGCCACCAGGCGGGGACCGGCGCGAGCGCCAACCCCAGGGACAGCGCAGAGCGCCGCAAGCCAGGACAGGCCCGCCAGCCCCCCCAGGAGGCCCCCAGAGCCCCCCCGCGCCCGCCGCAGGCCCCGCCCATGTTGATGCGAGCCCTGCTCCCCCGGAGGGGGCGGGGGGGGCGATCAAAATCTTAGGTTGCGAAGCACAAAACCGGATTGGCGCGCATACCAACCCCCTTTATTCCCATGCCGACGCTTCGCCCTGCCTCTTCGGTACCCCAGGGACTGGGGCGGAGTGGAGTCGGAAAAGAAAAAAACACAAAACCAAATCCAAATAAGCGTTTTATTTCTTTGGAGACGGAACGGAGACCCAGGCCATGGGGTACTCTTTGGGCAGGGCGAAGTGCCGGCATGGGAATGGGGTGCGCGATGAGCCCTCTTCGCAAGCCAGGGATGGCGCGCAGTCTTGCCAGGACGGCCTACGGCCTACCCGCCACCACGATGCAGGGCCAGCCGGGAAGGGCCAGGGGTGCGGGCTATTCCGGCCGCGCCCCTGGCCCTGGAGGCTGGCCCGGGACTGCTGCCACCCCACGCTACAAGTAATAGCGGTGCAGGCCCGCCGATGGCCAGCGCCAGCCCGGGTGGGGAGCTTGCGAGCCTCCCGGGCGCCGTGCTGGACAGCGGCGGGCCGGTCCTGGTGCCGTGATGCCGAGTACGCGATCCTGCGGGGGCAGGATGCCGCCGCATCTTCGCCATGGACGGCTCTTGCCCGGACGGACCCGGGCAGGGCGAAGCCTTCGCGCCCGGCTACTGCCGAGGCGCGATGGCGGAGCGTCTAGGGTGATGGGCCGCTATTCGCGGGCCATGGCGGGGCCACCCAGCCCCCAGGGGCCAGCCGGCCGGGTTGCGGGCTACCGGCCGCTCCCCGGCCCTGCTAGGACCTGGAAGCCGCGACGGTGGGCCGCTATTCGCGGGCCACGCCCCGGGCTAACCGCACCGACGACGCCAGCAGCCGGGGTGGCGGGCTATTCCGCCCGCGACCCTGGCCAGTGCCGGACCTGAAGACGCGACATCAAATCCGTCAGGTTGGCGCAGCCACCAGACCGGTCTGCTCCGGCCCTGGACGGGCCGGGCTGTCACAGGGACGTGAAGCGCCAGCCATCGGCGCTGACCCCGAATCCGTTATGATTTGCTCGCCGCCCCCCAACGGCTTGATCCGGAGACGCTGGCCAGCCGTGCGGCGGCAATGGACGCCAGCGCCCGCGACGGAGAGACGCCATGCAGCCCCTTATGATTCGCAACCAGGGTCAGATCCTGGACGAGGCGAACTATTGGGATAGCCCCCACGCCCAGGCGGGCTATTTCTACCTGTCCTGGAATGCTGGCGCCGGGCGCTTGCTCGTACCCGACGCCCAGAAGGCCCTCCTGCGCGAGTTGCGCGGGGCGCGCGAGGTCATCGTCTCGCGCGGCCCCTGGACTAGTGAGGGCGGCCGGGATGCCTTGGAGTTGCTCTGGGAAGATGGCACCGCTGCCCCCTACGCGGTGCTCCTGGTCGCCGGGCAAACGGATCGACTGATCCCCTTGTACCAGCAGGGCGGCGGCTTTGTGATTACCGCCTGGACGCGCGCTGGCCAGAAAGGGCGCTGGCCAGGCCGCTACCGGGTGGTGGCGGAGATCCCCTGCCTGGCGGCTTGGAGTAGCCATTAGGAATGGCTAGACGGGGCGGGTCCTCCCCCCCGGACCCCGGGCTGGCCACCGATGCGCTGCCGTCATCGGGCAGGGCCGGCGCCTCCCCCGCTGGCGACAACGGAGCCGTGTTGAATCACCGCCCCGGCCCGCTGCCGGGTCGCCGCCCAGCGGTGTCAGTTCACAATGCCGTACCATCGGCAAGGTCTTGGGCCATGCCCAGGTCAAGACGACTCAGATGGCTCATATTCCGCGTGGGAAAACGACTGCACACTTATGCCCGACAGACTTCTAGACGCCGCCGCGCGGTTTTTGGCCGCGAGGAGGCAGTCTGATGAGGCGGTCTGAGGTGGTCAGGGCTTTTCTGGTTTGAAGGGCATCAGAATGCGGGTGTAGACGGGATTCTCGTCGAAGCCGGGCTCACCCGAGATCAGGTACGCCTCCAGGTGATTGTCGGCAAAGGAATAAACGATACTTTCCGCTGTCGCCACATTGAAGATGTCCCCAGGGTCCGTACCCGGGTCTAGATCCGGTTGTTCCGGGGCATGGTAGGACATGATTTTCTTCACCCCCTCCACATCTACGACCGGTCCAAGTTGCGTCAATTGATCGCGGAAGTTGTTCCAGCGAAAGATGTTGACCAGGTTGAAATCCATGGTGCCGTATTCGTAGAGCCCTTGGCTGCCAGGCCGCTGGAAGTGGTTGTCGGGGTTCCAGGGCAAGACAAAGGAATTGACGGCAGCGATCGCGTCCGAGAATTCCCACAGTACCCCATCCCGCAAGACGGATTCGGCCGTACGGAGATCCCGCCGATGGTTACCGCGTAGATAATTTTCCTGTACCTTGGCGACATCCTTGTCGGCCAGGAACATGAGGTGGTTGTAGCCATAGAGCTTGGCGGGATCGGCGAAGTAATCCGCCGCCTGGTCGATGGCGCTGGCCGTTTCGAGGACCTGGCGGATGTCCATCTGGACCGAGCGCCGTCCCACTGCGGAATATTCCTCACCGATGTCGCTGTATAGATTAGCGATATATACGCCCTTGCTATTGATACCCGTGCCGGAGCCAATCTGGCCGAGGAAGCTGATGGACACAAACTCCTGCTGGTCCGTAATGGCATGGACCACCGCGTGCATCCTGCCAAACTGATTGGAGAAACCGGGGAACCAGTCCATGTTGCGGCCCACGATCGTATGGCCGGTCTGGGCGCGGTCACCATATACCGCCACTGCGGAACAGGCATCGGCGGTGGCGATGTCAGGCGTCAGGTTGAGGACCAGGAACTCGTCGAGGGATAACTTGCCATCCCCCAGCACGTTGCTGGTGCCGCCGCTGAGGGTCGAGGCAAAGCCTTCGATCTCCTGCCAATAGGCAGGCGCGATCTGCTTGCTGATTTCTCTGGCCCGGCGGATCAACTCTATATAGTCAATGCCGCACTCCTCGCACATCATTTTCAGGATCTTCACGGTATCGTCGAGGTAGGAGTCCCCCGTGGCCTCATAGGCTGAAAAGGCCAAATGGGTCTGGCGACCGTATTCCTGGCCAATGGCATAAGGACTGGCCGAGGTGTAATCGATGCGGACCGAATAGTATTGACCCATGTACGTCACCGATACATCCGGCGAGGAGGGGAGGGGTCCGTTGTTATTATTATTGTTGTCACAGCCGCTACTGAGTACGGCGCCAGCCAGGCTGGCCAAAAGGGTCAGGGTGAAAGGCTTCGGGAGAGATATCTTCATTTCAGTGCTTCTTATTGTTGAGGGGAAAGGAGCGGTCTGATCACCGCCTTGTCAGCACCAATGAGAACAGCGGCACCCTTGGTGAGGTAGCCGCGACGGGTTTCAGTCCGCCATGCCTAACGTGTTTCAGGTAGAGACGAGCCAATTATGTTCCAGGCCGCGTTAGGGTGCTGGGGTACTCGGTGGCCATGAGCCGCTAGGGTACTGGACCGAATTCAGCCGGCTACGCGGCCCTCCACCCTATCATTCCGACCAACCCCACCCCGCGCCGCGCGGATGGCCCCCTCCAAGAAGGACCGTTACCTGGTCATCCTGGTCAGCGTGACGCATCAATTGGCAGTGTCGGCAAGTCTTCGCTGCCTTGCAACCGTGGTGCGTTGATTCGGGTCAATGTTCCGCCGGATAACCCGCAAGATGCCGCGTCCCAGATCCTGCGGGGGCAGGATGACGCCGTATCTTCGCCAGGGATGGCTCTTGCCCGGAGGGACCCGGGCACGGCGCAGCCTGCGCGCCCGGCGTCAGCCGTGGCGGGAGAGCGGAGCGCCGCGGGGGTGGGCCGCTATTCGCGGGCCACGTTCTGGCCCTGCCGCCACCGTAAGGCCAGCAGGACGGGGGGCGGGCTACTGGCCGCGCCCCGGCTGGGAGCTGGCCGTGACGCTGCATGACGGGCCGCTATTCGCGGGCCGTGGCCCCGGCCTGGATGGCGTGATGAGCTGGCCTGACGGGGGGCGGCCTATTCTGGCCGCGCCCCGGTCACGCGCGAGCGCTGCGCCCGCGGTCTTCGGTGCGCTGACCTGCTGCCGCTCCGGGATGGGGCGGGCTATGACAGGGACGAAACGCCTCAATGCCTCACGGCGTGGCACGGGCGGTGTAGCGTTTGGTCCCGGAGGGGGTGATGCAGAACTGACCGCCACGGCTGCCGGTGCAGCGGCGGTCCCCACCGCAGGGGCATTGGCTGAGGTCTTTTACCGTCGGCGCGGGCTGGTGGCGGTAATCCCAGGGCGCCAGGGGCTGGGCATCCGCCCACAGACCCCGCCGGGCGGTCCGGGCGGACAGCTCGGCGGCGGCGTAGAGCACGCGATCCACCGCGCTTTGATCGTTGGCAAAGGCGCGATACCACCAGGCGTAGCCTTCGCGCACCAGTTGCAGCCCCACATCCCGGTCAGCGTCGAGCAGGGTGCCGACCACCCGGCCGTTACGGTCGCGTTTCTGCCAATCAACGACCACCGCCTGGCCACCGGCAAGGTCCGCCAGGCGTTGTTTGGCCTGGGTGCCAAACGCCTGGGACTTCTCGGGCGCATCAATGCCGCCCAGGCGCACGCGTTCCGTGTGCTGGGCGGCGTCGAGCACCTCGACGGTATCGCCGTCCAGGATGCGCACCACCCGCCCCGTCAGGGTGGCGGCGGTGACTGGGGCCAGGAGGACCAGCCCCAGCAGCAGACCGGCGAGGCCGACGAGCGGCCCGCCGGCCTTCATACCGGTGGTGGGGGGTGGCCGGAGCCGTGGGTACGCAGTTGGTCGAACAAGGCCGGCCGATCGGCCAGGGCGGCGGCCAGCACCTCGCCCACCGGCGTTTTATCGTCGCTGGCCACCCAGGCGGCGCCGAAGCCGCCCAGCCAGTAGCGTGGTGCCTCGGCATCGTCCAGGGGTGGATACTGGGCGGCACCCTTCTTGTTGGCGCCCACGCGGGCGCCGGCTTTGAACCAGTCCATGAGGTATCCCTGCTGAAACAGCACCCCCAATCTGCGGAGGGGGTATCCCGTTACGCCAGCCTAACACGGTGCCGCGGAGGACACGGCTGTTCACTTCTATATTTTAGAACCTCGGCACGAAAAGGGGTTCGCGAGCCCAACAAGACCCCAAGCCGCGCAGGGGTCAGCGACCCATCCCCCCCCAACGGGGTGGGGGGCAGGGGGGGGAGAATCGAATCTTCAGCCGTGACAACCCAAGGCAGGATGCCGCGGAGTTCGAGCCAGGATGGCGGAATCCGGAAGGGAGGGATGGGCGCCGGGCTTGCGGCTGCCCCGGAGGGGGGCGCAGCCGCCACCGGGGAGCCGCTGCAAGCCCGGTGACCGCCCCGACGGCAAAGCCTGTAGCCGAGCCGACCGCCAGGAGCGCCGTGCTGGCCCGCAAGCCCAGGGGCTGAGGGACGAAGCCCGTGGGCGCGGCAGGCCAGCGCAAGCGGACTCGCCCACCCAATGCACTGGCCAGGCGCGATGTTCTCTGGAATCTTAGGCTCCGGCCCGGAGCCAGGGATGGCGCAGGCGGGACCCCGGCCAGGGATGGACGCCCGCCAGGGACGGCATTCTCTGGAACAGGTGGCAGGGCGGGCTATACCGCCCGCGCTGCCAACAAAGCCGCTTCCCGCCGGGAGCGGGACGGCGAGCCGAGGGCGCGAAGCGACGAACGCAGCGCCATGGGCGAGTGCCAGGGATGGCGTCAATGGCAGGCCGGAGGCCTACCTGGCCCCCCGGAGGGGGGCAGGGGGGCGAATCGAAGCTTCAGGGGAGGGACGGGCGCGGGCCTTGCCCCCCCTGGCTTGGGCGTTGTTTGCCGAAGCCAGGGGGGAAGCCGCAAGGCCCGTGACCGGCCCGACTGCAAAGCCTGGAGCGCCAGCCAAGAAGAGAGGAGCCCCGTGCTGGGCGGGGCACCACCGCCCGCGCCGTTGCCCCGGCCAGCGGAAGCGTACTCTCGTCTAGCGATGGGCTTTCAAGTGCGACCTTCTCTGGAATCTTCAGGACCGGGGCCGGGCTTCCGGCTGGTCATAGGGAGCCCGCGAGCTGCGCCAGCCGGAAGACCGGCCGCGTGCCAATCCCCCCAGCGGGGGGCAGGGGGGAGAACCGAATCTTCAAGACGTGGCCACGCAAGCCAGGACGGCGCGCGGATCGAGCCAGGACGGCGGCATCTGGGGTCGTGAGGCCCTGGCGCGCGCCCTGCCGGGCAGACCGTGGCCGAACCTGAGAGGCGACGGGCTGGCCGCAAGCAGGGCGCGTGACAGGGCCGAACACCGCAGCGTCACGGGCGCTGGCAAAGGGCAGGGAGCGCCGTGCTGGCCCGCAAGCCCGGTGGGCGAGGTACGAGCCGTCCGGGCGCCGTGGGCCAGCGCAAGCGGGGTGCGGGTTGCGAACCGGGCTCAGGGGGCTTGATTCAAGCGGGGCGATCCCGGTGGGCCTGGGCTCGCAAGCGGAAGTAGCAGGCGACGTGCCGGCGGACCTGCTCGCGCCAGTGGTCGGGGACCTCCGCCAGCCGTTGCCGTCGCTCCTTCAGGTCGGGGCCACGTTCAACGTAAGCGTTCCAGGTGCAGGGCAGGGATTGGACGGTCAGGACGCTTAAACCGCCGGTGGCGGAGAGCAGTGTGAGGATGATGAAGCCGCGCGGCCGGCGTTGGTTGCTGGAAACCGAAGCGAGCGCGGATGCCATGAGGCGGCCCGGCGTTTGCTTTACCCGGCCCGATAACGGTCAGGCTAGCCCGACCCGGACAGCGCGCCCGCCGACGCTCGCCGCAGGCGCGGAGCTCGGCGCGCTGGCCGGGGTCGGGCTGAGGCCGTTGTCAGGCAATTGCTTCTGTTCATTTTCCCCGGCTGGCGTAGGAATCAAGTAAATTGTCCCGCGAACTCGCCGAGACGATTGTTGGGCGATTCATTGGGTTGGGGAAAAGAAACGTAGTCTGTCCCCTATTGTTCTCGGAGCCAAGTGCGCGGTATTGGGTCGGCGCTGAGGCAATTGTTATGCGAAATCATTCAGCAGACGATTCATCGCCATAATCATCATGAGTCGGATATGAGCCGAATCTCCCGGATTCTCTCGCAAAATGGCCTATTCCCCTGCTACCATCCATGGCATCTTGACGCTGTTGTGAACGTGATCCTCCATGGGTAACAAGCACGGTCGCGTCTCCCGCGTGAGATGGATTGGCGCCTGTGGAAACACTAGAGGAGAGCCGGCTAGTGATCTCCGCTTCTGCTTTTCCATGAACCTTTCGAAGATGCCTTTGCAATCTTGCTGTCGACTTAAGGGTCACTTTACACTCTGGACATTGCACGGAACCAAGCAGTGGCGGGTTCTTTCCTTTGCGAAGAGGTTTCGGAGTCCTCAAGGAATTTTTCTTGGATTTTACTAAAGGACGGTCCAAAAAGACCACGATACCATGTTGATCCACTATGTAAGTAGGCAATATTCGGAGCCCATGTTGGCACGAACATCACACGCTATTTGAACACGCGGGAGACTCTATTGTGCATAACGTGCAGCCATAACCGGACGCAAAAAGCGGAGCGCAGCGTAGCTTTTTGAGGCCCGTGTTTATGGCCTTGTTATATTGATGTTCTAAAGTTGTCATATTCTGGGATTTTGTAATCACGGTTGGGCACGATATAACCCACAAAAAACCCAAATGCTTTATCGCGACCAATATCTTCAGGAGAAAACGTATCAGGGCTTAGTAATATCGATGCTGACTCATCTATTATGCCAACATGGATAAAGGCTGATGTGACGAGTTCAGAACAGAAATAGGTGTTCCTTTCATATGCAGGTGGTTTATAGCTGTCTTCGAAGTATCCTTTAACTCTTTGCATCGACTCATCTTGCTGCTTTTCTTTGCGCTTTGGAACCTTATACATGCCTACATAATTGAATTTTTTGCCTATTTGGCTTTCTGTGAATTCATCCAGCTTTTGAAGTCTTCTTTCACTCCAAAGTTCTTTGTTTCTTAATACAGCCACATGCTCATATTCGTTGAAAAGTGAGGATATGTTCGTAGTTCTCACACCGGATGAAGATGATTCAACAATACCATTGCTTTTTGTATTAATTGCAGCATGTGAATATCCCTGACTAAATTCATCCGCTTTCCCTTCTAGTGCTGAAGAGTAGCAGAGCAGTACATCACCTGGCTCCAGTTGTTCTTCTCTTAAAATCATTACTGACACGTACTTCACCATGTGGGTTTCACAATATAACGTGTTCTAGGTTGAGACGGGCCGCTCTTGCGCTAGGCCGGAACGGGCCGCTGGGGTACTAGATAGAATTGAGCCGCTCAGCCTAACCCACCGGTCAGCGCCCTGGCAACCATCCGCCCCGCTAGCGCGCAGGTTTTCTGCCGCGTCTGATGACGGAGGCGACCGCGAGTGCCTACTTTCAGGTAAAGGACCAAGCATAACTACCTTGCTCGCAGTGTTTCCAGCGCGTCAAGGCGCCGCAAAGGCCATCCATTGATTTTGATCACGGTCCCGTCAATAACTGACCGTGCGGGGCCATCGGCAGCCAGGCGGTCCGGTCGGCCCAGTCGGTGCCGCGTTCGACGTAGGCATTCCAGGTGCCCAGCCCCGGGCGCTGGGGTCGCTGCTCCAGGGCGGGTCTCACGGTCGCGGCACGCGCGGTGGCGGGAGGATCTCGAAGCAGGCGATGCCCACCAGGAGCGATTCAGGAAGGGCTGACAGCCCCGCCGGCTTCTGGTGGAGCTGCGCATCCGGGCGACAGGCACAGGCCGTCACCAGGGCGGCGAGGGCCAGCGACGCCACCGTCGTCAGGCGTCTAGGTCCAGTGGGACAGTCAGTGGTCATCAAGGTAGCGCGTCTGCGTCACGATGGCGGCTCGGGCGGAAGTCAACCAGCGGTCCAGGGTCTCCCGGTCTCCAGGAGTGCGGCCGAGGTCAGGAAGTCTCTGGGTTTTCGGTCGGTGATTGGGCTTCCCGGCCCTTAATTTCTTGCGATGCCTACCCATTTTTTCATTCCCCCCTGTGTGCGTACAGCTACAGGCCCACACACACTTACACCTTACCTGCCCCCCTCCCCCCTATATCCCCCCTCCCCCCCTCCGGGGTCCTATTTCGCGATGGTGACGAGGGATTGGACGGTCAGGACGATTAAACCGCCGGTCGCGGACAGCAGGGTGAGGATGATGACCAGCATCAGGCGGTGCTGGGCGTGGTGCTGTTCTTCTTCGTGGGCCTGGAAGCGGTTGCACAGTTGTTCGCGTTCTCGGTTCATCGTTTCATGCTCGACGAGGGCGCGGTTCAGGCGCTCTTCCAGTAATTCGAGGCGGGTGGTGTGGCGATGCACCTCGCTGCCGATGCGGTAAGCGACCGTCTCGCGCGCGGGTTCCTGGAACTCGGCCAGGTCGTCGTAGGGCGGGGTCATCGGTATAACCAGGGGGTTTGGTGAATGCCGGGGAGCGACCAGATACCGGCCTTCTTGTACTGGGCGATGGCCTGAGCGGCTTGATAGCCCTGCTGGGTGCTGGGGCACATCCAGAGGGCGACATAGCCACCGAGGGCCAGCCTCAGCCCCAGGTTGCCATAGTCGCGCTTGCGGAGAACCTCGGCCAACATACGTCCGTATTTGTCGTAGCCTTTGAAGTCCACCAGGATGGGCTCGTTGACAGAGAGGAGGGTCCGCAGGTAGGACCGGGCACGGATGCCCCAGGGGCTTTGCGCCATCTCGGGAGCATCAATATAAGCCAGCCGCAGCTTGACCTGCTCCGGCTGGCCATTGACGGTCCGGGTGGCGCCCAGGGTGTCGCCGTCGTAGGTGTAGGTCAGGCGCATCAACTCGGTGCTCATGGGATGGCCTTCGCTTGCGCATCGGTGAGGGGTTTACCGATGGCGGTGCCGACCTTGAACCCGAGGCTGGGGACAAAGCTGACGCTCCGGCCGCTCGGGCTCCAGTTGGCTTTATAGGTGCCCAGGTCGTCGAGTACGACGGTCCCGCCTTTGCGGATAATGTCCTTGATGCGCAGCCAGAGCTTGAGCTGCGTCCGGGTGACGATGTTGCCCAGGTTGAGCGGGGCGCTGGCCCCGAGTTGCGCGGCCAGGGCATCTCTGACCCAGTCGCCGAGTTCGGTGCCGTTCAGCGCCTCCCGGCTCAAGCGGTCGGGGTCGGGGACGGTGGGGGGATTGATCTCCTCGAAGCCCGGGATCTTGACGGGTTGCACCGCCCAGGTGATGGGCCCGTACTGATTGCGGGCGACGGCGGCCACGCCAAAATAGACGTTGAGATTGCCGATCGCGCTATGGATCAGCAGGGCGATCCCTTCGGCGAGGAATGCTTCCTCCTGGTGGTCCGCGACGCCGATCTGCGCGAGGGTGGTTTTGAGACCTTCCGTAAACCTGACGAAAATGCCGACCGCGCCCGGGTGCCGCCAGCGTACCCGCGAGAGGTCCGCCAGGTAGGGGGTTGCCTGGCGCAGAAGCTCGGCGCCACACCACTCCGGGACGGCGGTCGGGCGCACATCCGGAGTGCTCAGATACTCGCTCACGCTGGCCCGCGGGCTGGTGGCGGTGCCGACCTGCTGCCAGGCCGACACGGTCACCCGGTGGGTGCGGCCGTCGCCGGGGATCTCGGCGCCGTCGATGCGCAGGATGGCGGGTTGGGTGGTGCCGGGATTCTCCCAGATGGCGGTGGGCTGGATCTCCGGCTGGTCGTCTACCTGGTACGCCACCCGGACGGCACTCGGCAGGCCCCAATACCAGAGGCGCAGGAACTGATCGATGACCAGATCCGCCCGCTTGGGGTCGGTGACCAGGTGCATTTTCATGCCCAGTCCACGCGGGGCGCTCGGCGCGACCCGCTTGCCGACCAGGCCGATGTGGCCCAGGGCCTTCAGCATCAGGGTCCCCAGGGAGCGCATGATGCCGATAGCACTCACGCTGAGGGCGCCGACGGCCCGCAGGGGCTTGAGGGCCATGCTGTCCAGGTGGGCCTGACCGATGAGCGCCAGGGCCGCCCTAGCGGCCAGGGCCAGGGGACCGCCCGTGGCGGCGGTAGGCACGAAGCTGAAGGTCAGGCTATCCCCGTGGGGCGGGGTGTAGGCGGGCTGCCCGGAAAAGCTGAAGCTCAGGCTGTCGCCGTTCGGGATGGTGTAGCTCATAGCGGGATCACCCCGCCGGTGATGAGGTGGTTAAAGGTGACGCCGTCGTTGTCATCATGGCAGACGATGAAATGGGGCACGTCCCGCCGGGCGGCCAGCATGAAGGAGCCGTCCGCGGTGCTGCTGAGGTCCACGTCCACGACCTCGCAGGACAGGCCGTCGTGGAGACTCAAGCGCCGTTCCGCGGGCTGGCCGTTATCGTCCAGGACCTGGCCGGTGACCGCATACTGCCGGGCGTCATAGACCAGGGCCGTGGCTTGCAGGCCCCCAACCAGGGTACCGCCATCATGCGCCAGGGCCAGGTTGAGGCCCAGGTTCTCCCAACCCCAGGGGGCCGCGCGCAGCATCGAGGCCATGGGTGACCAGGTGCCGTTGGCATAGTCGAGGGTGACGATAACCCCTTGACGTGCTTCGGTGTCGCCCCAGTGGGGGGCGCCCACATAGAGGCGGGTGCCGTTGGGCGAGAGGGCGATGCCGGAGCCAAAGGCGCCGCCATAGTCGCCAGCTTCGATCGTGTCGCGGAGTTGGAAGACCCCGCCGACCTTGGCCAGGAGGTAAGCCCTGCCGGTGAAGTAGTCCGACTCCTTGGCGCCCACGGCCAGGAGGGTTTCATCGAGGTTCACGGCCACCGCCGTACCCAAGGCTTCCGTGCCTGGCAGGGTGATGCGGGCCGACTGCACCCAAGCCGCCCCCACCAGGTCGAAGATGTAAACGGCGCCCGCGTCGTTGTTGTAGCCGGGGGCGCCCACATAGAGGCGGGTGCCGGACTGGTTGAAGCAGCAGGCGGCGCCAAAGTATTCATCGGCCACCCCACCACTCGGGGTCAGGGTGGCCACCTTGGCGATGGCGTCCATGGCATAGGTGAATTCGTAGATGCAGACGGCGCCGGCGGGGCGGCTGTTGTAGCTGTCACCGCAGGCGATGCGCATCCCGTCGGCGTCCATGGCGACGGCGTTCAATTCGCCGTCCAGGTCGGCGGTCAGGTCCAGGTCCGGGATCTCTTCCCAGGCGGTGCCGCGACACCCTTCCGGCCAGCCAGGGCGGGTGACGAAGGTTGAGACGCCGCGCTGGCTGCCCGTGTCCCAGCCGACCGCGACCCGGGTGCCATCGCCGTTGACGCCGCAGAAGGTGGTGTAGCCGTTGGATTCGCGCGGTTGCAGGACCGCCCGCTGCAGGATGGAAGAGGGATGGCTCATGATGGCTTATCCGATGTGAATTTCGAGTTCGCCGGCCAGGAAGACCGGGACATCGCCGGGGGCGACGGGCTTAGGCGTGGTCAGGGGCACGACGAGGCGGGCAGTGCCGTCCTGGTCCTTGAGCACCACGGTAGTAATCGAGGCCCAAGCGGTGGTGGCGGTGGGGAACGGGATGGGGGCCAGGTTGCGGAAGACGGTGGCGCCGGCCGTTTGAGCCGCATCCTTCGCCCAGCGCTCGGCGCCGGGATCGCAGCGCACGGGGGCGTAGCTGGCGCCGTTGATCTCGGTGCCGCCCAGGCCGTCATCGCTGGGGGCGATGCTGTAGAGGTGGACGTTCCACTGCGCGATGGCCAGGGGTTGGTTCAGAAAGAGGGCGGCGCCGATGCTGGCTTCGAGGCTGTCGGTGGCGTTCATGGGGCGGACTCCAGGCAAAAAAAGACCGCCACGCGCTCACGCGCGGGGCGGTGGTGGGGGTTATGCCGCGGCCTTGGCCTGGGCGTCGGTCATGATGCTGCCGGCCTTGGTGCCGGCCTTAAAGCCGGTGGAAGGGGCAAAGCCCAGGCTGCGGTAAGCGGGGGTGATGACGGGTTCGCCGTTGCTCGGGTTGCGGCCCAGCCGCTCACTGGTCCACTTGGCGGCGAAGACGCCGAAGTCGCTGAGGTCCACGCTGCCGCCCTTGGCGATCACGTCCTTGATCTTGAGCAGGATGGTGTCGCAGGCGCTGTTGACGATGGTTTGGCCTTCCGCAGGCAGGGCGCCCAACGCGGTCAGGACGTCGGCGAAGACTTCCGCTTTCAATACGGCGTAGAGCACATCACGGGCGGTGCCGGCCACCTCGTCGGGCGTCGGCGGGACGACGGCCTTGACCTTGCTGGTGATGTTGATCGGCGAGGCATAAGTCTCGCTGGACTTGGCGCTGAGGTTGGTGGCGACGATGTGGAAGCGGTAGGGCCGCGCCACGGCGGGGCCTTCGTCCTGGACGACGAAGCGCGAGATGTTCTCCAGGCGGACGGACAACTCGGCGCCGTTGCTGGTGTACACCGAGTGCTTTTTGCCCACGAAATCCGTGACGAAAATCTCGACGCCGGTGCCGGGGGACACCGGGTCCTTGACCCAGTGCAACTCCACCAGGTCGGAGATGACGTCCTGACGGTCGCGCAGCAGGCTGGACGACAAGCTGACGCAGGGCATGGGCGCGGCCATGTCGTACTGGAAGAACTCGCTGGGCAGGGTCACCCAGGCGCCCGGATCGCCGGACACGCTGTAGCGCATACGCAGGCCCACCGCGTGGCCCATGCCGTCACGGGGGACGATCTGGTCGAGGGACTGCACCAGGGACAGGCCGACGGAGGATTCGGCGTAGGTGGTGACGTTTTCCAGTTCCACGGGGACGAAGCCGCGCGGGTCGGTGATGTCCTCCACATCGGCCTCGACCTGGATCAAGGACGGGCATTTGCCCTGCCAGCGGAACAGGATGTCGTTGCCCTCCAGGGTCTCGCCGGTGATGGGGTCCTTGCCCCGGGCCTTGACGATGGAGACGGGGGCAGCGGGGGCCTTGACGGTCCAGATGCTGCCACCATTGGCGGCGTTGGCCAGGGTCTCGTAGAGCAGATATTCCTGGTCGCCGGTGACGGCGGGGGTCGGGCGGCCCGGATTGGCGCTGTCGAAGAGGGACTCATCGATGACCTGGTAATGGTCCAGGCCCTCGACGCGGGTCAGGTAGACCGAGACGGGCGCGGCGGGGTTGGTAAAGGTCGGCGTGGCAAAGAGGGGTTCGCTGCCGGCGGCGAAGGTGATGACCTTGGACAGGAAGCCGGCGGGGTTGTCGGTGCCGTCCACCAGGCTGGCGGGCGTGAGGCTGGCGCCGGTGGCGTCGAAGAGCGCCAGGGCGCTGATGGCGTTGGTATCCGGGTGGAAGACGCGGAAGGAGGTGCTGGATTTGGACATGATGAGGGCCTGTTAGTGGGTGGAAGTAGTGGGTTTAAGGACGGGTGTCAGTGAAGAAGGCGCCGATGGCGCCCGCGATGGCCATGCCGGCGGCGGCGATGGCGGCCTGCTGGTCTGGGCTGACGGCCAGACCCGCGGCGGTGAGGAGCCAGACGAGACCGCGCCAGGTGCTCGGCTCGGTGATGAGGTGTCGCCAGTTCAAATTCATGAGGGGTACTCCGGACGGTAAAAAAGGGGCCACGTCGGCGCGGCTTGCTGCCCGCGCTCCCGTGGCCTAACTACGGAGAGGCGTCGTGAAATCATGCGGCCTGGGGCTCCAGGGCGCGGGCCATGCTCAAGGCGAGGCGCTGCATCCGTTGGACGCGCCGACGCCAGCCGACGGCGTAATGCCGCCAGCCGGACAAGGATTCGTAGTAGGCCAGCCGGGCGGCGCTGAAGCGGGTAATCAGGCTCTCGGTGTCCTGCGCGGTGATGCTCGCCAGGGTGACCGGCCCCATGATTCCATCCGCGGGCGCGCCGGTGAGGACCTGGAGGATGCGGACGGCGGTCCCAACACCGGCGTTGATGCCGTGATCGAGGATGAGGAGGTCGAGACCGGCCGGGAGGTCGTCGCCCTGGATGGGCCGCCAGAAATCGCGCTCATAGATCGCGATGGCCTGGCCCTCGGTGAGGTGCTTGATGTCGAGATCCGGGTAGCTGCGCTTGGAGATGCCAAACTTGGTCGCCTTGCCCGGGTCGTTGGGGTCGTTGACGTAGCCGCCCTCGGCGGCCAGGATGTGATGGATGCAGCGGGGGAAGTGGCTCATGGGGTGGCTCCGTGGAAGGTGGGGCCATCTTTTATGAGCCGGGCGGCTGGGTCGTGAGGGTTATGGACGATTAGGAGGTTAGGGGAAGAATCACCGGCTGGCCCTGGCCGGCCAGTGGGTCCAGACGGTGAGTATTGCGGTGCGGGAGGACCGGATTAAGGAGGGATCAGCTTCTTAGGCAAGATACGCCTTACGCTTTGGGGCACTACCGACCGGGAAAATCAGGAAGACCAGGACCCAGGCGATGCGCGAGGCCGGTTCCCGATGGGGCCGCAGCGGGGCCCGCAGGACCAGGGCGCCCTGGATGTTCAGATGGCCCATCACGGCCAGGAGGTTAAATATTCGGGCTCGTTCGTGGTGGGGCAGGCTTATCCAGGATCAAACCCGGCCATGCTAACGGGCGAGGCAGGCCCTTGGGATACTGTAGCGGTAGCCTTGCCTCCTTGCCTGAGCTCAGGGCACGATTTGCGCGCTGAGCGTGCCTCCGGCCTGGACCCTAAACCCGGGTTGAAACCGAATCCCACGGCCTGCACCCAAAATCAGCCTACCACCCTGGAGCACAGCGACAGTTCCTCTAACAGTGATGATGCCGTTGGCTTGGTAAGCTTGTTCGTCGGCGACGTCCAGATCCTCAAGCGTCAAATCGTCCCCGGATGTACTGAAGCTGGCGCTGACCGCGCAGGCGGCGGTGATGGCGCCGGTGGTGTAGGTGGTGCCACTCAGACTGCCGCTACAACCCGTGACGCTGGCACTGTAGCCAGTATCAGGGGTGACGGTGAAGGTGGTGGTTGTCCCGTAGTCAACGCTGCGCGAGGTCGGACTGATGCTGCCGTTGGCGCCAGCGGTGGCGGTGACGACAAGCTGGTAACTAGCCCCGGCCTCGTTGGAGTAAGGCGAATCCCCCGTCCAGTTATAGCCCCGCACCCGATAGACATAGGCGGGACCCGCCGTGACGGTGGTATCAGCGTAGCTCGTGATATTGGCCACATCGGTAGCGATCTGAGTCCAGGTACCGGAGCCGGCGATCTGGCGCTCGATTTTGAAGCCGGCCTCATCGCTGCTGTTGTCTTGCCAGCTCAGGTCAATGCGTGTGGCCGTGGTCTGGGTGGCCGTCAGGTTAGAAGGCGCCAGGGGCAAGGCGGGGGTGGTGGCGCTGGCCTCGTTAGACCAGGCCGAGGGGCCAGCCCAATTGGCGGCGCGCACCCGGTAGCTGTAAAGCCGCTGCTCGACCAGGCTGATGTCGGCATAGGCGGTGGAGTTGGCCGCCGGGGTGGTGAGCAAAGCCCAGTCACCCGCCGCGCCCTCCTTGCGCTCGATGGCGAAGGCCGCCTCGTCGCTGCTCTTGTCCTGCCAGGTCAGGGTGATGGCAGCCGCGTTGGCCACCGTCGCTGTCAGGTTGGTGGGGGCGACGGGCAGGGCCGGCGTGGCGCGCGTGACCTCGTTGGAGTAACCGGAAGGTCCAGCGCCATTGACGGCGCGCAGGCGATAGACGTAGGTGGTCGCCGGCGTCAGGCCGAGGTCCGCGTAAGCCGTGGCATTGGCCCCCAGGGTCGCCAGCAGCGCCCAGGTGCCGCCCGACTCGATCTTACGTTCGAGTTGGAAGCCGGTCTCGTTGCCGCTATTGTCCCGCCAGGTCAGATCGATGCGCGCGGCGGAGGCCGCCGTCGCCGCCAGCGAGGAGGGGGCGGGCGGGATCAGGGCATTGCCGAACCCCGTGACCACGACCGGGCTCGTGCGTTGGGTACTGGTCCCATCGCCGATCTGACCGTAACTGTTGTTGCCCCAGGCCAGGACCGTGCCATCGTCGCGGATGGCCAGGGAGTGAGCGCCGCCGCCCGCCGCCGTGGCGATCCCGGTGAGGATCTCGACCGGGGTCGGGCTGTTCACCAGGGTGCCATTGCCAAGCTGGCCCGTGCTATTGAGGCCCCAGACCAGCAGGCGGCCGTTGGTGGTGATGGCCAGGCCGTGGTTGGCGCCGGCGGCGATGGCGGCCACCCCGCTCAGAATCTGATAGGGGCTCGACCGGTTGGCGCTGCCCCCGTCCCCGAGTTGGCCGTACTGGTTGCGGCCCCAGGCCCAGAGGGTGCCGTCTTTACGCAGGGCCAGGCTGTGCTCGCTGCCGGCGGCCACGGCGGCGACGTTGCTCATGACCTGCACCGGGCTGGGGCTGTTGGCGGTGGTGCCATTGCCGAGCTGGCCATAGGTATTGGCGCCCCAGACCAGCAGGCGGCCATCGGCGGTCAGAGCCAGGGAGTGGGTGCCGCCCGCCGCCAGGCCACCCATATCCGTCAGGATTGGCACCGGTGCCAGGTGGCTGGTGGTCCCGCCATCGCCCAGTTGGCCGGCGCTATTAGCCCCCCAGGCCCAGAGGCTGCCGTCGGTCTTGAGGGCCAGGCTGTGACTGGTGCCGCCCGCCGCGGCGCTGACCGTGGTCAGGACCTCGGTGGGGGTGGGGCGGTTGCTGGTACTGTTGTCGCCCACCTGGCCCTGGTCGTTGAGGCCCCAGGACAGGAGCTGCCCCGTGCTGGTGACGGCCAGGGCATGGTTGGCGCCGGCGGCCAGTTGGGTGATGTTGCTCAGGATAGCCACCGGTTGGGTGCGGCTGGTGGTGGTTCCATCGCCGAGTTGGCCAGCATCATTGCGGCCCCAAGCCCAGAGATGGCCATCGGCCTCCAGGGTCAGGCTGTGGGACTCGCCAGCGGCGACGCGCGGCAGAGCCGCCTGATCCAGGGTGGTGGCGCTGGCCTCGTTGGAGTCGGGGGATGCGCCGGCGCCGTTGGCGGTGCGCAGCCGATAGACATAGATGGTCGAGGCCGCCAGGCCAGTGTCGGCGTAGCCTTGGGTGTTGGCGGGTAGCGTGGTGATTTGCGCCCAGGCGCCCGCGGCCCCCGTTTTGCGCTCAAGCTGGAATTCCCATTCGTTGTCGCTGCGGTCCTCCCAGATCAACTGGATGCGGCTGGCGGATAGGGGGGTGGCAGTGAGGTAAGTGGGGGCAAGGGGCCGAACCAGGGTCGTGGCCGACGCCTCGTTGGAGAAAGCGGAGTAGCCTGCGGTGTTGGCGGCGCGGACGCGATAGATGTAGGTGACGGGGGCGGACAGGCCGGTGTCGGCGTAGGTTTCCACATTCACCGCCAGGTTTGCGATCTCGGCCCAGGTGCCGCCAGTGCCAGTCTTGCGCTCGACGACATAGGCGGTTTCGCCCAGACTGTTGTCGGTCCAGGACAGGTCAATGCGAGTGTCGGATGGCGCGCTCGCAACCAGACTGGTCGGTGCCAAGGGAAGTATGGTCGACGTTACTTCCTGAGTGTAATCCGACACTCCCGCAGTATTGTAGGCCCGTACCCGGTAGCCATAGGTGATGACCTCTGTCACCCCGTAATCAAGGTAACTGGTCGTATTTGCTCCCATGGTCGTCAGCAAGGTCCAAGCTCCCTCTCCAGCGCGTCGTTCAAGTTGAAAGCCCAGTTCGTTATCGCTGATATCACTCCAGGCCAGAGTGATAACGCTAGGGGCAATGGCTTGTGCACCGAGTTCTGTTGGGGTGACAGGGGGGGTATCGGAGATGCCCGTCACCTGTGTCGGGCTTAACTGAACCCCGGACGAGCCGTCGACCAGTTGGCCGAAGGAGTTACTGCCCCAGGCCCAGAGGGTGCCGTCGCTCTTGAGGGCCAAGCTGTGCTCACTCCCGGCGGCGAGAGCAACGACTCCAGTGAGAATCGATGTGGGCGTGCTGCGGTTTGTGGTCGTGCCATCGCCCAATTGGCCGCGGTTGTTGCGGCCCCAGGCCCATAGGCTGCCGTCCCTCTTGATTACGAGAGTTTGAGACCACTTAGCAGCCATAGCGTTCACATCAGTGAGGATCTGCTTAGGCGTTCGGCTGTCTGTGGTCGTCCCGTCGCCCAGTTGCCCGTAGAAATTATCTCCCCAAGCCCAGAGAGTGCCATCGCTCTTTAGGGCGAGGCTGTGATTAGCCCCGGCGATTAGTGAGACGACACCACTGATGGGGATCTGCGTGGGCGTGGTGCGAGTCGTTCTCGTACCATCGCCTAATTGGCCATCTGAGTTACTGCCCCAGGCCCAGAGGGTCCCGTCACTCTTGAGGGCGAGGCTGTGGTAGGCCCCGGCAGCCATAGCAATGACGTCAGTAAGTATCCGGTTGGGATTCTCGTTCTTAAATAGGCAGTCGCCCAATTGACAGGAGTAGTTCGAGCCCCAAGACCAGAGGCTTCCATCGCTCTCGAGAGCGAGGGTGTGGTACTCCCCGGCGGAAATAGCGATGACGTCAGTTAGGATCTGCGTTGGTATGGTGCGGTCTGTGTGAGTGCCGTCGCCCAGTTGCCCTGTCCAGTTAGCGCCCCAGGCCCAGAGGGTGCCGTCGTTTTTGATGGCGAGGCTGTAATCGTACCCGGCAGCCAAGGCAGCGATGTCGGTAGTGATCAATTGGGGTGCGGTGAAGTCCGCCGTCGTGCCGTTGCCCACTTGGCCATAGTCGTTCCAACCCCAGGCCCAAAGACGGCCATTGGACTCGATAAAAAGACTGTGGCCATATCCAGCTGCAATCCGGATATTCGAAATACTTGCCTGGACGTTAGCAGCCAGGGTGGAGGTCATGAGGGCATCCAATGCGGCATCGCCTACGTCCAGGGTCAGGCTGGAAGCGGCGACACCTTGCTCCGCTTGGGCCTCCGCGTTGGGATCATGTGGCAAGTCAATCGTCCCCTGATCGGCCCCCTCATCGGCATGGAGTTCCGTCACTGTCGTCCCTTGGCCAACTTGGACGAGGCTGGAAACAGCGGGTTGTTTCGCCACCCGCTGGTAACTGCCATCGGGCAAGCTATCGAGTAGATCTTGCTGAGCCGCTGCCTGGTCTTCCTCCCACTGGGCAAGCTGGTCCTCATCCAAGCGCTGGGTTTCGACAGATGGCAGGCGCAGATCCACCCGCACCCGGGCCTTACCCTCGTCGGCAATCCTCTCATGCAGGGCCTCCGCATTCGCGGCGAAGCCCTCGGTATCCCGCCAGGCCGGTGGCCGCGGCAAGTCTTGGAGGGGATCAAAATCGGCGGGATAGAGGTCCGCCGCACTGACCGGCCGGGGGTTTTGGCTGGTACCGGCCACCACCAGCAGGAAGGCCGCCAGAAAACCGAGGGTTTTGGAACTCCGCAGCCACCAACCGGAATGAGTGGACATGGGCAGTGGCTCCTGGCGGCGGGTGGTCGCCAATATTGGTCGGGGGATGGCGCCGGCAGGGCTGCCTGGCAACGACCTGAGGTTAGACCCCTGCTTGGCTGATGACAAGGACGTCAAATACGACACAATACGACATTTTGTGCTCTAGCCTACTGTTAATGATGGTAGTTTCTACGAAAAGGGAGGCGGACCCGGCGACAAATATTTTCATCCGCGGCGCCGAAAGGTGGGAAATGTACCGCGACACTCGGAAACGCCGGCCGTAGGGGCTCTTCAGCCAGCCGGGCAGGGCCTGATCTTAGCGGCTCTGGGCCGTTCCAATGGCCAACAGCAAGCCAGCGGTCACTTACCGCAATAGCTGAATCACCTCCGCCCGCCCGGCGTGGCCCGTGAGCCTGGCGATCTCCCCCCAGTCCCGGTGCTGGAGCAACTGAGCGACGAGGGGCATGGCCTGGCCGAGGCTGATATCACCCTGCCTCCGGTTCCGGTAATGTCCTCTGGCGCGGAGACCTCCATAGTTGCCCGTTGCAAGGCTCTATTGCTGTGGCACGCAGTGAGGTTTGGGCGTGCTTGTCTGATACTGCCTGTCCAGCACAAGTTACCTGTGTGGGTAGCTTACACCCACCGAGTCCTGCGCCATTTGCCAGACCCGGACATTGATCCTTGCCCCCCGGACCATCCCCATGCCCCGCCCCCACGTCCTGCCACCCGTCCTCACCACCAGCGCCCTCCTCGCCCCCCTGGCCCCCCTGGCCCCCGCCGATCAGGCGCTACGGGTGGTCACCTGGAACGTGGAGAGCATCGGTGTCCAGGGTAGCGCCGCATACAACGCCGCCCGGGATGTCCTCCAGCGCATCGGCGCCGATGTGGTGGCGGTGCAGGAAATCGTCAGTGATGCGGACGCGGCCAACCTGCTGAACCTGGCCAGCGACCTGCACTACAACTACGCGACCGTCGCCACGGGCGGACCTTTCGGCAGTGACCGCGCGGCCTTCATGTCGGACCTCATCCTGCTGGCCGATACCGCCTGGACGGCCGCGCAACTGTCCGGCGATCCCGCCGCCAATGACCTGACCCGCTATATCCTGGAAGCGGAGATCGACCTCACGGGCCAGGGCGACTTGATGAACCTGGTCGTCAACCATTGGAAGTCGGGCGGCGCCAATGCGGATGAATACCGGCGCGCTATCGAAACGCAACGCATGGCGCAGGTGGTCGCCCGGATGGCCGACGACACCCCCTTTGTGCTGATGGGCGATGTCAATGCCGATGTCCGCGATGGAACACCCAACCCCCTCGTCTTCACGGCGGAACCGACCGCTGACCTGCCCACAGGTTTTATGACCGGCGCCGACATCCGCGCCCAGTTCCTCACGGGCGGCTTGCCGAACGACCCCTTCCCGGTCCTGGCCAACCTGGCCAATATTCTGGATGCCAAGCAGGTGGACGGCGGCTATGCCACCCGGCCCAGCTCCGGGCGGCGCCTGGACTACCTGTTTGCCAGCCCCACACTGTCCCTGCAGGGGGCACAAGTCTATGACTGCGGTGACGAGGGGCTGCTGGGCGGTTTGCCCCTGGAGGGGCAACCGCTACCGGCGGCGACCTGCCCCCTGGCCTCGGACCACCTTCCGGTCTTCGCGGACCTGATCCTACCGACGGGCGGCGTACGCCCTTTGCCGACGTGCCCCCCAGCAGTCGGGCTTACGGCTATATCAACGCCATCCGCGATGCCGGTATCCAGCAATTCCAAATTTGAGCTGGGCGGCAGCTCAGGCGACGGTTCTGTACTCAAAAGGCCAATTCCAAGGGGCGTTGCGGACCGAAAATGGTTCTTCGACCCCTGTTTGAGGCCCCTAATTGGCACCGAGTAGCTTCGATACGGCCAAATTTGGAATTGCTGGCCGGTATCACCGGCGGTTGCGGTAACGGTAACTACTGCCCCCAAGGACGGGTCACCCGCGAGCAGATGGCCGCCTTCCTGGTGCGGGCCGTCGAGGGTGAACCGGCCGCCAACTACTGCGGTGGCGCCTCTTATTTCAGCGACGTGGACCCCGCTGCCTGGTCCTGCCGCTACATCCAGCGCCTGGCCGAACTGAAGATCACCGGCGGTTGCGGCGGGGATAATTATTGCCCCCAGGGTCTGGTCACCCGTGACCAGATGGCGGCCTTCATCGTCAGGGCGGTCGCGGGCGAACCGGCGCCGGATTACTGCGGGAGCGTCGTGCCCTTCCAGGATGTGGCGCCAAGCGACTTTTTCTGCGGCTACATCAAGCGCCTGTTCGAACTGGGTATTACTCAGGGTTGCGGTAATGGCAACTATTGCCCCGACAATCAGGTTAACCGCGAGCAAATGGCGGCTTTTTTGGCGAGGGCCTTTCTGGACATGGAGTGAGGCACTCAAAGGAACCTCTGGGCTGATCTAGCGGCGGGTACGCCTATCCCCCGGCTGCGGCCGTGGCGCAGGCCTTGCGCAGCAATGACGCGGCGCGGGCCGAGGGTCAAAGGGGCAGCGGCCCCATGACCTTTACCTTCACACTCAGCCCACCGAGCGCCAGGCCGGTGACGGTGCAGTACGGGACCGCCAATGGGACGGCCCAGGCCGACAGTGATTATGTCGCCAAGAGCGGAGGATTGACCTTCCCGCCCGGGCAGCGGGCCCAGACGGTCAGTGTCCTGGGGCGGGGGAACCGGGTTAAGGAGGGGAGTGAGCGGTTGCTAAAGACGTTCAGGTTCCCTCATGGCCAGCGCGCGCAGAGGCGCTTACAACTACTTATTGGCCACTATGCTGATGGAGGCATCGCGCTCAATTAACGGCCTCAATGAGAATGCCGTGACCGATTAGCCACTCAAATAGCGTCGCGAGCTCATAACCGATCACGTTCGATCGTATGATGATGCCAAGTTCCATGTTGAGATTCATCGCGTAATCGGTGAGATTGGCGCTGGTGATCAGCACAAGGGAGGCATCAGCCACGGCGCATTTAATATGGAGGCTACCATGCTGGCCAGCGGCGTTGGTCGGGCGCTTCGCCAACGGCCATACGAACGCGGATATACCTTCCGCCGCGTTGAAGCCCAGAGCCGCCAAGGGCTCATAGCTGATTTTTCCCGCGCTCGCGTTGTTCGATTCGAGAATCAAGCGGACCACAACACCTCGGCCAGCCGCCCGCAAGATGGCGGCCCGCACCGCTTCAATGTGGTAGGCGGCAAAGCTGGCGATGGTGAGGGTCTGACGACTGGTGTCGATGACCTCGATCAGTGCCCCATAAGACTGCCGAGGTTTGATCACCGGTGTTTCAGGACCGGTCCAAACCAGATCCAGCCGATCGCCGGCGCGGTGGCTCGCGTCCTGTGCCGCCGCCCCACGTAATGCCCAAGCCAAAGCCGTCGGGGATAGATCGGCTCGCGCGTCCCGGAGATGGCGAAACAACGCTATGAGTTGCAAGCGGTGGGCTAAACCAGGCGTCTCAGTGATCATCCGATCAATACGCGGTGCCGTCAGGGGGTTGTCAGCGAACGCTTCAAGCCGAGCAGCGGTGGCTTCCAACGCCGCCGCCGGTAGCTCCCGCGCCGCCGCCGCGATCGCCGTCAGCGCCAGTTGCTGTGCCGTCGCTGGATTCATACCTGTGCGTGTTCGCGGAAGAAGGGTATAACTCCATCGCTCAGGGTCGTGACCAGAATGCGTCGGTCCAAATACTTGTTGCCACGCTCGCAGGATGTCTCGGGAGAGAACAGGCACGCATGGCAAGCGGCGCCGTGCAATGTGGTGCCTTGGTCGTAGGGATGATGATCCGCACACAGCGGGTCCGAGCTGCACAATTCCGCCTGCTTGAGCGCCTGATCGATGTGGTAGGCTAGAATCTGTGGTTGGCCTTGGGCAACCAGGCCGCCTAACGTCCCTTCACTGTCGCTCGCCGCGGTGTAGATCAGTACACCCGCCATAGGGCCGTTCTCCGCCCCAGCGTCCGCCGAATAGATACGCTCCCGCACACTGGCTGACGTATAGCCACATTCCAGCGCCACTTGGCGCATCAGCAGATGCGCAAAACTATGCAGTAAGACGAAGCGTATCCCTGGGAAACCATCCAGCGGTGGGCTGATGTTGCGAGCGGAGCGCCAGCGTCGGTGCGCTTCGAGGTAGGTTTCCCCAAGCGCCATGATTTCAGGGGTTTGCAGCCATTCCGTGACCGTCGCCTCATTGAACTGCAAAAAGATCCCTTCCCCCCGGACCTCCGCGGACGGGACCCACGTCAGCGTGCCATTGGCCAGCGGCGCGCGGCGCTCGGGCGGCACACTCCATTCCTCACCGAATTCGCCGGCAGACTGAATCCGCGTGAATCCCACCAGGGCGCGGGCCTCGCGCAACCGGTGAATGAGCACGATTTGGTCGAAATACGTCCCGAAGCCAACCGGGACCTCCACCGGCTCCAGGCGGAAGTCGTCCGTGTTGCGGGCGGGGTCGGCGGCCGTGAAGGCCTGCCACTCTGGCGTCTTCAGGTCCTCGTGCGCGTCGTCATCCGCGGGTTGGGCGTGGCGCTTGGCTTCGAGCCCCTGCCAGATGTCGGTATCAGCAAAGTCCTCGAAGGCGTCTAATTGCCCGATGGCACGGAACGCGGCAAGGATATCTTTGCTCGTAGCCTTCTCCAGCACACTCCAGTGGTCATCGATCAACTGCGCGAGGAGGCTCGCGTTGGCCTGCGGCACCGCCAGCGCGGAAAGATTGATCGGGAACCAACTGTTCGACGCCCCCAACAGCATCGCCTCCATGCGCAGGGGTTGGTTGTGCTCGTCACGGCACTGAGCATGATGTTCCAGGTGCGGGTGGTAGCCGGTGCACATCGGCAAGAGCGGGTTGTCCTTGGGGGGATCGAACGCCTCGATCATTTTACGCGTCGCATTACAAGTGTCACACTTGATCACGACGTCAGCGACCGAATCGGACACACCGAACTGCATCAACCGCAAGAGCGACTTACAGCTCGTCGGGCCGCCATGCACGAACTTGATCCAGGGAAAATCGTCCAAATGACCATTGCGACAAGCGACGATGAAGCGCACCGGGACAGCGGTCTGCCCCTTGCGGCGCGGATCGCTCGGGCAGGTGGAATGCACCCAGCGCGTCATATCTGGCCGATAAGGATTCGGCTTCAACTCAAACAGTCCACTCTCGATCGGCGCCATCAGCCCACACTTCGGGCAGCGTAGCCAGCGCGGAAACATCCGCACCGGCATCCCGATACTGGCTTCCGGGTCGAGGGGCGACTTCGGCTCTTTGGGCGGGCGCGGTGGTTCCAGGAGCCGTTGGACTTGGCCCCCGAGTTGGCTCCGCACCGCCGCCAACAGGCGTGCCTCGGGGATTTCTCGACAATGCGTGATCGGCCACAGATCGAGGCCCATGACCATCACAGCCAGATTTGGCAGGTCGATGCTCGCGCCGACACCGAAGGTAAACAGGATCTGGCTCGGACGAAGATCGCCGACGCGGTGAGTATGGCGAGCACTCATCTCATTGCTCCTTCAGGATCAGTCCGACGGTTGGCTCGACATCGCGCAGCGAATGGAGCGTCGTGAATGCCTGCCAGGCACCATCGCCGGGATTGCGCAGTAATCCCTTGGTGGTGCCGTCGCGGCCGTCCCGATAGCCAAGCCGATACCCTTGCCCCTGGGCCTGCTTCAACCAGCGATCCAGTTTATTGTCGATCTCCTTGCGCACCACCACCGCCAGGGACTTGCCCTCGATCTCCTCGACCCGGCGCACGATGGCCTGGATGGCCTCCTGAACGATCGGTCGACTCTTGTCGAGGTCCTGCGCACGCAGGTTGGCGTTGTATTCATCGGTGAGTAGCCGAATCAGCGCGACGATGACCCCCGCCAGCCCACGCTCCAGCGCGCCGCTGGCAAAGGGCGTGACGGACAGTGCCTCCACGTGCTGATAGAAGGTGGCGTGGTAATGGGTGAAGCGCTCATAGTGGGAGAGGTCGCGCGGCCTTGCCCAGTTGAACACGGTGCAGACCAGACCAGGGTTGCGGCGGCCAACACGGCTCGTCGCCTGGATATACTCGGAGGTGTTCTTCGGCTGGCCGGTGACCAGCATCAGCCCCAGACGTTGCACGTCCACACCGACAGAGATCATGTTGGTGGCCAGCAGGAGGTCGAGTGGCTTGTCGAAGCGACCGTCACGGCGCCGCGCCTCCCCCGCTTTGAAGTGCGCCTTGCGGGCCGCCTCCTTGGCCGGATCGAAATCGGCCTCCAGCCAATCGAGCAGACGCGGAATATCGCTCGCCTGCTTGCGCGAGGTGAGCTCCTCGACAAAGGGTGGATTCAGGTAGCGCCGACTGAAGCCACGCTCATGGGCATTGCGCAGCCTGGCGCGAATATCGTCGTCGACCAGCCGGCGCATACCGCCCAGTTCGCGCAGCGAGTTGAAGTAACCGACCAGCGTCATCCAGGGATCGATCGCCTTGCCATACCCACGGCCCTCGTAGAGCGTCTGCGCGCTGGCGAGGAAGGCGATATAAGCGCGAATCAAGGTCGATTTGAGCCGCTCACCCGGTGCGCAGATCCCGAGATACCGGCGACCCGGAAAATCAGGAGAGGGTTTGCGCCGCATGGCGAAGAAGTTATCACCCAGATCCAACCCGTGGGGTGGAAACACCTCGACCCGGCGCATGAATACCCGATGAACCTGATCCTGTGCCTGGCGAATAGTCGCGGTGGACGCGATCACCTTCGGGCGCACCCACTGCCCGTTGACCTCCCAGGCACTGAGCCTGTCGATGGCGGTCTCGTACAGGCCCACGAGTGATCCGAGTGGGCCGCTGATCAGGTGCAGCTCGTCTTGAATGATCAGGTCCGGTGGGCGGAGCGGGGCGTGATCGATCACCGTTGCCGCCCCTTGTCCATTCTGCGTTGCTGGATGGCTCTTGGGATGGTCGATGCTCGGCGAGAGAAAGCCATGCCGCGGGCACCACCGATTGACCTGCCCAAACAGCATCTGCGTCTCGCCGCGCCATGGCAACTGGGCGAATTTATCCACGGTGGCGATCATCAGCGCCGGCGGATAACGGTAGATCTCGTCATCCACCACCAGCACCGGGAGGCCCTCGCCGGGCGCCTTCGCCTCGCTGAAGGCGCAGCCGCCCAGCGGATCGCCGCAGAACAGCAGGGTGCGGCCGCGGCCCTGCTGGCTGGTCTCGACCTTGAGGTGGCGCCCTGGCTCGATCTGACTCCCACACCAGGGGCAGTTGGTCAGTTGGGCCGGCGAGGCGATCCCCGTCGGTGCCCCCTGGGTTTGGCCCCGCAGCTCGCGTGCCGCCTCATTGGCGCGCTCGGTGCTGTTCGGTGTCGTCCTTGCGCCCACCCAGAGTCCGATGCGGAACGGCAGATGGCCCCAGCGCCCATCATGCTGGGCGAGCGCCTTGCGGCGGATCGTCTCACAGGCACAGATCAGCGCGGTCGCGCGCTGGAACTGTTGTAGGGTGAGCAACCGCAGCGTATAGCGCATCAGCACCGCGACCCCCTCGTCACCCCGACGGCCCGCCACCACCCCTTGCAGGCGTCTCAGACCGAGTACAAAGGCTGTTAGCCCCAGATAGGCCTCGGTCTTACCACCACCGGTCGGGAACCACAGCAGATCGGCGGTCGCGCTCGGCTCCAGACAGCGATCGGGGTGATTCAGATCGGCACAGCCAGGCAGATTGAGCAGAATGAAGGCGAGCTGGAACAGGCGCCAACTGCGGTTACCGGGCTGATCGATCGCCTGCGGGTCCGGGACCTCGCCGCGGCGAACGCTCTCGGCGCGCATGGTATGCACGCGCTGCAACCACATGGCGCGATTGGCGAACTGAAAGGCCTCCAGTGCCATGGGAGACGCCTGCAATGCCGCCACCCCGGCCGCGATCCGCGCACAGGCCCTTTTGCAATCGGTGAGTGCCAGGCGGGCCGCTTCGGCATGGTTCGCAAACTCCCCCCCTCCGGCCCGGCGGCGCGCCTGCTCGCGCTCGATCCAGCGCCGGTAAGCCACCGGCAACCGCTCCAGATTCGCGATCAAGTCCGAGGGCGGCAGGTCCGCCAGGGTCCTCATATCTAGGACTACGTCAGCCAGGTCTGGATTGTCCGCTGCCGTGGCACTGGTGACCTGGGCGACCTCGTGAGCAGGGATCACGCGCGTGCACAGTACCTTGGCCCGCTGCGTCTCCCCCGCGGGCAGGGTCCAATCCACGGCGACCCCATGACCCACCGCGAACTCCACCAGATCGCGATAGAGCATCCTCATGGCCTGTTCCTCGATCCGGCGCGCCTCGTCGAGATGCGTGCACTGGACATCGTACCGCCGCCGCACAAAGATCGGGCGCTGGTCGACAGAGGCTACCCGCAGCTCTGGCTGAAACAGCCAATACTCCCCAAACGGACGCTGGGCGATCTGCGTATTGACCAAGAATAAGGAGACATGCCAGAGGTCATCGCCACCGCGACGCATCTGCCCGCGCAGCACCACCGCAGGCTGGTCCGCGTTGAAAGGGGTCGCGGCCATCGCCCCCGCGCGGACCTTGACATCGACCTGGCCCGCCATCGGATAGCGCCGCCAGACGGTCTTGGGATTGCCCTTGTCGGTGAGGATGTCTTCGCTCTTCTCGCGCTTGTACCAGCCCCATTGGGCGCACACCCTCAATTCCGTGGCATCCGCCGCCAAGGTGAAGCTCAGCCCGATCGCCGACGGATACAGGCTGTCGCCGGCCACCGTGCTCGGTTCGGTGCTCCCGTCCTCGCCCTTGTCATCGTCGGCCACCGCCAATTCGTCGTCCAAGTCGCGTGGCACTGCCTCGTTCCGCGGCGCGACCTTACCGACCAGATAGCGTTCGGTGATCTGGGCCTCGTCAACTTCCTCGACCGGCCCCGCCGCTGGGCCGAGGAGATCATTGATGACGAGGGTTTCCAGCTCGTCGCGTAGCTGGGCGGGGGATGGCGCTTTTAGTGCGGGCGGATGGTTGGCAGAGGGCATGAGCTACTCCGGCACGCCCACTGCGACTGGCTGGGCGACTTGAATTTGGGCGGCGACCTCGTTGTAGATGTCGACATCGACGTCAGGCACCCGAATGGACAAGACCAGCGCGTAGCGGGCCGTCTTGTCATAGCGCTGGAGCGCAGTACGAGTGCGCCACCAACCCATGGCCGGATAGACGGCAATCAGAGCGCGCTCCGCTAGTTCCACCGCCTTACCCTTCCAGACATCCTTGTGGATCGAGCCCTTATGTCGAAACTGCTGCCCCAGCAACCAGCCCGCATCGCCAGGCCCGGTGGTCGTTTCGGTCACGACATCCCTGGCCTCGCGGTTGATCCGCTGGCGAAAGGCATCGAGCGACTCCAGGGGGCGTTTGACATCGAAGCGCAACTGATGGCTCGCATAGCTGTACTTGCCCGCGACGTTGCGGCTCGATGGGTTCGGTTCGATGAAATAGGACAGGGTGACGACCAGTTCGACCTCCGTTTCCCCCAGAGCCTGTAAAGACTCTTTGGGCCACGGTAGATAATGCAAATGCATGTCGCGGGTGCCGATACTCCCCTTCGTGCCTTTCTCGAAGGGCTGGAGCTGATCCTCGACAATCAGTGCCAGGGAGTTGCGGGCGCTCCACAGGGCGCGGTCGATGTCTGGGACACCGAATCCGACGCAGCGCACGCGGTGCTGGGCTTGCTTCTGAGGCGTGGAGCCCTGTGTGAATTGCGCGCACATCGTCGACGTCCAATCCGCGGAATGCACAATCAAGGCACGCACCGTTTCAGGCCAGAGAGTTGGATACTCAGCCAGTATCTCGGCCGCAAAACGGCTAGCGAGCGCCGTGGCCGCGCTGGTGGCCTCGAACGTCGTGAACAAGCGATCGAGGGGCCGATGATGGGTCGTCAGGAGCTTGAGGCTCGGAATACCTGCACAACTGCTGCTATCGAGCCCGACATTGCCACCCTCGAAGACCACCTCGGGTTTCAGTGGCATCGCCCTGTTCCAAAGTACCGACGTGGTGCTGTATGGCGAAAGGCCGCCCACGGGGGCCAGCGGTCGATACGCCGCGCAGTCTGGCTCGGTGATGATCGCTTTTTCAGTGAAGGCACCCACGGTGAGTGCGTTCCAGGATTGCCCTGGATCATGGATGTCCTGCACCAGGTTGTAGTCCGGATACTCAGTCATCGCCGTGAGATCGTCCCCGGTGTTGCCCCCGGCAACCGTGAAGAGCCGCGGGGCTAGATTCTCGCCGAGGGCGTCGACGGCCAGGCTGTCGAGTGCTGCTGACCATGCCGAAGGACGCCCGCGATCCCGCGAGTCGGTCGTGGACAGGGCCAGTGCGAAGACGCGATTGCGAAACGGGGCGGCGATTTCAGCGAGAGAGACGGCATCGGCGGTCAGTATCCCGTACTGCTTTCCCTGATTGCCGCCGGGTCGTCGCAAGACCTTGACCGACTCCAGGCGATGCGCCAGACGAACCCTGTGGTCCGATTCCAATGGATGGACAAGATCCCCCCAGACCGCCAACCCCGCCATGCCGGTCCCATGGCCATCCTCATCCGCCCCGGTCCAAGCGGCATCGACGGTGAATTGGTCGGCGTCGTCGAGAAATGGGCGAATCAGGGGATGACCGTTGTTCGTGCCGGTATCCAGGATACACACGCAGGGGGCATCTGCACCCGGCCCGTCCAGACGACTCAGAAGGTCATCGGCCCATCCCGGCTGCTCCCTGGGCGCCAACTCGTCGAAAAAGGCGGCCGTCTCTTTTGCCCGCCGAAGCTCCGAGATGCAGTTCAGGAGGAGACCGCTGCGGGCAAATTGATTCCGCCGCCCCTTCGCGAGGAGAACAGACCGCTCGGGAAATTCGAGCACCTGATCGCTGATCTGAATGTCCAGGGCGCTGGTCAACCGCGTGAAGTCGTGGATGATGGCTTGCCGGTCGTCGCGAACCGGCAGCCAGACCTCCCACCAGAGTCCCTCTTGATCATCCCGTGGAAACTGATCCGCCGCATCGGTCCAGAGGGCCTCCAGGGCGGCGGCGCGAAAGGAGGCAATGGCATCGATCAGGACGCGATTGTCACGTGGCTTGCCGTTCCTGTCCTTCTTATATCCCAGATAGTCCGTCAATTTGCTCTCGATGCGCGTCAGCTTGCCATCAGGCACAAACACGGTCGCCAGGATCGTTTCGCCCGATTGCCGCAGATTGGTCAGCTCGATTCCGCTGCGGGCGTCCGCGAGGCTCTCCACGGCCAACTCAATGCCAGGGAAGCTCTTGAATTCGATCTGAATGCCGATCGGGGATTCAAGGTCATAGACAGCCGCATCCTGGCTCATCCGCTGTTGATCGGTCGCGACCTGTTGAAGCTGAGCCATCAAGGCCCTGCCGTGCTGTTGGCGGTCGCGAGGCGGAATGTCAGGTCTTGATCCACCGCCACCAGCGGTTGAGGTATAGGATTCGGCCTTGCCAGTGCGCCCCAGATAGATGTGCCTTTTGGGTGTAAGGGTCTCTTCCATGTCACGGTTCGCCTAACGGGTCAAATCGCGTGCCATACCATGACGGTCAGCGATCGCCAACTCCAGTTGCGGTAGCATGATGGCGTCTTGGTCCTCGATGAGCATCTCCTTCACCGCATCCTGCGCCACGAGCGTGACCTCGGCGCTGCTTAAGCCGTCGGCCAGTTCCGCGAGCCGGTCCCAAGGGAAGTCCCCGGGTACATAGGCGGTCAGACGATCCTTGAAGAGCGTCTCGATCTCGGCGGCGCGCGGCAGGCGGTAGCGCACCACGTCATCAAAGCGGCGAAACAGGGCGTGGTCGAGGATCTCCTCATGATTCGAGGCGCACACGATGAGGCTGTTGGATTGATCCTGTTCGATCATCTGCAGGAAGCTGTTCAGGATGCGGCGCGCCTCGCCCACATCGTTCGGCGTGGTCCGCTGTGAGCCGAGGGCGTCGAACTCATCGAAGAAATAGACCCCGCGCACCCCCTCCAGGGCATCGAATACCTGGCGCAGCTTGGCGGAGGTCTCCCCCATGAACTTGGTGATCAGCGCATCGAGACGGACCTGAAACAGCGGATAGCCCAGCTCACCGGCCAGAATCGAGGCCGTAAAGGTCTTGCCGGTGCCGGGGGGGCCGACCAGCAGGAGCTTGCGCCGTGGCGAGAGCCCGTGGTTCTTCAGCTTGGCAATGTGGCGCTGCTCGCGGATCACGCGCTGTAGCCGGTCCTTCACCTCGGGGGGGGCAACCAGATCGGACAGGCGCAGCTTGGGGGTCGTCGCATAGAGCAGGCCGCTGCTGTCCTTGAGGCCCTTGGCGATCGGCACCGCGCCACTGGCGGTCGCTGGCTGGCGTGCCTTCTGGACGATATCCCGCAGATCCTGGGCCAGTTTGCCATGGCCGCTGCGCGCCTCATGGGCCGCTACCTGCAGGGCAACGGACAAAAAGCGCTCCTCGTCCCGCTCCACATGGGATAGCAGCAGCGCCTTGATGTGCTCCGAGCTGGCCATGAACCTTCCGATTCAGAATCTTACGAATATCTTGAGAGTCTTGTTTGGAGTCCGATACTAACTCTTTGTACGCGGCTTGTCGCCTTCTTCATGAAGTCAGCAGGTGCCGCTGGGAAACAAGGTGAAACGCTGGAGGGCGTCAGCTAATGCTCCCGATCAACAAGGCTATCTTCGAGATTTGGTCCGTCGCAATGTCGGCGATAAGCTCCCGGATACGACTTACGGTCGCACCTGAGTCATGGCCGGAGACCACACCGTTATCTGACTTGCATCCGCAGTACCTCGCGCAAACGCTCCCGAAAGAGATCGAACGCCGGCATCCGGATGCGTGCGGCATTCACCTGGCGCGTGCGCACCAGCTCGGCCAGCTCGGCGCCTGTTAGCGTGCCTCCGAGGGCATCGGCCAACTGCGCCTTGAGCGGATTCGGGGCTGCGTCATTGCCCGATTCCAGCTCAAGTGCGGCGCAGTGCTGGTAGGGTTGGTTCGTGTCCTTCCGGTAAGCCTGCGTGAATTCCAGCGGCCGGTCCGGTACGGTGTG
>ERZ1645187.600-NODE-600-length-35291-cov-7.313373_pt1 | contig 35291 bp, 35 predicted proteins | sample MGYA00575352_ERZ1645187 | MGnify/ENA primary metagenome ERZ1645187 (study PRJEB40837, sample SAMN11349314) | freshwater sediment metagenome | isolation source: river sediment | host: Sediment | place: India: Wazaribad , New Delhi | collected 2017-02-21 ... | reverse complement strand
CGGCGTGTATGACTACGTCGCCAACGCCGTCGGCGAGTACAACATGACCGCGCAGGTGATCAGCCAGCTCTGGGGTGTCGGCACGGTCATCGTCTGGTCCGGCATCGTCGCCTTCATCTGCTACAAGATCGTCGATATCCTCGTTGGCCTGCGCGTGCCGGAAGACGAAGAGCGCGAAGGTCTCGACATCACGGCCCACGGCGAATCCGCCTACCACTATTAAGAATCCTTTACGATCCTCCCTCCGCTTCAAAGTGGATTCGGGCACCGGCAACGGTGCCCGTTTTTATTGGAGGAAAAGTCGGCGCTGGCGGGACGGCAATTTTCGACTATCCCGACCTGTGCTGGTCCTCGACATCCAGCCGATCGAGAATCTTCAGCGCCCGGCCCACATCACCCGTCGCCGCCAAGGCGCGGAAATGATTTTCCGTATCCCAAGCCGCCAGTGCGTGGGCACTCAACTGTTCCACCAGCTTGTTCGTACTCAGGCCACGACTCTTGGCCAGCGCCTTGAGGCGCTGCGCCGTGTCGTCGGGCAAACGGATCGTCAGTGTGCTCATGGCAACTCCCTCAGACATTGTGCGGGCGTCAAAAGTTGCAGCGAACCCAAGTGCAATTCGCCACCGCGAACATCCCGCACGTTATGCGTCACAATCGCCCTGGCATTGCCCGCCAAGGCCAACTCGATCAGGTGATTGTCGGCTTCGTCCGGCAAGTTTGGCCGCCAGCCGTAATACACCGTTACCCAACGGCCCCGTTGCGCCAAGGCCGCCAATACTTCCAGTCGCTCCGCCGGAGAAGTGCTGGCACCCCACACAGGGCGACCCAGCAAATCACCATACTCCAGCCACAGCGCATTACCAAACAAGGGCTGGTAACGCCCCGTCAGCACTCGACGCAACACCTCACGCGAAGCGCCACCGGCTGAACGCAGGCCAGCGACAAAAACGTTTGTATCAATCACTAAAGAAATCACGGTGACAGCATATACGCCATCATATTGGCTTGCAAGCGCCATTCGGAAAAGGCAACGACCACCTACGCTAAGTCTGCGATCGCTCCAAAGCCTTGAGCAACTCAACCGCGATACGGCGGTTGGCGGGAGAAAGGGCGCGGAAGCTGCGCCGCAGTTGCACCGCCTCGGGGGTGTAGTCGACGGTAACGTCAAACGCGGCAAGGCTCTCGGCGAGGCCCTCTGCAAGATTTGGCCGCGGCCGACGGCCTCTGATCAGGTCTGACTCGGAGAGGACGAAGGCCCCGATTTCTCGGGGCCTTCGCGTGTTACCCAGTGTTGATGCGGCTTTGCCGCTTTACCCACACTTTGGCAGAGGGGCTTGAGGTAAGGCATCAATGGGAAACTTCGGGTAATGGACGTTGCCTGTTTCTTCTGGCGATGGCTGATGATCGGGGCCGCGACGTGGTGCAACAGATTGCCAGTAAGATCGGCTCAACCTGAAAGTCGGCGCTGGCGGGACGGCACCGCACCGCAGAATTCAGCGGAAGACGACGGTCTTGTTGCCGTGCACGAGGACGCGATCCTCGAGGTGGTAGCGCAGGCCGCGCGCGAGGACGGTCTTCTCGATGTCCTTGCCGTAGCGCACCATGTCGTCGGGCGAATCGGAGTGGTCGATGCGGATCACGTCCTGCTCGATGATCGGACCCTGGTCCAGTTCGCTGGTCACGTAGTGACAAGTCGCACCGATCAGCTTGACGCCGCGTTGATAAGCCTGATGGTAGGGCTTGGCGCCGACGAAGCTGGGCAGGAAGGAGTGATGGATGTTGAGGATCTTGCCCGGATGGGCGGCGCACAGTTCGGGCGAGAGGATCTGCATGTAGCGCGCCAGCACCATCGTGTCGCCATGCGATTCTTCGAACAGGCGCTGCACCTCGGCATAGGCCTGCGGCTTGTTTTCAGGCGTGACCGGCACATGGTGGAACGGGATGCCATGCCACTCGACGAAGCCCTTGAAGGTATCGTGATTGGAAATCACGCAGGGAATCTCGATGTCGAGCTCCTTCGACTGCCAGCGTGCCAGCAGGTCGTAAAGACAGTGCTCCTGCTTGCTGACCAGCACGACGACGCGTTTCTTGACCGCGCTGTCGGTGATCTTCCAGTCCATTTCCAGCTCGGTAGCGATCGGCCGGAAGCGTTCGCGGAACCCGGTCAGCAGAAAGGGCAGCGAATCGGCCTTGATCTCAAGGCGCATGAAGTAGCGGCGGGCTTCTTCATCCGAATGGAAGCTCGATTCGAGGATCCAGCCCTGATGCTCGGCGATGAAGCCGGTGACGCGCGCGATGATGCCCGTGCGGTCGGGACAGGACGCGGCGAGGGTGTAGAAACGATCGCGATGCATCAGATTCTCGCGGATGCCTTGTCAATCGCTGCACGCAGTTCGGCGTAGTTCATCGTCACCGGGAACTGCGGGAACTCGTCGATGACGTTCTGCGGCGGATGGAAGAGGATGCCCGCATGCGCTTCGGCCAGCATGGCCGTGTCGTTGTAGGAATCGCCGGCAGCGATGACCTTGAAGTTGATTTCCTTGAAGCGCTTGACCGATTCCTTCTTCTGGTTAGGCATGCGCAGGTGGTAATTGACCACCCAGCCATCGGCGTCCGCCTCCATCTTGTGGCAGAACAGCGTCGGGAAACCCAGCTGCGCCATCAGCGGCATAGCGAATTCGTAGAAGGTATCGGACAGGATGACGACCTGGTAGTCGCGCCGCAGGCCGTCGAGAAAATCCTTCGCACCGGCCATCGGGCCCATGCTGGCAATCACCTTCTGAATATCGGGCAAGCCGAGTTTATGTTGCTTCAACAGTGCCAGCCGGTACTTCATCAATACGTCGTAGTCGGGTTCGTCGCGCGTGGTGCGGCGCAATTCGGGAATTTTCGTGCGCTCGGCGAATTCGATCCAGATCTCGGGGACGAGCACCCCTTCGAGGTCGAGACAGACGAGTTGCACGGCGGACTCCCGGATAAGAAAGGCGCGATTCTACCCGGCACGGTCGAGCTGTTCGTGGATTTCCAGCCAGCGCGCTTCCGCGGTTTCAATGCGCTCGGCCAACAGGGCAACCTGGCCGGCTAGCCCGGTGGCGGCGGCATGATCCGCATATACGGCCGGGTCGGCAAGCCGCCCTTCCAGCACCGATTTTTCAGCCTGCCAGCCGGCGAGTTGCTGGTCCAGCTTCTCCGCTTCTTTTTCCAGCTTGCGCCGTTCCGCCAGCGCCGATTTTTTCGCGGCACGGTCCTCAATGCGCTGCTCGCGTTGCGCGCTTTGCTCGGCCGCGACCGGTTTGGCGGCAGCACGCCGCTGCGCCAGCCAGTCGGCGTAATCGTCGAGATCGCCGTCGAAGGGCTGCGCCTTGCCGTCCGCGACCAGCCAGAGCTCATCCACCGTCGTACGCAGCAAGTGCCGGTCGTGCGAGACCAGCACCACCGCGGCTTCCGTCTCCTGCAGCGCGAGCGTCAGGGCCTCGCGCATCTCGAGGTCGAGGTGGTTGGTCGGCTCGTCGAGCAGCAGCAGGTTCGGTCGCGTGCGGATCATCAGCGCCAGCGCCAGCCGCGCCTTTTCGCCGCCGGAAAAGTTGCCGCAAGGTGCATCGGCCATCTGGCCGCGAAAGTCGAAGCCGCCGAGGTAATCACGCAATTCCTGCTCGCGCGTCTGTGGTTCCTGCCGCACGAGATGCTGCAAGGGTGATTCGTCGGGACGCAGCAATTCCATCTGGTGCTGGGCGAAGTAGCCGATTTGCAGATGCCGGCCTTCCAGTCGCCGCCCAGCCAGCGCCGATCTTTCACCCGCGAGCAGCTTCACCAGCGTCGACTTGCCCGCGCCGTTGCGGCCGAGCAGGCCGATGCGACTGCCGGGCCGCAGGATGAGCCGGATATTGCTCAGGAGTGCCGTCTCGCCATAACCGACTTTCGCATCCTCGATCTGCAGCAGCGGATCGGAGAAGCCCTCCGGCTCGCGAAACGAAAACGTGAAGGGCGCATCGACGTGAGCGGCGCTGATCATCTCCATTCGCGCCAGCGCCTTCAGGCGGCTTTGCGCCTGCCGTGCCTTGGATGCCTTGGCGCGGAAGCGTTCGACATAGGCATGCAGGTGCGCGACCTCGCGCTGCTGCTTGTCGTGCATCGCTTGTTGCAGGGCGAGGCGTTCGGCGCGAGTGCGCTCGAAGGTCGAGTAGTTGCCGCCGTAGAGCTTCATGCCACCGGCCTCGATGTGCAGGATCTGCTCCACCACCGCATCGAGGAAGTCGCGGTCGTGCGAGATCATGATCAGCGTGCCGGGGAATGACTTGAGCCACCCCTCGAGCCAGAGCACCGCATCGAGGTCGAGGTGGTTGGTTGGCTCGTCGAGCAGCAACAGGTCGGCGCGGGCGATCAACGCGCGCGCGAGGTTGAGGCGCACGCGCCAGCCACCGGAAAAGTCGGCGACCGGACGGCCATGGTCGGCCTGCGCGAAGCCCAGCCCGTCGAGAATTTCGGCGGCACGCGCCCGTGCCGCATAGCCGCCGATGTCCTGCAGGCGCGTGTGCAGCTCGGCGATCAAATGTCCGTCGTGCGCGTCTTCCGCGTCCAGCAAGGCCGCCTCGACCTCGCGCAGTTCGGTATCACCGTCGAGCACGAAGTCGAGCGCCGGCGTCGGCAGGGCCGGCGTGTCCTGCGCCACATGGCCGATGCGCCAGCCGGGCGGGATTTCAAGATCGCCCGCCTCGGCATGCAGCTCGCCGCGCAGCAGTGCGAAGAAGGAGGACTTGCCGCAACCGTTGGCACCGGTCAGGCCGATCTTCCAGCCCGGATGAAGCTGCAGCGACGCGTCGGTGACCAGAGGCTTTCCGGCGCGGGCAAAGGCGAGTTTGCGCAGAAGGATCATTAGAATGGCTTGGATGAAAGCTAACGCATTCTAGAGGCAGGCATGAAACAGCTCATCGCAGTATTTGCTTTGCTGGCATTTCCGGCAACAGCTCAGGAACCGGCAAAAGCGGACGTGGACTGGGAACAGTTGCGCACGCAGGCCGCCGAGTTGCGCGGCCGGGCGAAGCAGATGCGCTTCCAGGCGGACAAGACACAGGCCGAGGCCGACAAGCTGTGCCGGGAGAAACTCCTCGTATCCAGCTGTCTGGACGATGCCAAAAAAGCGCGGCAGGAAGCCGAGCGGGCAATCCGGCGCGTAGAACTCGAAGCCGTGGACATCGACCGGCGCCTCCGCGTGCATGAGCACGAACTCAAGCTTGAACGGCGCGCAGAGAAGGATCGCGAACGGGAAATCAAGGCGACCGAACGCGCGGAAGAAATCCGCGCCGAAGACGAAAAACGCCGCCTCAAGAACGAAAAGCGTACCGCCGAGGAAGAAAGGCGCCGGCAGAAGGCGCAGCGACAACAAGCAAATTGAAGGCTACTTGACGGAAGTAACGAAGCCTTGCCAGTTGGCCCACTCCGCCCGGCAGACTTCGGGCACCGGCAACGTGGTGGGAATCGCCAGGCATTCGAAGGACGATATCGCCTGCGCCACGCGCACCGCCCGGGCCAGCACGTCATACCACTGTCGGTCGACATCGCTGCGGCCCGCGGCGGCGGCCGACACGGTCTCCGGAAACTCGAAGCGCTGCAGATAGCGCTCCGACACCTTGCAGATTTCACAGGGGAAGATCTCGCGTTGTGCCCGTGCCTTGGAAATCGGGTCGGCATCCTTGCAGCGCTCGAGATAACGCGCCATCAGGGCGGGATAGGTTTCCGCCACCGCGAGCCAGCCGATGCCGGAGACCAGTCCGGTGGTGAAAGCATCGTCGGCACGTGCCGCGGAGATCTCGTACTCGGGCAGCAGGGCGCGCATGGCCGCGCCGGTGGCGACGGCATTGAGCCAGAAGCCACGATAGTCGAAACTCGGGCAAGCGCCCTTCTGGTAACGCACCATCATCTCGGCGACGAACACCACGCGCTTGACGAAGCTGGTGCCCAGCCGCGTCACCGCCTGCGGCACCGAAGCCGTCTTGCCGCCGGCGGCGAAACGCGCCGCGTTGGCGTAGTTGATCAGCGACGCGGAAATCACCGGATCGGGCTGGATGACACTGGCCACCGCGCGCGCGTCACCTTCCTCGGCCGCCACCGCGACCTTGCGGAAGATCAGGCCCGGCGCGGGCAGGCTGCCGTGCGATTCGACCGCATCGAGGAACTCCGCCATCGGCGGCGTCATCGGATTCTGGCTCGGCCGCTCGACGAGCGCGGAAAGCAGTTCGATCGAGGCTTCGCCCGCCGCGCCGACATCGGTGTAGAAGGCGTCGATGCTCACGCCGGTGCTGAAGCGTTCGAAATCGACCTGGGGTGCCGTCCCGTCAGTCCCGACTTCTTCAGGGAAATGAGGAGTGGCGCGGTTGAAGCGGCCGAAGTTGTCGATCGTCACCCATACCGCGTCTGCCACGGCGTCTTCCAGTTCGGCGCGGATCCAGTCGATGGCATGGGGGGCGAGTTCCTGGATCGTGCGGCCGGGGTCGTGGCGCGGATCGCAGGCCAGCGCGACCACCGGCGGTTCACCGCCAGTCGCCGGCACGAAGGATGCCACGATACCGATGCCGGGGCCGGCGACGCCATCCGCAGCAACCGCGAGTTCAAATGTCCGGGGGTTCAGTGCATCCATGCGGCAACTCCTGTAAGGTGCGCCGATTCTACGTCCTCGCCCTGGGGCTGACTGCGGGTGCTGGTGTAACATCTTTCGCCATGGTTCCCCATCTTGCTACCGCGCTGACCGGACCCCTGCTGGCCCTCGAAAAGCGCTTCCTCGACGCCGAAACGACCATCGAGCGCTGGCTGCGCGGCCAGTGGCTCGACCACACGCCGCCGTTCTATTGCTCGGTCGATCTGCGCAACAGCGGCTTCAAGCTGGCGCCGGTCGACACCAACCTGTTTCCCGGCGGCTTCAACAACCTCAATCCTGCGCTGCTGCCACTGTGCGTACAGGCGGCGATGAACGCCGTCGAAAAAATCTGCCCCGAAGCGAAGAACCTGCTGCTGGTACCCGAGAATCACACGCGCAACCAGTTCTACCTGACGAACGTCGCGCGGCTGGCTGCCATCCTGCGCCACACCGGCCTCAATGTGCGCATCGGCTCGCTGTTGCCGGACATCGACAAGCCCACGACGCTCGAATTGCCCGACGGGCAGTCGCTCACGCTCGAGCCGCTGCGGCGCTGCGGCGCCACCGGCCCGGACGGCCTCGGCCGCCGGCTCGGCGTGGCGAACGACGCGGGTTTCGATCCCTGCGCGATCCTGCTCAACAACGACCTGTCCGCCGGCGTGCCGCCGATCCTGGAAAACCTCCACGAACAGTTCGTCATCCCGCCGCTGCATGCCGGCTGGCATGTACGCCGCAAGTCGCAGCATTTTTCCGCCTACCGCCGCGTCGCGCGCGAGTTCGCCGATTTGATCGGCATCGATCCCTGGCTGCTCGATCCGGAATTCGCGGTCTGTGGCGAGATCAACTTCCAGGAGCGCGCAGGAACGGAATGTCTCGCCGCGAACATCGACAAGCTGCTCTATCACATCCGCGCCAAGTACAAGGAATACGGCATCGACTCGACGCCCTTCGTCGTCGTGAAAGCCGATGCCGGCACCTATGGCATGGGCATCATGACCGTCAAGGACGCCAGCGAGGTCAAGGAACTCAACCGGCGCCAGCGCAACAAGATGGCAGTGGTCAAGGAAGGCCTGCAGGTCAGCGAAGTCATCATCCAGGAAGGCGTGCCGACCTTCGAGACGGTGGATGAAGGAGTGGCCGAACCGGTGGTCTATATGATCGACCGCTATGTCGTCGGCGGCTTTTATCGTGTACACACCCAACGCGGCATCGACGAGAACCTCAACGCCCCGGGCATGCATTTCAAGCCGCTCGCCTTCGAGACCGGCTGCACCCTGCCCGATACCGCACAGGGCCCGGACGCCCCCCCCAACCGCTTCTATGCCTATGGTGTCGTGGCGCGGCTGGCGCTGCTGGCAGCGGCCTACGAACTGGAGCAGAGCCCGGACGCATGAAGCTGCTGGTCGCCGGTCTGGTTTGCCTGTTGCTGGCCGCCTGTGGCCGTCCCGTGCCGGTCGCGCAGGAAGCTTTCGTCTTCGGCACGCGCGTCGAGGTGCAGGTCGCGGGCGTTTCGGAAGCGGCAGGGCATGCCGCACTGGGCGAGGTACTGCGCGAATTCGATCGCCTGCATCGCAGCTATCACGCCTGGCAACCCTCGGAACTCACGGCGCTCAACGAAGCACTGGCCGGCGGAAAGTCACATTCGGTTTCCGACGAGTTGGCGGGCTTCATCCGTACCGCGCAGGATCTGTCGCAACGCAGCGAGAATCTTTTCGACCCTGCACTCGGCAAGCTGGTCGCCCTCTGGGGTTTCCATACCGACGACTTCAAGCCCGTCCTGCCCGATGCCGAAGCACTGAAATCGCTCATCGCCGTCAAACCGTCGAGCGCAGACCTCGTCATCGCAGGCAATACCGTGAGCTCGAAGAATTCCGCCGTGGCACTTGATTTCGGTGGCTACCTCAAGGGCGTTGCGCTCGACCGTGCCGCCGCGCTGCTCAAGGCACGCGGCATCCGCAATGCGCTCATCAACATCGGTGGCAACGTGCTGGCCATGGGCAGTAAAGATGGCAACAAGGGAGAAATTCCCTGGCGCGTCGGCATCCGCCATCCGCGCATCGAACTGGCCGGCGAAGGCGTGCTGGCCACGCTCGAACTGCGGGACGGCGAAGCGATCGGCACCTCGGGCGACTACCAGCGCTATTTCGAACTGGACGGCCGCCGCTACAGCCATCTGATCGATCCGCGCAGCGGCGAACCGGCGCAGGGCACCCAGGCGCTGACCGTGCTGATCCCGCCGGGGCCGGATGCCGGCATGCGCTCGGACGTGCTGACCAAGCCGTTGTTCATCGCCAGCGACCGCTGGCGCGAACTCGCCCGCCGCCTCGAGGTCACGCAGGTACTGCGCGTCGATGTGCAGGGCCGGATTTACGTCACCGCCGCGATGCAGGGCCGGCTGCATTTCGAGCAGGACGGCCTGAACGTCAAACTGGTGCAATAATTCCTGCACGATGATCGGCATCCTCCTCATCACCCACGACACGCTTGGCGAAGCCCTGCTGCAGTGCGCCTGCCATGTGCTCAACAAGCGTCCGGAGCAATTTCTGCAGCTCGGCGTGGCCGCTGGCGACGATCCCAACGACCTGCTGCCGCTGGCGAAACAGATGCTCAAGCTGGTCGATACCGGCGAGGGTGTGCTGGTGCTGACCGATGTCTATGGCGCCACGCCGTCCAACCTCTCCGGCAAGCTGCTGCAGCCGGGCAAGGTCGAGGGACTGGCCGGCGTCAATCTGCCGATGCTGCTGCGCGCGCTCACCTACCGTGACAAGGGCATGGATACCCTGCTGCGCCGTGCGACCGACGGCGGCCGCGACGGCGTGCTCAACATGCTGAGACATTGATGGCCCCCCACGCTCACAAATTCAGCTCGCTGCCCCCCACAGGGGGGCGCATGCCTCCTCGGGGCTGCCCATCGGAGGCATGACATGCCCAGAGCCGAAGCCACAATCGTCAACAAGCTGGGGCTGCATGCGCGCGCCTCGGCCAAGCTGACGCAGCTGGCCGGCAGCTATCCCTGCGAGGTCTGGATGGAACGCAACGGCCGGCGCATCAACGCCAAGAGCATCATGGGCGTGATGATGCTGGCGGCCGGCAAGGGCAGCAACGTGATCGTCGACACCGACGGCGAACAGGCCGATGCGGCGCTGGCCGCCATACTCGCGCTGATTGCAGATCGCTTCGGGGAAGAGGAATGAGTTTTTCCCTTCATGGCCTAGCCGTTTCGCAGGGCATCGCCATCGGGCGTGCCCACCTGATCTCCCATGCCACGCTCGAGGTCGCGCATTACGCGATCAAGGAGCGCGACGTGCCGAAGGAAATCGCGCGCTTCGAGGAAGCGATCCACGCCGCCAGCACCGAACTGGCCACCCTGCACAACGATGCCCTCGCACCAGGTTCGCCGAGCGAACTCTCGGTAATCGTCAACGTTCATGCGATGTTCCTCGAAGATCCGCTGATCGCCGAGATTCCCAAGGAACTCATCCGGTCACGCCTGTGCAACGCCGAATGGGCGTTGGTCCAGCAGATGGAACTGCTGGTCGCCCAGTTCGAGGAAATCGACGACAGTTACCTGCGCGAACGCAAGCACGACATCATCCAGGTGGTCGAGCGCGTGCTGCGCATCCTGCTCGGCAAGCCGCGCCGCCTCTCGCGCAAGGGGGGCAAGGAAGCGAAGGGCGAATTCGGCGAGCTGGTCATCGTCGCCCACGACCTGTCGCCCGCCGACACGATCCAGTTCAAGAACCTGAAGATCGCCGGCTTCGTCACCGACCTCGGCGGCGCGACTTCGCACACGGCCATCGTCGCGCGCAGCCTCGCCATCCCGGCGGTGGTCGGCCTGCATCACGCCCGGCCGCTGGTGCGCGAGGACGACCTGATCATCGTCGACGGCACCCGGGGCGTATTGATTGTCGATCCTGATGCCCGCGTGCTGGAGGAATACCGGTTGCGCAAGCGCGAGGTGGAACTCGGACGCTCGAAACTCAAGCGCCTCAAGACCGCGCGCGCGGCCACCCTCGACGATGTCGACATCAGCCTGCAGGCGAACATCGAACTGCCGCAGGATATCGAGCAGGTGAAGGAAGCAGGCGCAGACGGCGTCGGCCTGTTCCGCACCGAATTCCTGTTCATGAACCGCGATACGCTGCCCACCGAGGACGAGCAGTTCGAGGCTTATCGGCTCGTTGCGAAGGCACTCGCCGGCAAGCCCGTGACGATCCGTACCCTCGATATCGGCGCCGACAAGACGGCACGCGCGCTGGTTGGTTCGGAGCGGCAGACGCCCAATCCGGCGCTCGGCTTGCGTGCCATCCGCTACTGTCTCGCCGAACCGCAGATTTTCCTCGCCCAGTTGCGGGCGATCCTGCGCGCCTCGAATTTCGGCAAGGTGCAGATCCTCGTGCCGATGCTCGCGCACGTCACCGAAATCATGCAAACGCTGGCGATGATCGAGCAGGCCAAGCAGCAATTGCGCGAACGGCGCTGCAAGTTCGACGAAAACGTCGCCGTCGGCGGCATGATCGAGATTCCCGCCGCGGCGCTCGCGCTCGGCCCCTTCATCAAGCGCCTGCAGTTCCTCTCGATCGGCACCAACGACCTGATCCAGTACCTGCTGGCCATCGACCGCACCGACGAGGCCGTCGCCCACTTGTACGATCCGCTGCACCCGGCCGTGCTGCGGCTGCTGGCGCAAATCATCCAGACCGCACGCAAGGCGGAAATTCCCGTAGCCATCTGTGGCGAGCTTGCCGGCGATCCGCAGATGGCCCGGCTGCTGCTCGGCATGGGGTTGCGGCAGTTCTCGATGCACCCGACCCAGCTGCTCGAGGTGAAGCAGCAGATCGTAATGGCGGATACCGAACAGCTGGCCGTCAAGGTGGCAAAAATCCTGCGCAGCGACGAACCGGAGCGCATCCGCGAACAGGTCGAGCGGCTCTAGCCACTCCAGGTTATCCACAGGCGCCGCCCGGTGCCGTCCCGCCAGCACCGATTTTTGCCGGATTTTTCTGCTAAAGTGCGCCGCTTATGCGAAAGATCCTGCCTGTCATTCTGGTCGCGCTGTGCGCTGCCGCAGCTCCCGCGCAAGCCGACGAGACGGCCGCGCAGTTGCCTGCGCACCTGCCCCAGTTGCCGGCAACGCAAACCGCCCTGATCGAAACCGCGCAGCCAATCGCGCCAATTGCGCCGCAGCCATCGTTCCTGTCGCGCGCGGTCAGTAACGTCGAAGGCACGCTCGACCGCGCGCTCGATTTCATCGGCATCCGCTACAAACGGGGCGGCAGTTCGCCGGAAACCGGCTTCGACTGCTCCGGTTTCATCAAGTACCTGTACAACGAAACGCTCGGCCTGGTATTGCCGCATAATGCCAAGGCCATCGCCCAGGAGGGCGAACGCGTCGAGAAATCCGAATTGCAGCCCGGTGATCTGGTGTTCTTCAACACGATGCGCCGTGCCTTCTCGCACGTCGGCATCTACCTGGGCAACAACCAGTTCATCCATGCCCCACGCAGCGGCGCCCGCGTACGCATCGAGGACATGACCGACCGTTACTGGAGCCGCCGTTACAACGGCGCGCGCCGCATCCAGCAGTAATCTCCCGCATGTCCGAGCGCAGCAGCTTTGGCCCGGTCGAGGTGCGGCGGCAGGTTTTCGATACGCCGTTCACCTTCGCTGCCGGCACCACCCTGCCGCAGTGGGAACTGGTCTACGAGACCTATGGCACGCTGAACGCCGACAGGTCCAACGCCATCCTCGTCTGCCACGCGCTCTCCGGTCATCATCACGTCGCAGGCTGGTACGCCGACAATCCGAAGAACGTCGGCTGGTGGGACAACATGATCGGTCCCGGCAAACCGGTCGATACCAACCGCTTCTTCGTCGTCGGCGTCAACAACCTCGGCGGCTGTCACGGCTCGACCGGGCCTTCCTCGCTCAATCCGGCAACGGGCCAGCCCTGGGGCGCCGATTTTCCCGTCGTCACGGTCAATGACTGGATCAGGGCGCAAGCACAACTTGCTGACGCGCTGGGAATCGAACAATGGGCCGCCGTCATGGGTGGCTCACTCGGCGGCATGCAGGCCCTGCAATGGGCGATCGACCTGCCCGACCGCGTCCGCCACGCGCTGGTAATTGCGGCGGCACCCAAGCTCACCGCCGAGAACATCGCCTTCAACGACGTTGCCCGGCAGGCGATCCTGACCGATCCGGAATTCCACGGCGGCCATTTCTACCGCCACCACACCCGGCCGACGCGCGGCCTGCGACTGGCACGCATGCTCGGCCACATCACCTATCTCTCCGACGACCAGATGGCCGAGAAATTCGGCCGCAAGCGCCGCCCGGACGCCGGCAGTTACGGTTTCGGCGTCGAGTTCGAGATCGAGTCCTACCTGCGCTATCAGGGCGACAAGTTCGCCGGCTGGTTCGACGCCAATACCTACCTGCTGATGACCAAGGCGCTCGATTACTTCGACCCGGCCGAGCCTTTCGGCGGCGATCTTGCCGCCGCACTGGCGGGCGCACGGGCCAAGTTTTTCGTCGTTTCCTTCAGCACCGACTGGCGCTTCTCGCCGGCACGCAGCCGCGAGATCGTCAATGCGCTGGTGAAAAACCAGCATGCCGTCACTTACGCCGAAATCACCAGCCCGCATGGCCACGACGGCTTCCTGATGGACGACGGCTATTACCACGCGGTCGTGGCGGCCTACATGCGGAACATCGAGACATGACGCATGCCTTGAAGCGCCCCGACTTCGCGGTGATCGCCGGCTGGATGAAGGCCGGCGAGAGCGTGCTCGACCTCGGTTGCGGCGAAGGCGAACTGCTGCACCTGCTGGCCATGCGCGGGCTGCGCGGCTGGGGCATCGAACGCGATCCCGGCCATGTGCTGGCGGCTGTCGAAAACGGCGTGAATGTGATCCAGAGCGACCTCGAAGCCGGCCTCGCCGGCTTCGAGGATGACGCCTTCGATCATGTCGTCCTGTCGCGCACGCTGCAAACCGTGCGCCACACCCAGCAGATCCTTGCCGAAATGCTGCGCGTCGGCCGCGAGGCCGTCGTGTCCTTCCCGAACTTCGCCTACTGGAAGAACCGCATGGCCGTACTCAACGGCCGCATGCCGGTCTCGGAGGACCTGCCCTACCAGTGGTACGACACACCAAACGTGCGCTTCTTCACGATGCTCGACTTCGAGAATCTGTGCGAAGGCATGGGCATCGTCATCCGCGACCGCCAGGTGCTTGACGAGCGTGGCGCGCTGGTCGCCGAGGAACACAACTTCCTCGGCAGTCTCGCCGTCTATCGCATCGGGCGCGGCGGCTGAACCAAAAAACAGGCGACCGGGTTGCGGTCGCCTGCACTTCACTCCCTCTTGTTATGTTGTTATTGCCTGCTTATGCGGGCTCCGGCACACGATAGCTCAGCGGACGATCCGCCAGCAGCCGCGCGCAGGCCGGGCACAGTTGCCGATCCATGTGCAAGCCCATGTGGTAGCTGGGCATGCGGTCATGGACAAAGCGGCGATGCGCGACGGTCTGGTAGGGCGTACCGCAACTGCTGCACTTCACCAGCGGCTGTTCGCGCACCACCGTGCCGGTGATGATCGTGCGCCGCACGCCGTCGGCATCCTCGATGCGGATCGCGCCGGTCGGGCAGACCTGCGCGCAGGCGCCACAGCCGATGCACAGCTCCGCCGGCCGCGTGAAGTCGAAGTAGGCGAGACGGCCGGCCGAAGTATCGGCCATGCGCAGCGCCTCGATGCCCATTTCGCTGCACGCGAGCTGGCACAAGCCGCAGCCGATGCAGACATCGCAGCGCAGGCAACGGCTGGCTTCGCCGTGCGCCATGTCATCGGTCAGGCCCAATTCAACCTTGGCGTAGTTGCCGTCGCCCAGCCTTTCATCGATATCCTTCTCGGGCATTTCGGCGCGGTGCAGGTAGCTGCGGTCACGCGGCGCGACTTGCAGCGGGATCACATCGGCACGGCGCGTTGGCTTGCCCGCGGTGGCATCGATCGTGCCACCCGTCAGCCAGGCATGGATCGAATATGCGGCGATCTTGCCGGAACGGATTGCTTCGACCGCCGTGCGCGGGCCGTGGGCGACGTCACCGCCGGCAAAGACACCCGGCATGTTGGTCATCAGCGAGCGCGGATCAGTACCGATAAAACCGCGCGTCACTTCGAGGCCGCTGCCCTCGATGCTGGTCAGGTCGGTCCCCTGGCCGACCGCGAAGATGATGTGGTCAGCCTCGATCGTCAGCTTGCGATTGGCATCGAACTTCGGGTTGAAGCGGCGCTGCCCATCCACTTCCTCGAACACCTGGTCGCAATGCTGGAGGACCATTTCGCCTTCCTCGCTGATGCTCACCGGGCCCCAGCTCGGGTGCAGCAGGACGCCTTCGGCAACGCACTGTTCGATCTCATGGTGGCTCGCCGGCATTTCGCGCCGCTTTTCGAGGCAGACCATATAGACCTGCTTCGCGCCCTGCCGTACCGCTGTCAGCGCCACATCGATGGCGACGTTGCCGCCGCCGATGACGATCACCCGCGGACCGACCTGCACCTCCATGCCGCTGCGCACGTTGCGCAGGAAATCGATGCCGCCCAGCACGAAAGGCTGATGCACGCCCTCGACGGGCACGAAACGGGAAGTCTGCGTGCCGAGGCCGAGGAAGACCGCGTCGTAGTCCCTGCGGAACGCATCGAGGCTAGCCACCTTGGCGCTGCAATGGATCGGGATGCCCAGTGACGCAATCTGGCCGATTTCCTTGTCGAGCAGATCGGGCGGCATGCGATAGGCGGGGATGCCGTAGCGCAGCATGCCGCCGGCTTCCGCCTGCGTTTCATACACGACCGGCTCGTGGCCGAGGATGCGCAGGTAGTAAGCGGCGGACAGGCCGGCCGGGCCGGATCCGACGATGCCGACCTTCTTGCCGGTCAGCGGCGCGATCTCGGGTTGCGGATAGCCACCCTCGGCGAGACAGTGCTCTGCCGCCCAGGCCTTCATCGGCCGGATGAACACCGCGCCGTCGCTGCCGTTGCGCACGCAGGCCGACTCACAAGGCGCCGGGCAGACGAGACCGCAAGTCAGCGGGAAGGGGTTGTCGCGCGTGATGACCTCGATCGCGGCACGATAGTCGCCATAGCCGATATGGGCCATGAAACTCGGAATGTCGATATTGGCCGGACAGGTACTGTGACAGGGTGCGGCATTCCGCTTCAGGCAAATTCCCTCGGGGCACAGGCGGGTATCCGCCGGTTGGCGCACATGGCTTTCCCACTGGTCGCGGAAGTAGCGCAGCGAACTGCCCAGCGGCCACGCGGCGGCGAGGCCTTGCGTCGCCAGTTCGATCGCGAGCTCGTCAAGTTCGACGAGATGCGAGGGCTGACCATGGCCAACCGTGATTTCGGCCACCAGCCGGGCGACGCGTGCCAGCAAGGCACGCACCGGTGCAGGCTCGTTGTCAGCCAGTTGCCAGTAGCGATAGAGCGCGCGGCGGGTCTGTTCGACGAGGCAGACGCCTTCGGCGAGCATCATCAGGCTCACGGGCGCCGGCACGACGCCCGCCGCCGCCAGTGCCAGTGGCCGGCAGGACAGATCGGCTTCGGACAGTGGCAGGAAGCCACCCATGCCGTTGTCGAACACCAGCACGGCATCACGGCCTTCGACCTCGACGCCGCCGCCCCACTCGTAGATCAGGCGGCGCAGCATGTCATTGCGCTTGACCTCGATGAGGCCGCGCTGCTTGAGGCCGCGCCGCAAGGTCAGCAAGCCGGCATCGAGCGCTTCGATCTTCTGGCCGGCGAACAGCAAGGCGATGCGGCACCAGGTTTCAGGTGTGTGCACGAGGCGATCACTGTCGGTCGCGTGCCCATCGCTCCAGCAACTTGGGTGACTGTTGCGGATGACCTCGACCTGGAGGCGACGGCCACCGGCAAAGCCTTTCTGGCGAATGGCATCCAGCGAGTTGAAGAACTTGGCTTCCTGGCCGGTCAATTCCGGCGGCAGGCGCAATTCCACCTTGCGGGTGTCACGCAGGCCGGCCGCGATCAGCAGGCCTTCGGCCAGCAACCACGGCGCGCTGGACAGCACGGTCGCATTGGCGCGCGCGCGCGCATCGAGGCTGGTCGCATCGATGACCAGCGTCGAACTCCCATGGCCGCGCAGGAACTGTCGCCACGCCAGGTAGATCGGGTCGCCGGAAAAACCGCAACGGGTCAGCCCGGATTCCTGCAAGCGCTGCAGGCATTGCAAAGAATTGAGCTGCTGGGCCCGATTCAGGCCCGGCAGCGCGCCGGCCAAAGTCGGCGCTGGCGGGACGGCTCCGGCCAGCGCGGCGGCATCGGCATCAAGCCATGCCGGCAGTATCTGGAGATCGTTCATGATCGGGTCTCCCGAAGGGCAGCCCCGAGGGAGACCGCACCCCCCGTGGGGGCAGCGAACGCAGTGAGCGTGGGGGCCATATTTTTCTCCTCAGGACTGGCTCATCGACTCGGCGACGATCTCGCGGGCATAGCGTTCGCGACGGGGATCGGGCGCTTCGTTGGCAACGCCGAAGGACAGGCAGCCGGTAACGCACTTGGTCACGCAGGCCGGTTCGAGGCCGGCATCGACGCGCTCCATGCAGAAATCGCACTTGACCACCTTGCGCGTGGCCGGATCCCATTGCGGCGTGCCCCACGGGCAGGCGGCAATGCAGCTCTTGCAGCCGACACAAAGACTGGCCTGGACGAAGACGATGCCGTCCTTCTCGCGGCGCTGCATCGCGCCGGTCGGGCAGGCCTTGGCGCACCACGCTTCCTCGCAGTGGAAGCAGGGCATGAAGACGAAGCGCATGCGCGGCTTGCCATCGACCGCCACCGGGCCAACCGAAATGATCTTGCAGGGCTTGGCGCCGGGGCCGAGGTTCTTGTTGGTCTTGCAATGGATTTCACAGGCTTCGCAGCCGATGCAGTTCGCCTCGTCGTGGCGCAGGATGTATTTGCTCATGTTATTTGGCTCCCCCCTTGGCCTTGGGCTTGATGCTCACGATGGTCTCGGTCATGTTGTTGCCACCGCCCGCCTTGTCGTAATCGTAGAGCTTGCCGTGCTGCAGGCGCTGGTCGGCGACACCGAGGCCGCAGGCGCGCGTGGCGAGCGGCACCGTCGCGCCATATCCATGCAGCATGAACACCGCCTCGGGATGAATCCACGGCGTCACCTTCACCTTGATGAAGGCATGGTAGCGACCGCCGCCGCTGATCTCGACCTCGTCGCCGTCGGCGATGCCGAGCGGCTTGGCGCGGCTGGGATGCATCCAGAGCACCTGTTCGGGTGCGATTTCGTTGAGCAGCGGATTGTTGAACGACTGGCCGTGGGCCTGGATCCCCGAGCGACCGAACAGCAGGGTGAATTGGTTCCCCGTGGTGGCTTCCCTGACCTGGCAAGGCACCAGGCTCGGGATGTTGGCCTTCTTCAGGCTTTCGCTGTCGATTTCGATCTTGCCTGAGGGGGTCTTGAACTTGAGCTTGTCGCGCGGCGTGATGACCGCGGACGGCGCCAGGCTGATGAAGCCCTGTTCACGCATTTGCGCCACAGTGACGCCGGTGCCCTCGAGCTGGTAGTCCCACAGTTCCTCGATGGTCTCGAAGTCGAGCGCCTCGCCTTTGCCCATGCGGCGCAGGATTTCGCGGAAGATCCACCAGGCCGGACGGCTGTCGAAGCGCGGGGCGATGGCCTGGTCGCGCATGCCGAAATTGGGACGCGGGCCGGCGTTCTGCGTCAGGATATTGGCGCGCTCAAGATAGGTGGATTCGGGCAGGATGACATCGGCGTACCACGAAGTTTCGGAGTAACGCACGTCGATCGCCACCAGCAGCTTGAGCTTGTCCCACGCCTTCTTGATCGCGTCGGCATCGGGCAGCGCGGTCAGCGGATCATGGCGATAGGCGAAATAGGCGCCGACGCCATAGGGCTGTCCTGTCTCGATGGCATGGTAAAGCTGGTGCACCATGCCCGCGGCCGGGTCCCACTGGGGATTGATCGTGCCGGCGCCGTCCGCGCGCGGCTCCTTGACCTTCGGCACCCGATCGACGAGTTTCTTGAGGCCCTTGGCACCCACTTCTTCCGGCGTCTTGGCGATGATGCAGCCGCCCTTGGTTTCGACCGCGCCGAACAGGGCGTTGAGGATCAGCGTGGTCCGGCTGACGTAGAAAGACTGGCTGTGACGCGCCACCATCCAGCCCGGATGGAAGATCACGTTGGGTGCGTCCTTGGCGATCTCCGCGACGAAAGCGCGAATCTCGGCGGCGGGAATGCCGGTGTGCTGTTCCTGCCATTCGGGCGTGGTGTCCTTCACCGCTTCGCGCAGGTAGTCCATGCCGGAGACGAATTTCTCGACGAAGTCCTTGTCATATACCTCGGTCTTCAGCACTTCGTGGATGATCGCGAGGTTGAGCGCGTAGTCGCTGTTGGGCCGGGTCTGCCAGTAGCGCGTCGCCTTGCAGGCGGTGATGCTGGCGCGCGGGTCGATGTAGGTGCATTTCATGCCCTTGGCCAGCGCCGCCATGAAATCCTTGGTTTCCTTGACCTTGAACGATTCGGTGATGTTGCGTCCGTACAGCACCATGTGCTTGCAGTTCTTGATGTCGAAGGTGATCGCGGCACGGCCGCAGCCATAGAGCGAACGCGCGGCATTGTGCGCGTTGCGGCCGCAGGAGGAGTCGTGGTCACCGTAGTTCGGCGAACCGAGCGCCTGGATGAAGGTCTTGGTCAGGTCGGCGAACGGACCGCCGCGGTCGGTCAGCGCCACCCCGCGCCCGCCGAATTCCTCGATCGTTTCACGCAACTTCTCGGCAATGTAGTCGAGCGCCTCATCCCAGGAGGCACGCCGCCACTGGCCTGAGCCGCGCGGGCCGGTGCGGATCAGCGGCGTCTGCGGCCGCTCGTCGTCGTACTCGAACGGAATGGCCCCGGCACCCTTCGCGCACAGGCTGGCACCCATGGCGTTGTCGTTGCTGTTGCCCTGGATCCAGACGACACGTCCGTCCTCGACCGTTACCTCGATCGGGCAACGCACGGCGCACATGCCGCAAATACTGAAAACCGTGCGACGGCCGGGTGCGGCGACGCCGCGCACGTTGGGTGCCATTGCGGAGCTCATATGTCCATCCTCGAAATCAGAGATAAGAAAACCGGTCGGGCACCGCCCGACCGGTCATACTTCACTTGCTCAGAACACGCCGACCAGCGACAGGCCAAGGATCGTCAGGCCGAGAACGGCGACGCGCTTGACCCACAGCGGGTTGAGCCGCTTGGCAATCATCGGCGCGACATAGCCGGCCAAAATCGCCGCCGGGAACATGACCAGGAACAGGTCAAGGTCGAAGTTGCCAAACGAGTAATGCTTGGTCGTGCTCATCAGGGTATTGAAGAAGATGGCGAGCAGGGAACTTCCCACCACCACGTACATCGGCAGTCCCAGCAGCACGGTCATCAGCGGCACCATGAACGGACCGCCGCCGAAGCCGAACATCGACGACATCACCGCGATCAAAAAGGCGCCGATGCAGCCGACGACCAGATTGACCTTGAACTCTTGTCCCCAGAAATTGATATGCATGTAGATCATGGTTTTCTCCTATTGTCCGTTTGAGTGGCTCAGGCCTTGGCTTTCGCGGCCTCGGCGGCACGCTTCTGGAATTCCTTCATGATGGCCTGTTCCTTCTTGTTCTTCGCGAGATAACCCGGCGTGGTCTGCCAGAACATCAGCGCGGCAAGGACGAAGAGGATCCAGCCGAAGGCGGACTTGAACTGGTCGAGCGTGATCATCGTCGTCAGCGCCGGGCCGATGAAACCACCCGCCAGCATGGCGATACCGAGCGTGATGCCGACCTTCCAGTTGATGAACTTGATCTTCGAGTAGTTCATGATGCCGCTGCCCTGCGAGAACAGCACCGTCGGCGTCACCGTGCCGGCAACGATGTTGTGCGGGATCGGGAACAGCATGACCATCACCGGGTTGATGATGAAGCCGCCACCCGCGCCCATCAGCACGCCGAAGGTGGCAATGGCGAACACCAGTGCGAACGGGACGAAGATGTTCAGGCTGGTCCCGGCATTTTCCATATAGATGACCGGGAAGCTGACCTTGTTCTCGACCGTCACCGGCTCGCTGCGCGTGGACTTGTCAACCACGGCGGTGATGACATATTTCTTGTCCGGCGACCCGTCGGGAATCTTGACCTTGGCGGTGAAGCTGCCGTCTTCCTTTTGGTCAACTGTCGCTGCCAGGAGCTTGCCGACGCTGCGGTAGCGGCCCTTCATGATCTGCATCGAGCGCTTGACGCGTTCCTTGTCGTCGAGGGCCGGCAGCAGGTCGCCGCGCGAGCCGAGAATGGTCGCCATCAGCGAAGCCTGGAAGCTGTCCATCGGGCCCTTGCCAGGATTCAGGTAGGCCAGATCGGCGCCGGTTTCCTTCAGCGCGGCGGAGTAGGACCAGCCGCGGCCTTCCTTCTTGAACTTGTCGAGCACCGGCTGCTGTGAGGTCGGTACCAGAATCTGATAGAAGGCCGGCAGATCCTTGGACAGGTAAAGCTTGTAGGGAATCTTGCCGTCCTTGTCCGGCTTGCTGTCGAAGAAGGAACCACCGACGCGATGCTCGTTGTACACCTCGATGACTACCGGCTTGCCCGGCTCGGCCTTGCCGGTGATGGTGATTGTTCCACCGTTGTCGAGCGAAGTCTTGTCGACCGCGATGGTCGGCGCCACGGGTGCCGGTGGTGGCGCAGCGGGTGCTTCGGTGGCAGCGGCAGCGGCCGCGGGTGCCGCGGCATCAGCCGCGAACAGCGTGCCTGAAGCCAGAAGCAGACAACTGGCGAACATCGCCAATATCGGTTTGCGTATCATCATTGACCCCCTTGCTTCTACGGTTGTGAAATTGTTTCGAAATTATTTTTCTCGCAGCCTTGCTGCGCCGCACCGTAAGCTACGTTTCTTCGCCCATAAATGGAATCCGATCGAATATGTAAGGCGCTACGTAGTACTGCGTAGCGGCCTTCGGGCATAATTCGCCGGCCGTTTCCCTCCTCATGTCCCGCCGATTGCCCATGCGCTCTGCCGTTTCACGCATATTTGGGACTCTGTTCCTGCTGGGGTCATTGTTCTGCCTTGTGCCTCAGGTCGTGGTGGCAGCCGATCCCGTGGTCCGGATCGGTGTGCTCGACTATCGCGGTCCCGACGAGACCGGTACCAGCTGGAGCGACCTGCCCGATCGCCTGGCCCAGGCCATTCCCGGCCATCGTTTCGAAGTCGATGAGATGTCGGGAGCCAAGCTCGCCGAAGCCGTCGAACGCAACGAACTGGAGTTCGTGCTGACGAACAGTACCCAGTACGTCTCGCTGGCGGCGGATTTCGGCATCCGCCGCATCGCGACCGTCATGCTTCCGGAAACCCTGTCTCAGCAGCAGGCAATCGGCTCCGCCATCCTCACTCTGGCCGGGCGGGCCGACATCATGGAACTGTCCGATCTGCGCGGCAAGCGTATCGCCGCCGTGGCCAGCGACGCCTTCGGCGGCTATCTCGTGGGCGCGCGCGAAATGCTCGCTGCCGGCGTGGATCTGGAAGCCGGCGATGCCCGCATGGTGTTCGTCGGCTCGCCGATGCGGCTTGCCACACAGGCCCTGATCGACGGCAAGGCTGATGCCGCGATCGTACGTACCTGCCTGCTGGAACAGCTTGCCACCAAGGGCATTCTGCACGCCGAAAAGTTCAAGGTGCTTGCCCCGAAACAGATCGCGGGATTCGGTTGTGCGGCCTCGACACCGCTGTATCCCGACTGGCCGATGGCGGTTACGCAGCGGGTGGATCCGCATCTGGCCAGGCAAGTGGCGATGGCGCTGTTATCGATGCCGCCTTCGCCCAACGGGCTCGTCTGGGATGTGCCCGCCGACTACCAGCCCGTCAACGACCTGTTTCGCGAGCTCATGATCGGCCCCTATGTCGATCTGCGCGGAACGACCTTTCGCGGTCTGCTCAAGACTTATCGGCCACACGTGATGATTGCCGGCATCCTGCTGTTGCTGCTGCTTATCTACGTCGTCTGGCTGATCCGCCACCATACGGCGGAACTGCGCAGCGCGCGCGCCCAGGCGCGCGAACTGCAGAAGGAAGCCGAGCACATGGCGCGCCTCTCGATCCTCGGTGAAATGGCCGGCACGCTCGCGCACGAGCTCAACCAGCCGCTCGCCACCATTGCCACTTATGCGCAGGGACTCGAGCGGCGTTGCGCCGCCGGACCCGTCGATCCTGCCGTTGTCGTCGAAGCCAACCGCGAAATCGTCGCCCAGACCGAACGCGCCGACAACGTGATCCGCCGCGTGCGCGCCTTTACCAAAAAACGCATGGCGGTGCGCGAATGCAAACCGATCACCACCACTGTCGAGGAAGCGGTCGCGTTGTTTTCCCACCTGTTGCCCAATCTGCCCGAAGTTACCATCGACGACTGGTTGCCGATGAATGCCCAGATCGAGGCCGACCACCTGCAACTGCAGGAAGTCCTGCTCAATCTGATGAAGAACGCCGCCGACGCGATGCGCGACCTGCCGGCCAGCGAACGCGAGATCGACATCACTCTGGCCAAGGGCGAGGGAGTCGTCTCGATTGCCGTCGCCGATCGCGGCCCGCCGGTGCCGGCCGACACTTTCGCCCATCTCTTCGAACCCTTCTACACGACCAAGCCCGACGGCCTCGGTCTGGGGCTCGCCATCTGCAAGAGCATCGCCGAGGCCCATGGCGGCCGGCTCGAAGTCGAGCACCGCAGCCCGCCACCCGGCCTTATCTTCCGTATCAACCTGCCTGTCGGAGGCTGCAATGGAAAACAGCCCATCTCCTCTTATCCACGTCGTTGACGACGAAGCCTCGCTGCGGCGTGCGCTGGTCTTCCTGCTCGAGTCGGCCGGCTGGCAAGTCACCGCCCATGAGTCCGCCGAAGCCTTTCTCGCCGCCTGGACCGAACCGGCACCGCCCGGCTGCCTGATCCTCGACATCCGCATGCCGTTGATGAGCGGCCTCGAACTCCAGCGCATCCTCAACGAGCGCGGCATCCGCCTGCCGGTGATCTTCCTGACCGGTCATGCCGACGTTTCGATCGCCGTGCAGGCAATGAAGCATGGTGCTTGCGAACTCATCGAGAAACCGTTCAAGGATCAGGTGTTGCTCGACGCGGTCGGACAGGCGGTACGCAACGACCTCACCCACCGCGACGAGATATCGACACGTCGCGCCCTGCGCAGCCGGCTCGACAAGCTCTCGCCGCGCGAGCTGGAAGTCGCTCGCCTCATCGTCGAAGGATTGCCGAACAAGTCGATTGGCCAGCGCCTCGACATCAGCGAACGCACGGTGCAGGTGCACCGCCTGCACGTCATGGAAAAGCTCGGCATCCACTCCGCCGCCGAGCTGACGCAAATCGTGCTCAAGGCCGATCAGGAATAAGTCGGCCATGCCGTCCGGCCAGCGCCGACTTTTGGACCGGATATGGTGCCCGGGACCGGAATCGAACCGGTACAGCCTTGCGGCCGAGGGATTTTAAGTCCCTTGTGTCTACCAATTTCACCACCCGGGCATTGGCTGCATTCTATCCAGTCAATGCCATTGGCGATGGATGATGTCCCGGATGAGGTGCAGGCGGCGGTGGAAGAAGTGATCCGCTCCGGCGATGACGGTAATCGGTAACTCGAGCGACTCCGCCCAGGCCAACACGTTGGCCAGTGGCACGGTTTCGTCCTGCGCGCCATGGATGACGATGGTGTCGGCCGGCACGGCCCCGGTCTCGTAGCGGCGCAGGCCCTCGATGAAGCCGGCGGCGGTGCCGACCAGCACCAGCCGCTGCGCCGCATCGCCCGCCGTGGCCAGCCGCTGCGCAAGGCGCGTGACGACGTAGGCGCCAAAGGAAAAGCCGGCGAGATAGACCGGCAGGCCCGCGCCGAAGCGCTGGCGCGCATAGGAATGCACGACGAGCAAATCCTCGGTCTCGGCGATGCCGTGATCATGCGCGCCTTCCGAGCCGCCGACGCCGCGGAAGTTCGGCCGCAGCGTGATGCAGCCAAGCTCGCGGAAGGTCCTGGCCAGCGTCGTCACCACTTTGTTGTCGGCCGTGCCTCCATAGAGGGGGTGTGGATGCGCGACGAGCGCGATGCCTTGCGCTGCCTCGCGCGCTTCCACAAACACTTCAATCTTGCCGTCCGGCCCGTTGAGCAGGACGCGATCACGTTGCGTCATTGATTGTCCACGAGCAGACGCTCGACAATCTTGCCGTTGATGAGGTGCGACTCGACGATCTCGTCGATGTCTTCCTGATCGACGTAGGTGTACCAGACATCCTCGGGATAGACGACGATCACCGGCCCCTTGTCGCAGCGGTCAAGGCAGCCGGCATTATTGACACGCACGTTGCCCTTGATCTTGTCGCCCGCCGCCTTGACACGCTCCTTGCAGTAGTCGCGCATTGCCTGTGCACCGTTGTTGTTGCAGCACATCTCGCCCGGCTCGCGCTGGTTGGTACAGAAAAAAAGGTGGTGCTGGTAGTAGCTCATTGTTATCTCCTGCTGTTTGGGGTTGGGAACGCCAATGTAGCAAAAGTCGGTGCTGGGAGGACGGCATAATGGCGGCCATGTCCGATCCCACCATTCCTCTCGATCCAGTCAGGGAGAAGCTGCTGCTGCTGACGCTCGCCGGCATCCAGTTCGCGCACATCCTCGACTTCATGATCATGATGCCGCTCGGCCCGATCCTGATGGCCGAGCTGGCGATCGACGCGCACCAGTTCGGCCTGCTCGTCTCGGCCTACACCTTCACCGCCGCGCTGGCCGGCATTCCGATCGCGATCATCGCCGACCGCTTCGAGCGCAAGCGCCTGCTGCTGACAATGTTCGTCCTGTTCGCGCTGGCCACGCTGGCCTGCGGCCTCGCGCCCGGTTACGCAACGCTGTTGCTTGCGCGCAGCCTCGCCGGCGTGTTCGGCGGCATGCTCGGCTCGATGGTGCATACGATGGTCGGCGACCTGATTCCCTTCGAGCGGCGCGGCCGCGCCAGCGGCACGGTGATGATGGCTTTCTCGTTATCCACCGTTGCCGGCGTGCCGCTCTCGCTGTTCCTCGCCAACGCCTACGGCTGGCGCATGCCCTTCATCCTGATCGCCGCGCTCGCCGCCCTGCTGTTCCTGCTCGGCGTGAAGCACTTGCCGACCTTGCGCGGCCATCTGCCCAATGCGGTTATCAGCGACGCCGAGCGCGCGCATCCGCTCGCCGCGATCGGCGCAACGCTGGCCGATGGCAACCACCGGCGCGCGCTCGTCTTCATGCTGTTGCTGATGCTCGGCGGCTTCACGGTCATCCCCTTCATCACCATCTACGCGACCGCGAATGTCGGCATCCGCCAGGAGGATATTCCCTACATGTACCTCGCCGGCGGCTGCGCGACCTTCTTCACCGCGCGCTGGATCGGCCGGCTGGCCGATCGGCACGGCAAAGTGCGCGTGTATCGCTTCGTCGCCCTCGGCGCGCTGCTGCCGCTGTTCGTGCAGACGCATCTGCCGCCGGTGCCGCTGTGGGTCATGGTGGCCTGCGCCACCGTGTTCTTCATCCTCGTGCCTGGACGCATGGTGCCGGCGATGGCGATCATGACCTCGGCCGTCGAACCACGCCTGCGCGGCACTTTCCTCGCGCTCAACGGCACGGTGCAAAACCTCGGCTGCGGCATCGCCTCCTATCTCGGCGGCCTGATGATCACGCAGGACGCCGCAGGAAAGATGATCGGCTACGGCAACGTCGGTTTATTGGCGATGGGTGCCACCGCACTGACGCTCTGGCTGGTCGGGCAGATACGGCTGCATGCCGTCCCGCCAGCGCCGACTTTCAGTGCGGCGCGGGATACTTGAGTGCGTTCTTGGCGATCTTGGCGCGCGCGGCGGCGATCAGGTCGATGTCGAGCGCGTCGGCCAGCTCGACCAGATAGATCAGCGTATCCGCCACCTCGTCGCGGATCTCCGCCAGCTTTTCCGGTGACGGTGACAAACTCTCCTCCGGCGTCGACCACTGAAAATGCTCGACCAGTTCGGCCGCCTCGACGATCATCGCCATCGCGAGATTCTTCGGCGTGTGGTACTGCCGCCAGTCGCGTGCGGCGGAAAACTCGCGCAGGGCGTCGCGCAGGGTGGTCAGGTCATGAATCGTGTCGCTCATGGTCTCTCCGGGAAAGCATCAGCCAGGGCAGGGCGAGGAAAGGCCAGAGCGACGAGGTCAGTCGCGTCAGGCCGTTGAAGTTGAGGAAATGGCCCTGCTGCCAGACGCGCAGGCTGTCTTCGAGGTAGGGGTTGTCGGGCATCAGGTTGGCCAGCACGGTGGCCAGCATCAGCGCCATCGCGGCCAGCGCCTGCCGCTCGGCGAGCGCGAGGTTCAGCGTGCCGAGCCACAGCACGAAGCCCAGCATCAGGCCACCCAGCGTGCCCGGCGTGAGCCAGGAAAGGCCATGGGTACCCTGCATCAGCACCATCAGGGCAAGGCTCTTGACGAGCATCGCCGCCCCGATGACGACGCAGGCGAACAGCACCGGGCGGTTGCGGGCCAGGCGGCCGGCAATCAGCGCGATGGCGAGCGTGTGCGCCGTGACCGTGGCCATTTCCATCTCGATGAAATGACCCGCCTCGAAAGCGAACGCCGCGGGCAGCCCGAGCAGGCTGCGCAGGTTGCCGTTGCCGAACAGGAAGGTTTCCGGATTGAGTTGCGCCAGCAGCCAGAGCGCCAGCAGCAGCAGGCCGCGATCGCCGGTCGTGCCGGCGAGGAAGCGCCGCTCACGCCAGCGGTGGAGGCGGCCGCCATCGAGCAGGTCGCGCGCCCAGCGCAAGCCGGCCAGCGTGCCGAGCACACCGCCGGCGGTATTGCTGAGCAGATCGAGGTTGGACGGCACCCGGCTGGGCAGATAGTTCTGCAGGAGTTCGACCCCGAACGACAGCAGCCCGCACAACAGTACCGCCAGCATCAGCACGGCGAGTGCCGGCAGGCGCGCCGCCAGGACGGCGGCCCAGAGAAAACCGAGCGGCACGTAGGCCAGCACATTCGCGCCGAGATCGAAGACGGTGAAGTAGCGCGGCCAGCCGGCACTCAGGAACGTGAGCGGATCGGCGCCAGTATCGCGCCAGCCGCTCAGCGGGTAGAGGCTGCCGTACAGCGCCAGCAGCGTATAGGCAGCGGCGAGATAAAACGGCAGTCGGGATCGCGCTGCCACTGAGAAAAGTCAGATACCGTGCGGTGTGGCCGTGCGGGCGCGCAGGCGATGCAGCAGTTCGGCGGGGGCCAGGCGCGCCGGGTCGAAGCGCGGCAGTTCGACGCCGTCGAGCGTGTTCTTGACCAGCAGGCCGAGGTCGGTATCGCCTTCCATCAGCAGGCGGCGGTCGAAGAACAGCGTGTCCGGATCTTCCTCGCGCGCCAGCAGCACGAGGAAATCGCGCGCCTTCGCCGAGATGGTCAGATCGGCCGGCGTGGCATCGAAGACCGGATGAAAGCTGCGGCCGTTGTAGCCGAAGCGCAGCGTCATGCCGGCATCCCGGACGCGGATCGTGAAGCGCTTGCCGACCAGCATCTCGAGCGGCTCGCGCGGGATCAGGCGACCGAGCGCAAGATTGAGGCCGGTCACCAGCGCCAGCGTCGGCGGCAGTTGCGGCAACTTGTCGCCGAGGCGCGCAAGCGGCGCAGGCAAGGTGAAATCGGGGAGCTTGAAGTTCGTCATCATGGCGACACCAAATTATCGAGCCTAGCGAGCCAACAGTCTCCCCTTCCGCGAGGAAGGGGCTGGGGGATGGCGGGCATTCATGTCACCCAGTCGAGACCCGGACGATCGTACCAGAAGCCATTGCAGTAGTCGCCCTGCGGCATGGGAACCTTCGTTCCATCGAGGAGCGCGCGGTAGGCGGCGATCAGGCCGGTCATGCCTTCCGATTGCGGCGAAAGACGCAGCAGATCGACACCGGTCGCGGCGAGTTCGGGCAGTTCGCGCTCGAGATGGAAGAGCTTGGCCGATTGCGTCTGGATGCCATTGAGCGTGAGGAAATCCTGCCCCTCGCGCGTCTTGAGCGTCAGGCCGTCGGCGAATTCGATGCAGCGGAATTCGCAGGTGTCTTTCTGCAAGCGATAGCGCCGCGCGGTGAAGCAGCGTGCCGAGTAGGCGAGCGGGATGCGGCCATGCGTGAACACCTCGGTTTCCATGCCGACCGGCATTTCCCTGTGCAGGCCGGTCAGCGCGGCGCGGCCGGATTCGGGCGGCATCACCCAGCGCGTCGCGCCACAGTCGGCGAGGATCTTCAGCGTGTGGCTGTTGAAGATGTTGAGCGTCGGCCCGGCGACGAAGCGCTGGCCACGCTCGGCCAGCTGCCGCACCGCGCCCATCTCGTTCGCTTCGATGGTCAGGCGCGGATCATCCTTGGCGGCATCCATCATGCGCCGCACCGCCTTGAGGTCGGATTCGGATTCGATCAGCGGCAGCGTGGATAAAGCGACCTCCTTGCCGGCATCCGCCAGCACCGTCGCGGCTTCGAGGTAGTCGTCGAGGCGCATCTCGTGACGGCGCGAGCAGACCGCTTCGCCGAGGTAGATGACATCGACCGGCTGTTCGGCCATTTCGGCATAGAAATCCATGACGCGCTGGCGCGGCCAGTAGTAGAGCAGGGGACCGAGGGCGAGTTTCACGTTCATTTCCACGGCCGGTTATATGCGCCCAAAGTCGCGGATTGACCTTCGGAGATCTTGTTCAGCTCCGCCATCCACGCCGGCGTCGGCTTGAAGTGCTCGAGGTCGCGCCGGCAGGCGTCGATCGCGGCACGCCACACTTTGGTCACCTGCGCGACATAGGCTGGGCTGCGCTGGCGGCCCTCGATCTTGAGCGCCCTGACGCCGGCCTTCATGAGCTCGGGCAGCAGTTCCATGGTGTTGAGGCTGGCCGGTTCCTCGATCGCGTAATAAGTTTCCTCGTCGACTTCGAAGCGGCCCTTGCAGAGCGTCGGGTAGCCGGCGCGCTCGCCCGGTGCAAAGCGGTCGATCAGCACGCCGCCCAGCCGCGTTTCCATGCCGCGCGGCGTTTCCTCGTAGCGCACCGCCTTGCCCGGCGAGCAGGCGCCCTGGCAGTTCGGCGAGGTGCCGGTGGTGTAGGCCGACAGCGCACAGCGGCCCTCGACCATCACGCACAGGCCGCCGAAGCCGAACACTTCGATCTCGACCGGGGTGTTCTTCGCGACGTGTTCGACCTGCGCGAGCGACAGCACGCGCGGCAGCACGGCGCGCTGGATGCCGAAGCGCTCATGGTAGAAGTTGATCGCCTCGTAGTTGGTCGCCGAACCCTGTACGGAGAGGTGCAGGCGCAGTTGCGGATGCGTGCGGTGCGCGTACTCCATCAGGCCGGGATCGGCGAGGATCACCGCATCGACACCGAAGGCGGCAGCCTTGTCGACTGCCGCCGTCCAGCTCGGCCAGTTGTCGGTGAGCGGGAAAGTATTGAGGGCGACCAGCACCTTGACGCCGCGCTGATGCGCGTAGGCGATGCCTTCCTTCAGACTTTTGTCGTCGAAGTTGAGGCCAGTGAAGTTGCGCGCGTTGGTGGCGTCGCGGAAACCGGTATAGACGCAGTCGGCGCCGTTATCGACGGCGATCTTCAGCGCCGGCAGCCCGCCGGCGGGGCAGACGAGTTCGAATGGGGAAGCCATGGCGATTCAATGAGTTGGATGGCGGACTATAAGTGCACCCGCCGCACCTGGGATTGACTTGGGTCAAAGTCGGCGCTGATGAGACGGCATCAGGGCAGCGTGCCGCGCGGCTTGCGGCCGGCGCGGGCGAACAGCAGGTCGTAGAGCGGGCGCGGCAACCATTTCATCACGGCAGCCACGACACCCATCGGCCAGGGCATGACGGCAAAGCGTGAACCCCGTTCGATGTGTCGCGCCATGCTCGCAACCGCCTTGTCGACCGGCATCAGGAAAGGCATCGGATAGGGGTTTTTGGCGGTCATCGGCGTGGCGATGTAGCCGGGCGCGAGTGTCACCACCTTGACGCCGCTGTCGCGCAGTTCGACGCGCAGGCTTTCGAGGTAGGCGATGGCGGCGGCCTTCGAGGCGGAGTAGGCGCCCGCTCCGGGCAACCCGCGGATGCCGGCGACCGACGCGATGCCCACCAGCCGGCCGCGCTGTGCCGCGCGCATGGCGGCGACGAAAGGCTGGAAGGTTTGCACCATGCCCAGCACGTTGATGTCGAAGACACGCCGGAAAGCCGGCAGATCGTCGGCCTCCTCGGTCAGCGTGCCGACCGAAACACCGGCGTTGGCGATGACGATATCGGGCACGCCGGCGCGGACGATGAAATCCTCGCCGGCCGCCTGCAACGCGGCGGCATCAGAGACATCGAGCGGGTAGAGATGGCAAGTCGTGCCGAGTTCGGCAGCCAGTGTTTCAAGCGCGGCGCGGCGGCGCGCGGCAAGGCCAAGGACCGCACCCTGCGCGGCATAGTACCGCGCCAAAGCCGCGCCGATACCCGAAGAGGCGCCGGTAATGAAGACGCGGAGTGGTGTTTCCAGAACCTACTTCTTCTTGGCGGGTGGTTTCTTGAGCTCGGCGCGGTTCTTGGCGATCAGGAAATCGGCCACCTGCAGCATTTCGGCATGGGAATGCAGTTCCGGTCCGGGACTGTACTTGCCGCCGACGATGATGGCGGGCACGCCGCTGAAACCGTACTCCTGCGTCATCTCGGCCGCCTTGCGCACCTTGGCTTCGACCGAGAAGGACTTGTAGGTGTCGGCGAAGGCCTTGCGGTCGACCCCCTTCTTCGCCACCCAGTCGAGCAGGATGTTCTCGTTGCCGAGGTTGATGCGCTGGTTGAGCATGGCGTCGAACACGGCATCACCGAGCTTGTCGAGCAGGTTCATCGCCTCGAGCGTGTAGTAGAGGCGCGCGCCCGGCGCCCAGCTGTCGCCGAGGATCGCCGGCACCTTCTTGAACGTCACGTCGGGCGGCAGTTGCTTGACCCAGGGCTTGAGCAGCGGTTCGAGCTTGCCGCAATGCGAGCAGCCGAACCAGAAGAACTCGATGACCTCGACCTTGCCGCTTTCCTCCGTCGGCTGCGGCATCTGCAGACGCGAGTATTGACGGCCCTCGACGGGATCGGCGGCGCTGGCGGGTTGCACGGCAAATGTACAAAGCGCAGCGAGGGCGAGTACGGTCTTCCTGAGCTTCATGTGGTTTCCTTTTCTATTCCTTGCCCCGCACCACCGTGGCCGGGACGCCTTGCTGAGACAATTGGGTACGTGCGCGGTTCATTTCCTCGGCGTTCGCGAAGGGGCCGACACGCACGCGGTGCATCGTCCCCTTGTCCGGAACCTCTCCCGCGACCACGCCGGCCTCGAAACCAAGCATCGCGAGTTTGGCTCTGAGATTGTCGGCATCGCCCTTCTTCTGGAAGGCGCCGACCTGCAGGAACATGCCCGTGCCAGCGACGGGCGGCTTGTCCGCCTCGGTCGGGGCTGGCGCCGCAGCTGCCGGTGCGGGCGCCGTTCCGGGGGTCGCTGCTTTCTTGCCTTCGAGGATATCGTAGAACTCGAACTTCTTTTCGCTGCCGATCGGCTTGTCGCCGGGCTTGCCCGGCAGGGCCACCGGTTTCGAGCCGTTGCCGTTTTCCTTTGGTTCCGGCTTCACGACCTTGTCGACGAAGGGCAACGGCGTCTTGTTGAGATACCAGACGACACCAAAGGAAATCAATACGCCAGCGAGGACGCCGAGAATCAGGCCGATCAGGGTACCGCCGCGTTGAGTGTTGTGCATGGTGCCGTCTCGCCAGCGCCGACTTTTACATCGCGTCGGGGGCGGAAACCCCGAGGATGCGCAGGCCGTTGCGGATCACCTGACGCACCGCCACCGCCAGCGCGAGACGCGCCTGCTTCTGGGCCTCGTCGTCGACCAGCAGACGCTCGGCGTTGTACCAGGCGTGGAATTCGGCCGCGAGTTCGCGCAGCCAGAAGGCCACGGCATGCGGCGCGCAGTCGCGCGCGGCATTTTCGATCATTTCCGGGAAAGCGGCCAGCTTCGCGGCCAGCGCGAGTTCGCGTTCGTTCGTCAGCGGCGCAAGGTCGGCCTTGATCAGCTGGCTTCCCTCGCCGCCCCATTGGTTGAGCACCGAACAGACGCGCGCATGCGCGTACTGCACGTAGTACACCGGGTTGTCGGTGGACTGCGACTTGGCGAGGTCGAGGTCGAAGTCGAGCGACTGGTCCTGCTTGCGCAACAGGTAGAAGAAGCGGCAGGCGTCGTTGCCGACTTCCTCGCGCAGTTCGCGCAGCGTGACATAGGAGCCGGCGCGCGTCGACATCGAGACCTTCGCGGTGCCGCGGAACAGGCTGACGAACTGCACCAGCGACACGTCGAGCGCATCGGCGTTCAGGTCGAGCGCCTTGAGCGCGCCCTTGACACGCGGGATGTAGCCGTGATGGTCGGCGCCCCAGATGTCGATGATGCGCGTGAAACCGCGTTCGAACTTGTTCCAGTGATAGGCGATGTCGGAAGCGAAGTAGGTATAGAGGCCGTTCTCGCGTTGCACGACGCGGTCCTTCTCGTCGCCGAAATGCGTCGAACGGAACCACTTGGCGCCATCCTGTTCGTAGAGATGGCCGCACCTGTCGAGTTCGGCAACGACCTTTTCCACCATGCCGGTATCGTAGAGCGAACGCTCCGAGAACCAGCAGTCGAAATGCACGCCGTACTGCTCGAGATCCTCGCGGCAGTCGGCGAGTTGCTCGGACAGCGCATGCTGGTGGATGTAGAACCATTCCTCGCCGAGCAGATCCTTCGCGGCGGCGATCAGGCCGTCGAGATGCGCTTCGGCGTCCGGCTCGGGCGGGGGAACACAGGCCAGCACGGCGGCGGCGGGATGCACGTAGCGGTCGCCATGTGCTTCCTTCACCTGCTGCGCCATGTCGCGCACGTAGTCGCCCTGGTAGGCGTTGGGCGGGAAGGGCACGGCCTCGCCGAAGATGTCGAGATAGCGCAGCCAGGTCGACACCGCGAGGATGTCCATCTGCCGGCCGGCGTCATTCACATAGTATTCGCGGCAGACTTCGTGGCCGGCGAACGCCAGCAGGCTCGCCAGGCTCGCGCCGTAGGCCGCACCACGACCATGACCGACATGCAGCGGACCGGTCGGGTTGGCGGAGACGAACTCGACCTGCAACTTGCCGGGTTTCTTCGTGCCACGTCCGAAATCGTCGCCCTGCGCCAGCACGGTATGCACCACAGCCGTCTTCGCGGCGGCCGCGACGGTGAAGTTGATGAAGCCGGCGCCCGCGACCACGGCCTTGAGCAGCCAGCCGGATTTGGGCAGTTCATGCACGAGCCGCTCGGCGATCTTGCGCGGGTTCTCCTTCAGCGACTTGGCAATCTGCAGCGCCAGGTTGCTGGAAAAATCACCGTGGCTCGCGTCGCGCGGCCGTTCGAGATGGATGTCGGCCGCGGTATCGGGCGCGACACTGGACAGCGCCGCGCGCAGCAAGTCGGCGAGGTGCGCCTTGATGTCAGTGGGTTGGGAAGCCATGGTCAACGATTATAGCGCTCGCCCCGAACCTCATCCGGGCATGGTATCGAGCATCACCCAACGCCGGTCTGTTGCATGGAATAAATCTCCGGGGCGATACGTCTACCTCCTGCATCAATCTGATAACACGACCCAAACCCCGAGGAGAGAGACATGATTCGCAAGGCAATTACGGTTATGGCAGTGATTTTGTTCGGGTTCGCCGGCCTCGCGCAGGCGGATCCGAAGCAGGGCGTTGTCGTGCAGGTCAGCGATGACAACCTGGCCACCTGGAACCAGGCACTCAACGTGGTCAAGAATATTCAGGTCGAGTACGGCAAGGACAAGGTGGATGTCGAACTCGTCGTCTTCGGCAATGGCGCCGGCCTGCTCAGGTTCGACTCGCAGCTGGCGAACCGCATCGACGACACGATGGCCAGCGGTGCGAAGGTCGTGATGTGTCAGAACTCGATGAAGGCCCGCAAGCTGACCGATGCCGACATGCATGCCGGCATCGGCTTCGTGAAGGCGGGCGTCGTCGAGATTATCGAAAAGCAGAAGCAGGGCTGGGCCGTCCTGCGGCCCTGAAGCCCCGCACGAGCACCCGTTCCGTCAGCCGGCGGAACGGATCAGGTGGTCGAAGGCCGATAATGAGGCCTTCGCGCCTTCGCCCATCGCGATGATGATCTGCTTGTAGGGCACCGTGGTGCAGTCGCCGGCGGCGAACACGCCGGGCACCGAAGTCTGGCCGCGCGCATCGATTTCGATCTCGCCATATTTGCTGAGATTGACCGTGCCCTTGAGAAAGTCGGTGTTGGGCAGCAGGCCGATCTGCACGAAGATGCCTTCGAGCTCGACACGGTGGCTTTCGTTCGTCGTACGGTCGATATAGACGAGGCCGGTGACCTTGTGGCCGTCGCCGACGACTTCGGTCGTCAGCGCGCTCTTGATCACGGTGACATTCGGCAGGCTGAAGAGCTTGTCCTGCAGCACGGCATCAGCGCGCAGCTTGCTGTCGAACTCGAGCAGCGTGACATGGCCGACGATGCCGGCGAGATCGATCGCCGCCTCGACACCCGAGTTGCCGCCGCCGAT
>ERZ1645187.599-NODE-599-length-35436-cov-10.421554_pt1 | contig 35436 bp, 31 predicted proteins | sample MGYA00575352_ERZ1645187 | MGnify/ENA primary metagenome ERZ1645187 (study PRJEB40837, sample SAMN11349314) | freshwater sediment metagenome | isolation source: river sediment | host: Sediment | place: India: Wazaribad , New Delhi | collected 2017-02-21 ... | reverse complement strand
TGACGCGAATGCCGGCGTGGCAGTTGTACTGCTTGTTGATGAAAATCAGCACCGACGTCATGGCCTCGACGGCGGCGGCGTTGGCGATGCTGCCGGCGTGGAAGCCGCGCATGCCGGCCGCCTCGACCAGCTTGATCACCTCGGTGCGCGCTTCCTTGCTGTCGCCGCACACCAGCACGTCGCACTCGAGGCCGTGGCCCTCCTGCAGGTGATGGGCGGCGACGTTCTGGAACGCCGAAACGACTTTCACGTCCTCGCCGAGCAGCGCCTGGGCGATCTGCCCCGCCGAACCCTGCGGCGGCAGCTGGACCCTGGCGACCTTCGGCGGCACCAGCGGCACCGTCACGTCGATCAGGATCTTGCCGGCCAGGGCGCTCCTCACCGACTCGAGCGTGCTGGTCTGGTGACTGAACGGGACCGTCATGGCCACGATGTTCGCCGCCCGGGCCGCCGAAAGATTGTCCATCGCCTGGACGGAGACATCCTTGACGCCGCGCTCGGCCATCACCTTCGACAAATCGGCGACCGCGGCCTCGGCCTTTTCCAAGGTCCGGGAGCCTATGATGACCGGATAACCGGCCTGCGCCCAACGCCGCGCCAGGCCGGTGCCCAGATCGCCGGTTCCGCCAAGAATGGCGATGATCGGTCTTGCTTCACTCATCTGATTTACTTTCCCTTGTAGACAGGTTTTCGTTTCTCGGCGAAGGCACGCGGTCCCTCGCGTGCGTCCTCGGAAGCGAAGACGCGGGCCGACATGGTCTTTTCGAGCACGAAGGCCGCTTCGAGATTCTGCGCGCGCACGGCGATTTCCTTGGCGGTGCGAACCGCCAGGGGGCCGTTTTCGCATATCTTGGCGGCCATGGCAAGCGCTTCGCTCATCAGATCAGCCGCTGGCACCACTTTATTGATCAGGCCGATGTCGTAGGCGCGCTTGGCGTCGATGGGCTTGCCGGTCATCAGCATTTCCATGGCCACGGCCCAGGGAATCTGCCGGGGCAGGCGGACATGCGAACCGCCCGCCGGAATCACCGCCCAGCGCACCTCCGTCAGCCCGAAGGTGGCGTGCTCGGCGGCGATGCGGATATCCGTGCCCAGCATGAACTCCAGCCCGCCGGCGACGCAGATGCCATTGACCGCGGTGATGATGGGCTTGTAGACCTTGTGGAAGGGCCGGGTCGCCGGATCGTCGTAACCCATGTCGTCGCCGTCGTTGAGGGCCGGCAGCGCCACCTTGAGGTCGAGTCCCGTGCAGAAGGCCTTCTCGCCGGTGGCGGTGAAGACCGCCACCCACATTTCGGGATCGCGGTTGAAGTCCTCGACCGCCGCTTCCAGACCCATCATCATGTCCTTGGTCAGGGCGTTCATCGCCTGCGGCCGGTTGAGCGTCATCACGGCGACGTGGCCGCGCTTCTCGTAAGTGAAGGTTTCCGGCAAATTCAAAGCCATCGGTTCGTTTCCTCTCGAATGATCCACGCCCATTCAGGCGCGGCAAAAATAGGGCAGCGTCACCTGCTCATTGACGGCGACGAACTCAACCCGGACGGGCATGCCCACCCGCAACTGGTCCGGCGGACAGTCCCGCACCTGGCTCAGCACGCGGACGCCTTCCTCCATTTCGATCACCGCCGGCGCATAGGGCTCGTCGCCGATGAAGCCCGGATGCAGGGCGCGGGCCACCACGGTCCAGGTGTAGACCGTGCCGCGCCCGCTCGACTTGACCCAGTCCCAGTCGAACGAGCCGCAGCCGGCGCAGATCTCGCGCGGCACATGCCGGAAAGTGCCGCATTGCCGGCAGCGCTGAAAACGCAGTTCGCCCTGCCGGCACCAGTCGTAATACGCCCCGGCCAGTCCTTCGAGGAGGGGCAGTGGCTTCGGATTCGCTTGCATGTCGTTTTTCTCCCGACGTGTCGTTGGCTGCGGTTGGCCGCGGCTCAACGCCTGAGGATGGCGATACTGCCGTCGCCGAAGTCGCCCCAGCCGGTGACGACGCCGATTTCGGCATCCTTGATCTGCCGCGCCCCGGCTTCACCGCGCAACTGCCGGACCGCTTCGACGACGTGGCCGAGACCGAGCAGATGGCCCTGGGACAAGAGGCCGCCATGGGTATTGACCGGCAGCCGGCCGCCGAGTTCGATGCCGCCGTTCTCGACGAAGGCGCCGCCCTCGCCGCGGGCGCAAAAGCCGGCTTCCTCGATCTGCTGAATGACTTCGAAGCTGAAGCAATCGTAGATCTGGGCGAAATCGGCGTCTTGCGGACGCACGCCGGCCATGGCGAACGCCTCGGGCGCAGCGGTGGTCAGGCCGACGCGATGGAACTCGGGGCGATTCATGATCTCGTCGGCGGGATAGGGCTGGCCGGAGGCCGCGCCCATGATGTATACGGGCGTCTTGCCCAGATCGCGCGCGCGTTCGACGCTGGTCACCACATAGGCCGCCGCGCCGTCCGTCTCCAGGCAGCAGTCGAGCAGGCGGTAGGGGTCGGTGATCATAGGCGAGGCCAGGTAGGCCTCCATCGTCAGCGGCTTGCCGTGCATCAGCGCATTGGGATTCAACTGGGCGTGCTTGCGCATCGCGAGCGCGACGGCGCCGAGATGCTCGGCGCGGGTGCCGTACTCGTGCATGTGGCGGCGGGCCATCAATGCGTACCACTGGGGTGGCGCGTTGAGGCCGAAGGGCATGTAGTAGTCACGGGCGATGGCCGCGCCGGGAATCGACTCGGAGTCGCTGGCGGAGGTCTCGCGCACCCGCACGCCCGAAAAGCCGTTCCAGCCGGCCGGCACCAGGACATGATTGGCCGCGCCGGTGACGACCGCCATGGCGGCGACACGCAGCGCCGCCACCGGCGAGGCTCCACCCATGTTGAGCATGACGGCGAAACGCAGATCGGCGCAGCCGAGGCTGGCGGCAAAAGCTTCGGCCTTGCCGAGATTGGGGAAGGGAATGATGCCGTCGATCTGGCCCGCCTTGAGCCCGGCATCGTCGATGGCCGCCAGCGCGGCCTTGAGTTGCAGCGCCATTTCGCTGAGGCCGGAGCCCGGCTTGCGGCAAATCGCTGTTTCGCCGATGCCGACGATGCATGCCTTGTCCCTGATCACTGTACGCTCCACGTTGATGTCACCGCCTACTGGCCCTGCTTGGCCTTGCTTCGCTCGGCCTGCGCATGCTCGTACTCCGCAAGCAGTTGTCCGCGCATCTCGGCCTCGCGCCGGCGGATGGCCCAGAACTCGGCCTTGCGCTTCTCCACGAAGGCGGCGCCGCCTTCCTTGCCCTCGGGCATGTCGAACCAGTCCGGATACAGCGCCGCCGAGGTGATGCAGGACTCCTTGTAACCGTCCATTTCCTGGTCGAACGCGGCCTTCAGGACCTCGAGGCAGCCCGGGCTGACGGAAAGCAGTTCCTCGCACCACTTGTCCACCTCGGCCTCGAGTTGATCGAGCGGCACCACGGTGTTGATCAGACCCATCGCCAGCGCCTGGTCGGCCTTGTACTTGCGGCAGAGCATCCACATCTCGCGGGCCTTCTTGGCGCCCACCACCTTGGTGAGGTAGGGCACGAAAAAACCGTCGGCGGGAGAGGAAACCCGCGGGCCGGCCTGGCCGAAGATGGCGTTGTCGGCGGCGATGGTGAAATCGCAGCAGTAGGCCATGTGGTTATGGCCGGCGATGCAGTAGCCCTGCACCTGGGCGATGATCGGCTTGCGCGACATGCGCATCAGCCGGTTGTGCGGATAGCGGTTGTAAAAGGCTTCGCGCAGCCCCCAGCGTTCCCAGTCGACATCGCCACCGGCCCCGAAATGCTTTCCGCGCGCCGCGACGATGATCACGCCGACACCGGGATCGTGGTTGGCGTCGTAGAACGCGCGGAACATCTCCTCGACCGTGGACATGGTCAGGGTATTCATCTTCTCCGGCTTGTTCAGCGATATCCGGGCCACGCCGCCCCCCAGGGCCGCGTGTTGTTTCTTCTCGTAGACGATCTCCTTGAAATCGTCCAGGCCGTCGCCCGTGACGACGCTCCAGTCGGTCCAGCTCATGGTCGGTCTCCTTGCATCGAGAATGGCGCCCGTGTCACGGAATCGCCCCCTTGGCCTTCATGGCCTCGATCTCTTCCCATTGGTATTCGAGCAGCTCCATCATCAGCAGCTCGGTGTCCTGACCCAGTTGCGGCCCCAGGCAGCGCAGTTCGCCGGGTGTCCTGGACAGGGTGACGGGCATGCCGCGCACATCGACATCCCGATCGACCTCCTCGCAATAGGTCTTCATGAAGTAGCGGTTTTGCCATGCCTGCTCGTCGCGGATGACGTCCGCCAGGTTGTTGACCGGGCTGGCGATCACCCCTTCCCTGTCGAAGGCCGCCATCAGTTCCTCGTGGCCGTGCTGGCGGGTGGCGTTCTCGATGATCTCGATCAGCGCCTCGTTGTGGGCGGCCCGGCCGGCGGCATCCTTGAATCGGCTGTCTTGCAGCATCGCCTCGGCCGCGAGCGCGCGGCCGACGACGGCATGGCGGTCGTCGCGATTCGGCTCGCACAGATAGACCCACTTGCCCCGGGTGGGATAAAGGTTCCAGAGCGGATTGGCCACCTGTTTGCGCGACTGTTGCAGCGCGCTTTCGCGATGACCGGCGAGGAAGGATTGAAGATAGGGCGCGGCCAGGTACAGTTGCGCGCCATAGAGCGAGGCGTCGAGATATTGCCCCTTGCCGGTGCGGCGGCGCTGATAGAGCGCCAGCATGATGCCGAGCGCCGACATGATGCCGCCGAACGCATCCCCCGAGCCCATGCCCATGTAGATCGGCGGCTGGCCCGGCTCGCCCAGCCTGGCCATGGCGCCGGTCAACGCCTGCACCGTCATGTCGAACGACGGCTTCGAGGCCGAGCTGAAAAGGCCGTAGCCCGTGTTGGTGGCATAGACGAGGCGCGGATTGATCGAGGCCAGTTTGTCGTAGGAAAGATTCCAGTTGGCAAGGAGATCCAGCGAGAGGTTGGACAGGAAGACGTCGGACTTCTCGACCAGCCGGTAGAGGATTTCCTGCCCCTCGGCCTTCTTGAGGTCGATGGCCATGCTCTTCTTGTTGCGGTTGATGACCAGAAAATACTGGTTCCAGTCGCCCACCTCGAGCGACTTGATACTGCGGACGCCGCGTCCCTGATCGCCGCCCTGCGGCCGTTCGATCTTGATCACATCGGCGCCGAAGTCGGCGAGATGCTGGGCGGCCACCGGCCCTTGAAACCACACGGTGAGATCGACGACGCGAATGCCTTCGAGTGCCTTGGACATGATTCCCTCCGGTTACGCGACAACGCCGGCGGCGGTCAATTGATGAATCGTCTCGGCGGAATAGCCGAGCAGTTCGTCGAGAACCTGCCCGGTATGCTGGCCGATGCACGGCGCCAGGCGTTCCAGGCGGGCCGAGCTGTCGCTCATGAAGATCGGGAAACCCAGGCTCTTGACCTTGCCGAAGCTGGGGTGGTCGAGTTCGAGAATGTAGCGATTGGCGACGACTTGAGGATCGTCGGCCGGATAATCGAACTGCTCGATGACATCGGCGGACATCTGGTTGTCCATGAAGGCCTGCCGCCAGTAAGCGCCAGGATGCCGCTGGAATGCCTGCTCCAGCGCCTCGATCAGTTCCAGCCGGTGGCTTTCGGTTCGTTTGTCGTGGCTGTCGAAACGCGGGTCGTCGGTGGCGATGCCCACCATCTTCGAGAACACCGGCCACCAGCGGTCGGTATCGGGCATGGTCAGGGTCACCCAGCGGCCGTCCGCGCTCGGATACAAGGAGCCGGACATCGGATTCGACACGTCCAGGCGTGAGATCGGGTTGAGCAGCCGATCGCCCTTGCCGATGGCCAGGAAGGCCTGCAAGTCGAGCGCCGCGCCGTACATGTTGGCGCCGAACAAGGAGACGTCGACCTCCTGGCCCTCGCCTGTCTCCAGGCGATGGAAGAGCGCCATCACAACACCGAAAGCCATCATCACCGATGCATGCATGGCGCCGGACCCGGTGTAAACAGGCGGTTGCCCGGGTTGCGGCAGAATCGGCATCATGCCGGTGCGAGCGGCCGCCAGTTCGTCGATGGGCGGCAGATCCGCGTCCGGGCCCAGCGGACCGAAGCCCGAGAGCCGGCCATAGACGACGTCCGGACGACTCGCTTGCACGCGCTCGTAATCGAGGCCGGCGGCCGCCAACTCGTCCCGTTGCCAATCGGTGACGACGACATCCACCTTGGCGAGCAAATCCTTCAATACCGCCCGTCCCTGGTCGCTCCGAAGATCGAGGGCCAGGCTCTCCTTGTTGCGATGGATGAGATCGGCCTCGTGATTCCAGCCGGCGGGCCGTGGTCCGGCGTTCGCCGGCAGCAGGTCGAGGCGAATGACGCGGGCGCCGAAATCGGCCAGGAAAGCGGCTGACAACGCGGTGCAAAACTGCCGACCAAGATCCAGCACGATGACGTTATCAAGTGCGCGGCTCATCGCTTCTCCTCCAGAGCAACCATATCGTTTCAGTGGCGCGGTTTGACCGGAAAGGATACCGCCACTGCCCTTCCATCACAATGAATGCCCATCCATGGCAACGAATCAATTCCGGCCAGGAGAGGCTCCGTTGGGGACGTTCGCCGCCGCTGCCATCCCGCGTCACATCGCCACACCGGCATCGCTTTCGGCTAGCATTGCCGCGCATGAAGCAACTGCCTCGCCTGCCGTGATCCACGACTCTCCGATGCTGTCCCCGAGCGAGTTGTTCGAGCTCCGGGACAACCCCTGGGGCGGCGATTCGTATTCGCCGCTGGCGGGCAAGCCGTGCCTGCTGGTCGATCTTCGCCAGCCCTGGCAGGCGCCATTGGATGATGGACTCGGCGGGTTCTTGAGGGCCCTGCCCTGCCCGACGATCGGCGTCGGCCCCTGCGTCGATGCCGCGCGCGCCGGTGATCTGGTGACGGCGCTCGATGCAACGGTCGATGACGAACAGGAGTTGAGCGCCATCCTGCGCAACGTTGCCGCGCATCCGCTCGCGGCCGCCACGCTCGTGCAGCTCTTGCGCCATAACGAATCGGCCTCCGTCGAAACCGGCCTTCACGCCGAGTCCCTGGCCTATGCCACGCTTCAGGGCAGCCGTGACTTCCGCTCCTTCCTGTCCAGGCGCTCCGAGTCGATCACGCATCGAGATGACGACGAGCCGCTGGTCGCAACCCGAATCGGCGACAGCCTCGATATCGTGTTCAATAGGCCCGGCCGGCGCAACGCTTATTCGGCGGCAATGCGGGACACGCTTTTCGAAGCCCTCCGCTGGCTGGAAGCCGACGACAGCCTCGTGCGCGCCGAAATACGCGGCAAGGGCGACTGTTTCTGCGTCGGTGGCGATCTGTCGGAATTCGGCACGGCCACCGATCCCGCCGAGGCCCATCTGATCAGGATGTCCAGACCCGTCGGGTTGTTGCTTCATCGCCTGCGGCATCGCGTCGAGTTTCATGTGCACCGGGCCTGCATCGGCTCTGGAATCGAGTTGCCGGCGTTTGGCGGCCGCATCACGGCGACCGCCGACACCTTCTTTCAACTGCCGGAGATCACCATGGGGCTGATCCCGGGGGCGGGCGGCACCGTCAGCATCCTGAAACGCATCGGGCGGCAGCGCATGGTGCGCTGGACCCTGTCGGGAAAACGTCTGCGCGCCCGCACGGCCCTGGCATGGGGACTGATCGACGCGATCGACTGATCGCGGTCAGTGGGCGGTCGGCGGACTTGCCGGAAGCGCTTCGGCAACCAGCTCGGCGATATCGAAGACCTTGCGCTCCTCGGTGTGCTTGCCGGCGCTCGACGTCAGCATCAGGAGACAGAACGAACAGGAGGTGGCGATCCGGTCCGCGCCCGTCGCGAGCGCCTCGTCGGTGCGCACGTCGCTGATCCTGGCGTTGCCTCCCTGGCCGCCCCAGTAGTTGCCGCCGCCCGCGCCGCAACAGAAGCTGTCCTTGCGGTTGCGCGGCATTTCGATCAGGCGGCCGACGGCCGAGATGGCGCCGCGCGTCTCGTCGACGATATCGTTGTGACGGGCCAGGTAACACGGATCGTGGAAAGTGATCGTCCGGGCGTCGTTTTTCACGACCTTGAGTTCGCCGGACTTGACGAGGCGGTCGATCAGCACCGAATGCGGGATGGTCTGCCATGTCGCCCCGAGTTCCGGATAATAGCGATCGAAACTGTTGAAGCAGTGAGCACACATGGTGATCACCTTCTGGACTTTCATCTCCTGGAATTCTTCGATGTTGCCCATCGCGATTTCCTGGAACTGCATTTCATTGCCCATCATCTTGGCGGGATCGCCCGTGCAGCGCGCCTCTTCGAGGATACCGTAGGACACGCCGGCCGCCTCCAGAATTCGCACCATGGCCCGCGCGATCTGCTGGGCACGCTCCTCGTAGGTAACCGAACAGCCGATCCACAGGAGATACTCGGTTTCGCCGGGCACGAACAAGGGCACATCCAAGTCCTTGCGCCAGTCCTCGGGGTTGGCCCCGGTGCCGACGAACGGATGTCCGCGCGATTCGAGATTGCGGTTGGCGGCCGCCATGGTGTCCGGCATTTCCGAGCGATCCATCACGAAATGGCGACGAAACTCCAGGATCGCCTCCGCGGGGTTGTTGCTCACCGGACACTGTTCGACGCAGGCGCCGCAGGTCGTGCAATTGAAGATGGCGTCCACGCCAAGCTCATCGATCAGGCCGGCGTCATCGACCTTGCCCTGTTCGAGATACTCGGCGCAGGTGGCCATGACATTTTTCGGCGACAGTGGCTTGCCTGTCTGCGCCGCCGGGCAGGCTTCATGGCAGCGGCCGCACCAGAGGCAGCTGGAGAAGTCCATCAGATTCTTCTGGCTCAGGTCGGCAAGCCTGGCGGCGCCAAACACCGGATCCTTGCCGGTGTCATCCTCGGCGTCGAAATCGATCGGCGGCAGGTTGATGCCGGAACGGCGATTAGCCAGGGCCGAATTGATCGGCCCCAGCAGCATGTGCGACATGGGCGTGTAGGCGACCAAGGCGATGAACGCCACCCCCATCAGCCCGTGCACCCACCACATCAGGTGATTGCCGGATACGAGCATGCTCGTGTCCAGACCACGAATCGTCGAGGCCATGGCGCGGCCGAGAAACTCGCCGTGACCGTGGGCGGCCGGATCGGTCAGGCGAAACGCCTCGGCGACGAATCCGAGCACGACGATCGCCAGCAACAGGAACTCCATGGACAGGAATCCGCGCCGGGCCTTGTACACCGTCAGACGGTCGGGCGGGAGGATGCGCCGGAACATCAGGAACACGATGCCCAGCAGCATGGCCACGCCGGCCAGTTCCCGCCCGCCCTCCATGACCATGTAGCCGAACCAGCCGCCATAGACGTTGATGTTCAGCCAGGACAAGGGAAACACGCCATGGCCGAGGATCTCGATCAGGGCGCCGAAAAACAGAAGGAGATGGGCGGTGCCGGAAGCGGGTCTCTTGATCAGGCGCGACAGCAATACCCCCCGGGAGAGAAAGGCGCGCCAGTTCAACCTGCCGGCCACTGCCTCCCGCGAAATCGCCGGCCCGAACCACGGTTTGCCGCTCGCGACAAGCGCCCAGCGCTTGCGCAGTCCTTGAAACAGCAGAAACAGCGCGCCACACAGGAGCGCCGTCAGGATCACGTAGTTGATCGCGGATATCGAGTACATGGCTGGCCCGAAATTCGTACAGTCTCAATTGGCCAGGGCGGGCGCCCTGGCATCCTTGATGACGACGGACGGTATCGTTTTACTCCACCGCCGGCAACCCTCAAACAGCCTATGGATGCCGGCGGTTGCTCCCAACTCAGAGCATCAGGCCAATATATGCCCCATGGCGCGTCGCTTCGGCAAGGCGGCGCGGCACCCAGGCGCCCCCCGCCAGATAAACATCGCGAATGCCGCCATCGGCTTTCAATTGGTAATAAAGCTCGGGTTGCTGCACGGAGCCATAAACCAGGACGACGCTGTCGAAGTCTCGTTTCGTGTAGGTGTTCCCGCCCCAGGACGACACGAACTCCAGCGCGTCCGGCTTCACTTCCGTCAGGATCAGATTGGGATGAACGGCTATGCCGAACTTTTCCACGCGGTTCAACACCATGCCGATGGAGTACCTGGCGACCTCCGTGGCCAAATGAACCGACTTGTGGAAGATCTCGACCTTCTTGCCCCGCTCGGCAAGGTACTCGGCAACGCAAGGCGTCTGGTAATAATCCTCCTGGGACACCAGCGCGACGCGCTCACCAACCGCGGCCTTGCCCAGCATCACGTCCCAACCCTGGACGACGTGCGGCAGACCGATACCCGGCACCGCATCGGGCACGCGCGGCGATGAACCCGTGGCGATGACCACGGCATCAGGCGCCATCGACTTGATCAGCGCCAGATCGACCTTGGTTTCGAGCCTGACATCGACGCCCAGCCGGATCATCTCGTTTTCCTCGAAATACACCTGATCCTCGAAGGAATCCCGTCCCGGCGCCTTGGCGGCGATCAGTAGCTGCCCGCCCAAACGCTTGCCCTGCTCCAGCAAGGTCACCTTGTGCCCGCGCATGGCCGCCACGCGCGCGGCCTCGCAACCGGCCGCCCCGCCGCCGACCACCACCACCCGCCTCGGCGTTGCGGCCGGCCGGTATTCCGCCTCCCAGCGGAGCTCGTTGCCGATGACCGGGTTGATGGAACAGGTGGGGGAATAGGGTACGCACACCGGCTCCGATGCCTCGTCGATGCACCGCGTGCAGCCGATGCAACGGCGAATCTCGCCGAGACGGCCTTCCCGCGCCTTGTTGGCGAAATCGGGATCGGCGATGCCGGCGCGCACCATGCCGACCAGGTCGCAGTAAGCGCCCTTCAGCAACTCCTCGGCCAGCACCGGGTCGTTGATGCGGCCGGTGAACAGAACGGCGATCTTCTTCCCCATCTCGCCCAGGTCCGCCCGCGAAGCCTTGCCTGCCTCGCGGTACTCGGCATGCGGATGGTAGGAGGATGGCACGTACGAAGGAGCGCCCCAGCAATGCCCGGTATCGATATCGACGAAGTCGAGCAGGCCGGTTTCGCCGATCGCAAAGAGCATCTCGCGCAATTCCATGTTGTCGTAGCCGCCCGCGCGGGACTCCTGGCCATTGACGCGGATGCCCAGCGCCAGCGAATCGCCCACGCGTTCGCGCACGCGCCTGAGCGCCTCGACGACGAAGCGGACACGCTCCCTGGGACCGCCACCCCATTGGTCGGTGCGCCGATTGGTCACGGGTGACAGGAAACTGTAGCCCACCGTCTCGTGCGCGCAATGAATCTCGATGCCGTCGGCGCCGGTGTTCTTCGCCACTTCGGCGGCATCGGCGTAGGTTTGCAGGAGAAACTCGATCTCCGCCTCGCCGAGCACATGGGGCGTGTAGTCTTGCGCGCCGACGACCGGTACCGGCGAGGGCGACCACAGCGCGTTCAGATGCGTCAACTGGACGACCACGACGGCGCCGTGACGATGCACCTCGTCGGTGAATTTTTTCCAGCCCTCGGCAAACGCCGGGTTCTGATAGGCGGCCTGATGACAGCCGAATCCCCCGCGCAGGGATACTTCGTCTGGCGCCCCGGCCGGCAGCGGCACGTTGAGCAGCCAGGTTTCTCCACCGATCCAGCCGGTGCCGCCCCGCGCCTTGGCGCCATGATGGGCGATGAAGTGATCATCGATCAATCCCGGCGCCATCGACGAGTTGATGGTGTTGGTCGTCTCGCAAATACGGTTCGGTACGAGCATCGGCCCCACTTGCAATGGCGCGAACAGATGCTCGAATTTCATGCTGGTCATGACGGGCCTCTCCTCCTCTTGTCCTGTTTCTGGCTCAGGCCGGGCCGGTCGGGGTCAGAATCACCATCGCGAACTCCCGTTCGGTCTGCTTCTGGAAGTAACCCCAGGCGGGAAAGACCGCATCGAGCTTCGGCCAAAGCGCCGCGCGCTCTTCCGGTGTCACGTCCCGCGCCACGGCGGTCATTTTTTTCCGGTCGAGTTGCACCCAGCAGTTGGGATTGGCGCTGATGTTCAGGTACCACGCCGGGTGTTCGTCATATCCGGCCAGCGAGCCGACCACCACCATTTTTTCCCCATCCTGGAGGAAGACCAGCGGTGTCGTGCGCTTCTCGCCGGACTTCCTGCCGACCACGGTCAGCAGCAGCGTCGGCAAACCCGACGGCGAGCCCTTGCCCGTCGACCAGCCATCCGGGTTGTCCAGATAGCGCTGCACGTCGGCCTTCGCATCGCCCCGGATGCGTTCCAGCGAAGCCGTTGCCTCCTTCAGACCTTCCCAGGCTTCGTTGTCGAGGAAGTCTGGCTTCACCATCTTGTCGCGATTGTCCGTCGTCATTGCTCGTCCTTTCCTAGGTTGCCCTGCCGATATTGCCATCGATCGAAAGTCAGTCGTCGCCCGACGCCGATCCGAACGAAAATGCCGGATAAACCGGCTATCGCTTCAGTATCGCCGCCGTCGCGTTGCCACCCAAGCCGTTGCTTTGCGCCAGCCCGACCTTGGCATCCGGTACCTGACGGCCGCCGGCCTGGCCACGCAGTTGCCAGGTCAGTTCCGCAATCTGCCAGACGCCCATCGCCGTGGTCGCCTCGCCGAACGACACGAACCCGCCCGAGGGATTGATCGGCATGCATCCGACCGGCGTCGTCTGTCCGCTGTCGAGCAGCATCTGCGCTTCGCCCGGCTCGCAAAGACCCCATTCCTCGGGGAAGGCCAGCTCGTAGTAGCAGGTATTGTCCTGCAGCTCGGTAAAACTGACGTCGCGCGGACCCACGCCGGCCCGCTCGAACGCCCGCAGCACGGCACTCTTGGCCTCGGTGTGGAAACTGGGGCCCGCGGGAACCGGGCCCGCCAGTCCGCGCGGCAGCGCATCGCTGAAGTCCAGTGTCGCAACGGCGCTGGAGGCCACCGTGACAGGCTTGCCGGAAAACTGCCTTGCCTTCGCCGCCGAACAGATCACCACGGCCGCCGCGCCGTTGGATACCGGGCAGATCTCGAACAGGCGCAAGGGATTGCTGACATAAGGCGAGGCCAGCACGTCGGCGACGCTGATTTCCTTCTGGAAGCGCGCGAACGGGTTGCCGACCGAGCATTTGCGCGCCTTGACCGTGACGCGCGCATATTGCTCCTCGGTGGTGCCGTGATCGAACATCCTGCGACGCGCCAGGGTGGCCCAGAAGGAGGGACCCGGCATGCCGACACAGCGCTGTCGCAGAAATTCCGGGTCGGTCGCCTCCTCGACGCCGGAAGTCTGGATCATGCCCTTGGGCATCACCTCGCCGCCGACCACGAGGACGACATCATAAACGCCGCCGGCCACCAGCGAGTAGCCGACATTGAAGGCGTTGCCCCCGGCGGCGCAGCCCGCCGAGAGGTTATAGACGGGAATGCCGGTCGACCCGATGTCCTCGACGATGTCGTTGCCGTTCAGGCCCCAACCCTTGCCGCCGGAGAAACGGGAACTGGCGGCCGCCACGGCCTCGATCTGGCGCCAGGACACACCGGCATCCTTGAGCGCCATTTGCACCGCGTGACGACACAGTTCGGTCACCGACTTGGTGCCGACGATATCGTCGCCCGTCTTGCCGAACCGGTGCACCCCCACCCCGAGAACGCTGACTTCACGCATCTGTAATATCTCCGCGACAGCCTAAACCAGTTTGAATTTCCACGAGGTGTATGCCTTCCCTTCCTCGTGGTAGAGCGTGTCGACGACCAGCTCGACCTGTGCGCCAACCCGGACGCTCTCCAGCGGATCGACCATCTGGCCGACCATGCGCAAGCCGTTGTCCATGTCGATGACACCGATGACATAGGGCTTGAAGGGCTTGTCGAACTTGTGGGGTGGCGGCGGCGGGAAATCAGCCACCGAATAACTCCAGACGACACCCTTGCCGCCGAAGGCGCAATCCTCCATCCGCGACTCGCCGCAATGCGGGTTGTGGCATTCCGCGGCCTTGGGAAAGTAGGGTGTTCCGCAACTGACGCACCGGTTGCCCAGAACCCGCGCGCCGCCCTCCTCGAGGAAAAGCCCCGGGATGGCCGGAACACGCACGGTCGGGACGAAACTGCCGCCGGCGACCGACCCTTCCTCGACGAAAGCGCCATCCACCTCGTTCGAACGTTTTTCTGCCATTGTCTTGTCCTTGTCAGGCCCTGGCCGCCTTGATCAGCTCGGGCAACACTTCCAGGCAGTCCGCGACGATGCCGTAGCGCGCATAGCGATAGATCGAAGCGTCCTTGTCCTTGTTGATGGCCACGATGGTCTTGGCCGCCGAGCAGCCCGCCATGTGCTGGCTGGCGCCCGAAATCCCCGCCGCGAGATACAGGCCGGGACGGGTGATCTTGCCGGTGAGGCCGACCTGTCGCGACGAATCGATCCAGCCATCGTCCACGATGGCTCTCGAACCGCCCCACATGCCGCCCAGCACGTCGGCCAGCTGTTTCACCAGATCGTAATTCTGGGCGCTGCCCAAGCCCCGGCCACCGGAAACGATGATCTGCGCATCCTCGAGGCGCGGCCCTTCCGCCTTCGGTGACGAAACCACCCTGAATCGCTCCTTGACGCCCGCGAGGTCGACGCCGATGGTCCGCTGGGCCGGAGCGCCGGGTTGCGCCGCCGGCTCCGCCACGACCGTGGTGGTCACGACCGAAACCACGTTGAGCGGCGCCTGCAAGCGGTAGACGACGTTGGTGTCGCCGCCGAACGCCGTGGCCGTGACATCGAGACCGCCATCCCGCGCCGCGACGGCAAAGGCATTCATCACCACGGCCGCGCCGAGGCGGCCGGCGACGCGCGGCGCGATCAGGCGTGCCGCGACGGTCTGATTGAACAGAATGGTCGTCGGCTTGACCTGTCCGCAATACTGGACCAGGGCCTCGACCAAGGCATCCGGCTGGAAACCGCCAAGGGCCGGATCGTCGATGACATCGAGACTGGCGACGCCATGCGTCACCGCCAGCGCCGCGGCCTCTTTCGCGGCTCCGCCAGCCACCAGCCAGTGAAGCTTGGCACCCTGGGAGTCGCTCAGCTTCCTGGCCAGCGTAAGCGCCTCCTCGGTGCCGCCCTCGATGAAGTTGCCCCACGTACATAGAACGATGGTCATATCGTCGTCGCTCCTCGATGAATAGGGAATCTGCCCATAATCATAGTTTATTCATGCTCCTTTCACGCCCCCGCCACGCCACGAATCTGTTTCGGCCTTTGCTGGATCATTCGCGGCCATGCCCCACGTGCCCGCATGGCTCGACGCACAATGCCGTCATGCCCGAACCGCGCCCGCCGACACCTCGATAAGCTCGTGCCAGCCAAACCACCCCGAACGCCCGATATCCACTCGGTATCACCATGGCGAGCATTGGCGCACGAAGGTTTTCGTCCCTACTTCCTGGCCCAGGCCATTTCGGTGCTGGGAACATGGATACAGCAAATCGCCATCAACTGGCTGGTATATCGCCTATCGGACTCGGCCAGCCTGCTCGGCATCACCGCTTTCGCGACCATGGCGCCGCAGTTGATCATCGGCCCCATCGCCGGCGCCTGGATCGACCGCCACGACATGCGCAGGCTCCTCGTCGTGGTCCAGATGCTGCTCTGCATCCATGCCGCCGTACTGGCCTGGATGAGCTGGGCCGGGATCATCGGCCCCGGACTGCTGGTCGGCATGTCCGTCGCGCTGGGCGTGCTGACCTCCTTCGATGTTCCGCTTCGCCAAACCCTGATCAGCCATCTCGTGGACGATCCCAAGGATCTGCCGAGCGCCATGGCGTTGAACAGCATGATCCTGAACATCGGCCGCCTTGTCGGGCCGCCGCTCGCCGGCCTGCTGATCGCGTCGAGCTCGGAAGCAGCCTGCTTCTTCATCAATTCCATCTCCTTCCTCGCCCCGTTGATCATCGTGGCGCGCCTCCGACCGACACCCCGCCCCGCGACGCGCGGCCCGCTGGGACGCCTGGTCGCCGAAGGCATTGCCCACGCTCTTGCCGACCCTCCGCTGCGCACCTTGCTCGCCATCATGGCGCTGCTCAATCTCACGGCGTCGGCCGCTCTCGTGTTGCTGCCGGCGTTCGCCAGGGATGTCCTGAGCGGCGATGCACGCACGCTCGGACTCCTGTCGGGAGCGGCCGGACTCGGCGCCTTCGTCGCCATGATCGACCTTGCGCGGCGCAGTGCCATGGTCCGTTTGGTCGATGCCATCGCAACCGGAACGGCGATAAGCGCGGTCGCGCTCCTCTTGCTGGCGGCCGCTCCGTCATCCTGGATGGCCGCGTTCGCGCTGCTGTTGCTGGGATACGGAACCTCGGTGGCCAATGTCGCGATCGGAACGCTCGTTCAAACGCTGGCGCCGCCGGCGCTGCGCGGACGCCTGATCGCGTTGGTGGTGGCCGCGCGATTCGGTTTCGACGCGCTCGGCTCGCTCGTGAGCGGGTTCGCCGCGACCGAGGCAGGCGTGGTGTGGACCTTGTTCGCGCAAGGCGGCGCTCTTGCCGCGACGACCTTCTGGCTGTTGCGTCGGCATCGAAGTCTGAAAACCGCGGTGCAGCCGCTTGTCGTCTAGCCGCGACCGGCCGTGGCGGGGCGGCAGCCGGATACCCGCACACCCGCTGCCCAAAGTCAGCCGTGGCGGCACGCCGACGGGGCCGCAAACGGCCATGACGGAGCAGCGGCCGGATACCCGGGTGTTGATGATTGCCGAACTCGACGTGACAATGCCGGCATTTGGCCGGAAATCTCGTTCATGTCCATGACCCATCCCCGCCCCATCGTCGCCCTATCGGGCGGTGTCGGAGGCGCCAAACTCTCCCTGGGCCTGCTGCGCACCCTGCCCGCCGACAGCCTGACCGTGATCGTCAATACGGCCGACGATTTCACGCACCTGGGATTGCGCATCTCGCCGGACGTCGATACGACCGTGTATACGCTGGCGGACATCGTGAATCCGGAAACGGGCTGGGGACGACGCGACGAAACCTGGACCTTCATGGCCGCCACCGGCGCGCTGGGTGGCGAGACGTGGTTCCGGCTGGGCGACGGCGACCTGGCCATGCACGTGGAACGCACGCGCCGACTGGCGACCGGGGAGCCCTTGAGCCGGATCACGGCCGACATCGCCCGACGTCTGTCGATCCGGGCGAACATCGTCCCCATGACCGATGACGCCGTTGCCACGATCGTCGGCACGACGGCGGGCGATCTGGCTTTCCAGGATTACTTCGTGCGCCGCCAATGCGCGCCGCGTGTCACCTCGCTACGCTTCGCCGGCGCAGAGCAGGCACATCCGGCCACGGCGGCGGCCGAGGCCCTCGGCAACCCTGAACTCGCGGCCGTGGTGATCTGTCCTTCGAACCCCTACCTGAGCATCGATCCCATACTGGCCATTCCGGGCATGGCAACGCTGCTGCGGAACTGCGCGGCGCCGGTGATCGCCGTCTCCCCGCTGGTCGGCGGCAAGGCGGTGAAAGGCCCCACCGCCAAGATCATGGCCGAACTCGACCTGTCCATTTCCGCCGTGGAAATTGCGCGGCATTACCGCGGCGTGATCGACGGCCTGGTGGTCGACGCCGGGGATCGCCATCTCGCCGGCCAGTTCGATCTGCCGGTGCTGTTCACCGAAACCATGATGACCACGCTCGCCGATCGCGAAAGGCTGGCGCGGGAAGTGACCCGGTTCGCCGAAACCCTGGCCGGCAAGCGGACGTCGCCGGCGAAATCGTCGTCCGAATGAATCGGGCCGCCATCCACGCGCTGGCGCATCGCGCCAGCGTTAGTCCGTGTGGACGATGATTGGCGACACCGACGAAACCAGAATTTCCCCGCATGTGATTTGCCGTGAAGTTCATGTTGGGGTTCATGTCTTCACTGGCCAATATCCCCACGACAGGAGTCATGATGAAAGTTCTCAAAGCGGGTACCCGCCTCAAGAGTGCCGTCTGCGACGCGGAGGTGATGGTGATTCGCGCAACGCCCGCCGAAGTCGCGATGACATGCGGAGGCGTCGAAATGATCGGCATGACGGACCCGAAGGCCGCCGCCGCGATCGATCCCGCGCATGCCGGCGGCTGTCTGGTCGGCAAGCGTTACGTCGACGCCCAGGATCAGTTCGAGTTCCTGTGCACCAAGGGCGGCAAGGGTTCGCTGGCGCTCGATGGCGCCACGCTCACGGTCAAGCAGGCCAAGGCCCTGCCCTCCTCGGACTGAGCGGCATGAACATCGCCATGACGCTGGAAATGGCGGCGGAGGCGTTCCCCGACCGGATCGCCGTCACCTCCGCCGGTGCCAGCATGACGTACGCGCAACTGCTGGCCGCGGCGCGCTCGGCCGGCACGGCAATCCGCGACAGCGGCTGCCGCTATGTCGGCCTGCTCGACATCAACAGCCTGGCGGTACCGGTCGCCATTTTCGCGTCGGCCTACGCCGGCGTGCCCTACGTGCCGATGAACTATCGGCTGACCAAGCCGGAGCTGGAGGAACTGCTGGGGCGCATCGCGCCGGCCTTCCTGATCGCCGATCCCGCCTATGTCGATGGTCTGGCCATGCCGCCGGGAATGCGCATCGTGACGCGAGCCGACCTGCTCGATCTGGCGCGTTCGCCAGCGCCGGCCGATCTCGCGCCGGCCGGCGAGCCGCACGACACCGCCATCCAGCTTTTCACCAGCGGCACCACGGGCAAGCCCAAGGCGGCCATCCTCCGCCACGAGCACCTGATGTCCTACATTCTCGGCACCATCGACTTCGGTTCCGCGGCCGATGACGACGCGGTGCTGATCTCGGTGCCGCCCTACCATATCGCCGGCATCTCGGCCGTGCTCAGCTCCACCTATGCCGGTCGTCGCATGGTCCAGTTGCCCAACTTCGAGGCGGCGGCATGGCTCGATCTGTGCCGGAACGAGCGCGTCACCAATGCCTTCGTCGTTCCCACCGTGCTGTCCCGGGTGATCGACCACCTGAACGCCAAGGGCGAGGAACCTCGCTGTCCGGCGCTCAAGGCCGTTGCCTACGGCGGCGGCAAGATGCCGTTGGCCGTCATCGAACGGGCAATGGAACTGTTCCCGGGGACCGGCTTCACCAACGCCTACGGACTGACGGAGACGAGTTCGACCATTGCCATCCTCGATCCCGATGACCACCGCTCCGCCATGGCCAGCAGCGACCCCGCCGTGCGCAAGCGCCTGACGTCGGTCGGCAAGCCCATCGCCACGGTCGAGATCGATGTGCGCGACGATTCGGGCAAGTCGCTCGGCGTGAACCAGGCCGGCGAGATCTTCGTGCGCGGCGGCCAGGTCGCCGGTGAATATCTCGGCATGGGCAGCGTGCTCGACGCCAACGGCTGGTTCCCCACGCGCGACCGGGGCTATCTCGACCAGTATGGCTACCTGTATCTCGATGGCCGGGCGGACGATGTGATCGTTCGCGGCGGCGAGAACATCTCCCCGGGCGAAATCGAGGACGTGCTGCTCACGCATCCCGCCGTGCTCGATGTCGCCATCGTCGCCGTTCCCGACGAGCAATGGGGCGAGAACGTGGGCGCCGCGGTAGTGCTCAAGGATGGCGCGTCGGCGACCGCCGACGAATTGCAGCAATGGGTGAAGGACCGCTTGCGCTCCTCGCGCGTGCCGGCCACCGTCGCCTTCAAGGACCAGTTGCCCTACAACGAAATGGGCAAGATCCTGAGGCGCGTCGTCAAACAGGAGTTGGCGAACCCGCCAGCCAAGTAGAACCACAACGAGAGGCGGAGATGACCATGACCGACGAAGAACTGCGGGAACTGAAGCGGGACATACGCGTCCTGAAGGACATCGAGGCCATCAAGCGCGTCAAGCATGCGTATTTCCGCTGTATCGACACGGCCAACGTGGAGGAGTTGAAGTCCATTTTCCACAAGGATGTCGTCGTGCACTTCATCGGCGGCACCTACGAGTGGACCTTGAATGGCCGCGAGGAGTACCTCGATGCCATCGCGGCCAATTTCAACAACGAAGTGGTGGCCCAGCACAACGGCCACCACCCGGAAATCGACGTGCTGAGCGAAACCGAGGCCACCGGCACGTGGTACCTGCACGACAACTTCTATCGCCTCTGGGACAAGCATTTCGTCACCGGCACGGCCCTCTATCGGGACCGCTACGTCAAGGAGGACGGTCGCTGGCAGATTCGCGAAAGCCGCTACGAGCGCATCTATGAAATCGGCCAAGCCCTCGCCGAGCTGCCGCCACTGACTGTCCACTATCTGGCCAAGCACGGGCGCACCCGATCCGGCCAGACCTGACTCCCGTCGGGCAGGCTCGACATGACCAAGGCCGCCGCGACGCGGGCCGTGCGCGTGTCGTGAACAGTCGGCCCCGCGCCATCGACCGACTGACGACGATGATCCAAGCATGAGCGATCCGGCACCGACAGCGAATCCCGTCCGGCGCAAGCGGCTGCTCGTGTTGCTGACGGTCGCCTTCCTCCTCGCCGGCGCTGCCTGGGCGGCGTACTGGTACCTGCATGGCCGGCATCACCAAGTCACCGACGATGCCTATATCGCCGGCCACGTGGTTCAGATCACTTCCCAGGTCGCCGGCACCGTCGCCACCGTCGCGGCCGTGGATACCGAATTCGTCCGCGCCGGCACCCTGCTGGTCAAGCTGGACGAGACCGACAGCCGCATCGCCCTCGACAAGGCCGAGGCCGAACTCGCGGAAGCCGTGCGCGACGCCCGCGTGCTGTTCGCCGCCCCGGAGGAGTTGCGCGCGGCCCTGCGCGACCGCGAGGTCGAGGTGGCCCGGGCGCGCGACGATCTTGCGCGCCGGCGGGGCCTCGCCGCCGGAGGCGCCGTCCCGGAAGAGGAAATCGCGCATGCCGCCGCCCGCCTCGCCAGTGCCGAGGCCCAACTGGCGCAGACCCGCGAGCAGTTGGCGACCAGCCTGGCCCGCATCGCCGGCAACGACATCGTTCGCCACCCCGCCGTCGCGGTGGCGACGGCGAAGTTCAATGAGGCCTATGTCAATCACCGCCGCACTTCCATCGTCGCGCCGGTCGATGGCGTCATCGCCAAGCGCGCCGTCCAGCCTGGCCAGAGAGTCAGTCCCGGCGGCACGCTGATGGCCGTGGTGCCGCTCGACACCGTCTGGGTCGACGCCAACTTCAAGGAAGTCCAGCTCAAGCGCATGCGCGTCGGACAGCCGGTGACCATGAACGCCGATCTCTACGGCGGCGATCAGACCTACCACGGCCGGGTGGCCGGCATGGGCGCCGGCACCGGCTCGGCTTTCGCCATCCTCCCCGCGCAGAACGCCACCGGCAACTGGATCAAGCTGGTGCAGCGCGTGCCGGTGCGCATCGCGCTGGATCCCGCCGATCTGGCGGCGCACCCGTTGCGCATCGGCCTGTCCATGTCGGTGGATGTCGACACCAGCCAGCAGGCCGCCGACCTGCCGGATGCCATGCGCCATGTCCCGGCGCCGGCCGTCTCCGGCAATGCCGTGGCCATGGAAGCCGCCGAGCGGCGCGCCCGCGACATCATCCGGGCCAACCTCGCCACTTCCGCTTCCTCATGGCCGAGCCGGCGCCGCTGAGCGGAAGCATCGACGGAGCGCCCGCGCCCGACCGTCAGGCGCCCCAGCCGCCGCTGCCCCGCGAGCAGCGCTTGACGGCGACGGTGGCGGTGTCGCTGGCCAGTTTCATGCATGGCGTGGACCTCGCCGTCACCAATGTCTCGGTGCCGGCAATCGCCGGCAATCTCGGCGGCTCGCTGACCCAGGGCACCTGGGCCATCACTTCCTACGCCGTCGCCAGCGCCATCGTCATTCCGCTCACCGGCTGGCTCACCACGCGCTTCGGCCAGGTCCGGGTGTTCGTCAGCTCGGTCCTGATGTTCACGCTGGCATCGATGCTGTGCGGCCTGTCCTCCAGCCTGGAAATGCTGGTGCTGGCCCGTGCCTTGCAGGGCCTGACTTCGGGGCCGATGACGCCCGTGGCCATGTCGCTGCTGCTGGCCGCCTACCCGCCGAACAAGGCCGCGACGGCCATGACCGTGGCCATGATGACGGCCATGATCTCGCCGGTGGTCGGCCCCCTGCTCGGCGGCTGGATCACCGACAACCTGTCCTGGCCGTGGATCTTCTATGTCAATCTGCCCGTCGGCCTTTACTCGGCATGGGCCAGCTGGCGCATCTTCCGCCACCGCGAATCGCATCGCATCCGGCAGCCCGTCGACTACGTTGGCCTGGTCCTGCTGGTCGTCTGGGTGGGCGCCTTCCAGCTCATGCTCGACCTCGGCCGCGAACGCGGCTGGTTCGACTCGACACTGGTCATCGTCTTCGGCGTGGTCGCCCTGGTCTCGTTCCTGTTCTTCGTCGTCTGGGAATGGTACGACCCGCACCCCGTGGTCGACCTGCACCTGTTCCGGACACCGAGCTTCACCCTCGGCGTCGCCGTGGTCGGGCTGGGCAGCATCCCGTATTTCGGCAACATCGTCGTGACCGCCCTGTGGCTGCAACAGAGCATCGGCTACACCGCCACCCTCGCCGGCTCCGTCGTCATGTTCGGCGGCATCGCCATGTTCATGGTCCAGCCTTTCGTCAGCAAGCTGGTCGTCCGCGCCGGCGTCCGTCCGCTGGCCCTGCTGGCGCTCGCCTTGATGCTGGCGAGCGTATACCTGCGCACGGGGTTCGCCCCCGCCCTGGGCAAGATCGACCTCATCGTGCCCCAGGTGCTGGCCGGGCTCGGCACGGCGGCGTTCTTCATGCCCCTGATGCTGCTCGCCCTCACCGCCATACCGCAGTGGCAGACCGCCAGCGCCAGCGGCCTCTACACTTTCGTGCGCATCCTGAGCACCGGCATCGGCGCCTCGCTGGCGACGACGGTATGGGACGACCGCATCGCCCACCATCGCGGCCATCTGGCCGACCATATCTCGATCTCCGACCAGCCCGCCGTCGACGCGCTGGCGACGCTGGCGCCGGCCACGGGCGAGTTGGGCGCCCTCGCCGTCATCGAACGCATGATCGTGAACCAGGCCGAAACCCTGGCCGCCAACGACTTCGCGGCGTTTTGCATCGTCCTGTACCTCGTCTGCGTCGTCTTCGTGCTGGCGATGCCCCGGGTCAAGCCGGCCAACCGCTGATGCGCGACACCCGCCCCCAGCCCGCCAGCGACACTTGGCGCCCCCTGGCGAGCCTGCCTCTCGGGCTCAAGGGGTCCGGCGTCGCCATCGAATACGCCCGCCGGCTGCTGCGTTCGCTCGGCGCCGAGCCTCGGCGGCAGCCCGGGCCGGCCGCCGCCCATCCCGCGCTCGCCTGGGCCCAGAGCGGCGCCATGGCGCTCACCGGCATACCCGGCCGGCCGGGTCGAATGTGTCCGGCGCCGATCGCCTCGTGCGTCGATGGCGCGCTCGCGGCGCTGCGCGCCCTCGCCGGCGACGACTTGACCGAGGTCTTGCCCGACGCCTCCCTGCTCGGCGAACGCGCCGCCATCGCCGGGTTCGGTCGGGCCGGCCGCGTGTCGGCCGGCCGCGCCTGCCGGCTGCTGCCCGGCGCCGACGGCTGGCTGGCCTTGAGTCTCGCCCGGCCGGACGACTGGCAACTGCTGCCGGCCTGGCTCGAGAGCGGCCCGCTCGATTCGTGGCCCGCCGTCGCCGAGGCCGTGGCCGGCGCCCGCGTCGACACCTTGCTCGAACGCGGCCGCATGCTGGGGCTGGCGCTGGCGGCTTCCCGTGAGCAGCCGCCGGGACCGGCGTCATGGTGCCGCCTGCTGGAGCGGTCGCCGGCCGGCGCGAAAACCGGCGCGAAAGTCAGCCGTCGCGGCACGCCGCTGGTGGTCGATCTTTCCGCGCTCTGGGCCGGCCCCTTGTGCGCGCAATTGCTCGGGACGCTGGGCGCGCGGGTGGTGAAGGTCGAAAGCCTGAACCGGCCGGACGGCGCCCGCCGCGGCCCGCCCGCTTTTCACGACCTGATGAATGCCGGCAAGGCCAGCGTCGCCCTCGACTTTTCGTCCGCCCGCGACATCGACAAGCTGCGCCGCCTGCTGCTCGTCGCCGACATCGTCATCGAATCGGCGCGGCCCCGCGCATTGAGCCAGCTCGGCATCGACGCCACGGCCATGCTCGCCGAGAATCCGCGCCTGACCTGGCTGAGCATCACCGGCCACGGCCGCGCCGGCGCGGCGGCCGACTGGATCGCCTATGGCGACGACGCCGGTGTCGCGGCCGGACTGTCGGGCCTCATGCTCGACGCCACCGGCGACATCATGTTCTGCGGCGATGCCATCGCCGATCCGCTGACCGGCGTGCATGCCGCCCTTGCCGCCTGGAGCGCCCATCGCGCCGGCGGCGGCGTGCTCGTCTCGCTGGCGCTGAGCGAAGTCGTCCGCCATTGCCTGGAATTCATGCCATCGCCCGGCATCGAGGCCACGCGCCAGCGCTGGCGCCGCTGGCAGGACATCGCCCTCGCCGCCGGCGTCTGCGAACGGCGGGCGGCCATCCGGAGCGTCGCCGCGCCGGCCCGGCCGCTCGGCGCCGACACCACCGCCGTGCTCGCGGGCTTCGGCATCCCGTGCTGATCCGGCGAGCCGAGGTGGCGGGAGCCGGGCGCCTCGACGTGCGCGTCGAGGCCGGTGCCATCGTCGAAATCGGCGGGGCCATCAAACCCCGCGCGGCGGAAGCCGTCCTCGACGCCGCCGGCGGGGCCCTGTTGCCCGGCCTTCACGACCATCACATCCACCTGTTGTCGCTGGCCAAGGCGCTCGAATCGATCCCGTGCGGTCCGCCGAACGTGTCGAACGGCGCGCAATTGATCGCCCAACTCGAACAACATGCCGCGACGACCGGCGATGACGATGGCTGGCTGCGCGGCATCGGCTACCACGAATCCGTCGCCGGCGACATCGATCGGGCCTGGCTCGATGCCGTCATGCCCAGCCGCCCGCTGCGCATCCAGCATCGCAGCGGACGACTCTGGATATTCAATGGCGCCGCCCTGGCGCGCATCGGTACCGGCACGTCTCCCCTTCCTCCCGGCGCCGATCTCGCGAGCGGCCGTTTCCTGGATGCCGACGACTGGCTGCGCGCGCGCCTGCCCGACGAGCGGCCGCCGCTGCGCCTTGCCAGCACCCTGCTCGCCAGACGCGGCGTCGTCGGCGTGACCGATGCCACGCCCTCGAACGGCTTGTCCGACCATCGCTATTTCGCCGGGCAGCGCGCGGGCGGGCAATTGCTTCAGGATGTCCTGGTCATGGGAAGCGCCGAACTCCATCTCGCGGCAAGAGACAAGGACGTGGCCGTCGGGGGCGTGGCCGTCGGGCCGACCAAGATTTATCTGCGCGAATCGGCGCTGCCTGATTTCGACGATCTTTGCGCCGCGATGCGACTCAGCCATGCCGCCGGACGCGCCGTCGCCGTGCATTGCGTCACCGTCGCGGAACTCGTCTTCGCCGCGAGCGCGCTCGCCGAAGCGGGGCATCACCCGGGCGACCGCATCGAACACGCATCGCTCACGCCGCCCGCGACGCTGGACCTGCTGGCCGGTTCAGGCATCACGGTGGTGACGCAGCCGAACTTCGTCCTCGAACGCGGCGACCAATATCTTGCCGATCTGCCGGCCGCCGAGCAACCATGGCTTTACGGCGGCCGGCGCTTCCTCGCCCGCAGCATACCGCTGGCGGCCGGCACCGACGCGCCGTTCGGCGATCCGGACCCCTGGCGGGCCATGGCCGCCGCCGTCAATCGACGCACGCGCGGCGGCGCCTGTCTGAATCCGGATGAAACTCTCGCCCCCGAGGAAGCGCTGGCGCTGTTCACCGGACCGGCCGCGCAGCCGGGCGCGGAACCCCGCGCAATCCGCGCGGGTGCGGCGGCGGATCTGTGCCTGCTGGATCGACCGTGGCGGGATGCCCGCGAAGACCTTGCCGCCGTGCAAGTGATCGCCACCCTCCGCGCCGGCACGCTCATCCACGGCCCCCAATGACGACGGGCGGCCCAGGCCGCCCGTCATCGTCACGCTGATTGCCGAACGCTTACCACTTGTAGTTGAAACTCAAGCCGTATGTGCGCGGCTCCTGCCGGTTGGCGTTGTTTCCACGCAATATTGCCACGCGCGATACTGCGGCGCAGCATGGGGCGGGCGTCTCAGCGCGGGTAATAACCGACGCCGACGATGTACTGATCGACCTTCTGGATGAAGGTCTGTTTCGATTCGATCCGGCGCGTCATGGGATTGCGCCATGTGTAGTCGAGTTCGGCGCGATCGGCATCGCGCAGTTTCTCCGCCATCTCGACGACGATGTGCCGGCCGTTGGCGTCGGTGATCTTGCGACCATCGCTGTCCACCAGATGCGGCAGCGAACCGTGCGCCACCATCTTCATGTCGCGGCTGTCGACGACGAAGACGTAGAGGTCGTCCTGGATATACGCGCCGTTGAGATCGCCAAAGTCAGTCATGGCGCGACGGGGATCCTTTTGCATCGCCGCCGCGGCCTGATCGAGAAGCACCCTGGCCTGGCTGGCCGTCGCGCGCGGGATATAGAAGCCGACCGAAATGATCCTGTCGCCGACCCGTTTGAAGAAGGCCAGCTTGCGCTCCTCGCGCTGGTCCATGCGATTCAGCCAGCGGTATTCGACGTGGCCGCTGCCTTTCTCGCGCGCAGTCTTCAGTATTTCTCGGAAGAAGGGCTTGCCGGCCGAATCCCGCACGTCGGTAACGTCACGGCCGACCAGCACCGATGAAGAACCGCCGCTGGCCAGAAACTTGCCATCGGTGGCGAGTACGTACACATAGAGTTCGCCGTCCTCGAAGCGGCCAGCCTCGGCGAAATCGTCCAGCGCCTTGTCACCGCGTCGGCGGTAGTGCGCGACCGCGCGGGCAAGCAGGGCCTTGGCGCGATCCACCTTGGCGACATCGAGTTGCTCGACCTCGCTTGCCACCGCCCGATCCGCCGCGCTTGCGGGCATGATCACCGAACAACAGGCAGCCGCGACGACGACTGCCCGCAACATCCTGGGAGGCCTGACAACCATCATGGTGACTTCCTCCTAGAATTTTTCAGCCTGGCTTTAACGGCCGCCTTGCGCTATCCAAAGCCGCGCCAAGTCGGCAGCCCCATCCGTCCCGCCGACGCTGCGCAGAACCTGAACGGCCTTGGCCCGATTGTTCGCCTGGAGATAAGCCATGCCCAAGTGGAGCTTGGCATCTTCGGCGCGCTTCAATCCGCCCTTGGCGATACCCTGCTCGATCATGGCGATGCCCTTGTCGAACTCGCCATTGGTGACGAACGCATAGCCCACCTTGGCCAGCGCTTCGCCATCCTTGGCCGCGGCCGCCGCCTTCTCGTCGTCGACCAGCGCCTTGCGGTCATCGTCGGTCTGCTTGTTCGCCAGATCGCGCAAGCGCTTGTGGCGGTCGGCTTCCGCGCCGGTGCCGAGCACGCCCTTGGTGAATCCCTCGGTCACGACCTTCTTGGCTTCCGCCGGCAAGCCGGCTTGCAGCGCGAGCTGGGCCATCTCCATGAAGTCGCCGCCTTCGCGCAGATTGCCGGTGGCGAACATCAGGCGATAGACGTCGAGCGACAGGCGATCGGAAAACCCGGGCTTGCGCTGGATGCGGGAAAGCAGATCGGCCCAGTATTCCTTCTTCGGATAATGCGAGACCAGCTTCTCCAGCGCATTGGCATAACCGGTCTTGTCGTTCAGCTTGAGGTAGCAATTGGCGAGCAACTGCAACTGATCCTCGCCGGGCGTCCTTCCGGCCCTTTCATCGGCGGCGACCGCGTCGTTGATCGACTTGGCCGCCTCGGCGTAATCGCCATTCAGGTACTGGGCCTGCATGATCAGCGTGCGCATGGAGGCCGAGGAGCCGCCGGCCTTTAAGTAACGCTGTGCCCAGGCGATGGCCTTGCCATAATCCTTGGCGCGGTAATACGTTCCAGCCACCGCCTCCATGATCTTGACCTGCTCGGCTTCCGGCAGCTTGCCCGAGTTGATCACCGCCTCGAAGGATTTCGCGGCCAGTTCCGTCTCGCCCGCGCCCGATGCGGCGCTGCCGCGCATGCGGTCGAGGATGTAGTTTTCATAGGCCGTCTTGCCGCTCACCGCGTCGGCTTCGCGGATCTTGGCCAGCGCTTCCTTGTACTTCTGCGCCTTCATCAACTCCTGCGCGGCCTGCAAGGGCTTGCCCACTTCCGGACGCAGCGACTCCTGCGCACGGACGCTCGAAAATCCGACGCCCTCCGGCGTAACCGAACCGACCCACGAACCGAGGGCCAGCAGCCCCAAGACAAGGACACTCACACGCTTCATGAAATCAACCTCGCGTTAGTTTCTTTCTCGCGGCGCCGGCGGTTCGCCGTAGCCCCGAGCTTTACTGGATGAACTGCTCGTTGCCGACCAGGCCGATTTTCGTCACCCCCAGGCGCTGCGCCGAAGCCATGACCATGGCCACGGACTTATAGCTTACAAGCTTGTTGGGGCGCAAGTGAACTTCCGGCTGCTCCGGCAGTTCCGTCAGCTCGAACAGGCGTCGTTCCAGTCCGGCCTTGTCCGAAACCACCTGACCGTTCCAGATCACCGTGCCATCGAAGTCGACGTCGATGCGAACGATCTCCGGCGGTTTCTCGGGCGGCGGCGGATTACCCACCGGCATGTTCAGCTTGACGGCATGGGTCTGGATTGGAATGGTGATGATCAGCATGATCAACAACACCAGCATCACGTCGATCAGGGGCGTCGTGTTGATGTCGACCATGACATCCGGATCGCCGGATGCGTTGCCGGGACCCACGTTCATGCCCATGCTTGACTCCTTTCCTTCGCTATTGGCGGACGGGCGGTTCGGTGATGAAACCGACCTTGGCAATCGCCGCCCGCTGGCAGGCGACGACGACCTTGCCCACCGACTCGTAACGCGCGTCCATGTCGCCGCGGATATGCACCTCCGGCTGCGGGCTCTGGACCGACACCTTCTTCAGGCGCTCGACCAGAACCTCGATGTCCGCCAGGTACTCCGTGTTCCAGAAGATGTCGCCATCGCGGCTGACCGAAATCAGGACGTTCTCGGGCTTGGTCTGGGTCACCACGTTCGTCTCTTTCGGCAACTGCACCGGGACGGTTTGAGTGACCACCGGGATGGTGATGAGGAAGATGATCAGCAGCACCAGCATGACGTCGACCAGCGGCGTCGTGTTGATCGCGGAGACAACTTCGTCTTCATCGCCGCTCTCGGCGGGACCGACGGTCATGCTCATGATCTAGCCCTTTAGGGATTGCTGCTTGCCGATCATCACCATGTGCAGTTCGCCGGAGAAGGCGCGGACGTTCTCCATGGCCAGCTTGTTGCGACGGACCAGCCAGTTGTAACCAAGCACGGCCGGAACCGCGACGGCAAGACCGATGGCGGTCATGATGAGCGCCTCGCCCACCGGACCGGCCACCTTGTCGATCGATGCCTGGCCGGCGATGCCGATCGCGGTCAGGGCGTGATAGATGCCCCAAACGGTACCGAACAGACCGATGAAGGGAGCCGTCGAGCCGACGGTGGCGAGGAAAGCCAGGCCATCCTGCATGCGGTTCTGGACGTTATCGACGGCGCGTTGAACCTGCATCGTGATCCAAGTGTTCAGGTCGATCTGCTCGAGTTGGGAGCCTTCGTGATGCTGGCTCGCGCCCAGCGCCCGCTCGGCGATGTAGCGGAAGGCGTTGTTCTCGGCAAGCGTGCTCGCGCCTTCCTGAAGGCTGCCGGCGGTCCAGAACGTCTTCTTGGCCGCACGGTATTGCCTGAACAGCCTGTTCTGCTCGACCAGCTTGACGACGAGGATGTACCAGGTGCCCATCGACATGATCACCAGGATCACCAAGGTGCCCTTGGACACCATGTCGCCCGCCCTCCACAGGGCGTCAAGCCCATAGGGGTTCTCGACGACTTCCGTCGTCTTCGCGGACGGCGCGGGCGGAGCGACCGGCGTGCTGGCGCTATCGGCGGTCGCGGCGGGGCTTTGGGCATTGGCCACTTCGGGCAGAGCGCTAATGCCGGCCGCGCAAACGACGACCAGCGCGGCGACCAGGACTCTGAAACGTTTGATGATAGACATGACTCCTCCTTCGTTGCGTACGGGTTACTACGATTACAGTGAAATCACTGAAGCTTCCATGTGTACTTCAGGCTCGCCCAGGACTGCTCCGGCTTGCCATCCACGGTTCCCGGCTTGAACTGGCAACGCCCGAGCGCGTTGCGCGCGGCCTCGTCCAGGCGAGCGTAGCCGCTCGATGATTCGACTTCGCTCTTCACCACGCGGCCATCGGTGTCGATCAGGAAGCGCAGCACCACGGTGCCCTCCTCTTCCAGGCGACGCGAGGCCGACGGGTATTCCGGCTCGGAGCAGGAGCGCTTGGCATCGATGACCGGAGGAACCCTGACCGCGGGCTTGGGCGGCGCCTGTACCACGGGGGGTGGTGCGGGCTCTGGCGCCGGTGGCGGCAATGTCCTGGCGATGGCGGTAATGGCCCCTGGATTCGCCTGCTGCACCACCGCGACATTCACCTCGGGCGGCGGAATGAAGGGCGGCGGCGGCGGCGCCAGTTTGGGCGGCGGCGGTGGCGGCTTGTCAGGCGGCGGTGTTTTCTTGATCTCTTCGATCAAGCGCGTCTCCAGCGGCCCCTTGACCACCTCGACCACCTTGCGGGCCAAGCCGTTCATCAGCCCATACACCAGGGCGATGTGAAAGATGACGACAAAAGCGATACCGGCCAGATGCTTCGTCGGATTTCGCTGCTGCTGCGCGTAATCAATTTGCGCGTAACTCATTACTGCCTCCTCGGCCTGCTGCGCACACTTTGGTGCTTCGTCTTGGCTGAATCACAGCTTCATGCATCTCGCGATGGCGACTGCACAACCATCGACCCCGTTCGGCTGCGATGCCTCGTTATTGTAAGAATAGTGACATCGACAAGAACCTCGATCATCGTCCGAATGAACGATCATGCGCTCTTGGCGAATCTATCGCGCAATTCGTTCTTGAGAACCTTGTTCGAAGCATTGACCGGCAATTGCCGGACAAATCGGACAAAGCGCGGCACCTTGTAATTGGCCATGCGGCCGCGCGACCACGCGATGACTTCGTCTTCCGTCAGGCCGGCGTCGCCGCGCGCCACGACCCAGGCGCAGCCGACCTCGCCGAGCCGCTCGTCGGGAACGCCGATCACGGCCACCTGGGCAATCGCCGGATGCTCGGCCAGCATCGCCTCGACCTCCGCGGGATAGCAATTGAAACCACCAACGATGAACATGTCCTTCAAACGATCGGTGATGCGCAGGTAGCCGCGCTCGTCGACCACGCCAACGTCGCCGGTATGCAGCCAGCCCGCGGCGTCGATCGTCTCCGCCGTGGCCTTCGCGTCCTCGAAGTATCCCTTCATCACATGATAGCCCCGCAGACAGACTTCGCCCGTCTGGCCGGCCGGCACGGGCCGACTGGCGGCGTCCATGATACTCAACTCGGTGCCGGGGATGGCCTTGCCGCAGGTCGTCGCGATTGTCGTGGCATCATCGTCCGGATCGCAAATTGTCGCCAAACCACCACACTCGGTAAGGCCGTAGGCCGTGGTGACGACGCGGATGTTCAACTCCTTGCGCATCCGTTCGATCAGTATCGGCGGAATGGTCGCCGCCCCGGTGACCGCCACGCGCAGACTGGACAAATCGGCCCGCGCCAGGCGCGGATGCGCCAGCATCGTCAGATAAAGCGTCGGTGGCCCCGGCATGACGCTGATGCGATCGCGCTCGATGCGGCCGAGTATGTCTTCGGCATCAAATACCGCTTGCGGCAGAATGGTCGCGCCGGCGATCAGGCAGGTCAGCCAGCCGGCCTTGTAGCCGAATGAATGAAAAAACGGATTGACGATCAGGTAGCGGTCGCCGGGCACGAGGCCAATCACCTTGGCATACTCGGTGAAGGCGCGAACGGCCGCGCCATGCGTAGACATCACGCCCTTGGGCCTGCCGGTGGTGCCCGAGGTGAACAGCAGGTCGGCCAGGTCGCCGGCCTTGACCTTCGCGGCCGTCCGCCTTGCCCTGTCTTCGTCGACACGGGGCGCCAGGTCGAGAAACTCGAGCCAGTCCATGTCATGTCGGCCCGGATCGCGGCGCGCGGCCCCGATGACGACGATATGCCGGAGCGACGACGGTCGCAGGCCACTCAGCATGTCCGGGTAATACGAGCCCAGGAAATCGCCGACGCAGAAGAGCACGCACGCGCCGCTCCGGGCCAGGATGTCGGCGGCCTCGGCCCCCTTCATGCGGGTATTGATCGGGACCAGCACCGCGCCGGCACAATGCGCGCCGAGCGCCGCGACCACCCATTCCGCCTGGTTCGGCGCCCAGATGCCGACGCGATCGCCCGGCCGCACGCCCAGCGCCATCAGCGCGCGCGCGGCCACCAGTGCCCAGCCCGCCAATTCCGCATAGGTGATGGCGACGCCATCCTGCTCGATGGCGGCGCGCGACGCATGCCGGTCCGCCGCGGCAAACAGCAGCGCGGGGATGCTCTGCGGCGTCATGGAAGCGTGCCCGCCCCCGACCGCCACGCCGCTTCCGCCCGTTTCATCGCGCCTGACTCGACCAGACTTGTCCTGCCTCGTTCCCATCCTGCTTCCTCCGCACACCAGCGGGCTCGCTCCTCGCGGCATGATCCATCACGCCACGGGGCCACCCGACGTATTCCGTCATACTTTCATTCGCCTCCGGCGCCTGCATCGTCTGAGTAGACTAGCGCAGACCGGCAGGTGCCGATGGTGCATGCGGCCCGACTCCATGATCCGCTTGACCGGCGAATCCCCGGAGCAGCCGCTTAGTCCTCGTGGACGATGCCAGCCTTGCTCGCCGCCCGCGATAGTTGCCGCAGGAGGAGAAAAATGATGAATGATGCCGTTGAGCAGTTGATGCAGGGCAAGACTTGGGAACAGTTTTGCGACGCACTGAAAGCCGCCGGGCAGCAGATTCTGCGGCCGGAGGCGCCCGCCACGCCGCTCGACCGGGCGGAGGGCTATCGATATCTTTCCCGGCTGGTGCGCGTCGCGCTCGAGATGCATGTCGAATTCGCCGATCCCGACTTCCCGGGATTCATCGTGCCCTCGCACGAAACGATCAAGATCGGCGCCGACAATCCCGACAATCTCTACATGTCGGCGCGCGTCGATGGACGCAACGAGTACCGGGTCACCGGCCGGCGCGGCACGGTCACGACGCTCAATTTCTCCACCAAGAAAGGCGGCTACGCCAATCGGGACGGGCGCATGGACGGCACCGGCTTTCTCGCCGCCACGGACATGACATTCGACGCCGATGGCGGTTTCGAACTGATCCTGAGCCAGCAGCCCAGGCCGGGCAACTGGCTGCCGATGGAGGCGGACACCAACCAGTTCCTGGTGCGCCAGACTTTTCTCGACCGCCGGACGGAGCAGCCCGCCGAGGTGCGCATCGAAAGGATAGGCGGCAACGCCAAGCCCAGGCCCCTGGACGCGGCCTCGTTTCACGAAAACCTCATGCGCGCCAGCGCCTTCGTCGGCAATACCGCGCGCTTGTTCGCCGATTGGGCGCAAGGCTATCAAGCCCGCGTCAACAGCCTGCCTCCCGCCGACCAGGTGATTTGCCAGGCCGCCGGCGGCGACCCGAACATTTTCTACTACCACGGCTACTGGCAACTCGCCGAGGACGAAGTCCTGCTGGTCGAACTGCCGCGCATTCCCGATTGCGAGTTCTGGAACCTGCAAGTCGACAATTACTGGATGGAGTCGCTCGACTACCGGTATCACCACATCCATCTGAACAGACACGATGCCGTCCTCGAGGCCGACGGCCGCCTGACGGTCGCCATCGCCGAACGCGATCCCGGCCTGCCGAACTGGCTGGAGACGGCCGGTCACCGCACCGGCACCCTGTGTTTCCGCTTGATAGGCGCCCGCGAGTACATCCATCCCACGACCCGTGTGGTCAAGCTCGATGCCTTGAGGCGCTGAACGATGACGACTTTCGACATGCAGTCGCTGCTCGACGAAGCGTCGCGCCGCGCCGGCGGGCTCGCCGATTTCGGCGACGAGGCGTTTCGCCCCGCGCTCGCGCAATTGCTCGCCTGCCTCGACCGCGAGGGACGGCTGTCCGTCACCGGCCGCGAATTGCTGACCGAACGAATCATCGAGATGCTGAAGAACCGCCTCGTCCTCGAGGATCATGTTCGCCGGTATCCCGAGATTCTCGACGAAGCCAACGACGATCCCATCGTCATCGTCGGACTGCCGCGCACCGGCACCACGCTGTTGCAGCGCATCCTGAGTTGCGATCCGCGTTTATATCCCATGCTCTGGTGGGAATGCCGGTACCCGGCGCCCGGGCCGGACGATGCCACCGGCGGCGAAGATCCGCGCATCGCGCTCGCCCGCGCCGAGGTGCGCGCCACGGTCGAGGCCAATCCCGCGCTGCTGGCCATCCACCCGTTCGACGCCGAGGCGGCCGACGAAGAAGGCATGCTGATGGAACATTCGTTCATGAGCTTCTTCGATTCCTACGCCGACATCCCCGGCTATACGGAATGGATGTGGAGCCACGACCAGACGCCGGCCTACCAGCACCTGCGGCGGATGCTCAAGTTCATCCAGTGGCAGAAGCGCCGGCGCGGCGTCTCGGCGGGCCGCTGGGTGCTCAAGGCGCCCCATCACCTGCGCCAGATCGATGTGCTGTTCAAGGTCTTCCCGGGCGCGCAGGTCATCCAGACCCATCGGGACCCGCTGGAAACGATTCCTTCGATCGCCAGCTTCGTCTACAACCTGTGGGCGGTGTACATGGACCAGCCGGACCCCGCGCGCGCCGGCCGGCAGTGGTCGGACATCTTTGCCCGCGGCACGGCCGCGACCATGGCCTTCCGCGACGCCGGCGCCGCCGATCGCTTCCTCGATATCTGGTTCGCCGACACGCTGACGCAACCGCTCAAGGTGGTCGAGGACATCTACGCCTTCCTCGGTCTCGACCTGCCCGCGGACATCCAGGAACGGATGCAACGCTACCTAGAGGACAACCGGCGCGAAAAGCGCCCGGTGCATGACTATGCCGCCGCGTATTTCGGCTTGTCGGAAGCCGGCATCACCCGCGACTTCGCCGCCTACCGGCAGCGCTACATCCTTCCCCGCCAGACCTAGCCTGTCGCCAGCCCGTCGCCCGGCCCGTCACCTCTCGCGGCGGCTCGGGTGAAAGTCAGCCATGGCGGCACGCCGGCCGGCGGCCGCCATGGCGAATCGTCAGCCGATCAGCGGCACAGGCAGCCGCCGTCCACGGCCAGCGCCTGGCCGGTCACGAAGCTGGCCTTGCCCGAGCATAGCCAGATCACCGCTTCGGCGATTTCGTCGGCGGTGCCCATGCGCTGCATGGGCGTCAT
>ERZ1645187.598-NODE-598-length-35438-cov-146.634740_pt1 | contig 35438 bp, 32 predicted proteins | sample MGYA00575352_ERZ1645187 | MGnify/ENA primary metagenome ERZ1645187 (study PRJEB40837, sample SAMN11349314) | freshwater sediment metagenome | isolation source: river sediment | host: Sediment | place: India: Wazaribad , New Delhi | collected 2017-02-21 ... | reverse complement strand
CGGCGATCGCCGGCCTGCCGCCGCTCGGCATCTTCATGAGCGAGTTCCTGATCGTGTCGTCGACCTTCGCCCGCCAGCCGCTGTTGGCGATCCCGCTGGTCTTCGGTCTGCTCATCGCCTTCGGGGCGCTGGTGCTGCGGCTCACCGACGTCGCCTTCGGCAAGCCGACCGGCGACATGCGGCCGGTCGAGGCGTCCTACCTGCCGCTCGTCGCCCATCTGGCGCTGGTGCTGGTCGCCGGCCTGTGGCTGCCCGAGCCGCTGGTGGCGTGGTTCCGCCACGTGGCGCGGATGCTGGGGTGAGGAGCGAAGCCATGTCACTCAGAGCCGCCCTCTTCGACGCCGCCCTCGAGGTCGCTCCGCAGGAGCCGTGGCCGCGCATCCGCGTCGACGAGGAGACCTGGATCCGCGCCACCTTCGGTCTGCATGCCGGCGACGTGACGCTGCTGGCGCTGTGGGGCGAGCCGGGGCTCGTCCACATGGGGCTGATCGAGGAGGAGACCGGCGAGATCCTGGTCCTCAGCCTCGATTGTCCGGACGGGCATTTCCCCTCGGTCGGCATCACCCATGCCCCGGCGCTCAGGCTCGAGCGGACGGTGCGCGAGATGGTCGGGCTCGTCCCGGACGGCTGCCCGGACGAGCGGCCGTGGCTCGACCACGCGCGCTGGGGGATCTCCCATCCGCTCGGCGCCGAAGAGCCCGCCGCGGCGGAGGGGGCGCCTTATGTGTTCCTGCCCTCCGAGGGGCCGCCGATGCACCAGATCCCGGTCGGGCCGGTGCATGCCGGCATCATCGAGCCGGGGCATTTCCGCTTCACCGCCAACGGCGAGACCGTGGTGCGGCTGGAAGAGCGGCTCGGCTGGGTCCACAAGGGGATCGAGCGGGCGATGATCGGCGCCGACCTCGAGCGCGCGGCCGAGATCGCGGCGCGGATCTCGGGCGACGCCACCGTCGCCTGGTCGCTCGCCTTCGCCCGCGCCGTCGAGGCGGCGACCGGCGTCGAGGCCCCGCCGCGGGCGGCACGGCTGCGGGCGCTGATGGCGGAGATGGAACGCATCGCCGATCACCTCGGCGACGTCGGCGCGGTGTGCAACGACGCCGCCTTCTCGCTGATGCTCTCCCAGTGCGGCCAGTTGCGCGAGCGGGTGCTGCGGGCGGCGGGCGCCGCCTTCGGTCATCGGCTGATGATGGACCGGGTGGTGCCGGGCGGCGTCGCGGTCGATCTTCTCGATCCGCGGCCGATCGCCGAGGCGGTCGCGGCGATCCGCGCCGTCTTCCCCCGCCTCGTCCAGCTCTACGACGTCACCGCCTCGTTGCAGAACCGCACCGTCGGCACCGGCCGGCTCGACGCGGCGCTGGCGCGGCGCTGGGGCGCGGGGGGCCACGTCGGCCGCGCCTCGGGCCGGCGCTTCGATGCGCGGCGGCTGCCGGGCTATGCCCCCTACGACGGCCTGCGCTTCGACGTGCCGGTGCGCGATGAGGGCGACGTCGACGCCCGGGTGTGGATCCGCATCCTGGAGATCGGCGAGAGCCTGGGGCTGATCGAGCAGATCCTCGCCGGCCTGCCCGCCGGGCCGATCCGCGTCGCGGTGCCGAGCAGCGGGCGCGCGACGGCGGAGGGGACGAGCCTCGTCGAATCCTTCCGCGGCGACGTCTTCGTCTGGCTGCGGCTCGACGGCGAGGGGCGGGTGGCGCGGGCGCATTTCCGCGACGCCTCGGTGTTCCAATGGCCGTTGATCGAGGCGGCGATCGCTCTCAACATCGTCGCCGACTTCCCGCTGATCAACAAGTCGTTCAACTGTTCCTACTCGGGCCACGATCTGTGAGGGAGGCGCGCCGATGCCGAAGTTCCTGATCGAGAGCCTGTTGCGGCGGCCGCGCACCGAGGCGCCGCCGGCGGCGGACGACGAGGCGCTGGTCGAACTCGGCCGCTGCCTCGATGCGGCGGCGCATCGGCGACTGGGGCGGTCGCTGGCGATCCGCGAGGTCGACGCCGGCTCCTGCAACGGCTGCGAGCTGGAGATCCACGCGCTCAACAACGCGATCTACGATCTCGAGCGCTTCGGCCTGAAGTTCGTCGCCTCGCCGCGCCACGCCGACGTGCTGATGGTCACCGGGCCGGTGACGCGCAACATGCGCGAGGCGCTGGAGCGCACCCACGCGGCGACGCCGGATCCGAAATGGGTGGTGGCGGTCGGCGACTGCGCCCTCGATGGCGGCGTCTTCGCCGGCTCTTATGCGGTCGCCGGCGGGGTCGACGCGGTGATCCCGGTCGACCTCCACATCGGCGGCTGCCCACCCTCGCCCGAGGCGCTGCTGCGCGGCCTCGTGGCCCTCATCGAAAAGAGCGCCTGACGGCGACGGGATCGCGCCGAGCGCCGAGGCCGGCTTCGGGGGACGAAAGCCCCCCGAAGTTCACCGGCGCATCACAACGCCTCGGTGCCTTCGATGGCGATGCCGAAGCCCTCGAGGCCGACGTAGCGGCGGGTGCGCGACGAAATCAGGCGGATCGAGGCGACGCCGAGGTCCTTTAGGATCTGGGCGCCGAGACCGATCTCGCGCCAGTTCTCGGCGCGGCTGTGGGCCGAGGCATGGGCTTCGATCTCGGCGGCGGAGAGCGGATCGCCCGACTTCTCCGGTTCGGGGGCCGGCTTGGCGACGCCGACCGAACCCTCGCGCAGGTAGACGATGACGCCGCGGCCTTCCTTGGCCATGCGGGCGGTCAGCTTGTCGAGGGTCTTGGACGACCCGAAGACGTCCTCGACCACCGACTCGAGATGGAGCCGCACCGGCACCGAGCGGCCGTCGCGGATGTCGCCGAACACCACCGCCAGATGATGCATCGGGTCGAAGGGGGTCGAATAGGAGATGGCCCGGGCCTTGCCGTGCGGTGTCTCGACGTCGAACTCGGCGACGCGCTCGACCAGACGCTCGTTCCTCTGGCGATAGGCGATGAGATCGGCGACCGAGACGATCGACAGGCCGTGCTCCTCGGCGAATTTCGCCACGTCCGGACCGCGCTTGACGGTGCCGTCGTCGTTGACCAGCTCGCAGATGACGCCGACCGGCGGCAGCTTGGCCAGCCGGCAGAGGTCGACCGCGGCCTCGGTGTGGCCGGAGCGCATGAGCACGCCGCCGTCCTTGGCGATCAGCGGGAAGACGTGGCCGGGGCGGACGAAGTCCATCGGCCCGACGTTCGGGTTGGCGAGCGCGCGGGCGGTGTTGCAGCGCTCCTCGGCCGAGATGCCGGTGGTCAGCCCGTGGCGATAGTCGATGGTGACGGTGAAGGCGGTGCCGAGCGGCGCGTCGTTGGCGGCGATCATCGGCTCCAGATGGAGCTTGCGGGCGAGATCGCGCGGGATCGGCGTGCAGACGATGCCGGAGGTGTGACGGACGATGAAGGCGAGCTTCTCGGGCGTCGCATGGACCGCGGCGACGATCAGATCGCCTTCGTTCTCGCGATCGTCGTCGTCGGTGACGACCACGATCTCGCCGCGCTCGAAGGCGCGGAGGGCTGCGGCGACGCGGGACTGGTTCATCATCGTCTCCTCATGGGCCTTGGAGCGGGGGGCGAGGCCCAGAAAATCATCGGGGGTGACGGCGCCGCCCGTGGCCCGGGCGATCTTCTCGGCCGTCTCGCGCGACACCCAGACCTCGGGATCGTTGCACAGCGCGGTGATCGCCGCCGGCGACAAGCCGATGCGACGCGCGAAGGCGCTACGGGATTCACGGGTTCGGGCGAGCCATTGGTCGAGGCGCATGGCCGGAGCTTAGGTCGCGGATCTTTCAGTGGCAATGAAAATTCTGCAGGGCTGTCGTGTGAGTGAAAGCCGACACCCGGCTTCATCGCGCCGGCACGTGGCGCTTTCCTCCCCCCTTGCGGGGGAGGTGGCCGGGCGAAGCCGGGTCGGATGGGGGCGTCGTCGCGAGCCCAGGCGGTGTCCGAGGGGGCGTCGCCGCAGGCGCAGCGGTGCCGGAGGCACCGACCCCTCCCCGGCCCTCCCCCGCGAGGAGGAAGGCGCACGTCCGGCAATTGCCCTCTACTGCCTGACCGCCCCTTCGACCGCCTCGAGGCGGAAGGCGGCGGCCATCAGCGCCCTGGTGTAGGCGGTCTGCGGCCGCTCGAAGATCTCGACCGCCGGGCCCTGCTCGACCACCTTGCCGTCCTTCATCACCACCACCTCGTTGGCGAGCGCCCGGACCACCTTGAGGTCGTGGGAGATGAAGAGATAGGCGAGGCCGTGCTTCGCCTGCAGATCGCGCAACAGGTCGACCACCTGGGCCTGCACCGACATGTCGAGCGCCGAGGTCGGCTCGTCGAGCATGACGAACTTCGGCTCGAGGATCATCGCCCGGGCGATCGAGATGCGCTGGCGCTGGCCGCCGGAGAACTCGTGCGGATAGCGATGGCGCGTCTCGGGGTCGAGCCCGACCTCGCCGAGCACCTTGACCACCGCGGCGTCGCGCTCCGCCGCCGTCAGCCCCGGCCGATGCACCTCGAGCCCTTCGGCGACGATGCCGGCGACCGAGAGGCGGGGCGACAGCGACCCGAACGGGTCCTGGAACACCACCTGCATGTCGGAGCGCAGCGGCCGCGTCTCGGCGGCACCGAGCCCCTGGACGTCGCGGCCGAGCACGACGATGCGTCCCTCGGACGGCAACAGGCGCAGCAACGCCAAGCCCAGCGTCGTCTTGCCGGAACCGGATTCGCCGACGATGCCGACCGTCTCGCCGGCCCGCAGACTGACCGAGGCGCCGTCGACCGCCTTCACGTGATCGACGGTCTTGCGGAAGAAACCCTTCTTGATCGGGAACCACACCTTGAGGTTCTCGACAGCGGCGACCACCGGACGCGACCGATCGGCGGCGGGCGGCTCGCCCTTCGGCTCGGCAGCGAGGAGTTTCCGCGTGTAGTCGTGGCGCGGCGCGGCGAAGATCTCCGCCGTCGGTCCGGCCTCGACGATCTTACCCCTGGTCATCACGCAGGTGCGATCGGCGATCTTGCGGACGATGCCGAGGTCATGGGTGATGAACAGCATCGCCATGCCCATCCGGTCGCGGATCTCGGCGAGGAGCTTCAGGATCTGCGCCTGCACGGTGACGTCGAGCGCCGTCGTCGGCTCGTCGGCGATCAGGAGATCCGGCTCGTTCGCCAAGGCCATGGCGATCATCACCCGCTGGCGCTGACCGCCGGAGAGCTGATGTGGATAGGCGTCGAGCCGATCCGCCGCCCGCTGGATGCCGACCGCCTGGAGGAGCTCCAGCACCTTCGCCCGCGCCGAGACACCGATGAGCCCGCCGTGCAGCTCCAGGATCTCGGCCACCTGCCGTTCGATCGAGTGCAGCGGATTGAGCGAGGTCATCGGCTCCTGGAAGATCATGGTGACGTCGGCGCCGCGCACCGAGCGCAGCGTCGCCTCGTCGGCCTTCAGGAGGTCCCGCCCCTTGAACAGGATCTCGCCCGAGGGGTGCGACGCCGCCGGATAGGGCAGGAGCCGCGGGATCGACAGCGCTGTGACCGACTTGCCGGAGCCGGACTCGCCGACCAGCGCCAGCGTCTCGCCTTCGGCGATGTCGAAGGAGACGCGATCGACCGCGAGATTGGTCGAGCCCCCCTGGCGGAAGGCGACGGAGAGATCGCGGACATGGAGGAGGGGAGCGGTCGTGCCGGTCATGGTCGTGCCCCTCATCCGAAGGTCTTTCTGGGATCGAAGGCGTCGCGCACCGCCTCGCCGACGAAGATCAAGAGGCTCAGCATGGTCGAGATCATCACGAAGCCGGCGAGGCCGAGCCAGGGGGCGTGGAGGTTGTTCTTGCCCTGCGCCAGGAGTTCGCCGAGCGACGGCGAGCCGGGCGGCAGGCCGAAGCCGAGGAAGTCGAGCGAGGTCAGCGTGGTGATCGAGCCGTTGAGGATGAACGGCATGAAGGTCAGCGTCGCCACCATGGCGTTGGGCAGGAGATGGCGCCACATGATCCGGGCATTGCCCACCCCCAGCGCCCGGGCGGCGCGGACGTACTCGAAGTTCCGCGCCCGCAGGAACTCGGCGCGCACCACGCCGACGAGGCTGACCCAGGAGAACAAGAGCAGGATGCCGAGCAGCATGAAGAAGCTCGGCACGAACATCGACGAGATGATCAGGAGCAGATAGAGGCTCGGCAGCGAGTTCCAGATCTCCATGAAGCGCTGGAAGCCGAGATCGACCCAGCCGCCGAAATAGCCCTGCACCGCGCCGGCGGCCACCCCGATCGCCGAGGAGACCGCGGCGAGGATCAGGCCGAACAGCACCGAGATGCGGAAGCCGTAGAGGAGCCGCGCCGCAACGTCGCGGGCCTGATCGTCGGTGCCGAGCCAATTCCAGTTGCCGATCGTGCAATTGGGATCGTCGACGCCCTTGGCGTAGCGCTCGCAGCGCTTCTCCTTCGAATACATCCACGACGGCTTGGCCGGCGCCGGATCGGGGATCTCGTTGTTCGGGGTGTTGTAGGAGTAGCGGATCGGCGGCCAGATCATGAAGCCGTGCGCCTCGATCTCGTCCTGGATCACCGGATCGCGATACTGGGTCTGCGGCAGGAAGCCGCCGAACTTCTCCTCCGGGTAGTCCTTCAGGAGCGGCGACAGCACCTCGCCTTTGTAGACGATCAGGATCGGTCGATCGTTGGCGATGAGCTCGGAGACGAGCGACACGCCGAAGATCACCAGGAAGATCACCAAGGACCAAGCGCCACGCCGGTTGGCGCGGAAACTGGCGAGGCGGCGGGCGTTGATCGGCGTCAGACGGTCGGCGAGCGCCATCTCAGCCCTCCCGCGCTTCGAAGTCGATGCGCGGATCGACCCAGGTGTAGGTGAGGTCGGAGAGGAGGTTCACCAGGAGACCCATCAGCGAGAACACCCAAAGCGTGCCGAACACCACCGGATAGTCGCGGTTGACCACGCTCTCGAAGGACAGGAGCCCGAGCCCGTCGAGCGAGAAGATCGTCTCGATGAGCAGCGACCCGCCGAAGAAGGCGTGGATGAAGGCGCCGGGGAAGCCGGCGATGACCAGCAGCATGGCGTTGCGGAAGACGTGACCGTAGAGCACCCGCCGCTCCGACAGACCCTTCATCCGCGCCGTGACGACATACTGCTTGCGGATCTCGTCGAGGAACGAGTTCTTGGTGAGCAGCGTCGTGGTGGCGAAGGCGGCGAGCGCCATGGCGGTGATCGGCAGCACCAGATGCCAGAGATAGTCGACGATGCGCGCCGGCCACGACATCTGCGCCCAGCCCTCCGAGGTCAGGCCCCGGAGCGGGAAGAGGTCCCAGAACGAGCCGCCGGCGAAGAGCACGATCAAGAGGATGCCGAAGAGGAAGCCGGGGATGGCGTAGCCGACGATGATCGCGGCGGAGGTCCACACGTCGAAGCGCTCGCCGTCGCGCACCGCCTTGGCCACCCCGAGCGGGATCGAGATGCCGTAGGAGATCAGCAGCATCCATAAGCCCAGCGACATCGAGACCGGCAGCTTTTCCTTGACCAGTTGCATGACCGAGATCGAGCGGTAGTAGCTCTCGCCGAGGTCGAAGACGGCGTAGTTCTTCATCATGGTGAAGAAGCGCTCGTGCGCCGGCTTGTCGAAGCCGAACTGCTTCTCGAGCTTCTTGATGAAGTCCGGATCGAGCCCCTGGGCGCCGCGATACTTCGACGCGACGTCCGAGCCGCCGGCGCCGCCGCGCGGACCGGCGCCGGCGAAGTCGCCGCCGCCACCGGAGACGCGCGCCGTGGCGCCGACGTCGGTGCCGGTCAACTGGGCGATGACCCGCTCGACCGGGCCGCCGGGGGCGAACTGCACGATGACGAAGGTGATGGCCATGATGCCGATCAGCGTCGGGATCATCAGCAGCAGCCGGCGGAGGATGTAGGCGCCCATCGGGTGTTCGTCGCTCCGGTTCTCGTCTCAGAGGCCCTTGCCGAGGGCCCGGGCCTTGGTCTCGTCGATCCACCACGACGATTCGATGGCGCGATCATAGCGCGGCTTCGTCTCCGGGCGGCCGAAGACGTCCCAGGCGGCGATCCAATGGCTCGGTTTGTACCAGTGCGGCACCCACCAGCGCCCGGCGCGGAGCACCCGGTCGAGCGCGTGCGCGGCATGGGTCAGCGCCTCGCGGGTTTCGGCGGCGAGCATCGCCTCGATCAGCGCGTCGATGCAGGGATCGGCGATGCCGGCGAGATTGTGCGAGCCCGACCGCGCCGCCGAGGACGAGTGCCAGAACTGGCGCACCGTCTCGTCCGGCGTCGGCGACATCGACCAGCGCCGCGACACCACGTCGAAATCGAAGTCGGCGAGCCGCTTCTCGAACTGCGAGGGATCGACGATGCGCTCCTGCGCCCGGATGCCGAGCGCCTCGAGATTCTTGACGTAGGGCCCGACGACGCGGCCGAGGCTCGCGTCCGACTCGAGGAATTCGAGCTCGAACGGCTTCCCGCTCGCGTCGACCAGCCGGCCACCGTCGCGCTTCCAGCCGGCGGCGGCGAGGAGGTCGGAGGCGCGTTTGAGGAGCGCCCGGTCCTGGCCCGAGCCGTTGGAGACCGGCGGCACCCACGCCTCGCCGAACACCTCGTCGGGGATCTTGCCCCGCCACGGCTCCAGCAGCGCGAGTTCCTCGGGCGCCGGCTTCCCCGTCGCCTCGAGGTCGGAATTGACGAAGAACGACGGTGTCCGGCGATAGGAACCGAAGAACAGGTTCTTGTTCGACCATTCGAAATCGAAGGCGAGGCCGAGCGCCTCGCGCACCCGCGGGTCCTTCAGCGCCGGGCGGCGGGTGTTGAGGAACCATCCCTGCGCGCCGGAGGGCGAACGGTCCTCCAACTCGAAGCGTTTCACCCGGCCGTCGGCGACCGCCGGGAAGTCGTACTGGTTCGCCCAGGTCAGCGAGGTGAACTCCTCGCGCATCAGATACTGCCCGGCTTTGAAGGCCTCGAAGGCGGTGGTGCGCTCGCGATACATCTCGAAGCGGATGCGGTCGAAGTTCCATTGCCCCCGCGACACGGCGAGATCTCGGCCCCACCAGTCGGCGATCCGCTCGTATTCGACGAAGCGGCCGGCTTCGAAGGCGCCGATCCGGTAGGGCCCGGCCCCGAGCGTCGGCTCCAGCGACGACTGCTCGAAGTCGCGGGTCGCCCACCACGCCTTCGACAGGATCGGCTGCAGCGCCACCAGCGCGGCGAGCCCCCTGCCCTGCTTGCCCGAGAAGCGCACCACGACGCGCCCCTCGCCCTCGGCCACGACCGAGGCGACCTCGCGCAGCGTCTCGGAGATCTGCGGGTGGCCCTTCTCCTTGAGGATCGTCAGCGAGAAGGCGACGTCCTCGGCGGTCAGCCGCGATCCGTCGGCGAAGCGCGCCTCGGGACGCAGCTCGAAGGTGAGCGTGTCGCGGTCGCGCCACTCGGCCGTCTTCGCGACGAAGCCGTAGACGGCGTCGGGCTCGTCGGGGGCGCGCACCATCAGGCTCGCGTGGGTCAGCCCGAGGCCGACCGCGGCGTCGCCCTTGAGGATCAGGTCGTGGAAGGAGTTGAAGGTCTGCGGGTTCTGGTTGGTCGTCCACGACGACGGCACGGTGACGAGCCGCCCGCCCTTCGGCGCCGCCGGGTTCACCCAGTCGAAGCTCGTGAAGTCGGCCGGATACTTCAGATCGCCGAAAGTCGAGAGCCCGTGGCGCGGCCCGTCCGGCGTCCCCGCCTTGGCGCGGCCGATCCACGGCGCCGCGGCCAAAGCCGCGCCGGCGAGGAGGAGGTCGCGGCGGGAGGGCACCATCCGGCGCGATCCGTCACTCACTTGGCCGCCCCGGTCTTCGCCGCCTTGGCGGCGTCGTACCACCAGATCGTCGGAAAGCCGGTCGAATAGGCCGGCAGCGGCTCGGGATGGGAGAAGCGGTCCCAGCGCGCCATACGGGTGGCGGCGAGCGTCCAGCCGGGGACGATGTAGTGGTTCCACAGCAGCACCCGGTCGAGGGCGCGGCTGGCCGCCACCAATTCGGCCCGGTCCTTGGCGAAGACCACCCGCTTGATCAGCGCGTCGACCGCCGGGTTCTCGATGCCGGCATAGTTCTGCGAGGCCTCGCGTTTCGCCGCCTCCGAGCCGAAATAGTTGAGCTGCTCGTTGCCCGGCGACAGGCTCTCGCCCCAGCCGGTATAGATCACGTCGTAATCGCGATTGCGCACCCGGTTGACGTATTGCGAGCTGTCGACCGAGCGGATGGTCAGCTCGACGCCGATCTTGGCGAGTTGCTCGCGCCAGCGCACGCCGACGCGCTCGAAGGTCGGCCCGTTCATCAGGAATTCGATGCGGAAGGGCTCGCCCTTGGCGTCGGTGAGCTTGCCGCCCTTGTTCACCCAGCCGGCGGCGGCAAAGAGGTCGAGCGCCTTCTTGAGGTTCGCCCGCTCGCCCTGCGCATCCGTCGCGGTCGGCGTGGCGAAGGGGGTGGTGTAGACCTGCGGCGGGATCGGCCCGGCCTTCTCGGCCTCCTTCAGGATCGCCGTCTCGGCGGTGTCGGGTAGGCCGGTGGCGGCGAGTTCTGTCGGGTAGAAGTAGCTCGACACCCGCTCGTACTGGCCGAAGAACATGGTGCGGTTCATGTCCTCGAACGGCAGGGCGAGCGACAGCGCCTCGCGCACCCGCACGTCCCGGAACTTGTCGCGGCGCAGGTTCGGCACGAAGCCGACCATCACCCCCTTGCCCTTCTCCGGGACCTTGTCGAGGACGACGCGGCCCTCCTTGCGGGCGGGGAAGTCGTAGGCGGTCGCCCAGTTCTTGGCGCTGGTCTCCATCCGCACGTCGTAGCCGTCGCCCTTGAAGGCCTCGAGCTCGACCGTCTCGTCGCGGTAGTACTCCCAGCGGATCTCGTCGAAATTGTCGGCGCCGACATGGGTCGGCAGGTCCGCGCCCCAATGGTCCTTCACCCGCTCGTAGGCGACGGTGCGGCCGGCCTCGAAGCTCTTCAGCCGATAGGGGCCGGAGCCGAGCGGCGGTTCGAGCGTCGTTTCGGCGATCGAACGCGGCTTGCCGTCGGCGCTCGCGCCGGTCCACCAGTGCTTGGGCAGCACGGTGAGCTGGCCGACGATGTGGGGGAGTTCGCGGTTTCCGGTCTGGTCGAAGGTGAAGGTCACTTCGCGCTCGCCGGTCGCCTCCGCCTTGACGACGTGCTGATAATAGAAGGCCTGGGAGGGGTTGTGCTCCTTGGCCACCTCGAACGACCACACCACGTCTTCGGGGGTGATCGGGCGGCCGTCGTGCCAGCGCGCCTTCGGGTTCAGCCGATAGGTGACGAAGGCGAAGTCGTCGGGATATTTCAAAGCCTCGGCGATCTCGCCGTATTCGGTCGAGACCTCGTCGAGCGCCGAGGCCATCAACTGTTCGTTGATCAGCGAAATGCCGCCGGCGATGCTGCCCTTGGTCAGGATCGGATTGAAGCTGTCGAAGGTGCCGCTCTCGGAGAGACGCAGCAACCCGCCCTTCGGCGCCTTCGGGTTCACGTAGTCGAAATGGGGAAAGCCCGCCGGATACTTCGGCTCCCCCATCAGCGACGTGCCGTGCCGCCATTGCGGCTCGGCGGCCGGGGCGGGGCTCGTGAGGGCGAGAACGGCGAGGGCGAAGGCGAAGGTCGGGATCTGGCGCATGGGCTTTCCGGGTCTCGACGGAACACGTCCGATGCGGCGCATCGGAGCCGAAGATTCGGGCGAGATTACAACCCCGTCGTCGTCCCGACGAGTGTCCGTCGGCCGGTGGCGGACGCGGCGACGAAAAAAGGCCGGGTCGCCCCGGCCTTCTTCACGAACGGGCGGCCCGTCGGCTCACGGCAGCGCGGCCGGGCTGTCGGAGAGTGAGCGCAGATAAGCGATGACGTCGGCGCGGTCGGCCGGATCCTTGATGCCGGCGAAGCCCATCGCGGTGCCCTTGATGAAGCCCTTGGGGTCGGCCAGGAACTTGTCGAGATCGCCCCAGGTCCAAGTCTCGCCGGCCTTGCCGCGATCGGCCATGTCGCCGGAGTACTTGAAGCCGTCGACGTGGGCCTTGGGCCCGGCGACCACGCCCCACAGGTTCGGGCCGACCTTGGCGGCGCCGCCCTTGTCGGGCGTGTGGCAGGACGAGCACTTGGAGAAGCCCTTCTGGCCGCGACCGGCATCGGCGGTCTTCAGGCGATCGCCGATCGGGGCGACGGCGGCGTCGGCCTTGGCGGCGGTCTTGGGGGCGCCGGCGACCGCGACCGCATAGCCGGGCTTGGCGGGCATCTCGGGAGCGAAGATGATCGAGGACACCATGCCGGTGACCATCGCCCAGATTCCGGCACCGAGGAGGGCGCCGAGCCCCTTGTTGACGTCTTGGAAATTCATGGATCTGCTGCTCCGCTCATGGGTGGCTGGCGGGATTGCGAGGCGGGTACGTCTCGACCTTCGACGCGGGTGGCACGCCGGCGACGACGTCTCGTCTTCGTGGAGGTCGCGAGGCCGCCCTCCTCGCGCCCGACCCGGCGGAAACGGAGTCGGATGCGGGTCTCGGCTCCGAGCCCCTCGGGGAACCGATCCTCGCGACTTCGAACGAGGGGCGGAAGACTACGTGCTTTCCCTTGGACCTGTCCATATCTATAAGGTCCAACTCCGTGGTTCATCCGCCGAACGTTCGACGAGTCCTTCCATGACCTCTCCGCGTTTCTCGCCGCTGGTGCTGATCCCCGCCCGCTTCTCCGCGACGCGTCTGCCGGGCAAGCCGCTCGCCGACATCTGCGGCGTGCCGATGATCGTGCAGGTGTGGCGGCGCGCCCGCGAGGCCGACATCGGTCCGGTGGTGGTGGCGGCGGACGATCCGCGCATCGTCGAGGCGGTGCGGGCGGCGGGCGGCGAGGCGGTGATGACCGATCCGAACCACCCTTCCGGCTCCGACCGCATCTTCGAGGCGCTCGGCCGCTTCGATGCCGACGGCCGTCACGACGTCGTGGTCAACGTCCAGGGCGATCTGCCGACGATCGAGCCGGCGGCGGTGCGGGCCGCGATCGCGCCGCTCGAGGAGGCCTCGGTCGACATCGCGACGCTGACCGCCGAGATCGTCCGCGCCGAAGAGCGCGTGAACCCCAACGTGGTCAAGGTGGTCGGAACGCCGATCGGTGCGACGCGGATGCGCGCCCTCTACTTCACCCGCGCCACCGCGCCGGCGAACGACGGACCGCTCTTCCACCACATCGGCCTCTACGCCTATCGCCGCGCCGCGCTGGAGCGCTTCGTTTCGCTGCCGCCGTCGACGCTGGAGAAGCGCGAGAAGCTCGAGCAGCTGCGCGCGCTCGAGGCCGGCATGCGCATCGACGTCGAGATCGTCGACACGGTGCCGCTCGGCGTCGACACGCCGGAAGACCTCGAGCGCGCCCGCGCCATTCTCTCCCAGGGCTGAGGCCCGCCGACCGACCTCGAAGGACCCGCCATGACCGGCCGCAAGAAGATCGTCTTCCAGGGTGAACCGGGAGCCAACTCCCACATCGCCTGCCGCGAGGTCTATCCCGACTTCGAGGCGATCCCCTGCGCCACCTTCGAGGACTGTTTCGCCGAAATCGAACAGGGTGGTGCCGACCTCGGCATGATCCCGATCGAAAACTCGATCGCCGGACGCGTCGCCGACATCCATCACCTGCTGCCGCAGTCGGACCTGCACATCATCGGCGAGTATTTCCTCCCCATTCGCCATCAACTGATGGCGCCGAAGGGCGCGACGCTCGCCGACCTGAAGACGGCGCAGAGCCACCCGCAAGCGCTCGGCCAGTGCCGCGGCACCCTGCGGACCCTCGGCCTCAAGGCGATCGTCGGCGCCGACACCGCGGGATCGGCCCGCGAGATCGCGCAGCTCGCCGACCCGTCGAAGGGCGCCATCGCCTCGCGGCTCGCCGCCGAGATCTACGGTCTCGACATCCTCAGGGAGGACGTCGAGGATCAGAAGCACAACACCACTCGCTTCGTCATCCTGTCGAAGGAGGATCTGCGCGCCGCGCCGGGCATCGGGCAGATCATGACGACCTTCGTCTTCAAGGTGCGCAACGTGCCGGCCGCGCTCTACAAGGCGCTCGGCGGCTTCGCCACCAACGGTATCAACATGACCAAGCTCGAGAGCTACATGGTCGAGGGTCACTTCACCGCGACCCAGTTCCTCGCCGACGTCGACGGTCATCCGAGCGAGCGCGGCCTCGCTCTGGCGCTCGAGGAGCTCGGCTTCTTCGCCGACTACCGCATCCTCGGCGTCTATCGCGCCTCGCCCTATCGCGAGACCATGCGCGAGCCGGAAGTGCGGTTGGCGCCGCCCAAGGCGCGCGGCATGTGAGGCCGCCGGGCGGAGCGGCCGAAGGTCGGCCCGCCCCGGCCTCCGCGGCGGATCGGCTCAGGCGAGCGGCGGAACGCCGATCGCCGGATTGCGCCGGTAGTCGATGGTCTCGAAGCGCATCGAGCGCAGATCGACCATGAGGAGGCGGCGCAGCAACGGCTCTCCGACGCCGGTGACGACCTTCAGCACCTCGGTCGCCGCCAGCGTGCCGAGCACGCCGACCACCGCCCCGAGGATGCCGGCCTCGGCGCAGGCCGGGACCAGGCCGCGCGGCGGCGGCTCGGGGAAGAGGCAGCGATAGCTCGGGTTCGGCGCCCCGTCGGCGCCGACGAGGTGGGGCGCCAGGGTGGTGATCGAGCCGTCGAACTCCGACACCGCCGCGGTGACCAGCACGCGGCCGACGGCGAAGCAGGTGTCGGCGGCGAGGAAGCGGGTGGCGAAGTTGTCCGAGCCGTCGACGACCAGATCGTAGGCCTCGACCAGGGCGCGGGCGTTCTCGGGCACGAAGCGGACGGGATTGGCCTCGATCGCCACGTGCGGGTTGAGCCGGGCGACGGCGTCGCGGGCGCTCTCGACTTTGGGGCGGCCGACGTCCGCCGTGCCGTGGATCACCTGACGCTGCAGGTTGGACAGCGACACCGTGTCGTCGTCGACGAGACCGAGGGTGCCGACCCCGGCGGCGGCGAGATATTGGACGACCGGCGCACCGAGCCCGCCCGCGCCGATGCACAGCACCCGCGCCGCCTTCAGCTTCTGCTGCCCCGGGCCCCCGACGTCGCGCAGGACGATGTGGCGGGCATAGCGTTCGAGTTCGTCGGCATCGAGGGTCATGGGGGTCGGTGGGCTCCGGGTACGAAACGGCCGCCGCCCCGGGGGGCGACGGCCGCGACACGATAGCATCGGCGCCGCAGAGCGCCAGTGCGGGCTTCCCACGGCGTCGGGCTCACTCCAGCCCTTCGAACAGCACCGTCGAGAGGTAGCGTTCGGCGAAGGAGGGGATGATCACCACGATGGTCTTGCCGGCGTTCTCCGGGCGCTTGCCGATCTCGATCGCCGCCTTCAGCGCCGCGCCCGACGAGATGCCGACCGGCACGCCCTCGAGCCGGGCCACGGCGCGCGAGGTGGCGACCGCGTCCTCGTTCGAGACGGTGACGATCTCGTCGTAGACGTGGGTGTCGAGCACGCCGGGGACGAAGCCGGCGCCGATGCCCTGGATCTTGTGGGGGCCGGGCTGGCCGCCGGAGAGGATCGGCGAGGCCGCGGGCTCGACCGCGACGATCTTCACGCCGGGCTTCTTGGCCTTCAACACCTGACCGACGCCGGTGATGGTGCCGCCGGTGCCGATGCCGGAGACCAGGATGTCGACGCCGCCGTCGGTGTCGTTCCAGATCTCTTCCGCGGTGGTGGCGCGATGGATCGCCGGGTTGGCCGGGTTCTCGAACTGCTGCGGGATCACCGCGCCGGGAATCTCGGCGGCGAGCGCCTCGGCCTTGGCCACCGCCCCCTTCATGCCCTTCGGACCCTCGGTGAGCACCAGCTCGGCGCCGAGGAACTTGAGGAGCTTGCGCCGCTCGATCGACATGGTCTCGGGCATCACCAGGATCAGCCGGTAGCCGCGGGCGGCGGCGACGAAGGCCAGCGCGATGCCGGTGTTGCCCGAGGTCGGCTCGATCAGGGTGGTGCCGAGGGTGATCTTGCCCTCGGCTTCGAGCGCGTCGATCAGGGCGACGCCGATGCGGTCCTTCACGGAAGCGAGCGGGTTGAAGAACTCGAGCTTGGCGGTCAGGTTCGCCACGACGCCCTCGGCCTTCGCCAGCTTGTCGAGGCGGACGATCGGGGTGTCGCCGACGGTCTCGGTGATCGAGGAATAGACGCGGCCGCGTCCGGGCTTCTTCGCTTCGCTCATGATGAGTCCTCTGGGAAATCGTCCGCCCGGGGCGCGGGCATGTGGACGAAATCCTAGGGACGAGCGGCCGACCGCGCCAGCCCGGCGAACATCGGCTTTTCGGAATATTTGGAAAATCGTTGCGTCCGATCACCCAGATCGAGCAATCCCGTCCCCGGATCGGCGCAGCAGCCCCGGAGAAGGCGCAATGCGGTTCCTCGACACCGTCAGTCGGCGACGCCGGTGGAACCGAAACCGCCGGCGCCGCGCCCGGTCTCGCCGACGCTCGCCACCACCACCAGCCGGGCGCGCGTCAGCTTCGCGGCGACGAACTGGGCGATGCGCTCACCGCGGCGGACGGTGAAGGGCTCGGCGCCGAGATTGACCAGGATCACCTTCACCTCGCCGCGATAGTCGGCGTCGATGGTGCCGGGCGAGTTGAGGACGGTGACGCCGTGCTTCAGCGCCAGACCCGAACGCGGGCGGACCTGCCCCTCGTGGCCCACGGGGATCTCGAAGACGAGACCGGTCGGCACCAGAGCACGGGCGAGCGGGGCGAGCACCAGCGGCTCGCCCTCGGGCAGGGCGGCGACGAGATCGAAGCCGGCGGCGTCGGCCGTCTGATAGGCCGGCAGGGCGAGGCCCTCGGCATGGGGCAGGCGCTGGATGCCGATCTCGATGGTGGCGTCGATCATGGGGTCGTCTCGCGTTCGGCCCGCGGCGTCCCGACGGAGCGGGGGGCGCGGGCCCGGTCTCAGGCGCTGCCGATCAGGATGCCGGTGAGGAACACCAGCGCGCCGCCGACGACGATCTGGAATGCCGCACGCAGGAACGGCGTGTCCATGTATTTCCAGCGGATCCAGGAGATCGCCCACAGTTCGACGACGACGAGAACGGCGGCGACGCCGGTCGCCCACCAGAAGTCGGGGATGAGATAGGGCAAGGCGTGGCCGAGACCGCCGATCATGGTCATCGCGCCGGAGACGACGCCGCGGATCCAGGGTGACCCACGCCCGGACAGCGCGCCGTCGTCGGAGAGCGCCTCGGCGAAGCCCATCGAGATGCCGGCGCCGATCGAGGCGGCGATGCCGACCAGGAAGGTCTCCCAGGTCGAGTGGGTGGCGAAGGCGGCGGCGAAGAGCGGCGCCAGCGTCGACACCGAGCCGTCCATCAGGCCGACGAGGCCGGGCTGGACGTATTGCAGGACGAAGAGGCGATGCGCCGCCTCGTTCTCCTCGGCCTTGACGTCCGGCGACAGGTGCGTGAGGCCGAGACGGTGGGCGAGCGACAGGTGACCGCCCTCGGCCTCGGCGAGATCGCCGAGCAGCTTGCGCAGCTTGGCATCCGTGGCGAGCTTCGAGGCCTGGATGTAGAAGCGCCGCGACTGCGCCTCCATCACCAACGCCTCCTTGCGGATCGTCTCGAGCGGCAGATGCTTGGTCAGCCACACCGGGCGGCGCTCGAAGAAGCCGGAGACGTTCTCGCGGCGGATCAGCGGGATGCGCTCGCCGAATTTCTCGCGGTGCAGTTCGATCAGCCAACGGCGGTGGGTGTTCTCCTCCTCGGCCATCTCGTCGAAGACGGCGGCCGAGGCCGGATAACGCTCGCGCAGCATGTCGGCATAGGCCTGATAGATGCGGCCGTCGTCCTCCTCCGCCGAGATGGCGAGAGCGAGGATCTCCTGCTCGTCGAGGTCGGAGAAGCGCCGCTTGCCGAAACCGAAGATCGCCATGAAGGTCCCTCGTGTGGCGCGGGGGCTCCCCGTCGCCGGTCGTCGTCGCCGAACCCGTCGCGGGTCCGGTCTGGAAGTGTTCGAAACAGGCTAGCAGAGGACGTCCGGATCACCGAGTCCGGCCGTGTCGGGGCAGATGCCCGTCTCCCGCACGCTAGTCCGCGACGCCGTCGCGGCCCGCCACCGTCATCAGCGTCGCGGTCAGGAAGGCGACGAGGCGCGACCCCGCCTCGGTCTCGGCGAAGACCTCGCTCTGCGCCAGGGTCAGCGTCCGCCCCGCCTTCACCACGCGACCACGGGCGACGAGGCGATCTCCCTGGGCCGGTGCCAGCAGGTTGATCTTGAACTCGGTGGTCAGCACCCCGGTACCCGGTGCCATCAGCGCCAGGGCGGCGTAGCCGGCGGCGCTGTCGGCGATCGCGGCGACGGCCCCGGCATGGACGAAGCCGTGTTGTTGGCCGATCTCCGGGGACGGGCGGAGCTCGATTTCCACCTCGCCCGGGGCGATGCGGCCGAGCGTCGCGCCGAGCGTCGCCATCAGGCCCTGCCTGGCGAAGCTCTTGCGGATGCGTTCCTCGGGATCGGGGCTGCCGGTCGTCGTCCCCACCATCGTCTCATCTCCTCCGCTGGTCATCGCGGCAAACCCGCGAGTGCTTCGCCCGCCGCCCGTTCGCCCTCGAGATAGGCGCCGCCGACGGTGCCCCACAGGGTCGGATGGGTGGCCTCGCCGGCCAGCCACAGGCGCTCGCCGACGGCGCGGCGCAGGAGGGTGCGGTCGTCGCCGTGGCCGGGTTCGGCGCAGGAGAAGCCGCCGCCGATCCAGGGATCGCGCCGCCATGCGGTGGCGTGCGTGCGGCGGATCGCCTTGCGGGCATGGGCGCCGAAGGTCTCGACCAGCAGCGAGGCGGCGAAATCGACCATCGCCCGCTCGCCCGCCTTCACCAGATCCTCGGCGAAGGAGCCGCCGGCGTCGGCGAAGACCAGGGCGGAGCCGCCGACGTCGGCCGAGAGGCGCAGGGTGCGCTTGCCGGGGCGGACGAAGAAGACGTCCTCGTCGTCGCGGAAGCGGAAGGGGTTGCCGGGGATCTCCAGGATCGTCCGTTCGTAGACGCCGAGCGAGAGGCCGGCGAGCGCGTCCTCCTGGTCGGGCGGCAACGGCGGATCGAAACGGATCCCGCCGCGGGCGAGGACGTCGGTCGAAGCGGTGACGATCACCGCGGCGGCGTCGAGCCGGCCGGCGGAGGTCTCGAGCGCGACGCGGGGACCGGTGCGGTCGATGCGCGCGACGGCGACGCCGGTGGCGATCGGCAGGCCCTCGGCGAGACGGGCGAGGAAGGCGCCGTAGCCGCCGGCGAAGAGATGGTTCGTGCCCTCGCGCGAGCGGGCGAAGTCGAGGGTGGAGACGTGGTCGAGGTCCTTGCCGCAATCGTTGGGACCGACGGCGAAGGCGACGAGATCGGCGAGAGCGCCGAGCCCGCGCGGCATCATCTCGGCGGCGGCGACGTCGATGCCGCGCCGGCCGGCCTCGCGGATCGCCCGGGTGAAGGCCTCGATGCCGCCCGAGAAGGTGTCGAGTTCGTCGTCGGAGGCGCGGCGGCGACCGACCCACAGGCTCTCCTCGTCGTCGGCGGAGGCGAGGGCGACGCCGAGTTCGCGGGCGAGCGCCGGAAAGGGGGTGAGCGCGGCGGCGTGGAGCCAATGGGCGCCGAGATCGCAGGGAACGTCGAAGCGCGTCGCATCGGTGACGCAGCGACCGCCGATGCGATCGCGCGCCTCGAGGACGACGCAGCTGCGCCCGGCGGCGATCACCCGTCGAGCTGCGGCGATACCGGCGGCGCCGGCCCCGACGATCGCCACGTCGACGCTGCTCGGCACCGTCGCGGCGCGCAACGGTCCGGGCAGGAGAGTGGCGAGGGCGGCGGCGAGCACGGTTCGACGATCGGGCATGCGGGTCCGGTGGCGCGGGCTCTCGGGCGGAGAGCCTCGCGGCTCTCGACGAGGAGGGGAGCGTGGTCCCGGTGGTGGGACGGCGGAACACACTACACGACTTCGCCGCAGCGCGGTCGAAATCCCATCGGTTCCGAGCTTGCCGCATCGGGGATCGCACGACTACCTCGACGGCGGTGCGACATGCGAGGGTCGGCCGCGAGCCGCAGATCGCCAGGGAGATCGCCATGACCCAGGACTCCGAGACCCCCACCACCGATGTTCGCGGCGTCGGCCGCCGCCACCTGCTCGGGCTCGGCGCCGCCGCCGCCGTCGGCACCCTCGCCGCCCCGGCGATCGTGCGCGCCGACACCAAGCTCACCTGGAAGATGGTCACCTCCTGGCCGAAGAATTCGCCCGGCGTCGGCGTCAACGCCCAGCGCCTCGCCGACAGCATCACCGCCATGTCCGGCGGCCGGCTGACGGTCCAGCTCTTCGCCGCCGGTGAACTGGTGCCGCCCTTCGAGTGCTTCGATGCCGTCTCCTCCGGCGCCGCCGAGATGGCGCATGCCTCGCCCTATTTCTGGCAGGGCAAGGACAAGTCCTTCCACTTCTTCACCGGCGTGCCCTTCGGCCTGTTCGCCAACGAGCACATGGGCTGGATCTGGTACGGCGGCGGCCAACAGCTGTGGGAGAAGGCCTACGCGCCCTTCGGCGTCCAGCCGTTCTACTGCGGCTCGTCGGGTCCCCAGGCCGGCGGCTGGTTCCGCAAGGAGATCAAGACCGTCGACGACTTCAAGGGCCTCAAGATGCGCATCGCCGGCCTCGGCGGCGAGGTGCTGCGCCGGCTCGGCGTCAACGTCGTGCTGCTGCCGCCGGGCGAAGTGTTCCAGGCGATGCAGTCCGGCACCATCGACGCGGCCGAGTGGATCGGCCCGTGGAACGACCTCGCCTTCGGCCTCTTCCGGGTGGCGAAGTACTACTACCTGCCGTCCTTCTTCGAGTTCGGCCCGGCGCTGGAGCTGATGGTCAACAAGAAGCTCTACGACGGCCTGCCGGACGACCTCAAGGAAGTGATCAAGCGCGCCGCCTTCGCCTCCGCCGCCGAGTCCTACGCCGACTTCAGCTACCACAACGTGGTGTCGCTGAAGCCGGTGATGGACAAGGAAGGCGTCCAGGTGAAGTCGCTCTCCGAAGACATCGTCAAGGTGTTGGCCAAGGAGACCAAGGCGGTGATGCAGGAGATCGCCGCCTCCGGCGCGATGGCCAAGGAGGTCTACGAGAGCTTCGAGGCCTTCCGCCAGCAGTCGATGACCTACGCCAAGGTGATGGACCTCGCCGCCTACGAGATGCGCGAAGTCGGACGCGACGCCTGAGCGCCGACACCATCCGGATGTCCGACGGGCGCCCGCGAGGGCGCCCGTTCGCGTTTCCGGGTCGATGAAGGCTCTCAACCGGCCGGTTGGCCCTTGGCCGCCTCGAACTTTTCCGCCGCGGCCTCGACCGGGCAGCCCTCGCCGCGGCAGCCGTCCTTGTCGCAGGAGCGGCAGATGCGGTCGGCGGTCTCGCGGCCGTCGACCGGCACCTCGAGCATCTTGTCGAGGGCGCGGACGAGGACGGCGCGCTCCTCCTCGTCGAGTACGGCGAGCAGCGTGTCGGCGGCGGCGATGCGGCGATCCTGGAAGGTGCCGGCGCGGCGACGGCCGCGGGCGGTCACCTCGACCCGGACCTCACGCCCCTTGCGCGACAAGCGGCGCACCAGCCAGTCCTTCTCCAACCGATCGACGAGACGGACGGTGGCGGAATGGGTGAGACCGATCACCCGGGCGACGTCCTGGATCGAGGTCGGACCGTTCTGGCGCAGGGTGTGCAGGGCGGCGACGGCGCTCGGCGACAGCTCGTCGGTCTCGGCGTGGACCGCGTCGTGGAGCAGAGTGGCGAAGGCGGCGAGCCGATTGGCGAGGGTGCGTTGCTGCATGCAGGATGCATGACACGACCCCCGCGCCACGACAATCGGGCGATGGTCGCAGACCGCCGATTTCCGTTCGTCCCGGTTCCCGAGCGGGGTCGGGCTCAGGCGGCGAGAATCTTCTCCATGAAGACCAGATCGAGCCAGCGATCGAACTTGCGGCCGACCTGGGGAAGGCGGCCGACCTCGGTGAAGCCGAGCGCGGCGTGGAGGGCGATCGAGGCGGCGTTGCCGGCCTCGATGCCGGCGATCATGGCGTGTTTGTCGAGGCCGCTGGCGCGGACCTCGAGTTCGACGACGAGGGCGCGGGCGATGCCGCGGCGGCGGAAGCGGTCGTCGACGTAGACCGAATGCTCGCAGGTGTGGCGATAGCCGTCGAAGGCGCGGAAATCGCCGAAGGAGCCGTAGCCGGCGACCTCGCCGTCGACCTCGGCGACCAGCACCGGATAGCCGAGCGCCCGGCGGGCGGCGGCCCAGCGGCGACGATCGTCGAGATCGACGACGACCTCGTTCCAGATCGCCGTGGTGTGGGCGACGGCGTCGTTGTAGATGCGGCGGACCGCTTCGAGGTCGGCGTCGACGGCGTCACGCACGATCATGGGGGAACACTCCTGGTGACGGGTCGTGACGCTCAGCGGAAGGCTTCGTCGGGATAGGCGCCCCAGATGCGGCCCTGTTCGATCCAGCCCTTGACCCCGTCGGCGGCGACGCGGCACCAGCGGCCGGTGCATTCGGCGATCTCGACCAGGACGGTGGGCTCGACGTTGGCGACGATGCGGGCGCCGACCTCGCCCTTTTCGCGCAGCGGGGTCAGGCCCTTCTTCTCCCACGGGGCGACGAGGGCGGTGCGCTTGCCCGAGAGCAGCGACTTCTGCACCCAACCTTCCGCCCCTTCGGAATCGCGGATGCGATACCACACGTCGAATTCCTGGGTCACCTCGACCGGCACGCCGGCCTTGACGAAGGTCCAGGCGACCTCGTGGTCCTTGCTCGGCCCCTGACGAATGTTGACCGGGGCCGACTTGGTGGAGACGAAACGCGGCAGCGGCAGGCCGCTCGGCCCGACCGCCTGTTGGGCGAAGGCGGCCGGAGCGGCGAGCAGGAGCGCGGCGAGGCAGACGAAGGCGGTCGGTCGGAGGGTCATCGAAGGTCCATCGAAAGCGGTCGGGCGGGCCGAGTCGAGGCATCCTCTACCACGTCCGGCGACGCCCGCCAGCGACCGCGACGAAAGGTAGGTTCCTCGACGAATTGTCATTTGCGAGGCATCTGCTAGACAGGGCCGTAGTCCAGGTGACTTCGTCGGACCGACTCTGCGTCGCTCCGGTTAAGGACACTTCAACGCGGAAGCGAGGTCGTGGCGCTCGTCGCCGTCGCCCCGCCTTCCACGGGCGGCATCCGATCCACCGACCCTCCGCGGAGGGGCCGACCGGTGGTGAGGCGCCCGTAAAGACAAGCTCGGGGAGTAGGAATCCATGCCGAAGAGCAAACCCTCGGTGACCGTCACCCGGCGTCTTCCCGACGTCATCGAGACCCGGATGCGCGAGCTCTTCGACGTCCGCCTCAACGCCGACGACAAGCCGATGAGCCAGGCCGAGTTGGTCGAGGCGGTCAAGACCTGCGAAGTGCTGGTGCCGACCGTCACCGACACGATCGACGCGGCGGTGATCTCCCAGGCCGGGCCGCAGCTCCGCCTGATCGCCAATTACGGCAACGGCGTCGACAACATCGACGTGCAGACGGCGCTCAATCGCGGCATCACCGTGACCAACACCCCCGGCGTCCTCACCGAGGACACCGCCGACATGACCATGGCGTTGATCCTGGCCGTGCCGCGCCGCATCGGCGAAGGCATGGCGGTGATCCGCGAGGGCGACTGGAACGGCTGGTCGCCGACCTGGATGCTCGGCCACCGGATCTGGGGCAAGCGCCTCGGCATCATCGGCATGGGCCGCATCGGTCAGGCGGTCGCCCGCCGCGCCAAGGCGTTCGGCATGTCGATCCACTACCACAACCGCCGGCGCCTGCCGGTCACGGTCGAGGAAGGGCTGGAGGCGACCTATTGGGAGAGCCTCGATCAGATGCTCGCCCGGATGGACGTGGTGTCGATCCACTGCCCGCACACCCCGGCCACCTATCACCTGCTCTCGGCCCGCCGGCTGAAGCTGCTGCGTCCGGAGGCCTTCGTGGTCAACACGGCGCGCGGCGAAGTGATCGACGAGAACGCCCTCGCCCGCATGCTGGACGCCGGCGAGATCGCCGGTGCCGGTCTCGACGTGTTCGAACACGAGCCGGCGGTGAACCCCAAGCTGGTGCGCTGCAAGCGCGTCGTGCTGCTGCCGCACATGGGCTCCGCCACGATCGAGAGCCGTGTCGACATGGGTGATCGGGTGATCATCAACATCAAGACCTACCAGGACGGACACCGTCCCCCCGACCGCGTCCTGCCGTCCATGCTGTGACCGGCGCGGCGCCGTCGGCGCCGACGTCGCGATCCCGGCTCGACGGCCGATCGAGGAGCCAGCCACGATGTTCTCACCCGTCCCGAATCCGTCGGCACGTCTCGGTCTCGCCGTCGGCATCGCGCTGTGCCTGACGACGGCGCCGGTCGCCGCTCAGGTCCTCAAGCCGAAGCCGGCGCTCGACCGCTACGGTCTTCCGGAGAAGATGTCGGGTGAGGAAATCGGCCGGGCGTGGTTCGATGGCCAGCCGTTCGTCGCCACCGGCCCGGACGGCACCGCCTATCGCATGGTCTTCACCGCCGACGGCAAGTCGACCCGGACTCCGCTCGCCGGCAAGAAGCCGAAGACGACGACCGGGTTCTGGCGGGCGATCGCCGAGGGCTATTGCTCCCGCTGGACCGGCTCCAACCGCGAGAAGTGCTTCAACGTCCGCAAGAGCGAGGACGGCAGCGAAACCATCGTTCGCTTCGGCCTGCAGATCGCCGCCACCTGGAAGAGACCGTGATCGGCGCCCGCCGCGGCCGGATCGACCGCGAGGGGCGCCGCCGACCACAGGGAGACCGACGTCCGTGCGCCAACCGAAATATCGTCGCGCGCTGCCGGAGGATCGCCGGGGCGATCTGGTCGAAGCCACGCTGAAGTGCTTGGCCGAGCATGGTCACGCCGGCGTGTCGGTTCGCCGCATCGCGGCGCAGGCCGGGGTCTCCGCGGGGCTGGTCAACCATCACTTCGACGGCATCGAGGCGCTGGTCGCGGCGGCCTACGAGAAGCTGTCGAAGGACCTCCTCGCCGACGTGATGGCGCGGGTCGAACGAGAGAGCGAGCCGAGGCGTCGGTTGTCGGCCTATTTCGCTGCGATCTTCTCCGATGCGGTGCTGGATCCGGGGCTTCTGAAGATCTGGGTGGTGTTCTGGAGCCTCCTGCCGCATGCCGAACCGCTGAAGGTCATTCAGAAGCGGATGTGGTCGGACTATCGCGGCTCGATCGAACGCGAACTCGCCGCCTGCCCGACCTCCGATCCCGGCTTCGACGCCGCCACCGTGGCCCTGGGCCTCGCGGCGCTGATGGACGGGCTGTGGCTGCAGGGCTGCCTCGATCCGGGCAGCTATCGGCCCACCGATGCGATCGGCCTGTGCGAGCGCTTCACCGACGACGCGCTGACGCGGCGACCCTGATCGGCGGGCGATTCGACCGAATGCGCGCAGCAGCTGTACCCGGCGGCAATGCGGTGCGGTGACGGAGACCTTTGCGAATACATTTGACATATCAAATGTATTGACTTCGACGCAAGACGTTTCTAGTCCGAAGCCATTTCAGCGAATGCGTTTCCAATCGACGGTCCAACATCGAAGCGGAGCGGTTCGTATATGCGCGGATCCTCAATTTCGCACCTGCGAATGCTTGCAAGACGTTCTCACCTCGGGCACTGTCAGACGAAAGACGGCGTCGTTTCGGGTTCGTGCGAGGCGGCGTTCCCTCTCGCAGCATCCGGGACATCGACCTTGCAACTCGTCCAGACGTCCGGAAGGGACGATCCTCACTTGATGAACATCGCCGAACTCGAAGCCAATGCCGAACGTGCCGCCTCGCTGCTCAAGTCGATGGGCAGCCCGCGACGGCTGCTGATCCTGTGCCAGTTGGTCGAAGGCGAGAAGGCCGTCGGCGAGTTGGAGAAGGCGGTGGGTCTCAGTCAGTCGGCCCTGTCGCAGCATCTGGCTGTGTTGCGCCACAAGGGCTACGTGACCACCCGCCGGGCCGGCCAGTCGATCTACTACTCGCTCGCCGGTGACGAGGTGAAGTCGATCCTGGTGGCCCTGCACGGGCTCTATTGCGGCGAGTGCGCCGAACTCGGCTGAACCGGACCCGCGCGAAGCTCGGTGAAGCAGCCGCGGGCCGCGGCGATCTCCTCCTGAATGAAGCGCGTCACGGTGCGCACCCGCGCCGTGTCGGCCAGATCGGCGTGAGTGAACAGCCAGTAGCTGCGCGTCAGGCGCACCTCCTCCGCCAACACCGGCACCAGACCGGGACGGCCGGTCGCCATGAACACCGGCAGCACGCAGATGCCGTGCCCCTGTTCGGCGATGGTGCGCTGGGCGGTCAGCGACGAGGACTGGATGCGCGCCTTGAGGCCGGGCAACACCTCGTCGAGATAGTCGAGCCCACGGGTGAACAACAGATCGTCGACGTAGCCGACGAAGGCGTGGCGCTCGAGATCGGCACGGCGCGTGATCGGTCCATGACGAGCGAGGTAGTCGGGCGCCGCGTAGAGCCCGAGGTCGTAGTCGGTGAGCCGGGTGGTGACGAAGCGGCTCTCCTTCGGCGGGGCGAGGCCGATCGCCACGTCGCCCTCGCGCTTCGACAGGGCGACGATCTGCTGGATGGTGACGAGCTCGAGCCTGAGCTGGGGGTGCTTCTCGGCGAAGCGACCGATGCGCGGGGCGAGGAAGACGTTGCCGAAGCCCTCGAGACTGTTGATCCGCACCGTACCGGTGACGCCGACCTCCGGCCGGCCGAGCTCCTCGGTGGCGGCGGTGGCCTGGGTCTCCATCGCCTCGGCATGGGTGAGGAGCCGTTCGCCCGACAGGGTCAGAAAATAGCCCTGAGGCGCGCGCTCGAAGAGTTTGGCGCCGATCGCCCGTTCGAGCGCCGCCACCCGGCGGCTCACCGTCGCATGGTCGGTGCCGAGGCGGCGGGCGGCGCCGGTCAGGGTGCCCTGTTGGGCCACGGCCAGGAAATATCGCAGGTCGTTCCAGTCGAAGCGCGTGGTCACGGGCGGCGGCCTCCCCGAACGTCCCGCGTATGCGCATATCGCCACGGGATGTGCGCAACATGATCCGTAGATGTGGCGATTTGTCCACCCTATTGTCGCCGGCGAAACAGAACCGGGGCGGTGAACGCCGGGGGAGGAAGACATGCGCGCATACGGACATTTCATCGGTGGCAAGGCGGTCGCCGGAACGTCGGGCCGCACCGCGGCGGTGTGGCAGCCGATGACGGGCGAGCAGGTGGCGACCGTCGCTCTCGCCTCGGTCGCCGAGGTGCGTGCCGCGGTGGAGAACGCCAAGGCGGCCCAGCCCGAATGGGCCGCGGTCAATCCGCAGCGCCGCGCCCGGGTGCTGATGAAGTTCCTGGAGATCTGCAACGCCCGCGCCGACGAGATCGCCGACCGTCTCGCCCGCGAGCACGGCAAGACCGTGCTCGACGCTCGCGGCGACCTGCAGCGCGGCCTCGAGGTGATCGAGTTCGCCACCGCCGCCCCGCACATGCTGAAGGGCGAATACACCACCGACGCCGGCCCCGGCATCGACCTCTATTCGATGCGCCAGCCGCTCGGCGTCGTCGCCGGCATCTCGCCGTTCAACTTCCCGGCCATGATCCCCTTGTGGATGTGCGGCCCGGCGATCGCTGCCGGCAACGCCTTCATCATGAAGCCGTCGGAGCGCGATCCGGGCGTGCCGCTGATGTTCGCCGAGATCTGGATGGAAGCGGGCCTGCCGGCCGGCATCTTCAACGTCGTCAACGGCGACAAGGAAGCGGTCGACGCCGTCCTCGACGACGCGGACATCAAGGCCGTGTCCTTCGTCGGCTCGACCCCGATCGCGCACTACGTCTATTCGCGGGCGACGGCGGCGGGCAAGCGCGCCCAGTGCTTCGGCGGCGCCAAGAACCACATGGTGGTGATGCCCGACGCCGACATGGACAAGACCGTCGACGCCCTGATCGGCGCCGGCTACGGCTCGGCCGGCGAGCGCTGCATGGCGATCTCGGTGGCGGTGCCGGTCGGCAAGGGCACGGCCGACCGCCTCGTCGCGGCGCTCGCCCCGCGGGTCGAGAGCCTGAAGATCGGCCCCTCGACCGACGGCTCCGCCGATTTCGGTCCCCTCGTCACCAAGGCCCACCTGGAGAAGGTCAAGGGTTACGTCGATCAGGGCGTGAAGGAAGGCGCGACGCTGGTCGTCGACGGCCGCGGCTTCTCGATGCAGGGCTACGAGGGCGGCTGGTACATGGGCGGCTGCCTCTTCGACAACGTCACCACCGACATGACGATCTACAAGGAAGAGATCTTCGGGCCGGTGCTGTCGGTCGTCCGCGCCGACACCTACGAGGAGGCGTTGGCGATGATCAACGCCCACGAGTACGGCAACGGCACCGCCATCTTCACCCAGGACGGCGACGCGGCGCGCGACTTCGCCGCCCGGGTCGAGGTCGGCATGGTCGGCGTCAACGTGCCGATCCCGGTGCCGCTCTCCTACTTCACCTTCGGCGGCTGGAAGCGCTCGTCCTTCGGCGACCTGAACCAGCACGGCATGGACGGTTTCCGCTTCTGGACCAAGACCAAGACGGTGACCTCCCGCTGGCCCTCCGGCATCCGCGCCGGCGCCGACTTCATCATCCCGACGATGAAGTGATCTTCCCCGGCGTCGCCCGAGGCTTCCTCCCCGCTTGTGGGGGAGCTGGCCCGGCGAGGCCGAGTCGGAGGGGCCGAGCCACGATTTCGGCGTTCGCGTCGGGTGCCGAGCCCCCCCTCCCTATCCCTCCCCCTCGTCCAACTCGGATGTTTCCGAGTTGGACCACTTCTTGTGTTCGAAATCGGCTGAACCCGATTTCGAAGGGGGGAGGGGACCATCGGGACGAACGCCGGGACCACGCCGAAGGCGCTTCATTTCGGGGCGCAGATGTCGGACATCCCGATATCCTTGGAATGAGCGTTCCGACGGCAGAGGCCACATCGTTCCCTCCCCCCTGGAGGGGGAGGGACAGGGAGGAGGGGCTGTGAGCCGCCGGTGACCCGGACGCCACCGACTCCGCCTCTTCCTCACACCACGAGCGCTCACCCAGAAGCGCGCCGGGAGGACCCATGGACAGCTTCGACTACGTCATCGTCGGCGGCGGCTCGGCCGGCTGCGTGCTCGCCAATCGGCTGTCCGCCGATCCGAAGACCCGCGTCTGTCTGCTCGAGGCGGGCGGCAAGGACGATTGGATCTGGTTCCACATCCCCGTCGGCTATCTCTTCGCCATCGGCAATCCGCGCGCCGACTGGTGCTTCGAGACCGAGCCGGAGCCGGGGCTCAACGGGCGCCGGCTCAAGTACCCGCGCGGCCGGGTGCTGGGTGGCTCCTCGGCGATCAACGCCATGCTCTACCTGCGTGGTCAGGCGGCCGACTACGACGGCTGGCGGCAGATGGGGCTCGAGGGCTGGGGCTGGGACGACGTCTTCCCCGTCTTCAAGTCCCACGAGGACCACTTCCTCGGCGCCTCGGCGATCCATGGCGCGGGGGGCGAATGGCGGGTCGATGCGCCGCGGATGCGCTGGGAGATCCTCGACGCCTTCGCCGATGCGGCCGAGCAGTGCGGCATCCCCAAGGTCGCCGACTTCAACGGCGGCGACAACGAGGGCTCGTCCTATTTCCAGGTCAACCAGAAGCGCGGCCGGCGCTGGTCGGCGGCGCGCGGCTTCCTGAAGCCGGCGCTGGGACGGCCCAATCTCACCGTGATCACCGGCGCCCTCGCCGATCGCGTCCTCTTCGACGGCACCCGCGCCGTCGGCGTCGCCTATGTGGCGAACGGGGTCGAGCGGAAGGTCGGCGCTGCGGCCGAGGTGATCCTCGCGAGCGGCGCCGTCGCCTCGCCGGCGATCCTGGAGCGCTCCGGTGTCGGTGACGGCGATCGGCTGAAGCGGCTCGGTGTCCCGGTGGTCGCCGACGTCCCCGGGGTGGGCGAGAGCCTGCAGGATCACCTGCAGCTGCGCACCATCTTCCGGGTCGAGGGCACCCGCACCCTCAACACCGACTATCGCAACCTCCTCAAACGCGGCTGGATGGGGGTCGAATACGCCCTCTTCCGCCGCGGCCCGCTGGCGATGGCGCCATCGCAGTTCGGAGCCTTCACCCGGTCGTCGCCGGATTTCGCCACGCCCAACATCGAGTTCCACATTCAGCCGCTGTCGCTCGACCGCTTCGGCGAGCCGATGCACCCGTTCGGTGCCTTCACGGTGTCGGTGTGCAACCTGCGTCCCACCTCGCGCGGCTCGATCCACGCCCGCTCGGCCCGGGCGGCGGACGCGCCGGAGATCCGGCCGGGGTATCTCGCCACCGAAGAGGACCGACGGGTGGCGATCGACTCGATCCGCCTCGCCCGACGCATCACGCAAGCCCCGGCGCTCGCCCGCTTCCGGCCAACGGCCCATCTGCCGAGTGCCGATCTGGTCTCCGACGCCGAGCTGGCGAAGGCCGCCGGCGACATCGGCACCACCATTTTCCATCCCGTCGGGACCGCGAAGATGGGCCTCGCCTCGGACCCGATGGCCGTGACCGACGCGCGGCTGCGCGTGCGCTCGGTACAGGGCCTCAGGGTGATCGACGCCTCGGTGATGCCGGCGATCGTCTCGGGCAACACCAATTCGCCGACGATCATGATCGCCGAGAAGGGGGCGCGAATGGTGCTCGAGGACGCCCGGCGCCGTTGACGCGAACGTGGGCCGGGTAACCAGAGGTGCGAGAAATCGCCCGCGTGTGGCGCCGGGCCGATTGCCCTTCGCCGCGATCTGGGCCATTGGAGGCGAGCGCGACCCGCGCGTCGATCATTCCAGGACGTCCATGACCGGAGCCTCCCGCCGCTCCCTCCCCTCGCCCGAGACCGGGTCTCTGCTCCGCCGCCTCGTCGTCGACCAGGGGCGCGCGCACTGGAAGGGCTATCTCCTCGCCTTCGTCTTCATGGCGCTGATCGCGGCCGCGACGTCGCTCGCCGCCTATCTGATGCGCGACGTCATCAACGAGGTGTTCGTCGCCCGCAATCAGCAGGCGATCTGGGTGCTCTCGGGCACGATCGTCGCCATCTACACGGTGAAGGGGCTCGCCACCTACGGCCAGCAGGTGACGCTGACCCGCATCGCCAACGCCATCGTGGCGAGCGTGCAGCGGCGGCTCTACGGCCACATGCTGGACATGGACGTGCCGTTCTTCGCCGAACGCCACACCGCCGAATTCGTCGGCCGGCTGTCCTTCGTCGCGACGTCGTCGGCCCAGGTGCTCAACGCGCTGATCACCGTCGCCGGCCGCGACATCCTCTCGCTCGTCGGCCTGGTCACCGTGATGATCATCCAGGATCCGATGCTGTCGATCATCGGCGGCACGGTGATGCCGCTCGCGGTCTGGGGCGTGCAGGGGTTGGTGCGGCGGGCGCGCCGGATCATGCGCACCGAGTTCGCCGGCAGCATGGCGGTGCTCGAGACCATGCAGGAGACCGTCCGCGGCATCCGGGTGGTGAAGTCCTTCGGGCTCGAGGAGACCTTCCGCGCCCGGATGGAGGGGCAGATCGCCACCGTCCAGGCGGCAGCGAACAAGCGCGCCCGGGTCGGCGCCCGCACCGTGCCGCTGATGGAGACGCTCGGCGGCTTCGCCATCGCCTGCGTCATCCTCTACGGCGGCTGGCGGGTGGTGGGCTCGGGCGAGACACCGGGCACGTTCTTCTCCTTCATCACCGCGCTGCTGCTCGCCTACGAGCCGGCCAAGCGGCTGGCGCGCGTCCACGTCGACCTGTCGTCGAACCTCGTCGGCGTAGGCCTGCTCTACGAGTTCCTCGAGCAGCCGGCGCGCGAGGCGGACGCCCCTGCGGCCCCGGCCCTCGCGGTCGACGGCGGCCGGGTGGAGATCACCGACGTGCGCTTCGCCTATCGCGACGGCGAGGACGTGTTGAACGGCCTCGATCTCGTCGCCGAGGCGGGCAGGACCACCGCCCTGGTCGGCCCCTCGGGCGGCGGCAAGTCGACGATCTTCGCGCTGCTGCTGCGCTTCTGGGATCCGCGATCGGGAACCATCACCATCGACGGCACGCCGATTTCGGCGGTGTCGCGGCGGTCGCTGCGCTCGAAGATCGGCATCGTCAGCCAGGACGTCTTCCTCTTCGCGGGCACGATCGCCGAGAACATCGCGCTGGGTCGGCCGGGCGCCGGCCGGGCCGAGATCGAGGCGGCGGCCAAGGCCGCCCATGCCCACGACTTCATCGTCGGTTTCCACGGCGGCTACGACAGTCCGGTCGGCGAGAACGGCCTGCAGCTGTCCGGCGGTCAACGCCAGCGCATCGCCATCGCGCGGGCCATCCTCGAGGACGCGCCGATCCTGCTCCTCGACGAGGCGACGGCGGCGCTCGACACCGAGAGCGAGCGGGCGATCCAGGAAGCGCTCGCCGAGCTGTCGAAGAACCGCACGACGCTGGTCATCGCCCACCGGCTCCAGACCATCCAACGGGCCGACAAGATCTGCGTGATCGAAGGCGGCCGGGTGGTCGAGGAGGGCCGGCACGAGGACCTCTTGGCGACCCGCGGACGCTACGCCCGCCTGCACGAGATCCAATTCGGCTGAGGCCGATCGCGAGGAGACGATGATGCGCCGCCGTGACGTCCTGCTCTCGGGTCTCGCGGCGACCGCCGCCGCCGCCCTCCCCCGCACGGCGGCGAGTGCCGACGTCGACATCGGCAACGCCGCGGCCTCCGCCGGGGTCACCTTCGGGTCGGCCTTCGACTATCCCGCGCTCGACGTCCGCGCCTACGGCGATCTGCTGCGGCGTCAGGCCCGCATCTTCACCACCGACTGGTCGATGAAGTTCGGACCGCTGCGCCCGAAGGGGCCGGAGGCCGACTTCACCGGCGCCGATCGGATCATCGCCTTCGCCGAGGAGGCGCGGATCCCGGTCCGCGGCCATACCCTGATCTGGAACGAGTACAATCCGGAGTGGCTCGTCCGTCTGTCGCGGGAGCGGCGGGCCTATTGGCTCGAACGGCACATCGACGAGGTGACGGGCCGCTACGCCGGACGCATCCACTCCTGGGACGTGGTCAACGAGCCGTTCTGGCCGGATCACGGGGTGAAGGGCGGCTATCGCCTCGGGCCGTGGTACGACGCGCTGGGGCCGGCCTACGTCACCACCGCCTACCGCGCCGCGGCACGTGCCGATCCGGGGGCGAAGCTGGTACTCAACGAGGCCTTCACCGAGTCCGCCGATCGGCTCGGGCTCATGGTGCGGGCGGGGCTGTTGAAGCTGGTCGATGAGATCCGCGCCGCCGGGCTGCGGCTCGATGCGGTGGGCCTCCAGGGCCACATCGTCCGCGATCGGCCGTTCGACCCGGTCGGCTGGCGGCGGTTCCTCGCCGAGCTGGCGGCCCGCGACGTCGAGATCTGGATCACCGAACTCGACGTCGACGACCGCATCTTCCCCGGCGACGCGGCGGAGCGCGACGCGCGGGTCGCGGAGACCTATCGCGCCGTGCTCGACACGGCGCTCGACGAGCCGAAGGTGACGACCTTCATCACCTGGCAGCTCGCCGACGGCTATTCCCACTACCGCGACCGCTACGGGCCGGACGTCCGCCCCCTGCCCTTCGACCGCGATCTGAAGCCGAAGCCGGCGGCGGAGGCGATGGTCGCCGCCTTCCGGGCGAAGGCGGGACGATCGTCTCAGCCGAGGCCGTGACGCAGCGCCACCACGGCGACGACGCCGACGAGGATGGTGGCGAGCATCGGGAAGCGGAACGCCGCCCAGACGGTCACCAGCCCGGCGACGGTCTCCGGCCAGCCGGTGACGAGGACGGTGGGGGCGATCACCGCGGTGAGCACCGCCGGGGGGATGGCGTCGAAGGCGGCTCTGAGGCGCCCTTGCGGGCGGAAACGCGGGCCGAGGATCAGGCCCGAGATGCGGCAGGCGAAGGTGGTCGCCGCCATGCCGAGGATGGCGAAGAGGGTGGCGCCGTCGGTGCTCATGCCGGCACCTCGCCGGGCGAGGCGAGCGCCGCGACGGCGATGCCGGTGATCGCCCCGGCGAGCACGTGCCACGGGGGGCCGAGCGTCAGGTGCGCCAGGGCCGCCGCCGCGGCGGAGGCGACGATCACCAGGATCGACAGGCGCGACCGGGCGAAGCCGGCGGTCAGCGCGATGAACATGGCGGTGAAGGCGAAGTCGGCGCCGAAGCGGGTGGGATCGCCGATCAGCGGCCCGGTGAGGGCGCCGAGGACGGAGAAGGCCATCCAGTTCACCCAGAACACCACGCCCATGCCGAAGAAATACGGCGCCGAGATGCGGCCGCCGCCGGCGCGGCGCTCCGACATCGCCCAGTTCTCGTCGGCGAGCACGTGGAAGCCGAGGATGCGGCCGAGGAGCGGCAGATGCGCCACCTTGGGGGCGAGCGAGGCGCTCATCAGCACGTACCGGGCGTTGATCAGCAGGGTGGAGAGCAGCAGCGCGGCGATCGGCACCGGCACCGTCCAGATCTGGATGGCGGCGAGTTGGGCGCCGCCGGCGAAGATCAGGCCGGAGGAGAGCGCCACGTCGAGGAGATCCAACCCCTTGGTGGTGGCGAGCGCGCCATAGAGCAGGCCGATCGGCGCGGCGGCGACGAGCGCCGGGGCGATGTCGAGGATCGCGGCGCGGATTTCGTCGCGGGCGGAGGGCGGGTGGGAAGCGAGTGTGGTCATGCCGGCGAGGATGCCGCCCGGGCGGCCTCCGGTCTTGAACGAAATCGCCCCGTGTCGATCACGGCACGGCGATAGGCGCCCGGAGGCACGCCGATGCGGGCCTTGAAGGCGCGGGTGAGATGGGCCTGATCGGCGAAGCCCACGGCGCTCGCCACCTCGGCCGGCATCTCGCCGGCCCGCAGCAGATCGCGGGCACGGCGCACCCGCACGCCGACGAGATGGGCGTGCGGCGTCAATCCGGTCTCGCGGCGGAAGGCACGGATCAGGTGATGGGTCGAGAGGCCGGCGATCGCCGCCAGATCGGCGAGCCGCAGGTCTTCGCCGTGGCGTTCGTCGATGGCGGCGAGGACGCGGGCGATCGGGCCGGTCTCGCGGCCGAGCCGCGAGACCGAGATGCCGGCGTGGAGACGCAGCACCCGGGCATAGGCGGCGGTCAGGCGCTCTTCCGCCGCCAGACCGTCGTCGCCGTGCTCGAGCAGACGATGGGCGGCGGCGAAGAGGGCGGCGCCTTCGGGATCATGAACGACGTTGTCGCGGAAGAAGGGCGCAGCCTGCCGACGGCCGGAGACGTCGGTGGCGAGATCGGCGAGGAAAGCCTCGCTCGGATAGGTCATGCGATAGGAATAGCCGCCGTCCTGCGGCATGCCGTCGTGGACGTCGAGCGGCAGGTTGA